>Ga0318562_10000802_pt1 | contig 14114 bp, 16 predicted proteins | sample GRESIP066b5f18_FD_203688 | JGI IMG/M metagenome (GOLD analysis project Ga0318562, IMG submission 203688) | Tropical soil microbial communities from Luquillo Experimental Forest, Puerto Rico - GRE.SIPMG.066b5f18 | ecosystem: Environmental > Terrestrial > Soil > Tropical forest > Bulk soil... | reverse complement strand
CGCCATTTCGGGCCGTCGCCCGCGTGTCACGCTACGTTCCGCTACGCTTCACTTCGCGTGACACGCGGCGTGCATCCCACGATCCGCATGAGAAAGGTACAGGGGGGCGGAGCGAGGGAAAATCGAGACTCGCATCCCGCAAAGGTCTGGCTTCCGAGAGAAGGGAATTCACCCTTTTGATAGGAGTTGTTGAGGGGCGTTTAACCTGAACGGCCGTTAGCCTTTTGCCATTAACTACTTGGCATGGCCGCCATGGGACTATCAGTCACGGACAGGGAAATAGACCGGCAAAAACAAGGCCGGGGAGGCGTTGAACATGCTTGGGGAAAAAATGTACCCGTATTTCGAAGAATATCTGCGCTCGGTTGCCGAAGCCCGGTGTATCGAGATCGAAGATGTCCGGGCCATTCGCTGCGTCCTCGAGGAGGAGATGGCGGTTGATCGTGGCGTCATCGAGACCTTGGTCGAGCTCGACCGCTGCGCCAGCGGCTGCTCGGAATGGCGCGATTTCCTCGGCGAGACCATCGCCGACTTCTTGGTCTGGGTCGAGGGCCCTCTCGGCGAGGTCACGGCCGAGGCGAGCGCCTGGCTGATCTCGGCGCTCAACGGCCGCTGCGGCGTGCCAGCCCCGAGCGCTGCGAGCATCGTCCATGCGATCGCCGCCGCGGCCGAGGAGACGCATTCCTCGCTCTCGCACTTCGCCCTTTCGACGCCCTGCGGCGCGTCCTTTGCGCGGCCGGGCACGGGGTGTTTCGAGCGTTCCGCCGATTTCGTGATGTAGGCGGTTTCGCGCCCGTTTCCGGGTGGACGTGAGGCGAAACCTCCCCTAAACGCAAAAAACCATTTGCGCGCTAAGGGGTTCGCCGTGTTCTCGAAGATCCTCATCGCCAATCGCGGCGAGATTGCCTGCCGCATCATCAAGACGGCAAAACGCTTGGGGATCGGCACCGTCGCGGTCTATTCCGAGGCCGATCGCGAGGCGCTGCATGTTGAGATGGCGGATGAGGCCATCGCCATCGGGCCTGCGCCTGCCTCCGAGAGCTATCTTGTGATCGAGCGCATCCTCGATGCCTGCAATAAGAGCGGCGCCGAGGCGGTGCATCCGGGCTATGGCTTCCTCTCCGAGCGCGCGGCCTTCGCCGAAGCGCTGAGCGCAGCCGGCATCGTCTTCATCGGGCCCAATCCCGCCGCCATTGCGGCCATGGGCGACAAGATCGAATCCAAGAAATTCGCCGCCGCAGCCAAGGTCTCGACCGTGCCGGGCTATCTCGGCGTGATCGAGGACGCGGCGCACGCGGCGCGCATCGCCGACGAGATCGGCTATCCGGTGATGATCAAGGCGTCGGCAGGCGGCGGCGGCAAGGGGATGCGCATCGCGCATCGGCGCGACGAGGTCGAGGAAGGCTTCACGAGAGCGAAATCCGAGGCCAAATCCTCCTTCGGCGACGACCGCGTCTTCGTCGAGAAGTTCATCGTCGATCCGCGCCATGTCGAGATCCAGGTGCTCGGCGACAAGCACGGCAATGTGATCCATCTCGGCGAGCGCGAATGCTCGATCCAGCGTCGCAACCAGAAGGTCCTCGAAGAGGCGCCGAGCCCGCTCCTCGATGAGGCGACCCGCGCCAAGATGGGGGCGCAGGCCGTCGCTCTCGCCAAGGCCGTGGGTTACGACTCGGCCGGCACGGTCGAGTTCGTGGCGGGGCAGGACCGCTCCTTCTTCTTCCTCGAGATGAATACGCGGCTCCAGGTCGAGCATCCGGTGACCGAGATGGTGACCGGCATCGACCTCGTCGAGGAGATGATCCGGGTCGCGGCGGGCGAAAAGCTCAGATTGCGCCAGGAGGATGTGCGGCTCGAGGGCTGGGCGGTCGAGTCGCGCGTTTATGCCGAGGACCCGACCCGCAATTTCCTGCCCTCGATCGGGCGCCTCACCACCTACAGGCCCCCGCATGAAGGCCGGCTCGGCCGCGGCAGGGTGCGCAACGACACGGGCGTGCGCGAAGGCGGCGAGATCTCGATCCATTACGATCCGATGATCGCGAAGCTCGTGACCCATGCACCGACGCGCATCGAGGCGATCGACACGCAGGCGCTCGCGCTCGATGCCTTCGCGCTCGACGGCATCCGCCACAACATCCCCTTCCTCGCCTCCGTCATGACGCATCCGCGCTGGCGCGAGGGCAAGCTGTCGACAGGCTTCATCGCCGAGGAATATCCCAAGGGCTTTTCGCTCAAGGCGCCGCAGGACGAGGCTGCGCGCGAGGTCGCGGCCGTGGCGCTGATGCTCGACCACCTCATGAATGCGCGAAAGCGCGAAGTCTCCGGGCAGATGCTCAATTGGCGCTCCGCGGCATTCGCAACAGAGCGCCTGGCCGAGATCGGGGCAGAGACCTTCGTCGCGACTCTGCACGAAGGCGACCATGACAGTGGCATCCGCATCAGCTTCTCGGAGCCCCGCACCGTCACGCTGCAGCTGCGCTCGGATTGGCGCCCCGGCGAGCCGAGCTTCATCGGTACGATCGACGGGCGCGCCGTCGCCATGCAGGTGAGGCCGATCCTGAACGGCGTCCGCATCGGACATGCGGGCACGCAAGCCGATGCGCGCGTCTTCACGCGCCGCGAGGCCGAGTTCGCCGCCATGATGCCGAAGAAGGAGGAGGCGGGCCGCGGCACGGCGCTGCTCTGCCCGATGCCCGGCCTCGTCAAGGCGATCTCCGTGCGCCAAGGCCAGGAGGTCAAGGTCGGCGAGGCTCTGTGCATCGTCGAGGCGATGAAGATGGAGAATGTGCTGCGCGCCGAGCGCGACGCCAAGGTCAAGACGATCCGCGCCAAGGAGGGCGACACGCTCGCCGTCGATGCGGTGATCATGGACTTCGAGTGATGCCCAAGAAGTTCGAGTGATGTCCAAGAGATTCGAGTGATGCCCAACAGAGGTCGTGGCTGATGCGGCTCTATTTCGCCTTCGGCGCCAATATGGACGTCGCCGGCATGTCGAAGCGTTGCCCGGATGCCGTGGCGCTTGGCCCCGCGCGGCTCGACCATCATCGCTTCGCCATCGTGCATCCAGGCTTCGCGACCGTGCTCCCGGCGCGCGGCTTCACGGTGCATGGCGTGCTGTGGCGGCTGGGCACGCGCGATCTCGCGGTGCTCGATGCCTATGAGAATATCGCGTCGGGCCTCTATGGCCGCGAGGAGAAGTCCGTGCGCCAGGGCGCGCGCACGCTGCGCGCCATCACCTATTTCGTGCGCCAGCCGCGGCCGGGCCTCGCAAGGCCCGGCTATCTCGAGGATTGCGTGCTGCCGGCCGCCCGCCATTGGGGCCTGCCGCAAAGCCATATCGCGGCGATCGAGGCCTTCCGCGCGGCGCCTGGCGCCCGCGACCCGTGGCGCGAAGATCAGCCGGTGTGAGAGCGTCAGGCTGTGCCGGCGTTTCAGCCGCCGCAGCTCACCGCGGTCAGCGCCTTGCCGTAGCGTGCCGCGAGCGTGCCGGCGCTCGTCTCAGCTGAGGCCGGTTCGCCGGCTTTCAGATTCTCGTTCTGCGCCGCGAGAAAGCGCTTGATCGCATCCGGCCCGACGATCGGGTAGGTCGCAGCTGGGGCGATGCCGCCCGGCAGGCGCTTCACATTCGCCTGGAAGGTCACGAGGCCCGCAAGCGCTCCCGAGCGATCGAAGACGGGGCTGCCGGACGGCGCCTGCAAGGGCGCGATGATGCGCGAGGCGGACGGCGCCTCGCCGGAAGCGACTGTGACATTGGCTTCGCCGTCGGCCGTCGAGGAGAGCACGACGACCGCATCGTTCGGCTGCATGTCGGCGGCGCGCAGCGGGATCGCCGGAGCCTGTGTGTCGGGGCCGGAGCGCTCGAGGAGCGCAAGACCGGCGCCCGAATCGGAGCGCAGCACCTTCGCCGGCCCGCCCGCGACGAGCGGTGCGGCGCAGCCATCGGGCAAGGCCGCGGTCAGGATTTGCCGCGGCGAGATGGCGATCGCCGAGAGCAGCTGGACCGGACGCGGCGCCTGAGGCGCCGCTGTGGCGCCCGGTTTTGCGGCAGCTGCGACGTCGGTTCCGGGCGCGCCCGATTTCGCGGCCCCCGGGAAGGGCATGAAATTGTCGGCGATCGCGACGCTGTAACGGTCATAGCGCTGATCCGCCGGATAGATGAAGGTGAAGCCGCGAATGCCGGCCGGGCTCGAGGCGACGCGCGAGAAGAAGCGCCGGCCTGCATTCTCGCCTGTGACCACGAAGAAATCCGGCCGCAGCACCTTATAGGTGAAATGCCGCGCGGGATCCGCGGTCAGGCGCTGGAACATCTCGGCAATACTCGTCTTCGACGCATCCTCGGTGAAGGTTTCGAGGCTGATCTGATTGTCCTTCGACTTGAAGATCGTGCCGCTCCTGCCGGCTGTGCGCTGGTCGAGGAGCTTCAGCGGCACGCCGATGCGCACGCCGCTCTTCGTGTCGTCGATCGCGGCAAAACCCGCGGCCTCGCGCGCCTTGGCGCCATCGGCCTTCAGCGCCCCAATCACGCCGCGCGGCAGAATGCCGTCGGGCTTCGCCTTGCTGCGCGTCTGATAGGCCTTGATGGCCGCGAGCGTGCCTTTGCCGAAGGCGCCGTCCGGTACACCCGAATAATCGCCGGTCCAGATCAGCGCATCCTGGATCGCGATGCGATCGGCCTCGGGCAGCGCCTCGAAGGCTGCCTTCGCCGCCGCATCGGCCGCTGCCTCGGGCGATGCGGCGGCGGGCGGTGCCGAAGGCGCCGCCGGTGCTTGCGCGAGGGCCTGCAACGGCCCCATCGGCGATCCTGACGACAGGACGCTCACAGCCCCCAAAAGCAAGGCAGTTCCAAGAGTTGAACAGCCCATCGTTGCGCGCCCCGTCGTCATCCCGTCACCCCTTCGCGGTCAGCCGGCTGATATTGGCGGAGGCATCGCTGCGCGTCGAGTCCGGCGGCATTTTGACGCCATTCCGGCGCGACGATGGGTGTCCATTGTGCTTCGGCGGCAATTTCGTCAAATTTGCCGCCTAACCTCATCGCATGGGCAATCGTTGGGCGACCCTGTTCGTACTGGGTGCAGTGATCTGCGTCTGTGCCGCGTTTCCGCTTTCGGCGGCCTCATTGTCCGACTGGCTCGAGAGCGCCAAGATCGTCGACAAGTTCGTATCGGCCGGCATTCCGGCGAAGAGCTATTATCAACCCTCGACCAAGATGATGCCGAACCTCGCCGAAGGCGATGTGGTGCTCGCCGATCTGCGCCAGGGGGGCGTCGAGCCGCAACGCGGCGAGATCGTCGTCAGCGTCAATGACGAGAAAACGGTCTATATCGACCGGGTGATCGGCCTGCCCGGCGACCGCGTCGCCTTTCGGGCGGGGCACCTCGTACTCAACGGCGAGACCATCGCGCAAATGCCCGTGGGAGCGCTCGACTATGAGCGTGCAGGATTGAAGGAAACGCTGGACCTCTCGGTCGAAAGCCTGCCGGGGGCCAGGCCCTATAAGATCGGCCGCCTAAGCCAAGGAGGCGGGTTTCTCGACGACATCGCCGAGATCACGGTGCCGGCGGGACGCCTCTATCTCGTCGGCGACAATCGCGACAACTCGGTCGATAGCCGGATCGCGTCGAGGGGGACCGTGCCGATCAAGAGCATCATCGGGAGGGTCGTCTATCGGCTGCGCCCGAATGCCGGTTGGCTCGTGCCGCGTGAGAGCGTGCCGGCGCTCCCGAAGGAATGAACATGGCAGCATGCGCACGATCGGCGGCTCGGACACTGCGTTGCCTTCTCGTTTGCGGCGGGCTCGTTTGCGCTGCCTCGCCGCTGGCCGAGGCCGGCGAGGCCTGCCCGAGCTTCGATGATGTTCCGGCGCGCATTGCGGCAGCGCCCGGCTGTGCCGAGGCCTTCGCGGTGATGGATTCCTGCCAGCTCGGCTCGAGCGGCGACGTCGCCTCGGGCGAGGCGGTCGAGGCGAAATGCGAGCCTCTCTTCGTCGCGAAGCTGACGGCGCCTCGCAAGCGCGCCTATGAGGTCGCCAAGGCCCGTTGCTCGACGAAATATGCTGGCAAGCAAGTGACGATGTATCTGTCCTTCGCGGCATTCTGTTCCGCGAAGCTCGCCGTCGATTATGCCAGGAGATACGGGCATCCCTGAGCCAAGGCCTCCGACCGGCCGTTGCTTCCTCACGGCTGTGCTTTTTTGAAGGGCCGCGGGGCCGCAGCCCCACGCGCAGCACGCATTTCGAACATGCACGACGCGGCCGGATCGGCTCTTGCGCCGCCGCGTCACTCTGCCGATCCTCGCGCGCGGCATTCAGCGATATCCGCCAGGGAGGACCTATTGCCCGCTTCTTTCGTCATCAGGCCCATCGAGCCCACCGACCGCCCGCGCTGGGAGCCGCTCTGGCAGGGTTATCTCACCTTCTACAAAGCGAATCTGTCGCCGCAGGTGACCGAAACCTTATGGGGCCGCTTCTTCGACGGCATCGAGCCAGTGCAGGCGCTCGTCGCCGAGGAGGGCGAGGCGCTGATCGGCATCGTGCACTACGTCTTCCACCGTTCGACCTGGATGATCGGGCCGAATTGCTACCTCCAGGACCTGTTCACCGACGAGAAGGCCCGCGGCAAAGGCGTCGGCGGCGCCCTGATCACCGCCGTCTATGAGCGCGCGGTCGCCGCCGGCGCTTCGCGCGTCTACTGGCAGACGCATGAGACGAACACGACCGCGCAGTCGCTCTACGACAAGCTCGCCTCGCGCTCGGGCTTCATCCAGTACCGCAAGGATTTCTGAGCTTGACGCCTATCCCAGGCGGAGCAGGGTAGGGTGGCCCGAGTGAAGCTCGGGACGGGTGGGGTCCCTTTCCGGAGAGGTCCCCCACCCGTCCGCTCGGCAAGAGCCGAGCGTCCACCCTCCCCCGCTGCGCGGAGGAGGGATCGGCGCGGAACTCCGGGAATCGCGGCGCGGACAGGCGGTCCCGCACGAAACATGTGTGAATCCCGCAAGCCTTGGTCCTGAGGCCATGCGACAGGCGCTATGATGGTGGCCTGATGAACGAGCCGCCGCATCTCTTCCGCTCCATCCTCGGGGTTGACGCCTCGATCCTCGGCCGGCCTTGGCAGGCGAGGCTCGATGCCGCGGGCGAGATGCGGGCCATGGCGTTGGTGCAGGCGCATGGCCTGCCGGACCTCTTGGCGCGTGTGCTCGCCGCGCGCAGTGTCGGCGTCGATGATGTCGACGCCTATCTCGCGCCGAAGCTCAAAGACCTGCTGCCGGACCCGTCTTCCCTGATCAATATGGATGCGGCCGTTTCGCGCCTCGCGGACGCGGTCGCAAGCGCCGAGCATGTGGCGCTGTTCGGCGATTACGATGTCGATGGCGCCTCGTCGGTCGCGCTCATGGGGAGCTATCTCACCGCGCTTGGCTGCACGCTTTCCTATCGCATTCCCGACCGCATCACGGAAGGGTACGGGCCGAATGTCGAGGCCATCGGCGCGCTCTCGCGCGAGGGCGCGACGCTCCTTCTCACGCTCGATTGCGGCACGGTCAGCCATGTGCCGCTCGCCGAGGCGAAGGGGCTCGGCCTTGGCGTCATCGTCATCGATCATCACCAGGCATCGGAAGCGCTGCCACCGGCCGACGCGCTCGTCAATCCGAACCGCCAGGATGATCTCTCGGGCCTCACCATGCTCTGCGCCGCCGGCGTCACCTTCGTGGTGCTCGTCGCGCTCAATCGCGAGCTGCGCCGGCGCGGATTTTTCGGGCAGGCTCGGCCCGAGCCCGACCTCTTCGCCATGCTCGATCTCGTAGCGCTCGCCACCATCGCCGATGTGATGCCGCTCAAGGGGTTGAACCGCGCTCTGGTGCGCCAGGGACTCGCCGTGATGAAGGCGCGCGGGCGCCTCGGCTTGCGGGCGCTCGCCGATGCGGCAAGGCTCGAAGGGGCACCGTCCCCCTATCATCTCGGCTTTCTGCTCGGCCCGCGCGTCAATGCAGGCGGGCGCATCGGGGATGCCACGCTCGGTGCCCGCCTGTTGATGAGCGCCGATGAGGGCGAGGCGCTCGAGATCGCCGCGACGCTCGACCGGCTGAACAGCGAGCGCCGGCTGATCGAGGAGGCGGCGCTCGAGGAGGCGCAGGCGCAAGCGCTGCTGGCACTGACCGAGGGGGATCCGCCGGTGCTCGCGGCGCATGGCGCGCTCTGGCATCCGGGCGTCGTCGGCCTCGTTGCGGCGCGTCTCAAGGAGCGCCATCAGCGCCCGGCCTTTGCGTTCGCGACAGGCGCCGACGGCACGCTCACTGGCTCCGGCCGCTCGATCGAAGGGGCGGATCTCGGCCGCGCCGTGGCGGGTGCGGTCGCGGCCGGCCTCGCGCTCAAGGGCGGCGGCCACGCGATGGCTGCCGGCGCGACCTTGCCCGGAGGCGGCATCGCCGCTTTCGTCGCCTTCCTCGGGGAGACTTTAAGGCCTTCGGTCGAGCTCGGGCGCGCCCGACGCGCGCTGCGCGTCGATGCGGTGCTCACTGCCGCCGGCGCGACGCCGGAGCTCGTCACTGCGCTAGAGCGGGCAGGGCCCTATGGGGCCGGCTCGCCCGAGCCCGTCGTCGCCTTCGCGGCGCCGATGATCGCCGATGCGGCAGTCGTCGGCGGCGGCCATGTTCGGGTGCGGCTGCGCTCGGGCGACGGGGCGAGCCTCAAGGCCATCGCCTTTCGGGCAGCGCAGGAGCCGCTCGGTGACGCTCTGCTCTCGGCACGCGGCGGCAAGCTGCATCTTGCCGGCACCTTGTCGATCGACCGTTGGGGCGGCAGCGAGCAGGCTCAGCTGCGCATCGTCGACGCGGCCAAGGCGTAGGCGGGCGCTTCGGAGCATTTCTCGACGAAGTGGTCACCGGTTCGGTGCAGGCGGTCAAAACAAAAATCTAGAGCCCCGATCTGATTTCAATCAGATCGGGAAACGCTCTATGGCCGCAGATAGGCGTAGCCTTGCGCCTGCAGCTCGGCGAGCTTGACCACGCCGCCCTTCTCGGCGAGCTGGAAGCCGGGAAGAAGATCGCCAAGCTTGAGCTTTTGCGCCTCCATGGCGAAGCGGCAGGCAAAGAGCTCGACTCTGGCCGCGCGCGCTTCAGTAACACGCCCCTTGATGTCCATATTGCTGGTGTCTGCGTGCAGCAATTTCAGCGCCGGGCCATGCACCACCAGGGCGAGCCGGACTTTGTCGGGCCCGCCCATGCCTTCAATATGGTTGTGGATACTGCCGAGCGCGAACACGACCTTCTCGGGATCGGTGAGATGATAGGCGGCTTTCGGCACCCCGTCGGGCGCTGCTGCTGCCTCGGTCGCGCTTACAGCCTTGGCGGCGAAGAGACCGGCGCCGAGCGCGAGCGCCGAGCGGAAGATGTTGCGGCGATAGATGGTGCGGCTATCCATGGGCCCAGCTTCGTCGCAGCGGCTATTGTCCGCGCCGCATCGCCGACTTCTCATCCTCGGCAGCGAGCTGCAGGCAATCGGTGAGAGCGGTCTTGTCCAGGCGGAACACCTTGTCGTCCGCGCCGAAGCGCCGCCGTTCGTTCGTCGGCTGATCGCTCGTATCGCCCGACTTCCAGATGCGCGCACCTTCCGGGATCGAGACGAGGACCGCAGTCGCATCCTTGATCGCGACGTCGATGCCGCCGCCATCGCAATCGACGCTGCAATGCGCGCTGCCCAGGGCGCTGCCTGCGAGATCGTGGATCGCGCCGCAACTCCCCGCGGATTCGAAATGCAGCCCGCTCTGGCGGAAGGTCACGCCGATGCCCAGCCCGTAGCTCGGCGACGTGCCGTCATTCGGGTCGCCGGTCACGAGAAGCAGCATGGTGCGCACATTCTGCTGCGGATGCGCCGCAAGATGCGCCGCATCGTAGACACGCTTGTAGCAGGCATGGATCTTCTTTCCCGCCATGACGCGCCCGAAGATGCGCTTCTGGAAGGCCGTGTCCTCATTCGCCTCTGCCGCCCGAGATCCTTGGCTCGAAGCGCAAAGGCCGAGCGCGAGAATGAGCGCCGTGACCAAGCGGGTGCGGTGCATGCGTGCCTCCGGGAAGCGCGGCCTTCGGAGCGAAGCCGCAGCCTACAACACGCAGGTCGCGGCGCAAGGCGATCTCTTGGACCGTGGGCCTCTAGCCGGCACTCAACCCCGGCAACAGCCAGGAGGGCGCCATCGGGACGGCTGCCCGCTCGCCGCATCGGCGATTGGCACGCACATTGCTTCACGGCAAATGCGACCCGGTGTGTTTCGGGCCGCTGCCCATCATGGGCGTTTCCTCCCAGACTTGAACCCCGGCGTGGCGCAAGCCCGCCGGGGCTGCTTTCGCCAGATCTTCCATCGCTCCGCCAGGCCGGAACGGAAGGGATGTACCGGATGCAGCGCTTCCGGCCGGCGTGAGACAGAAGCCGGTGCCTCGCGCCACCGGCAAGTCGGCTATCGAAAACTCCCGCGCCGCAGCCTGTGAACGGGCGGCGCTTACGATTTCGCTGGACATTTCTGTTCTGATATGTTCTCTATATGTTCTATTCTAGACAGGAGCCGATCATGCGCTCGATGGGCGACACCGACCCGCTGACCCTGACATTCGCGCAGCTGCAGAGCTTGCCGGAGGAGGGGCTGCGCCGCGCGTTCTGCGAGATCATCGACACCTTGATCGGCAGTTTCGGGGAGGCCCTCATGGCGGAGGAGATGGATTTCATCGCCGAGGGGCGAAGCCCTTATGAGCTGACGACGCAGGAGATGCGTCGCGTCATGGCGGCGCAGGCCGGCTGGTTCAGCTTCCCGCAATGGGGCGCGATGCGGGTGATGCCGCGTGCCATCCATGCCTGCCGCTGATGCCGATTGGGACGCAGGCGCAGCGCGATCAGCCGAGCGGCACCTCAGCCGAGCAGGACTTCACGGGCCCGGTTGATCTGCGCCGCGAGATAGCTCGAGCCGCCCCGATCGGGGTGGTTCTTCAGCATGAGGCGCTGATAGGCCTCGCGGATCTCCGCTTCGCCCGCATCCGCCGCAAGCCCCAATATGGCGTAGGCTTCCTCGCGGCTCATACCACCGCTGGCGCGGCTGGGCTTGGCGTCCTCGGCACGGCCCGCCGCCCGCCATCCCGGCATCAGCCGGTCGAGATAGGCTTCGAGCAGCTTTGCTCCTTGCGCGTCCTCGAGCCGGCATTCGTGCCAGAGCGCCACGAGCTCTTCGCGCGACAGCGTCGCGAGGTCGCGGCCCTGGAAGCGTCCGCGGCGCACTGTGCCGCGCATTGCGCCCGTCCCATGGTCGAGATGCATCTGCAGGTAATCGGTCTCGATCTCCGACGTCTGCCCCTGCGGGGGGGCGCTCGCGGCCTGGCGGCGGCGCCACTGCGCGAAAGCGCGCGCGAGGAGCGGCGTGAGGCCGCCGACCACCGCGAGTGCAAGGCTCGTGCGCTCGAGCGCCAGGAAGGCGACGAGCACGAGAAGCGCTGCGCCGCCGGCGACGATGACGAAGAGCTGCGCCGAGCGGGCGAGCTTCGCTGGGTTGCTGTTGAGGAAGGCGCGCAGCAGGAGCAGCGAGAGGCCGAGCACCAGGGCGCCGAGACCGAGATAGACCGGCATGGGGCTCCCTACTTCCGGTCGCGAATGCTGCCCGCGAGCAGGAGCGCGGCGCCACCTGCCCGCTTGCCGTAATCGGTGAGCGCCGCATGCCCGCCGGCCGCATAGGCCGCGACCGCACCGAGGAGATCGCGCAATTGCCGGGCGCTGCCGGCGTCGAAGGCGCAATAGGCGCCACCAGACAGCCGCGCGATCTGGCGGAAGGCGAGGCCCGCCACCTCGTCGCCGCCCTCATGGAAGACGAAGACCGGCACGCCGAGAAGGCCGAGCTCGCCCGCGAGCCGGCAGAGCTCGTCGACCTTCTCCTCCATCGCGTCTCCCACGAAGACGAGCGCGTTCACCTTGCTGGCGCGCGCCTCCTTGCGCGCATGGGTCAGCACGCGCGCGATCTGAGTGTTGCCGCCGACGCAGGAGACGCCGCGCATGGCGCGATGCAGGTCAGCTGCGGCCGCGAGCCAGCGGCTCGCCTTGCATTCGGCAAAGCCGCGATAGAAGACGAGCTGCACGTCGAGCCCGCCAAGCGCAGCCGTCGCCTCAAACATCTCGCCCTGCAGCTGGCTCGCCCGGTCCCAGCTCGCCTCGCGGCTCGCCGTGGCGTCCAGCGCAAAGATGAGCCGGCCCCGGCTCGCCGCCGCCTTCACCCGCGGGGCGGCCCGCATTGTCTTCACGAACGCCTCGACCTCAGCTGCCTTGCGGTCGGCTGCGGGAAGCTTGCCGTCTTGCCCGGTCTCTTCGGCCATGCCCCATCATATCGGATGTCGCATGGGTGAAGCCAAGCGTCGTCAGCGCGCATTCAAGCGCTCGTGTTCACTCTTGGACCGCCGGCTCCGGCCGGCCGTTTCTTCCCTGCTGTAGCGCTGGCGTTTCGAAGTGCCGACCGGAGGCCGGCGGCCGTCGCCCAATATGTGTCTCGAATGCAACGCAATCGCGATAATTATGTCCGGATTGCGCGCTTTCCTTGACTATCCACTGCCCTGCGCTCTACGGCCGGTGCATGGACGCGCAGAGCATGAGCAGGGAGAACAAGCCGCTCACCTCGATCCGCGGCTTTGCAGCCATCTGGGTCGTCGCCCTGCACTTCGTCCCGTCCTCGAAGGGAATCGTGGCAAATCTCGCTTACGCGGGCTACACGGCAGTCGACCTGTTCTTCATCCTCAGCGGGCTGATCCTGGCGTGCGTCTATGCGGATCTCGCGCGCGGGACGGCAGGGCTCTTCTGGGTGAAGCGCGTCTGCCGCATCTATCCGCTGCACATCGTCTCGACCGTGATCCTCGTCGCGCTGATGGTGCAAGTCGACCCCTCGCTCATCCGCCAATATCCCGGCCCGATCCTCGACGCTCTGCTGCTCGTGCACCCGTTCGTGGACATGCCGCTCGCCATGCCGGGCAACCCGCCTTCCTGGTCGATAGGCATCGAGATGGTCTGCTATCTCATCTTTCCGCTGTTGATCGCCCTCTATCGCAGTCCTGCGTCACGCCTTCTTCACATCGCGATTCTCGCCGCGCTGCTCGCCGCCGAGTTCGCGGTGCAGATCGAGGACGGCACCGCGATCCATGGCGAGTGGGCTATGCTGCGCGGCCTCGTCGGGTTCCTGATCGGCCTGTCGCTCTGGCGCCTCGGACGCGGCGTCGAGATCGACGCGTCGCGCCTGTCACTTTGCGAATGCGCCAGCGTTGCCGCAATGCTGCTCGCGGCGCTCATCGGCTCGCCGGAGGTGATCCCGCTCTTTGCGGCCCTCCTGCTCTTTTGCCTGATGTTCGATGCGGGCGTGGTGGCGCGCTTCCTGCGCCGGCCGATCTGCCTCTGGCTCGGGCACATCTCGTTCTCGATCTATCTTCTGCATTTCGTCATCGTCTATGCGGCCATTCAGTATTTCCCGGCACGCGCGATGCCGATCCATGGAGGGCTCGGGCGCACCCTCTGGGAGCTCGGGCTCATCGGCGCCCTGCTCGGCCTCTCGACCCTGACCTACCACACCATCGAGCTGCCCGGCCGCCGCATCCCCGCGCTCATCGCGGGCTGGAAGGCCCGCCGTCTGCGCGCACAGGGCGGGCAGGCAATGCCGGCGAGCTAGCGACTGCTTCAGCTACAGGGAACGGGCCTTCTCGGCTGCGCGATCATAGGCTGCGCGTGTCGGTAGCAAGGTCGCGCCGCAGTCGCGGACGAAATGCCCGCCCATGATGCGCGTGTCGCTTGCCCATTTCATCACGGGATCATAACGCCCGCCCCCGAAGCGCATCATCGGAAAATTGCGGCCATCGTCGATATGGATCACTTGCCCCGGCGATGCCTTTGTGGTGATGATCGAGGTAACGGCCCCGTTATCAACGGTAGTCAGATAGCCCCGTTGGCCATCGAAATAGGCGAAGGCGTCTTTGACCATGCGGGCAAGCTACCGCCCGTGATGGCCGAGCCGATATTGGTCCTTCGGGGTAACTCGCCTGACTGTTGATGCCGGCCCCACCATTATAGCTCGCCGCTAATTTCCTTGATGCGCCTTTTGGTGCGCTCCATGTTATTT
>Ga0318562_10000799_pt1 | contig 14140 bp, 15 predicted proteins | sample GRESIP066b5f18_FD_203688 | JGI IMG/M metagenome (GOLD analysis project Ga0318562, IMG submission 203688) | Tropical soil microbial communities from Luquillo Experimental Forest, Puerto Rico - GRE.SIPMG.066b5f18 | ecosystem: Environmental > Terrestrial > Soil > Tropical forest > Bulk soil... | reverse complement strand
GCGCGCTCATCGCCGGGTCGGCCAACGCGTCGACACCCGTCGCCTCCAAGACCTGGCGGTACGCATTCTGTTCGGCCTCCGACCCGAACACCTTGAGCACCGACAGTGCAGCGACGTCGACGTCGCCGCGGGCAGCCCGCGCCAACGCGGCCGAACCCATCAGCCGCAACGCCTGGTAGTCCATCGCAATGCTCGCGTACGCGTCACGGTGCAATGCGCGCGACGGCCGGTAACTTTCGAGCGTCTGCCCAAGCCGGTTGGCGAACTGTAGCCACATCATCGTGCGCTCATGGCCTAGCGACCCGTTGGCCACCTTCCATCCGCCGTTCAGCGGCCCGACCAGATTCTCCGCGGGCACCCGCACATCGGTCAGGAACACCTCGTTGAAGTCCAGATCGTCGCGGTCGTAGACGCAGGAGAACGGTCGGCAGGTCAGACCAGGACTGTCGGTCGGGATCAGTAATGCGCTGAGGCCCTTGTGTTTCGGGGCGTCGGGGTCGGTGCGCACAAATGCCAGCAGCACGTCGGCGTCGTGCGCGCCCGAGGTCCAGACCTTCTGACCGTTGACGACGAAGTGATCCCCGTCGAGCACGGCACGCGTGCTCAGACCGGCCAGGTCGGAGCCTGCGCCCGGCTCGCTCATTCCGAGCGACGCCGTGATCTCCGCGCGCAGTATCGGCACCGCCCATTGCCGCTTCTGTTCCTCGGAGCCGAACGACAGCAGCGAAGCCGCGATGATGCCCACGCCCTGCGGGTTGAACGAGTGGTAGATGCGCCGCCGCGAGAGTTCCTCGCGGTGAACGAACTGCTCGAGGATGCCCGCGTTGCGGCCGCCGAACTCCGGCGGGTTACCGGGCAGCAGCCAGCCGTGGTCGAACTGCAGTCGCTGCCAGCGCCGCGCCCACTCCGGGACATGCGACGTCGATCGCGACCGTTCCGCCGCCGCCTCCGCCTCACTCGGCAGATGTTCGTCGAGGAAGGCGATGAACTCGGCGCGAAACGCCTCGACCTCGTCGTCGAACCTCAGTTGCACACGCCCAACATATCAAGTACTTAACATTTCCGCGCCGATGCGCTATGACTAATGGAATGCTCACTGACGAGAAGGTCCTGATCACCGGCGCGACCGGCAAGATCGCCTTCCCGATCGCACGCATGCTTGCGCAGCACAACGAGGTGTGGGGCGCCGCGCGACTGCGCGACGACGCGGACCGCGAACGGCTCGTCGGGGCAGGCATCAAACCCGTTGCACTCGACATCAGTACTGGCGACTTCAGCGGGCTTCCCGACGACTTCGGCTACGTCTTCCACGCCGCGGTGGACCCGGGCGCCGGAGACTGGCCGCAATGCCTGACGACCAATGCGCACAATTCGGGCGAGCTGCTCCATCACTGCCGCGGCGCAAAGGGCTTCGTATTCTGTTCCACCGGTTCGGTCTACGGCTACCAGGGTCAGCGTCCGCTGCGCGAGACCGATCCACCGGGAGTGCCACTTCGGCCGAACTACAGCTTCTCGAAGATCGCCGCAGAGGCGGTGTGTACCTGGGCCGCCACCCGGTATCGGATCCCGCTGACGATCATCCGCATCTGTTCGACCTACGGTCCGGAAGGCGGCGCCCCTGCCGACCGGCTCGATGCGATGTTGGCGGGCAGGCCGATTCGGCTGCATCCGGACAAACCCAACAACTACAACCCGATCTACGAAGACGACTATGTCGAGCTCGGCATCAGGGCGATGGAGGTCGCAGGCACTCCTCCGGTCGTCGTCAACTGGGCGGGTAGCGAAACCGTCAGCGCCGAGGACTACTGCGCCTACATGGGCGAGCTCGTCGGCGTCGACCCGGTCTTCGAGTACACACCCGACGCCCACACGCCACTGTGGCCCGACGTCACGCTCATGCACGAGATCCTCGGCAGGACGAAAGTGCCGTGGCACGAAGGCTTTCGGCGCATGATAGCCGCCCGCCATCCCGAAATCGATCTGCGTGAAGGACCGCTATGACGCTTCCCGGTACTCCGTCGGATGAGGTCGCCGACGTCCTCGCGGCCGGACGTGGCGACATCACAACGCTTTTCGTGTCGATGGCCCGGCGTCATCCCGAGGGCCGTGACGCCGAGTATCTGCGCTGGCACACCCTCGACCACCGGCCCGAACAGCACCGGCTTGCCGGCGTACGGGCTTCTCTTCGGCTGGTGTCGACACCGGAATGCCGGGCCGCACGCGCACCGGGCGACGAGCGCTTCGACGCGATCGACCACGTCATGACGTACTTCTTCACCGACCAGAGCGGTCTGACCGGGTTTCTCGAACTCGCCTCGGCGCTGGGTGGCGCGGACCGGAAGCTTCCGCTGCTGCCGCCGGTACAGCGCGGGGTCTACGCGATCGAGCACAAATCGGCGGCGCCGAGAATCAAGGCAGGCGCCGACGTGCTGCCATGGTGGCCGGTCCGCGGCGTGTATCTGCTGCTCGAATCGGGCGCGACGGCGCCGACGGAACTGGTGGACGTCGACGGCGTTGGTGGCATCTGGTCGGTGGTCTCGCAGGACGTCGACACACGCCTGGCGAGCGCCCCCGCGGGCCAGACGCTCACCTACTGCTTTCTCGATGACGACCCAGTCGAAGCGGCGAAGCGGCTGCGGCCCGTGCTGGAGGCCCGCAGGCAAGCCGGTGTGGTGCCGTTGCTTGCTGCGCCGTTTTACCCAGTAATTCCGTATGAATGGAATCGCCATGTGCCGTAAGGGGTCTGGATGCGCGTCGGATTGATGGTCGGCTCCGACAAGGAGCGCCCACGCGAAGACCGGCTGAGCGGACTGCTGGCCGATGGGAAGGCCGCCGAGGACGACGGGTTCGCGTCGTTCTGGATGCCGCAGGTGCCCGGCTACCTCGACGCGATGACTGCGGTCGCGCTGCTGGGCCAGGTAACCCGGCGCATCGAGATCGGCACGGCGGTCGTGCCCATCCAGACCCGCCATCCGCAGATCATGGCGCAGCAGGCGTTGACCACCCAGGTGGCGTGTTCAGGACGATTCACCCTCGGCATCGGCCCGTCGCACCACTGGATCATCTCCGATCAGCTCGGGTTGCCATACGCACGACCGGCCATGCTGGTGCGCGACTACATCGACGTGCTGAACGTGGCCTTCGCCGGTCCCGGCGCGGTGGCGATCGACAACGAGAGCTTCTGCGTGCACAGCCCCATCGACATCACCGACGAGTTCGAGATGCCGGTGCTGCTCGCCGCCCTTGGCCCGACGATGTTGCGGATCGCGGGCGAACTCACCGGAGGAACCGTTCTCTGGATGGCGGATGAGCGCGCCATCGGCGACTACGTGGTTCCGCGCATCACCGAGGCGGCGGCTACCGCGGGCAGGTCCGGAGTCCGTGTCGTCGCAGGCGTTCCCGTCGCGCTGTGTTCGGACAGCGAGGTAGACCAAGCTCGCGCGTACGCCAGCGAGGTGCTCGGGCACGCCGACTTCTCCCCCAACTACGTGCGGCTGCTCGAACACGGTGACGCCACCGACGTCGGCGACACGATGGCGGCAGGGGACGAGGCGACGGTGCGCGCCAGGCTGCGCCGCTACCGGGACGCCGGCGTCACCGACCTGGCGGCACGGATCGTCCCGCTCGGCGATGACGCCGCCGCGCGCAGTGCGTCGCGACGCCGCACTCAGGAGTTCGTCGCCTCGCTGGTCCCCGAATTCGCCTCCGGCGCATAGCTGCCCATGAACTCGATGGGGACGCCACCCATCGTGCAGAAGAAAAGGTCGACGCCTGGGACGCCGGTGTCGATCGCCGTCACATCGTCGGCAAACGCACTCGCCTTGTCACGAACGTCCCCGAAGTCCTCGGTGAGGAACGACAGCCCGGCGAGTCCCTCGGTGACGACGTCACGCAGCTGCGGCGGCACGTCGAGCACCTCGACGAGTCCGGCGTCGCCGGTGCCGAGCATGGTCAGATCCGCGCCGTCGCACGGAGGCCAACCGAGCGTCTGCTCCAGCACATTGCCGGGCACCCGCAGTTGGAACTGGATCTGCATGCCGACGACGTCGGTGAAGAACGCGATCAGCGTCTGCGCCGAATGGCTTCTCATGACCACGTGGTGTAGTTGACCGGGCATCTATAGATAGTTAGACACGCGTTAACTATTTTCAAGGGTCAATCTGGCTGCTAGAGTTCGGGTGTGCCGAAGAGCAGCGCTGTTGACGTTACTGACGGTAGTCAGCGCCGTGCGTCATTTCAGCGAGCACGGTCACACCAGACCAAGCGCGACCTGGTGCAGGCGGCGATGGCGTTGTGGCGCACCAACGGGTACGCCAAGACGACGGTGGCCGACATCTGCCGCGCGGCAGGCGTCTCTCGCGCGCTGTTCTACTTCTACTTCCCCGCCAAGGAGGACGTGCTGTTCGAGGTCGGCCTGCTGTCCACTCGCGCTGCGCAGAAGACGGTCGGCGACCTGCTGAAGCGCGACTACGACGTGGTAGCGGTCATCAGCCAGGCCCTGCGCAGCCTCGAGCGCTCGATGGCCCGCAACCCACGTGACCTGATCGTCGAGACCATCCTCGAGGGCTATCGCCAGGAACAGCGGGTGCTCGCAGGCGACCGGCCGGAGGACTCCGACGCGGATATGTTCGGCGAGCTGTTCGCCAAGGCGCGGGCCGACGGCAAGTTGGCGCGGCACCTGACTGACGCCGACGTGGCCCACCTGTCGAGATTGGCCCAGATGCATGTCAGCGAAGGCGTTCGGCACTGGGCGCTCGGCAGTTTCGGCGACCGGGCCTTCGCCGATGTGGTCGCCGGTGACATCGCGGCCCTGATCGCGGGCTTCAACTTAGCGCGCAAGTAGATCGAAGGAGACGAACGATGGCGTGGGATTTCGAAACCGACCCCGAGTACCAGAAGTCACTGGACTGGGCCGACGGGTTCGTCCGCGACGAGCTCGAGCCGCTCGATCTGGCGTTTCCACACCAGCAATTCACCCCGCTGGACGACAAGCGCCGCAAGGTGATCGACCCGCTCAAGGAGGAGGTCAGGCGACGCGGACTATGGGCCACGCACCTCGGACCCGAACTCGGCGGGCAGGGCCACGGCCAGCTCAAGCTCGCGCTGCTGAACGAGATCCTCGGGCGCTCGCAGTGGGCCCCGATCGTCTTCGGCTGTCAGGCGCCCGACACCGGCAACGCCGAGATCCTCGCGCACTACGGCACCGAAGAACAGAAGCAGCGCTACTTGAGGCCGTTGCTCGACGGTGAACTGTTCTCCTGCTATTCGATGACCGAACCGCACGCCGGCGCCGATCCCACACTGTTCACCACCCAGGCCGCGCGCGACGGCGACGATTGGGTGATCAATGGCTGGAAGTTCTTCTCCTCCAACGCCAAGACGGCGTCCTTCCTCATTGTCATGGTGGTGACCAATCCCGAAGTCAGCGCATACCAAGGCATGTCGATGTTCCTGGTGCCCACCGACACACCCGGGGTGAAGATCGTCCGCAACTTCGGACTGCACGGCGAGGCCGAAGGAGACGGCTCACACGCGCTGATCCACTACGACAACGTGCGCGTGCCGTCGGAGGCGCTGCTCGGCGGCGAGGGACAGGCGTTCGTCATCGCCCAGACCCGCCTCGGCGGCGGTCGCATCCACCATGCGATGCGCACCATCGGGCTGGCGCGCAGCGCGCTGGACATGATGTGCGAGCGCGCGCTGAGCCGTGAGACGCAGGGCAGCAGGCTTTCCGACAAGCAGTTCGTGCAGGGCTACATCGCCGACTCGTATGCCCAGCTTTTGCAGTTCAGGCTGATGGTGCTCTACACCGCTTGGGAGATAGACAAGTACAACGATTACAAGAAGGTGCGCAAGGACATCGCCGCCGTGAAGGTGGTCATGCCGACGGTGCTACACGATATCGCCTGGCGCGCAATGCAGGTGCACGGTGCACTCGGTGTCACCGACGACGTGCCGTTCATGGCGATGGTGACCGGCGCTGCGGTGATGGGGCTGGCCGACGGACCCACCGAAGTGCACAAGGCGACAGTCGCCAAGCAGGTGCTGCGGGACTACCGGCCGAGTGACGACATCTGGCCCACCGGGTGGATACCAAGGAAGCGGGAGGCGGCCCGTGAGAAGTTCGCCGACTATCTGGAGCACGAAGTGGGGAATCTGTGAGCGAGAAGATCGACGTTGCGCGCCTTGCTGATTGGATGGACGGCGCAGGCCTGCCTGGAAAGGGTGAGCCCCTCGAAGCCGAGTTCCTGTCCGGCGGCACGCAGAATGTGATCTACAAGATCACCCGCGGCGAGGAGGCGTGCGTCCTGCGGATGCCGCCGCCAGACGCTCCGCCGGACCGTGACAAAGGGATCCTGCGGGAGTGGCGGATCATCGAGGCGCTCGACGGCACCGAGGTGCCGCATACCGCGGCGGTCGGCGTCTGCCCCGACGCCTCAGTGCTCGGCCGCCCCTTCTACCTGATGGGTTTCGTCGACGGCTGGTCACCGATGGACCTCGCGGGCAGGCAGTGGCCAGAACCGTTCGGCACCGACCTTACGGCGCGTCAGGGTCTGGCATATCAGCTCGCCGAGGGCATCGCGTTGCTGTCGAAGGTCGACTGGAAGGCCAAGGGGCTAGCCGACCTCGGCAGGCCCGACGGCTTTCACGAACGCCAAGTCGACAGGTGGACAGGCTTTTTCGAGCGGATCAAGGGCCGCGAAATCGACGGTCTCGACGAGGCCACCACGTGGCTGCGCACCCATCGGCCGCTCGACTTCATCCCCGGTCTGATGCACGGCGACTACCAGTTCGCCAATGTGATGTACCGCGACGGCGCACCCGCGAAGCTCGCCGCGATCGTCGACTGGGAGATGGGCACGGTGGGTGATCCGAAGCTGGATCTCGGGTGGATGGTGCAGAGCTGGCCGGAGAGCTCCGACGAGCCGACTGATATGAGCTATGTGGACATGCGCGGAATGCCCACTCGCGCAGAGGTCGTCGAGCATTACGCAAAGGTATCCGGTAGGCAGATCGACGATCTCGACTATTACCTGGTGCTCGCCAAGTGGAAGCTGGCTATCGTGCTCGAGCAGGGCTTCCAGCGGGCGGGCGACAACGAGAAGCTGCTGGCATACGGGCCGGTGATCGTCTCGCTGATGCGCTCGGCGGCCGAGCTCGCCGAGTCCTCCGACTACACGTGATCCGCGCCGCAGTCTGTCCGGAATACGGGCCGCCGGAAGTCGTGCACGTGCAGGACTGGCAGCCGCCGACACTCGAGGCCGGACAGGTCCTTGTGCGGGTGGGCGCCGCGGCGGTGAACTATCCGGACGTCCTGCTTGTCGCCAACCAGTACCAGATCAGCGTGCCGCCGCCGTTCGTGGTCGGCAGCGAGTTCGCGGGTATCGTCGTCGAGATCAATGGTGATGCAGGCGATCTCGCAATCGGCGATCGGGTGACTGGGACCGGGATGTACGGCGCATTCGCAGAACACGTGGCTGTATCCGCGCAGGGGCTTGCCCGGATCCCAGACGGCGTCGACGATCGCACCGCTGCGGCGTTCGGCGTGGCCCACCGCACGGCGTATCACACCTTGCGCTCGGTCGCGCGGGTGAGGTCCGGCGACGCCGTCGTCGTGCTCGGCGCGGGCGGCGGGGTCGGCCTTGCGGCGGTCCAGTTGGCGGTCGAATTGGGCGCCGACGTCACGGCCGTCGCGTCGTCGGACGAAAAGCTCCATGTGGCAGCCTCATACGGCGCTGCGCGCCTCGTCAATCACCGGGCGACTGATCTACGCCAGGCATTACGGGATGCGCTGCCCGACGGCGCGAATGCCGTGATCGACCCGGTCGGCGGTGAACTATCAGAGCCCGCCCTGCGGTCGCTGCGTCGCGGCGGACGGTTCGTCACGGTCGGCTACGCGTCAGGCGTGATTCCCCGCATCCCCTTGAATCTCGTTCTGGTCAAGGGTATTACCGTGCTCGGTTTTCAATTTCAGGACGTTCCCCCCGATGAGTTCGTCCGCAACGAGGACGAACTCATGGCCCTTCTCGCGACCCGAAAGGTGTCGCCTCACATCTGCGCGGTCTACCCGCTAGCGGAAGCCTCGCGCGCGCTGCGGCAGGTGGCCGACGGAAAGGCCGTCGGCAAGGTGGTCGTCGACCTCAGCTAGCCGGCACGAGGTCGGAAGCGACCGACGGAGTCGCCATCACACCGGAACGGAATGTTTCGGTGTCGCCCACGGTGGAGGCGTCTGCGACCTGTGCGGCCGTCAGTGCCTGAGTCTTGAACGCGCGGGCTGCCGCGCTCAGGTGATGCCGGACGGCACCGACACTGTCGTCGAGCTCGGAAGGACAGCTTTCGCCCCACACCGTCACCTCGGTCAGCCCCTGTTCCAGGGCACCCAGCACACCGCGGCGGACCCGCTCGTCGCTCGCGAACAGATCCGCGGCGACGGCGACGGTCTGCGGGTGTGGACGGTCCGCCCACAACGCCAGCGCCGATTCGAGGTCGGCCGTCTCGACGCCGAGGATGTGCAGCGGCCGCTTGTCCGCGCCGTCGGCGAGCAGGACGGTCACGTCCCAGCCGGCCATCACGCGGTCGTACATCCATCCGCCAGCGCACAGCACCACGTCAGCGACGTCGGCTGCAACCACGTCGAGCCGGTACCTCATGTCGAGCTCCTGGGCGCCAGCTCGCGGTCCAACGACTCCGCGTACCCCTTGAACACGTCGGCCATCGGTATTGAAGGATCGAGCAACCATAGGGTCTCCATTCCGTTGGTGAAGGCGAGTATCTCCACGGACTTTCTGGCCGCGTCAAAGTCGGGGCGGTATTTCCCTTCGTGCTGACCGCGCTCGATGATCTCGGTGAGGATGTCGATGGCTCCGCGGTAGCGCTTGTGCAGCCGGTCGTGAAGGGGCGCGTCCGGCGCGATGTTCTCGACGAGCAAAACGGTGAACGTGCCGACCAGTTCGGGAGCGCGATTGAAGCGCTCGGGTACCCGGCTCAGCTCGGTGATCAGGTCGCCGGATTGGTAGTCGGCGTGGACGGCGTCGTCTTCGTCACGGGCATCGAGCACCGCGTTGAGCAGCTGCTCCTTGGACTCGAAGTGGTGCAGCAGTCCGGCCGGCGTGACTCCGGCCTCCTTGGCGATCTGGGCCAGCGACGTGTTGCGCCATCCGTTGCGCGCGAGCAGTCGCTCGGCCACGCCGAGGATGCGTTGTCTGCGGTCCTCGCCCTTGGCAAGAAGCGACGCATATGGGCGCTGACGTGCGCTTTCACGCTGCTCAGACGACCCGTTGGGCTGCGGGGCCGACACCGAACTCCTTCGTTCAAACCAACCTAATGAACACACAGTAGGTAGGTTTGGGCGCTGTGACAAGGGTCTCAGCGAACTAATTTCTTGACCGCCGCCTGCCTGGGCGTTTCAGGCGTTCAGTTCGGCGAGCGCAGCGATCTGCTCGAGATAGTGGTCCAGCGAGTGATGGACGAACCGGGCGGAGAGCGTCGTGGTGCCCGCCGCGGCCATCGTCTGCAGCGTCTCCTTCGTCCCCTCCGGATCCTTCACCGGATCGAGCGGACCCTCTGCAGGCAGCACGACCTCGAAGCCTGCGGGCACATCGCGGTCCCGAAGCCAGTCAGTCGCCGTGGCAACCGGCACGTTGAAGGGAGCCCAGCCGTCGGCCAGCGTCAGCGCGCGGCGCAGTGACCGTTTGGTGTGCCCGCCGATCCAGATCGGCATGTGCGGCTGCAGCGCGCACGGATCGACAGTGAGACCGCCGAACGAATAGAACTCACCGTCGTATGCCGGCTCGTTGGACGGCAGCGCCACCCGTAATGCGCGCAGGGCATCGTCGGCTCGAGCGCCCCTGTCGTCGAACGGCACACCGAGAAGGTCGAACTCCTCCTTCAGCGAGCCGACACCCACGCCGAGAATGACCCTGCCGCCGCTGACGTGATCCAGTGTGCCGTAACGCTTCACGATCTCCAGCGGGTGGTGATACCCGAGCACCAGCGTCATGGTGGCCAGCCGGATCTGCTTGGTGCGCGCCGCCACATAACCAAGCGTCGCAAGCGGATCCCAGTAGCGCGAGCCGCGGCGGCCTGCCTCGGAGGCGGGCATACCGATGTGCTCACTACAGGTGAGGTGGTGGTACCCGAGCCGGTCGGCCGCCTCCGCGACGCGGCCGATGTCGTCGATCGTGGCGTCCTGCTCCCATGTCAGGCGCGCGCCCGCGACGTTGGTGACGACGGGCGTCGTGATGGCGAGTTTCAATTCAGCGGCTCTTCGCCGGCGAGGATCGTGCGGTGCATCAGGCGGCCGCTGTCGGCGGCATACGGCAGCGCGCGGTGCATGGTGCCGGTGTTGTCCCAGATGAGCAGGTCGCCGACCTGCCACTGATGCCGATAGACGTACTGCGGCTGGGTGGCCCAGTCGCGAAGCCGCGCAAGCAATGCGCGGCTCTCCTCGACCGGCATCCCGACGACGTAGTCGGCCGTCGCACCTAGCAGCAACGACTTTCGCCCCGACTGGTGCGTCCACACGATCGGGCACGCCTTCGTCGGCGACTTCTGCCAGAAGGTGATCTCCTCGTAGCTCATCTCCGGGGTGACGTAGTACTGCGACCGCTCGGCGCTGTGCACGACGCGCAGATCTGCGATGGCGTCCTTGTCAGTCTGCGGCAGGTCGTCGTAGGCCGCATAGGTGTTGCAGAACTCGGTGTCTCCCCCGGTATCCGACAGCTTGATCGCATGCAGCAGTGTCGCGAGGTTCGGATAAGGCTGAAGCGATCCGTCGAAATGCCAGAACATCGAACCCTTCAGATACTGGGCACGCTGGTTCACCTTCGCATCGAGCGAGATCTTGTAGATGCCGTCCTCACCCTCGTTGGCCACGATGTTGCCCAGCGTCCGGGCGATGGCGACCTGCTGTTCGTCGCTGATGTCCAATCCGCGGAAGAACACCACACCCCTCTGCTCCAGCGTGGCGCGAATATTCTCGGCTTCGGTGCCGCTGCGCAGTGTGTCGATGTCGGTTCTGATCTCGCTGCCGATTCTCGGGGTGAGGTCGACGATGTCGAGCGCAGCCGATGTCAGTCCCATGGCGTCTCAGCTCACTCTCGTCAGAATCGTATTGGCCGAATGCTTTACGCGCGGTTGCTTCCACAGCTCGACGGCCAGTGAAACGGTGATCAGCGAGTACAGCAGGTTGCGTAGGTTGGCGACATCCTCGGGCAGCGGTTCGGAGTAGTCGAACTTGTCGATGTAGGCGACCGCTTCCTCGGCGTGCGGAAAGACCGCGTCGTAGAACGCCTGAATCTGTTCCATGGAGCTGTTCACACGTTTCACGTAGCGCTCATGCCCGTCCTCGATGGCCCATTCGTCGACCAGATACTCGAGTTGCGAAAACTCCTGCGGCAGAACCGCGTTCATTGTCGGGCCCTTTCGCCATCGTTGACATAGTCCGCCACTGTCTTGTGCAGATGGCGCAACAGGATCTCCTCGTCGTTCATCGTGAAATGCGTGAGCGCGCCGCTGTTGAGCATCGCCTGCAGGCCCTCCGAAGGGCTGGCGTCTTCGAGGATGATGTCGTTGAGGAACGTCACGGTCAGTTCCTGACCCATCCGCTCCTTGAACGTCGTCGGAGGCTGATAGAACATCTCGACTTCGAAGATGTGTGAGTGCGGTCCCGTCGGCCAATGGGTGTGCGTCGAGAAACCCGACGAACCGAAGATCAACACGAAATTCGGAAAGAACTGGTATGAGTCGAAGCCGTACTTCTCCGACCCGGTGGGATTGATCCCCGCCGGCATGGGACCTCGGTCGACGCGCTTGGTCCACGGGCCTGCCGCGCTGGCCTCCATCACGCATTCGATCGGCTTGGAATACGGCGTTTTCTGCGAGGGCTCACCGGCAAACGAGAACATCCGATGCGGACCCTTGATCTGGTACGCCAACGCGTCGGTGAACGGATTCGGTTGATTGAACGCGTCTCTGGCCTCTGCCGTGAGAGCGCCGAACGAAGATGCGTGCAGATACGGTCCGTGATAGCTCTCGGCGAAGCTGTCGACGAAGATCTTCCAGTTGCACTGCAATTCGGTGTTGAAGCGATAGACCTGATGCGGGCCGGCGAACGGATAGCCCTCGATGCCGTGAGCGAGCTCGCCGAGGAACGAGCGCAGCGGCTCGGTGTTGTGCGGGTCGAGGTTGATGAAGATGAAGCCCTCCCACACCTCGCATTGGATCGCGGGCACACGGCAGCTGTCGGCATCGAAGTCGAGCAGCAGATCCGTGCGGGTCGGCGAGTGCAACGAGCCGTCAAGGTTGTAGCGCCAGCCGTGGAACCGGCAGTACAGCAGCGGTGCGCGCCCCGACACCTCCTTGAAGGGGTCGTCCTCCCACAGCATCTTGTTGCCGCGGTGCGGGCAGATGTTGTGGAAAGCGCGGATCACCTCGTCCTTGCCGCGCACGATGATGATCGAGGTGTTCAGGAACTTCAGCTCGCGGGTGAAGTAACTGCCCTTGTGCGGCACCCGCTCGGCGCGGCCGACGTACAGCCACGTCTTCTTGAAGATGTGCTCGCGTTCCTTCTCGTAGAACTCCGGCGAAACACAGTCTTCGAGCGACACCGGACCACGGCCGAGATCGGGGTACGCGTCGGTCCAATGACCCGTTGCGGGCCTGCTGACCAGGGTTTCCTGACTCATGAAGCCTGACGGTACAACCGGCGATTTGGCGAAAACAGACGCAGAACCGCAACACCCTGTTGCATATTTGGAACAGCACAGAGGAGCGCAAAAGCAGCCGTGGAACAGAACATGCCCTTCGACCTCGACGCCCTGCTGGTGTTCGGCAAGGTGGTGGAGAGCCGCAGCCTGTCGAAGGCCGCGGCACTGCTCGGAATGCCGAAGTCCACCGTCAGCCGCAAGCTGACCAGACTGGAGGCCGACCTCGGCATCAAGCTATTGCGCAAGAACACCCATCAGCTGACCGTCACCGATCTCGGCGAGAAGGTCTATGCCCATGCAGTGAACATCCTGACCGAGGCCAACGGTGTTCGTGCGCTGGTGGAGGGAAGCAAACAAGAACCCCAGGGCGAGCTGAAGGTAGCGATACCGGTCTTCGTCGGCATCGACTACGCGTCGCGAGTCGGCGCCACGTTCCTGCGGCGCTATCCCCACTCGCGGTTGGACATCCGGCTGGTGGACAACATGGTCGATCCGGTAAGGGACGGGTTCGATGTCGTGTTCGGCACTGGCCCGCTGCAGGATTCGACGTTGATCGCGCGCAAGGTGTTCAGCCTCGAGCTCTTCCTGTGCGCATCGGCGGAATTCGTCCGGCATCTGCCGGAGCCGATCACCGCGCCCACCCAGTTGAACAGCCTGCCGTTCATCGACTTCGGTTTCGGCGGACCGCGCAGGCTCACTGTCACCAGGAACAAGCGGCAGTACGAGCTGGCGCCGCAGGTGCGGGCGCGCGCCAACAACTTTCAGGTGTGCAAGCAGTACATCCTGCAAGGACTCGGCATCGGGGAAATGCCAACGCAGATCATCTGCACCGCCGAACTGCGCGAGGGCAGCATCGTGCCCGTCCTACCCGAATGGACGCCGGAACCGCTCGACGTGCACATGATCTACCCGTTCGAGCTGTCGTTCTCGACACTCATCAGCGCGTTCTACGAGACGGCGTGCGAGATCATCGTCGAGAACACAGCGCGGGCCTAACCAGTGATTTCAGCGTAATCGTTTGCGTCCAGCGTTACTAACCACGCCGAAATCGCTACAGGCCGAGCGATTTGGCGATGATGACCTTCATCACCTCGCTGGTGCCCGCGTAGATGCGGGCCACCCGTGCGTCGGTGTACAGGCGGGCGATCGGGTACTCCATCATGTAGCCGTAGCCGCCGAACAGCTGAAGGCACCGGTCCACGACACGGGCCTGCATCTCGGTGCAGAACAGCTTGACCCGCGCCGCGTCGGGCGCGCTGAGCTCGCCGTCGACATGCAGCGCCACCGCCCGGTCCAGCATCGCCTGCCCCGCCTCGACCTCCGTCGAGCACGCGGCGATTTCGAACTTGGTGTTCTGGAACGACGCCACCGGCGTCCCGAACGCCTTGCGCTCCTTGGTGTAGTCGATGGCCGCGGCAATCGCCGACCGCGCC
>Ga0318562_10000797_pt1 | contig 14149 bp, 10 predicted proteins | sample GRESIP066b5f18_FD_203688 | JGI IMG/M metagenome (GOLD analysis project Ga0318562, IMG submission 203688) | Tropical soil microbial communities from Luquillo Experimental Forest, Puerto Rico - GRE.SIPMG.066b5f18 | ecosystem: Environmental > Terrestrial > Soil > Tropical forest > Bulk soil... | reverse complement strand
AGGCGGATTGGTTCCATGCAGGGATTTGATGTAACTGGCCACCTGGGCAATCTGCCGGGGACCGAAATCGTCCTTCCAGCTTTTCATGCCTTTGTCAGGCACTCCATATTTGATGGTTTTGAACACATCCCTGATATTTCCACCGTGCAACCAGTAATCGTCTGTCAGGTTGGGGCCTACACCCCCCTCCCCCAGTTTACCATGGCATGCAAAACAGTTTGTCTCAAATATGGCCTTGCCTGCATTGAGGTCAGAGGAGCTGTTCAGCAGTTTCACCGAAATCTCATCAACATTGTTCGCAGCCTTTTTCAGGTAAGCTTCCCGATCTTTTTCAGCGGCAACGACCGACATCCGGTATTCTTCAGCGCTGGAAGGTGCTGAATGGGACACCTGGTATCTCCACAGGTAAATGCCGGCAAACACGATGGTCAGGTAAAATCCATAAATCCACCAGGGCGGCAACCGGTTGTCTAGTTCCCGGATCCCGTCGTAATCGTGGCCCAGGTCAATATTTTTTTCCTGGTCGGCGGGGCGGAATTTGTTCAGGCGGTCCCACCAGTTCACAGAAGGTCTCCTGATAGTAACAGCCTGCGTGGCTTTTTGGGTGACCCGCTTGTCCGCCCGAAGCAGTGCCTTCAGGTGAAAAAGCAGGACCATGACGACAGCCAGTTCGAGAAGAACCACGGAGCACATGAGATAAAAAGCGCTGGGCGATACAGCTTGAAAAGAGGCAGCAATCAGTCCCGCAGGGGAAGCACTGTCCTGCGCCCAAAGGGGTGTTGACAGCATCAGGAATCCGGCGGTGATGGCTGCGGTTGTGGACAGACCTGGGGATGGCATGTTCCCAGTGGCCACGTTTTCCTGCTCCGGTTCCTTCTTACTTCTCACTTTCGCGTACCCGACAAGCAGGTTGGCAAGGAGGGCAATGACCAGCGCCAGGAACATCATGATGATCAGCATGGCCACGACAAAGGGGTTTGACAGGGAGGAGGGAGGCGGAGGGCCATCGGCAAATGCACCTGTGGCAAGCAGGAGCATTCCGGCGGCCAGCGATGCTTTTAACGGGGTTCCTGACAGGTACTTTCTGATAAACTGCGAGAACATAAGAATTTTATTTTGATTAGATTTTTTTATCCAGCGGGATTTGGCTGATTTCGTCAATCATGTTCTTGTCCGCCCGGATCGTCCAGATGACCATGGCGACAAAGAATATTCCAAACAACGCCAGCGAAATGAGTCCGAAGATGCTTACCGAACTTATTTTTTCCAGATAATGAATGAATTTCATGGCAACATTTTTTTTGATGTTATCTAATTGCCCATAACATGGGTTCCATCACCCGACAATACCGTCTGGTCCTTGGGTGCAGCTTTGATGTCTTTTCCCAGCCTTTGCAGGTATGCAATGAGGGCTATGATCTCCCTCGTGCTTTTGGTTTTGATCTTGCTTTCCCTGAGGTCAGCCTGGATTTCATTTGCCTGTGTCCGCAGGTCCTTGTTGGCCTGCTGCTCATATCCTGACGGGTACGGCACACCCAGTGTCCGCATGGCGCGGATCATCGCCGGGGTTTCCAGTGTGTCGATACTTTCATCGAAGAGCCAGTTGTAGGACGGCATAATGGAACCTGGGGACATGGATTGCGGGTCCAGCATATGATTGTAATGCCAGCTGTCGGGATACTTACCGCCGACCCTGGCCAGGTCAGGGCCGGTTCTTTTGGAACCCCACTGGAAGGGATGATCATATACAAACTCCCCTGCTTTGGAATATTCGCCGTAGCGGGCCACTTCATCGCGGAACGGGCGAACCATCTGTGAATGGCATAGGTAGCAACCCTCACGGATATATATATCCCGTCCGTGAAGCTCAAGGGGTGTGTACGGTTTTACACTGGTAATGGTAGGGATATTTGATTTTACCAGAAAAGTCGGGATCAGTTCGATCAGACCTCCAATAGCTACCACCAGCAAGCTGAATACCATCATTTTCATGGGCCTCCTTTCGATCCAGCGGTGCCAGTATTCCTTTCCGTGGGCAGTAAGCACCGCAGGCAGCGGTGCAGCCTCGGCCGGTTCATCGGTAACGAATTTTCCCTGCAGGATGGTCTTCCGCAGGTTGTATATCATGATAAAGACCCCGGTGATGTACAGTGCTCCGCCAATACTCCTGGTAACATACATCGGGATAATATGGGTAACTGTTTCGAGAAACTGGAACTTCAGCTGGCCTTCTTCCGTAAAGCTTTTCCACATCATACTCTGGGTAAATCCGGCCCAGTACAAGGGGATGGCATAGAGGACAATTCCGATAGTGCCTATCCAGAAATGAGCACCGGCCAGTTTTCTGGAATAAAGGGAGGTATTCCACATCTTGGGTATCAGCCAGTACAATACCCCGAAAGTGAGAAAGCCATTCCATCCGAGAGCGCCAATATGCACATGGGCAATTGTCCAGTCTGTGAAATGGGAAATGGCGTTAACGCTTTTAAGACTCAGCATAGGCCCCTCAAAGGTGGCCATGCCGTAGCAGGTGATGGCAACCACCAGGAATTTCAGGACAGGATCTTCGCGCACTTTATCCCAGGCGCCCCGCAGGGTAAACAATCCGTTCAGCATACCTCCCCAGCTTGGGGCAATCAGCATGACTGAAAATACAACACCCAGGGATTGTGCCCAGTCGGGCAGTGCGGTATATAAAAGATGGTGGGGACCTGCCCAGATATAAATGAATATCAGGGCCCAGAAATGGATAATCGACAACCGGTAGGAATAAACCGGCCTGTTTGCCGCCTTCGGCAGAAAATAGTACATCAGGCCGAGGTAGGGAGTGGTCAGGAAAAAGGCGACGGCGTTATGACCATACCACCACTGCACCAGGGCGTCCTGCACACCCGCATACCAGCTGTAACTTTTCATGAATGAAACAGGCAGTTCGATGGAATTGACAATATGAAGCATGGCTACGGTGACCCAGGTGGCGATATAGAACCAGATGGCTACATAGATATGGCTTTCCCGACGCTTGACAATCGTTCCAAAAAGGTTTATCCCAAATATGATCCACACTACCGCGATGGCAATATCCAGTGGCCACTCCAGTTCTGCATATTCTTTTCCCGAGGTATGTCCCATCCACAGACTCAGCGCCCCGGCAACAATAATGAGTTGCCAGCCCCAGAAATGCAATTTGCTCAGGGTATCACTGAACATCCTTGCTTTACACAAACGCTGGAGTGAGTAATACACACCCATGAATATGCCATTCCCAACAAAGGCAAAGATGACCGCGTTGGTATGCACGGGTCGCATCCGGCCAAAGGTGGTGGCCGGAATGCCCAGGTTCATGGACGGATAGTAAAGTGCTATCGCTATCCACAACCCGGCGAGCATACCTACAATGCCCCAGAATAATACGGCATACGCAAACCATTTGACAGTCTTGTTATCGTAATAGAATTTTCCTACCTGCATGGGTATCTTTTATTTTGTTTTTTGTGGATTTATTGTAGTGGGAATGGTTTCGGTTTTGTCCATTTGCAACAGCCCTTCGTTTTTTTCGAAGCCCGTCGTTCCGTCGTCGAACAATATTCTGACCGGAGGGGAATAGTCATCATCGAACTGGTGGTTTTTTGCGCTCCAGATAAAGGCACACAAAAAGATTGCGGAGACCGACATGCTGGCTATCAGCAGGAGGATAATGACGCTCATGTAAAGAATTTAGGTGCGGTTAAACAGCCAGGGCGATGCGCGATGCCTGGGACATTTAAGTTCAGCCATATCAGAACACTCCCCTGGCGAGGGCAGGCCCGCTGGCCAGATCATACTTTTGCATGATCCCCTGAGTTGGTTCTTACCCGGAAAAACCTGTACAGCGGACAGAATCCGGTCAGGCTGGTCAGCAATCCGATGATGCCGAGGACAAGGGCAATAACGCCAAGAAGCCCCTTGGTGATTCCCGTCAGGAATAAGCTTATAAAAATGACGGCAAATACCAGTCGGATGATTTTTTCAGTTCGGCCTATATTTTTTTTCATAATTCTTCTTTTTTTCAAAATTCGTCAGAGGATGTTCTTCCAGTTATGACTCTTATCATCAAATAGGGTGATTTATATCCGGTTAAGCGGTTACAGTTTAAGGGTTTTAGCCGTCCAGCTGCTCGCCCCGTAGGTAACTATCAGGATAGTCATACTGCTTAATGGCATCAGAATGGCCGCCAGCAGGGGGGACAGGGTCCCCTGGACTGCGAAATACAGCCCGGCCAGGTTATAAACGATAGACAGCATAAAACTCGCCATGATAACCTTCCTGTTTGCCTTGCACAGTGTCAGAAAAGCGGGCAGCTTCAGCAGTTGACCGGCTTCCAGTATGGCATCGCTGGCGGGAGTAAAATTGTTGCTGTCTTCCGCCAGAGCAATCCCCACATTGCTTTGCTGCAGGGCAATCCCGTCATTAAGCCCGTCACCAATCATCGCTACTTTGTCCCCTGCCCGCTGCAGCTTTTTGACATATTCCTTTTTGCTCTCCGGATTCTGGCGGAAAAGCAGGATGGCGTCCCCGCCAAACATATTTGCAAGTCTGGATTTTTCGCCCTCTCCATCCCCGGAGACCACCGAGAGCTGGTAACTATTTTTGAGTTGGCTGATGAGCCTGGCCATATCCTGGCGATAATGGTTCGAAAAGGCAAAACTTCCCATCACGCGATTGTTCCAGGAGACAAGGACACGGGTCTGTTCCTCTCCTGGCTGGACAATCCCGCGGATAAACCGGGGAGAACCGATGGAAATCCTGTTGTCCCCAACTTTAGCGTTCATGCCCATTCCTGTCACTTCACTGAAGTCCCCGAGGCCCACGTCATCACCCTTTTCAAGCCAGCCTGACAAGGCTACCGACAGCGGGTGCCGGGACTGCAAGGCGAGGGTTCTGACTGCCTGTTTCTGCTGAATGGTTAAAGGCGTCCCGTCATAGACGATATCCTGGTCTTTTACGGACGTGAGAGTTCCTGTTTTATCGAAGACGATATGGTCGACAAGGGCCAGGTTTTCGATGGTCTGCGCATTGCGGAGGTAAAAACGATTCCGGGCAAGTATTTGCAGGATATTCGCGTTGGTAAAAGTGGAGGACAGCAGCAACGCGCAGGGACATGCTATAATCAAAACGGCGGTGACTGCACTACCAATTTTTGAGGGGTCGTGGGCCCACCACCATGCTGCTGTGATGGCTGAAATTCCCAGAACAATATAGGAGAAATAACGGCTTAATAAATGGACAAAGGAGGTTGCGGACGGTCTGGCCTGGTCATCCTTTTTGTCCCTGTTCCAGAGGCTCGTCAGATAACTTTGGGTGACTTCCCTGAGTACGAGAATTTCTATATTGGGCCCTGTCTGCCTGCCCCCTGCATAGACTATTTCTCCCGGCTCCTTCAATACCGGCAGCGATTCACCTGTCACAAAGCTGTAATCTATCATCCCACTGCCTTTGGAAAGAATGCTGTCAGCCGGGATGAGTTCGTCTTTATGAATTAGAAGCGTATCCCCGGTTCTGATTTCAGGCAGGGCGACCGGAATTTCCTTTCCTTCCCGTACCCTGCTGACCGCTATTGGGAAATACGAAGTATAGTCCCTTTCAAAAGAAAGCTGCTGGTAGGTTTTGTCCTGAAGAATCCGGCCTGCCAGCATAAAAAATACAATCCCTGACATGGAATCAAAATACCCAGGTCCCCTTCCGGTCAAGATTTCATAAACACTTCGACCATAAGTAACCAGGATCGCCAGGGCAATGGGTGCATCAATATTGAGAAACCGGTGCTGCAGGCTTTTCCAGGCTGACTCAAAGAAGGGTCTAGCGCTGAAAAGAAGAACGGGAATGGAGAGGGTAAAATTCAGCAGCCTGAAAAAGGATCTCAGTGTGATTTCAGAGTTTCCCATACCCAGGTATTCCGGAAAACTCAACAGCATGATATTGCCAAAACAAAAGCCAGCAACCCCAAGCTGGAAAATGAGCTTCTTTGCTACCCGCGGCTTTGTCTGTTTGAGATCGTTAAAACTGATATACGGCTCATAACCGATACTGCCAAGCAATTCCGCAAGGCCCCTCAGGCTTAGGGTTTGCCGGTTGAAGACGACCTGGACCTCCTTGCGGGGGAAATGAACCTTCGCGGAAACCACCGACTCTTCCAGCCGGTGGAGATTTTCCAGCAGATACAAACAGGAACTGCAATGAATCTGAGGCAGGTAAAAGGTTACATGGGTTTGCGATTCATCCTGAAAACGAATGATCGTTGAGGCAATCTTTTCATCTTCCAGGAAGGCAAATTTGTCTCCGCGCAGGGTCCTGCTCCGGTTGATCCCCGGTTTTGGATTCAGGGCATAATAGTCGCACAATCCACGGTGATTCAGCAGTTCGTACACCATCTTACAGCCCGAACAGCAAAATACTTCATCACCCGACCGGATTCCGCCGTCGGGGCAATCTTCCCCGCAATGAGCACAAGGCAATTTCTGATCCTCTGGCTGATGCATAAAACCGGGTAAAAGTAGATGGTCGTATCCCGGTCGGAATTGATGAAGTTCAGCAACCAGCCTGATCTTAATCAATTAGGGCGCTGGAGCAAATGAAAGTACTTATCATTGCAGCGGTTTATCGGTGCAAGGGTCTTGCACGAGCTGTCCGGATGCCTTGATTTTTGACATCTAGTTCCTTGGGAAACAATGGAAATGAGAACTGGGATCTGGGCCCGGGGGGAACGGGGCGGAAAAATGGTCACCAGATATACTAAATACATTCGTTTATTTTGCTATTATTATATTATGCCACCCATTATGCGCACCATTCTTATTATTGACGACCATGATGATATCCGGGAGAATATTGCCGAAATCCTCACCCTGGCCGGCTACCGGGCCATCACTGCTGATAACGGAAAGAAGGGTGTTGAGTCAGCTCTGCGTGAAAAACCTGATCTGATCGTCTGCGATATCATGATGCCGGAACTCGATGGTTATGGCGTTTTGCACCTGCTGAAAAAAAACCATGATACGGAAAACATCCCGCTTATCTTCCTGACTGCAAAGACCGAAAGGGCGGATTTCAGAAAAGGAATGGAAATGGGTGCAGATGACTATATCACCAAGCCATTTGACGATATCGAACTCCTCAATGCCATAGAAATCAGGCTGAAAAAATATGATATTCTCCAGGCCAAATACCCCGCCGGCGAGAAGGGGGCATCAGAAATGATTGAAGACCTCCGCAGTTCAGGCCTTTTGAACATGCAGCTCGACAACTATGAAACAACCGATCTATCCAAAAAAGTGGCCCTTTATTCGGAAGGCAAGAGGCCAAAATATCTGTATTACCTGAAAAGCGGAAAGATCAAGGCATTCCGCCTGCATGAAGACGGCAAGGAATATATCACCAGTCTGTACAGTCCGGGTGATTTCATCGGGTATCTGCCGCTGCTGGAAAACAAATCTTATGATGACACGACGGAAGTACTTGAGAATGCTGAAGTGGTAATGATCCCCAGGGATGAATTTATTGCCCTGGTCTATAACGACATGAGCATAGCCACCAAATTTATCCGCCTGGTCGCCCAGAACGTCAAGGAAAAAGAAGAAAGGCTGCTGAACCTGGCCTATGGCTCATTGCGCAAAAGAGTGGCAAAGGCTCTAGTTGATATCCATGCAAAATTCAACAAATCAGCCGAAAAAAATTCCATGATCGATATTTCACGTGAAGATATTGCCCAGTATGTGGGCACGGCCACAGAATCGCTGATTCGCACCCTGAGCGATTTCAAGTCAGAAAAACTCGTGGAAATAAAAGATGGAAAGATATACATCAGCAACCTGGACAAACTCACCCATTTGCTTTATTGATCAGCCTGGTCGATGGAATCCGCTCTCCAGCTGGACGGATTTGGCTGGTGGCTTGATATTTCCTTGCCATGGTCATTCTGCTGCTTGAGTGTCCATCCGTCTGTCATAGTGGTTTCCAGCCAAATATTCCCGCTCTTCCTGAAGACCTGCATCGCCAGTCCGAAATTCTCGTACAGGCCCTTTTCCAGTTGCTCGACGGTCATGGAATCCGATATGACAATATCACCTTCCCTAAGATTCCTGCTGGCATCCCCCAGTCTGGTGTGATTGGAAAGCATATCCTTTTTATAGGAATGCTGCTGCCTGCCATGCCCATTCCTGAAGAATTCAATTTTCAGGAAAGGATAGGCCGCGGAAAATATTTTCTGAACCTCCTCTATGGTATACATTTTCAAGATGGGAATTTTACACTCGTTCATTGTCAAAAGTTAACGCTTCAAAACTAGCCTCCTCCTCAACCGGAAAACATGATCTTGCTCGGATAGGGAGTATGACTTTGGTCATCCGCTCCGTTGTCGCGAAACAATGTCAAAATTACCCGGGCAAAGAGGTCATTTACATGATTTAAATCAGTCCGTATACACGACTCTACTCATTGCCAGAGCCAAAAGGCATGCCTAGTTTTATGGAAAATTCAGAGAATCATGCCTGAGCTCGACCATTTGCTTGAGAAGTACAACCAGCCGGTTCCCCGGTATACCAGTTATCCGACAGTTCCTTTCTGGAAGGAAAAAATCGATACACAACAATGGAAAAAGTCATTCTGCGATCAATTTCAAAAAGTCAATCATCCTGAGGGGATAAGTCTCTATCTGCACCTTCCTTTTTGCGAGTCTCTCTGCACGTATTGCGGCTGCAACAAGAAGATAACGACCCACCATGATGTGGAAGAACCCTACCTGGATTCTATCCTCCGCGAATTCCGCCTCTATCTGGACCTGGCCGGTTCCGCTCCCCTGATCCGTGAAATGCATCTGGGCGGCGGCACACCCACTTTTTTCTCACCGGAAAATCTTGAACGACTGATAACCGGTATAACGAAAAATGGAAAGGTTCATCCGCAGCACGAATTCAGTATTGAGGGCCATCCCAACAATACAAGCCGGGATCACCTTCAGACCCTGTACAAGCTCGGGTTCAGAAGGATCAGTTTTGGTGTACAGGATCTTGACCCACAGGTACAATATGTCATCAACCGCATCCAGCCTTTCGAAAAGGTAAAAGAAGTGACAGAAATAGCCAGGTCTGCCGGTTTTACATCTGTCAATTTTGACCTGATTTACGGCCTGCCGCTTCAGACCAGGGCCAGCATCGAAAATACTTTCCGTCAGATCCTTAGCCTCCGGCCGGACAGAATAGCTTTTTACAGCTATGCCCATACTCCCTGGGTGAGTCGCGGGCAGCGCCTCTTCGATGAATCCGATCTTCCTACAGCAGGGGATAAACTTCGTCTCTACCTGTTGGGCAGGCAGATCCTGCTGGAAGGGGGCTATTATGATATCGGAATGGATCATTTTGCATTACCCCAGGATGATCTGTACATGAGCTGGCAGAATGGAAATGTACACCGGAACTTTATGGGTTATACCACTCACCCGACGACCTTTCTGCTCGGCCTGGGTGTATCATCAATTAGTGATACAGGAAATGCCTACGCGCAGAATGAAAAGACCGTCCATAACTACTACGAGAGAATAAACCGTGGGGAACTGGCTGTTCAGAAGGGCTATTTTCTTTCGGAGGAAGACAAATCTTTCCGAAATTATATCCTCGACCTGGCCTGCAGAGGAAAGACAATCCTGCAACCCAGGCACCTTGAGTTGTTCCGGGAATACTGTTTCCCCCAGCTTCAGGATCTGGAAAAGGACGGACTGATCCACTGGGATGAGGATACGGTCGAGGTGACCATGAAAGGAAGAAATTTCCTGAGAAATATTTGTCGGGCTTTCGATTTACATTTGCTGAGAGCGACTGAGCTGCAGAAGAAGTCATTGTTCAGCAAAGCAATTTGAAGCTTGAAAGGCCTGGGTCACCAATTGACTCACAGGGATGCGGAAAATAGGAAACTAATTCTTTGGCAGCCTTTTTCTGGCATCCGGCTGGGATGCCTGCCAAATCATATTCCGGATACTAAGATTTTTTCTGAATGCAAGTAAAGAGCAGTAAGAATCCTACGCCAGACAGGAATGTTTCAGCCCTTACTCTGGAGGAGACTGAAGCAGCCGTTGATTATAAGGAGGGGGGCCTTTCAGAAGAGGAAGCACAGCTTCGTCTTGCGAAATTCGGGTTTAACGAAATTGCCAAGGAAAAGCCGACCTCCCCGCTCAGGCGCCTGGGAGACAACCTGAAAAATCCGCTGGTCATCCTGCTGGCCATCCTGGGTTCGATTTCCTTTCTCACCGGGGATGTCCCCGGCACAATGGTCATTTTCGTCATGGTCGTTCTGGGGGTTGTACTGCGTTATGTCCAGGAAATGCGTGCTGACAAAGCCGCCGAAAAACTGAAGGCCATGGTCAGTACCCATGCCACTGTCTGCCGAGACGGCAAGGACAGGGAAATCCCCTTGAAATTGCTTGTACCGGGAGATATCGTCAGGCTGGGGTCAGGCGACATGGTTCCGGCCGATGTTCGCTTACTCTCAGCCAAGGACCTGTTCCTCAACCAGGCCGCCCTGACTGGAGAATCCCTTCCCGTGGAAAAGAATGCTGATTCCGCAGCCTCCGGAAATGGCAACCCGCTTGATTCCTGCAACTCCTGTTTTCTTGGTTCCAATGTGGAAAGCGGAACGGCCACCGCCCTGGTGGTCAATACCGGTGACAGGACCAATTTCGGATCGCTGGCTACCCATATAGTAGGCCAGCAGGTGTCGACCAGTTTCGATAAGGGGATCAATAAATTCACCTGGCTGATGATCCGGTTTATACTGGTGATGGTTCCGGCTGTATTTCTGATCAACGGGCTGAGCAGGCATAACTGGCTCGAGGCATTTCTGTTTGCCCTGGCGGTGGCCGTAGGTCTTACCCCTGAAATGCTGCCTATGATTGTTACCGTTAACCTCTCGAAAGGGGCCCTGGTGATGGCCCGAAAGAAAGTTATCGTCAAAAGACTCAACGCGATCCAGAACTTCGGAGCAATGGACGTCCTCTGCACAGATAAGACGGGAACCCTTACCCAGGGAAAGATCGTACTTGAACAACACCTTGATCCCGACGGTGAACCCTGTGGGAAAGTACTGGATTACGGGTACCTGAACAGTTATCATCATACGGGTCTGAAGAACCTGATGGATGAAGCCATCCTTGACCATGAAGAGCTGGAGGCTGCCCTGAAAGTGCGGGAAAAATACCGGAAGATAGATGAGATCCCTTTTGATTTTGTCAGGAAGCGGATGTCCGTGGTAGTGGAAGACCACTCCGGATTGAATATCCTGATCTGCAAGGGTGCGGTGGAAGGCCTGATGGATCTGTGCAGCCATGCAGAAGTTGCCGGACAGGTGCAGGAAATGCTGCCTGAGCGGAAGCTCAAAAGCATGGAAAAAGTCAAAGAGCTGAATGGACAAGGATTCAGGGTGATTGCCCTGGGTTACAAGACCATATCCGGGGCGATGGACAAAGCCGTCTATTCAGTAAAAGATGAATCGGGACTCACCCTGCTGGGATTCCTGTCATTCCTTGACCCTCCGAAAGATTCTGCCACCGAAGCCCTTAAACGATTGTCTGACCTGAAAGTGGATGTAAAAATCCTCACCGGCGATAACGAGATCATTACCTCCTATATCTGTAAGGAAGTGGGTGTTCCCGTCGATGAGCTTCTGTTGGGCAGCCAGATCGAATCCATGAACGATGATGAGCTGGCTGAGGCTGTTTTGCACTGCAGTGTGTTTGCCCGGCTGGTGCCGGTTCACAAACAACGGATCATCAAGGCACTTCAGAAAAGGGGCCATGTCACCGGTTTTATGGGTGATGGCATCAACGATGCACCGGCCCTGAAAGTGGCAGATGTGGGCATTTCCGTTGACAGCGCGGTGGATATTGCCAAGGAATCCTCCGACATTATCCTGCTGGAAAACAGTCTTCTCGTGCTGGAGCAGGGAGTCGCAGAGGGAAGAAGGGTTTTCGGAAACATCATCAAATACATCAAGATGGCGGCCAGCTCAAATTTTGGCAATATGTTCAGCGTGGTTGGCGCCAGCGCATTCCTTCCCTACCTTCCCATGCTTCCCATCCAGGTCCTGACCAATAATCTCCTCTATGATTTTTCACAAACTACCATCCCTACCGACCGCGTCGACGCGGACTGGCTGATCAAACCCCGCAAGTGGGCCATCGGCGAGATCCAACAGTTCATTCTGTTCATGGGTCCTGTCAGTTCCATCTTCGACTACGTTACTTTTTACGTCATGTGGCACTTCTATGACTGCAGGAATAACCCTGCCCTTTTTCATACAGGATGGTTTATAGAGTCGGTTTTCACTCAGACCCTGATCATCCACGTTATACGCACCAACAAGATCCCCTTTATAGAAAGCAGGGCGAGCTGGCCACTGATCCTCTCCTCGATGGTTATTGTGGCGGTGGCCTCCTGGCTTACCATCTCCCCGCTGGCCTCCACACTGGGCTTTGTCAGGCTCCCGGCAACTTACTGGCTATGGCTGGGAGGTATTCTCATTTCTTATGTAATGCTCACCCAGGTCGTCAAATACTGGCTCAACAGAAAGTTCCTTCCGGATTGAGGCGGAGTCCCTGACCGATACCTGGCATGACAAACCATGGCAGGATCCACAGCGTTCCTGAGGCCCGTCTTGAGATCAATCAGGACCGTCAATGATGGCGCTCATAGATGCGGGGGGCTTTGCCAGAGTACCTTCGTTACTCACTTTTTTATTATCTCCTTTTATGACCTCAGTTATTACTATCACATTTAATCCTTGTATTGACAAGAGCATAGAGGTCCCTGCCTTAATCCCTGAAAAAAAACTCAGCTGCATTCTGCCCCGGATGGAGCCGGGGGGTGGAGGAATCAATGTTGCCCGGGCGATAACCCGACTGGGAGGCAATGCGATCGCCATTTATCCGGCCGGAGGCTACCACGGCAGACTCCTGACCTCTCTTTTGAAGGAGGAGAACGTGTCAGTCCGGCCGGTTGAAACAGGAAAAGAGACCAGGGAGAACTGGATTGTTGCTGAAAAATCAACCCACCGACAGTTCAGGTTCGGAATGCCGGGTCCCTCCCTTACTGAAATCGAATGGCATGAATGCCTGGGAGAGTTGAAGCGGGCAGGTGAAGCAGAATTTGTCGTTGTCAGCGGAAGCCTGCCGGAAGGTTTTCCCGAGGATCTAATGGAACGTATCGACACCCTGTGCAGAGAAAAAAAAGCGCGGCTCGTGGTAGACAGTTCCGGCCCCGGCCTGCTAAAGGCCCTGGAGCATGGGGTATACCTGATCAAACCCAGCCTGAATGAACTGGGGTCACTGATCGTAGCCCTCAACCTGAACAGCAATTCACCAACAGATGCGGCAAGGGATATTGTTGACCGGGGATATGCAGAGGTGGTGGTCGTATCCATGGGGCCGGGAGGAGCCGTCGTGGTCTCCCCTGACCTTGTGCGGGAAATCACACCTCCCTCCGTCAGAAATCTGAGTACGGTCGGGGCGGGAGACTGCATGGTAGCCGGAATCGTTTTGGGTTTGACCAGAAAACTCAGTCTCGAAGAGGCGGTAAAATTCGGCGTGGCCAGCGGGTCAGCCGCCACGATGAATCCGGGAACTGCACTTTGCAAACCGGAAGATGTTGACATCCTGTATAGATTTCTACAGAAGCAATACCAGGATTTCTTTTTGTAGCAGGGACTGAACCAGACTGGACGAACCGCTAACCCGATAGATTCTCCGCCAGTGGAAGACCTTTCAGATGATGAAAGGTCTTTTTTTTCAGGCTTGATTCAGACCAGGATAAAGATCCGGAAGCAGGTGCATGCCGTCCTGGTGAACAGGGGGAATTCATTTCATAACAAGCACCGCAGCGCCCTCAACCATTCCCCGGCGAAGCTGATCAATGGCTTCATTGGCATTTTCCAGGGCAAACAGCCGGGTGTCTGTCTTGACGGAAAGCTGGGCAGCCAGTTTCAAAAATTCGGATCCATCCTTGCGGGTCAGATTCGCTACAGAACGGACCACTCTTTCCTCCCACAATAGGGAATACGGAAAAGCAGGGATTTCACTCATGTGGATTCCTGCGCAGACGACGGTGCCGGCTTTGTCCAGGTCGCGGAG
>Ga0318562_10000796_pt1 | contig 14173 bp, 11 predicted proteins | sample GRESIP066b5f18_FD_203688 | JGI IMG/M metagenome (GOLD analysis project Ga0318562, IMG submission 203688) | Tropical soil microbial communities from Luquillo Experimental Forest, Puerto Rico - GRE.SIPMG.066b5f18 | ecosystem: Environmental > Terrestrial > Soil > Tropical forest > Bulk soil... | reverse complement strand
GCGCCGTCCCGGGCGGCGGCCTCCACCAATATCGCGAGCCTCTCGGGATCCATGAGGTCGTCGCTGTCCATGATGGCGACCCACCTCCCGCGCGCCAGGGCAAGCGCCCTGTTGCGCGCGGCAGCGGGCCCGGCGTTCCACTCGCTGCGGATGAGACGGATGCGCGCATCCTCGTGCATCGCGCGCTCGACGAGCGCGACGCTGTCGTCGCTCGATCCGTCATCGGAGATGATGAGCTCGAGAGCTTGGAGGCTCTGTTGCCGCACCGAGTCGATCGCCTCGGCGAGATAGGCCGCCCCATTATGGTTCGCCATGACGACGCTAACCATCGGGGCGTCGCTCGCGCACGGGATTCCGGACGCAGTCATCGCAGGCTCCGGTCAGGGGCATGCGCCGCGGCCGCCAGTCTCCGTCTCTTGTCCCGCTTGGCAGCATCGCTCTTTGTTGAGGCGCCGATGAGGCCCGCGAAGAAGCCGAATGACCAGCCCGCCTGGGTGACGATCGCCGGGATGCCGGCAGCGATTGCGCAGGCATCACGCGCGCGGATGCCAAGCATGGCCCCGAAGGAGAGGCAGGCAAGGCTCCAAAGGAACGCCGGGAGCGCGAAAATTGGCGTGATCGGCGTCAGCAGCAGAAGGAGGATCACCGGAGCGATCGCCACGAGCACGAGATGCCGCGGTTTCGTGTTGCGGCGATGCTTCAGGAAGTTGCGCGCCCGGCCGCGCCCGATGTTGAAATATTGGCGAAACAGCGCGATCGGCGAGCGCCTCGGATAATAGGTGATCGAGGCGCCTCCCATCAGGAAGATGCGAAACCCGGCCTCGCCGAGCCGGTTGTCGAGCTCGGCATCCTCGTTGTGGGAGAAGCTTTCATCATAGCCCTCGACGGCCTTGAAGGCCGCGATCCTCATCAGGGCGTGATGGCCGTGCTCGACCCAGCGGCCTCGGGGAGAATTGCGGTGCGCCGAGCCGCCATTTCCCAAAAGGGAGTTCTGGGCGGCGGCGGCGGCGCGCTGGAAGCAGCTCACGCCCCTGGTGTGCATGCTGACGACGACGGAGTCGCTTCCCGTCTCGGCTTGGGTGGCGAGGAGGCGCTCGCAATAATGCGGCGGATAGTCCGCATGGGCATCGATCCGGATCAGGAACTCGGAGGCGTCGCCATGCGTCCTGACCGCGAGGTTCAAGGCGGCGCTCTGGATCTTCTTCGGATTGTCCAGAAGCACGACCCGATTGTCCTTCTCGGCCAGCCGCTCGACGATTCCGCGCGTGCCGTCTGTGCTCCCTCCATCCGCGACCACGATCCTCAGCCCGACGCGATCGGCCTCGGCCAGAAGGCCGCGGACTACGCCCTCGATATGCTCTGCCTCGTTGAGGCATGGGATGACGGCGAGGACCTTCGCTCGCGTGCCTTGTTGCGTCGGCAGAGATCGCCCGGTCATGCCCCGACCTCCGCGAATGCCAGGTGATGATCACGATCCGCCGTGACATCCCCGCATATCGCCGCGACGAGCGCGCGGCAGTCGGCCTGGTCGTCCACGAGATCGGCGCGCGGCAGCGCCTCGATCTGGCTCGCAAGGCGCGTATACGAGCAGGCGTCGAGAGACCCGAGGAAAGCGACCAGGTTCTCCTCCAGCGGCTCGTCGAGCACGACGCCCGCACCGTGCTTCGTGAGCCAGCGGCCGGTCTCGACACCCGAAAGCGCGATCGGGACCGCGCCGTGCACGCTGCCTTCATAGATGCGGTTCGGCAGCAGCCAGCTCGAATTCTCGCCCGCCTCGTAATAATCGATCGCCCAGGTCAGATGGACCTCGCCATAGATCGCCGGAAGATCATCAGGGTTGCGATAGGTCCCACCGAAACGCACATGCGGCAACTTGGCGATCGCCGCCTCGAAATCCGGGAAGACCGCGGCCGAGGGGCGGCCTCTGATGACGATCTCCACGCTCCCGTCGGCCTGCCGGGCAAGCGCACTCAAGATCCTGAGGCTCTCGCGGCAGCGGATCATGCCGAACCAGCCGATCCGCCAGGGCGGACCGGGGGGCGGCCTTGGGCCCGGATCGCGGTCGTGCTCACCGCTGATGACCAGCACCTTGTTCTCGACAAGCCTGATCGGCGACGGGAATTGGCGTGGCTCGAAATAGTTGCGGATGAAGGCCGGCGAGCTCGTCAGCAGCAGGTCGACATCGTGCCAGAGCCCCGATTCGAATAATCGCAGCAAGCTGCTCTTGAGACGCTTCGACAAGAGCATGCGGTGGATGTCGAGGCATTCATAGACGAGGGCGGCATCCGGCGCATGCAGCTTCCGAGCTCGCGCCGCAAGGTACAGCATCTCGAGATTGCGGGCGACGATCGCATCCGAGCCGCGCACCGCCCCACCCAAGCGGTCGAGCCTCGTCAAGGCTCCCGCGAGCGACAGAGCTCGGCTGGCGAGCATGCCGTCGCTCGTCCGTCCGAGGTCGATCGCGCGCCTCCCCTCTACCGCCGCGACCGGCGCAGCACAGCGCCGGAAGCCGATCGGCGTGACCGCGGCCCCGCCGGCTGACAGCATGCGAACCCGGCGGTGGACCGCAGGATCCGAAAGGTCATGCACGAAATAGGCGATCATCACAGTCATTCGGGCGTCCCTGCTGGAAGCGCTTCGTGATTCAAAGACGGCTTGTGGCACGCTGCCGCAGCATGCTTATCGGCCGCCGTCGCAACCGCCGGGCGGCAACTTGCCATGTGGCGAGGCGCGATCTCGTATGTTATGCTAATGATAATAACATACGGCCTTGCCCGCGGACAAGGCTGGAAGCCGCCGCCGGTCCGGCGTGACTACGGCTTCTTCATTCGAACAGGAGCTGAGCTCATGATTGCCAGGAAGGCGGTCGTTTTTGGCGGCGCCGGATTTATCGGGTCCCATTTTCTGGCGCGGCTTGCCGAGATGCGCCAATATGACGAACTCTACAGCGTCGATATCGGCACGCCGCGCTTCGTCGTCGAGGGCGTCCGCTATGAGGAATTCGACATTCGCGAGCCGATCCCCGCAGAGCTTTGTGGAGACGGCCCCTTCGATATCTTCAATTTCGCGGCAGTCCACACCACGCCCGGTCACGAGGATTGGGAATATTATTGGACGAACCTCAACGGCGCGACCAATATCTGCCGCTACGCCAATGATGTGGGCGCCGACCGCCTGCTGTTCACCAGCACCATGATGGTCTATGGGCCGAGCGAAGCTCCGAAGGACGAGGACGCGACGCTCGAGCCCGTCAACGCCTATGGACGCTCGAAGATCCTCGCCGAGGGGGTCCACCGTTTGTGGCAGTCGGAACGCGCGGACAGCCGTCGACTGACGATCGTGCGGCCAGGCGTGATCTACGGGCTCGAGGAGCGCGGCAATTTCACGCGCTTGTCGCAGATGCTGAAGCGGCGGCGCTTCGTCTATCCGGGGCGAACCGACACCATCAAAGCCTGCGGCTATGTCGAGGACCTCGTCTCATCGATGCTGTTCGCGCAGCAGCGCAATGAGGGCGTCTTCGTCTATAATTTCTGCCATCCGGAGCGCTATACGAGCGCCGATATCTGCAACGCTTTCTCCCAGGTCGGCGGCTATCCCGAGCCGCGCTTCGTCGTTCCCTACTGGCTCCTTGGTCTCGCCGCGTTCGGTTTCGAGCTCCTGTCGGCATTCGGCCTGAGGAATGACATCAACCGGGCTCGCGTTCGCAAGCTCTACCAATCGACCAATATGGTGCCGAAGCGCCTGCCGGCGGCCGGCTTCAATTATCATTACGACCTTCACGCGGGATTGCTGGAATGGAAGTCGGCGTCGCGCCTGCGCGATTTCGACTGACGCGGCGGCGCTTTTCGCTTCAATGTCTCGCCAGCCTCATGATGGCCGGTCCGAGCCTGCCGTCGCCAGCCGCGCAAGTCCATCGAGGCTCTGCCTCACGACGGAGCGCGTTTCAGCGGGCGCGCCTCCTTCGTCGCGGCATCAATCTTGGCAACATGCTCGATGCGCCCGAGGAGGGAGCCTGGGGCGTGCGGCTGAAAGCCGAATATTTCGACGTGATCGCCCGAGCGGGCTTCGGCTCGGTCCGCATTCCGATCCGCTGGTCGGCTCACGCGGAGGTCACGCCGCCTTACCGGATCGATCCGGCATTCCTCCGTCGCGTCGACTGGGCGATCCGGCAAGCGCTCTCCCGCGGCCTCGTGGCGGTGATCGACGTTCATCACTACGCTGAAATGAACCTCGACCCGCGAGAACATCTGCCGCGCCTCACGTCGCTTTGGACGCAAATCGCCGAGCATTATCGCAACTGGCCGAACGGATTGTTCTTCGAGCTCTTGAACGAACCCGAGGGCAAGCTGACGGATGAGCGCTGGAGCGAGATTGTCCCGCATCTGCTGCGAGCCGTACGCGAGAGCAATGCGCGACGCATGGTGGTCGTCGGCCCCGCGCATCAATACGCGGCGACGAGCCTCGATCGGCTGAATCTGCCCGAGAACGACCCATATTTGATCGCCTCCTTCCACTACTATTCGCCGCTACGCTTCACGCATCAAGGGGCAGACTGGGTCGCGGGCAGCGAGGCCTGGAGGGGGACAAGCTGGGAAGGCTCGCCCGAGGAGCGGCGTGCGCTCACGGCCGATTTTGACCGGGTTGCCGCATGGGCAGCGCGAAGCAACAGGCCCGTTTATCTCTCGGAATTCGGCGCCTATCAGGCCGCCGATATGGACTCGCGGCGGCGCTGGACGGCCGCGGTCGCCGCCGAGGCGGCGAGGCTCGGCTTCGTCACAGCCTATTGGGAGTTCTGCTCCTCCTTCGGCGCTTACGATCCGCAAGCTGGGGCCTGGCGGCAGCCGCTGTTGCGGGCCCTCATGAGCACGAAGCCGCTCCTCACCTCGCCTAGGATGCTGCCGCGATCCGCGTGAGAGCTCGCCGCAAGGGAGGCGGGAGCGCCGTGGCGGCGAAGCGGGCAGCCGCCGAACCGTAGAGCGAAGGAGGCGCGAGTGCCGTGGCCTCGCGCATGCGGCCTTTCTTGAGAAGGCGGGCGATCGCGGCTGCGTGCATGCGGTCGAGCTCGGCGCGATTGGCGGGCGAAAGTTGCCCGCGCCCTCCCCGCGCTTCGCGGATGAAGTGGCAGTCCTCGAGCTCGAGCTCATAAGGACGATATGATGTCAGTTCGAGCAGCTTTGCCGCCATGGCGAGCCGCAGATATTCGGCCTCGCGGCCGTCGAGCTGGCGCCTGCCCAGCGCATGGAGCTTCGCCAAAGTCGGGCTGCGCCGATATTCGGCAAGCGCTTCCCTGTCGAAGCGGATATCCGGATTCGCCTCCCGCCGCCGCAGCGCAGACAGGCCGGCAAGCTGCGAGCTCAACGCCATGATCCGGCCGCTCACGATCGATCCACCCGAGATGCTCGCAGCATGCATGCGATAATCGCCGAGCCGCAAATCGAGATTATGCAGGCGGCCGCGCTCGCTGAGGCGCCAATAGAGATCGGTATCCTCCGCATTGTGCACGTAGCGATAGCCGCCGACCGCCTGCATCGCCGCGCGCCGCACCATGAGGAAGGGGTGACAGAGATAAGGCTCGCGCGACGGCGCCCAACGCGCATCGGCCGATTCGGGCGAACGGAAATGCTGGGTGGTCCCAGTCGGGCGGCCGGTCTCGTCGATATGGCGCACCGCTCCCGATACAGCGACGCAGTCGGGATTCTGCTCGAGATAGCCGAGCTGCATCTCGAGCCGCGTCCGGTCCGAGATGTCATCTGCGTCTTGCCGCGCAACGAATTCGCTGCTGCATAGCTGCAATCCCGCATTCAGCGCATCGACGATGCCCCCGTTCCGCCGCGTCAGCACGGTGATCCGGCTGTCCTCGCGCGCCAGCGCCGCCAGGATCTGCGGCGTGCCATCCGTCGAGCCATCATCGATCGCGACGATGCGCAGATTGCATAGCGTCTGACGCCTCAGGCTCTCGATCGCCTCGGCCACGGTCGAGGCGCCGTTATGGACCGGCAGCAGCACGTCGATCATGGCCTCTCCCATCGGCGCTTCCATCACAATGTTATATCTATATGCGAACGTGCTGGCCATAACATATCGCCGGCATTATTCTTCTCGCGCCGTCGGAGCCGAAACCGGTGGGGAGCCTCACCTGAAGGGTGACGGGTCAGATAGCGGCCTATGATATGGGATTGGTTAAGTCGCATGCGCACGATCGCTTCGATCCAGTATCTGCGCGGCCTTGCCGCAAGCGGCGTCGTGGTCCACCACATGACCGCGCGATACGACCTCCCCTTCCACGCCGGAGCCGCTGGGGTCGATATCTTCTTCGTCATCAGCGGCTTCATCATGTGGCTCGTCACGCGCAAGCGCGAGGCCGACGCCGCAACCTTCCTCAAGGACAGGCTCGTCAGGATCGTGCCGATGTATTGGCTCGCCACGGCGACACTCGCGGTGGCGGCGACCTTGCGACCGAACCTGTTCCCTCTCGACCATCCGCTGCCTTGGCATCTCGCCCAGTCGCTGGCCTTCGTCCCGCATGAGGTGCCGCAGACCGGCCAGACGCTGCCCCTGCTGGCTCAGGGCTGGACCTTGAACTACGAGATGTTCTTCTATGTCGTATTCGCGCTCGCCCTTTTCGCGAGCGCGAGCCGGCAGCTTTGGGCGATCACTGCGGCACTTTTGGCCTGCGTCGCGATCGGCCTCGTCGCATGGCCTGACGGTCTCGCCTGGCGCACCTACACCTCACCGCTGCTGCTCGAATTTCTTGCCGGCGCCTGGCTGGCGCATGTCTGGACCAAGGACCATTGGCCGCCGCCAAGGCTCGGATGGGTGGCGCTGGCAGCGGGCCTCATCGGATTGTTGCTCGGCGAGCTCGCAGGCGTGCCGGCGGAGGGAAGCTACCGGGTCGTGTTTTGGGGTGTCCCGGCCTTTCTGATCGTCAGCGGCGCGATCACGATCGAACGTGGCGGCGCGCTGCCGAAATCGGCCTTCGGGCTCGTATTGGGGAATGCCTCCTACTCGATCTATCTGACCCATACCCTGTCGATGACGCTGGTCGGCATCGCCACGGGCAAGCTCGGCTTGTCATCCGGCCCTTGGGCGGGGCTCCTGACCGTCGCGACCGGCCTGCTGGTCGGTATGGTGTGCTTCTGGTGGATCGAGCGGCCGCTGACGGCCTTCATCCGCAACGCGACCGGCGCCGGGAGTTTCCGGAGCAGGCCGGCGATCCCATAGCGTGCGCCGCACGAGCGCTCAGCGCCCGCCGAAGTGGTCATCGGTTCGGCGCAGAAAATGCAGTCTAAACAATTATCGAGAGCCTCCGATCTGATTAATCGGACCGGGCCTCTAGTTGTTCGCAGCCGGACCGCTGGTCGCGGCTTGCAAGACGTCAAGAAGGCTCGCGAGCTGGTGGTCGCGATTGAGCTCGGGACGATCGGCATAGGCGCGAGCAGCCTCCGAGAGCTCGCCAAAATGGGCTTCGTCCGTCCACAGTCTTTTCAGCGCAGCGACCCAGGCGTCGACCGGCTCGTCGATGCCAAGGATCACGCCGCCGGGCCCGACGGCTTCGGGGAGCCCGCCCCGCCGGCTTGCAAGGACCGGGATCCCGCTGACATGAGCTTCCGCAGCAACTCGCCCGAAGGTCTCCTGATATTGGCTCGGCGCGAGCAGGATCCGAGCCTTCCTGTAGACGCTGCGCATGTCGCGCGTCCGGGGAAGGAGCGTCACGTTCCGCAGAGGCTGCAGCGCTTGCTTCACCTCCTCTCGAAGGTCCGCCTCGAGTGTCCACGCCTCGACGAAGGTGAAGGGGATCTCGGGACAGCGGCGCGCGAGCGCGATCGCCAAGGCGACGCCCTTGTCCGGATGCGGATTGATGAACAGGACCGAGCCGCCGACCGGATCGGTGCGATAATCCTCCGCCTTGATCAGCGGATAGATGACGACGGGATCGAAACCATACGTCTTCTTATAGGCAGCAGCGGTGAATTGTGAATTGGCGATGCAATGGCGCACCGCCAAATGGCGCGGATCGCCGCCGAGATCGTCCGCGAATTCGACATTGTGAAAATAGGGCACGACGGCCGTGCCGGCTTCCTGGAACGCCTTGGCCATTCGGATAGGATTGCCCGATTGCAGGACAACGACCTGCGGCCGAAAGCGATGATTCACCTCGGCCGCCGCCTGCCAGGCAAACCAGGACCGGAAGACCGGATAGCCGAGGCTCCTATCCTCGACGGCCCTGCGGCCGGTGGCCTTCATGATCGCCCTGTTGCGGAGGCCGAGCCAACCCCTTCCGATCAGGCCCGAATGAACACCCACGATATGGCCGCGTGATCTCAGCTCCAGAACGAGTTCATGGGTCGTCGATTGGGCGCCCCCTGCGATCTGCGGAATGTGTGGGTGCGAGGTTGCGAAAAGGATTCTCATTGCGGTCGGAACCATTCGCCCGGGGTGTGATCGCGCGGCGACGCCATCGCGAATGGGATCCTTCGGTTCGCCCCGTGATCCCGCTTCTGCGTCGAGGCATCGTCACCGCCGCGGATCTTGGCGGCGATCCGTCTTGCGGCCTCGAACAGCCGGGCTTGCACGCCGAGGCGGTGGATGAGCGACGGCTCGCGGCTCAAGGCGCTGAGCCCGTAGGCGGCAGAAAGCCGGCGCTTGCGGGCAGACCAGCACATCTCTCCGCAATAGAAATCGAACTCCGCGCGCGACCGGCGGAACAGGGAGGCCGGAAGTTCCGGATGCGCGGCGCGCGCCGCGCGCATGACGCGCGCATAGGAGCGCCGCATCTGCGGCATATTGCGTGACATTGCGCCTGCCGATTGCCGGTAACCCACGAGGACTGCAGGCAGAAGCGCGAAGTGCGACCGTTCGGCGAGCTTCAGGTACAGAAGCCAGTCCTCGCAACCTTGGGCGGAATCCGCCCTGAGGCTCGTATCCCAGCCGCCGACCTCCTCGACAAGCTCGCGGCGCATGAGCGGCACGCTGGAGTTGCCGACGAAATTGGCGAGCACGAGCGATGCATAGACATCGCCCTCGAAGCGATCGAAATGGCGGCGGATCACCATCCCGCTTTCGTCGATATCGGCCGACCAGCAATAGACGAGACCCGTGCGTCGATCGCGCCGCGAAAGGCAGGCAACCTGCTCGGCGATCTTGTCCTCGTGCCACAGATCATCGGCATCGAGCGGCGCGATCAATGCCCCGCGCGCGGCCGCAAGCCCTGCATTGCGAGCCGCCGCGACGCCGGCATTGGCCTGGCGGATCAATGTGATGCGCGGATCAGCGGACGCGACCTCGGCCACGATAGCGTCAGTACCGTCGTCTGAGCCGTCATCGACCACGACGATCTCAAGCGTATGATAACGCTGCCGCTGCGCCGAGCGCAGGGCCTCGCCGATCGTGGCCTTCGCGTTGTAGGCCGGGATGATGACGCTGACGAGTTCGGCGCCTCTCTCGCTGAGACCTTTGCCGATCATCGCGATCGGCCTTTGCTCATGGCGCGATCGATCACGCTGCGACAGCGTCGACGCGCCCTTTGCAGCTGCGTCAGCACGGCATTGAGGCGCGGGCGCCGAAAGGGCCGGATGGCGCGCGCCAATGCGGCGCCAACCCGCCGATCGGCGTGCGGCTGGCGGGCGAGATAACCCTCGAGCCAGTTCAGGAAATAGTATCTGACGTCGTCATATTGGCCCGCCGCGTTGACCTGCGCCGAGATGGAATCTGGATGCTGGCGGTATCGCAGCCAGACATGCGTCGAGAAATAGACGGGAGCAACGAGGAAGAGCTTCACGAAGAAGCCCTGGTCCTCATACATTTGCCGCGGGCCGGTGAAGTGTTCCTCGAAGCAGCCCACCTCTTCGGCCGAGCTCTTGCGGACGAGCACATCGGACGGACAGGCGGAGATGTGGCGGCCGAGCGGATAGACCTCGATCGCCGCGCCCGGCGGCGATACGACACGGTCGAGGAGATGGCCCGTCGGAAACGTTCGGTCCTCGCCACCAGACCAACTTCGCCAATAGAGCACGGCCCCACACACCATGCCGAGGCCGGGATTGGCGTCCATGATGGCGAGCTGATCGGAGAGCTTCGTCGGCAACCACACGTCGTCGGCGTCGAGAAAGGCGAGGAATTCGCCTCGTGCCTGGCGGATGCCGAGATTGCGCGTGGCGCTCATGCCGCGATTGGCGTGGCCTGCATGCTCGAGATAGCGGATCCTGCCGGGATGGCGCGCTGCCTGATCCTGCGCGATCGCTGTGCTCGCATCGCTCGATCCGTCATCGACGAGCAGGAGCTCCCAATCTCCCAAAGTTTGCGCGTGCACGCTTTCGATCGCTTCGGTTAGATATGCTGCCGCATTCAGGAAAATCACGATGACCGAGACGCGCGGTGCGCCCTGGTTGCGCTCGGCGGCGATGCTGAGAGGTTGTGCGGATGTCATCGCGAACCCGGCTAGCCGACGCTCGCGAGCAGGGTCTTCTCGAACATGTCCCCGTCCCAATCGAGGACCTGGATGCGAGGCAAGGCGAAGAGGTCGGATTTTCGTCCGACCGCGCCGTGCTGCGTCGAGCAGGCAAAGGCCAGTCCGGCCCTTTTTACGGACGCCCTCACCGTGTCGTCGAATTCGCCATAGGGGTAGGCGAACGCCTCGATCGGCGCCTCGGCCAGGACCTCGCAGGCCTGCCGGCTCCTTCCGATCTCGTCACATCCTGCGCACTCGGCGAGATGGGTCAGCGCCGCATGTGTGACCGTGTGGGCGCCGATGTCGATCAAGCCGCCGCCCACGAGATCATGGACTTCGGATCTCGTCATCGCCCGATGCAAAGCCGGACCCGTGGAGTCTGCAAAGCATGATCGAAGCGCTGCCATCACGCCTTCTCGCTCCTCCTCATCCAGCAAGCGCAGCCCATTCCTGATCGTGAGATAAGCGCCCTGGCGGGGCGTCGCCGGCCCGGATGCCGCGCGCCAGGACCGGTCCTCCATGGTCGGCATGCGGAAGCCGAGATCTGCGGTCGCCTCGAACCCGCCGATCGTCAGTTCGAGCCGCTCGGGGCCGGCATGACCGAGAAGCAGGCTGGCGAGCTCATCCCACCAGAAGCCGCGCGACCGACCGAGATATCCTGTGGCGAGGAAGACGGTTGCAGGGACACAAGCAGCCTCGAGCAGTGGCTTTGCGGCCAGAAAATTGTCCGCATAGCCGTCATCGAAGGTCACGGCGACGGCGTCATCCGGCAAGGTGCCATCACGCAGCCGCGCGATGAACTCGGACAGCCGCAGGGGATGTCGGGACCGCCGCAGACAGTCGAGCTGCTCTGCGAACCGATCCGGCGACACTGCGAGATCCCAAGGGTCGATGAGCGCCTCCGCGATCCGGTGATACATTAATATGACGGGGCGAGGCCTGCGGGGCTGCAGCTTCCCGATGAGCGCCTGCAGCGCCGGACGGATGCGCATCCGCCTCAGGCCTTGACCGCGCGCCCGGTCACGATCACCGGATAGGAAGGATCATTAAAGTCGAGATCGGCAGGCCTCAGCTCTTCGAGGGCGAGCCCTTGCAGGAAGGCGGTCGCGGCCAGCACATTTCCGTGCGCCGTCACCTTCACATTGCGTGCCTCGAAGCGCTCAGCCAGGAGCCGCCGCGCCGCGTTCGCCGTCAGGGCCCAATACCAGGTATCACCCCAATCCCCGCTATCGACCGGGCTGATGCCGGGCGTGGTGGAGAGCAGCACGCCTCCAGGCGTCAGGGCGCGATGCAGTGTGGCAAGGCCCGCGCGCATATCGAAAAGGAGATGCAGCGTCTGCGTAAGGATGATGCAGTCGAAGCGCGCCTCGGGCAGGCTTCCTGAATCTGCAAGGTCGCCGACGAATGTCGCCTGGCGATTGCCTGCATCCACATGGAACACGTCGCTCTTGACAACCTTTCCGCCCCCGTATCGGAGCGTGTAGGCATTGTCGCCGATCTCGAGCACCCGCCCGCGAATATCCGCGCGATTGCGGGCAAGGAAGCCTTCCACATAATAGCGATCGACCGGCGTGCCCCGGTCATAGCCGAAATGACGGCTGACCGGCGTCAGCCTGTTCAAGTCCCCAAAACGCATTCCGCCGAACGGCACAGCGGCCGGTTTGCCGAGCAACCGGCGGACTGGAGAGACCATCCGCCTTGGAAGCGTCCGCTCGACGCGACGGGCCGCGCCGCGCGAGAGATGATCGATTATGATCCCGGGCGACCAGCGCAATGAGCGCGTCACCCCGCCGATCATCGACGCGAGAGCCTTGGGGGACCAGCCGCGTGCCTCGAGGCCCGCCACATAGGCCTGCCACGCATAATGGTCGCGCCACTTCCTGCGGCCGCGATCGAGAGCGGCGCGCGCCGAGGCGTCCGCACCGAGCCTGGCCTCGTGGCGATCGAGCACGGCGAGCGCCGCGCGCAGCATCCCGTCATGCCGGGCGGAAATGTTCGCGCCATGCCACCGATATTCCGCGACGGTTTCGTCATGCCCCGCAATGCGATATTTCTGAGCAATGCGAAGATAGAGGTCGTAATCCTCGCAACGGCGTAGCGTCTCGTCGAAGCCCCCGACCGCGATCAGGCAGTCGCGACGAAAGAGCGCAGCCGCGAGCATGCCGATTGCATTCTCCCGCATCAGGGCGAGATGCGGATCGCCATCGATCTCGGTGAAGCTGTCGGGCCCCATCGGGGCGCGGCTCACGGTCACATAGCGATAGCCGCCATAGATCAGAGCGCAGGATGGCCGATCGCCGGCGAGCGCGAGCCCTGTTTCGAAGGCGCGAGGCAACAGGAAATCATCAGCATCGAGGAAGCACACATGGCTCGACGAGCATGCCCGGGCGCCCGTATTGCGCGCGGCCGATGCTCCAGCATTGTCCTGCCGGATGAGCCGGACATTCGGGTGGTTCTCGACGACCGACGCCGGATCGTCCGCCGACCCGTCATCGACGACGACCACTTCATCGGCGGCGCGCGTCTGCGACCTGACGCTCGCAAGCGCGTCGCCCAGAAAATGAGCCTGATTGAAGGTCGTGATCACGCAAGCGATGGTGTTGGGCTCGCGCGAGGAGCCAGTTCTCGTTCGAACCGGACGCGGCTTGAAGTCTTGCCCCGCCTCCGTGGACACGACGTGCACCTAGCTGCTCCTCCATCGTTCTGACCATCGGTCCTCGCCGGCATCGGCATCCCGACCTGGTCCCGCAACGGCCAAAAGCTCGAGCCCGGATTCGAGCCCGCATTCGACCTCGCGCTGGTCTCCTGGCTCGCACTCCCTATGTTATGAATGTGAACCTTTTGTCATGCATCGTGACGCCTTATGACGCGCTTCGCGACTTGCCGTCAAGCTTTCGTTCGCGCAGGGAAAGACGGGTCTCTACACGAAAATGGGCAGCTCTGCTGCATTGCAAAAAGCGCCGGCGCTGTGTTATGCATATAACATATCGCGCCTTCGATGAGAGGACAGGATCCGAGATGAGTTTTCGCGACCCAGAAGGGCGCAGTGGGCGCAGCGCGCCCCTCGACATCGAGCGAGGGCGGATGAGAGGATTCTCGCGCCGCACTCTGCGCCGGACGAGGCAAAATGCCTAGACCATTGGTGAGCGTTCTCATCAACAACTACAATTATGCGCGCTTTCTCGGCGCCGCTATCGATAGCGTGTTGATGCAGGACTATCCGCTGATCGAGATCGTGGTCGTCGATGACGGCTCGACGGATGAGTCCCGCGAGGTGATCGCAGCCTATAGCGACCGCATCGTGCCGGTCCTGAAGGCCAATGGCGGCCAAGGCTCGGCCTTTAATGCGGGAGTAGCGGCGAGCAGCGGCGAGATCCTTTGTTTCCTCGACGCCGATGACGTCTTCCATGCGCACAAGGTCGCACGCATCGCCGAGGTTTTCTCGAAGGACGGCTTGCGCGCGAAGCCGGCCATGGTCCACCATTTCATGGCGCTGATGAGCCCCGACACCGGGATTGACGGCATACCGCATGGCCGGACGCACGCTTCGCCCTTGAATCTTTGCGCCTTTGCGCAGCGCTACCGGTTCATATGGAACGAGGCTGGGCCGACCAGCGCGCTATGCGTCAATCGTCGGCTCGCCGATCGCATCTTCCCGATACCCGAAGCGGGCGTGCGGATCTCGGCCGATGATTTCGTCATCGGCGGCGCCGCGCTGCTCGGCGA
>Ga0318562_10000795_pt1 | contig 14175 bp, 11 predicted proteins | sample GRESIP066b5f18_FD_203688 | JGI IMG/M metagenome (GOLD analysis project Ga0318562, IMG submission 203688) | Tropical soil microbial communities from Luquillo Experimental Forest, Puerto Rico - GRE.SIPMG.066b5f18 | ecosystem: Environmental > Terrestrial > Soil > Tropical forest > Bulk soil... | reverse complement strand
TGATGCTGGCGCCGGTGCTTCCCCACACCGCGTCCCGCGTCGCGCGCGAGCTCTTCGGTCTCGACCGAGATTTCGGATGGGCTGATGCCTGGGCCGAGCCGGCGTCGATTCGACCCTACCGACATCTGATGACTCGCATCGATCCGAAACAGATCGACGCGTTGCTCGAAGGACCCGGCGCAGCACCAATACCCGCGGCATCGGCTGCGCCTGCTGCAGCGACCCGCCAGGTCGCGAGCGCGCCTGTCGTGGGCTCGCCTGAGATCACGATCGACGACTTCGCGAAGATCGACCTGCGGATCGCCCGAATCGTCAACGCAGAACAGGTGATTGGCGCGGACAAGCTGATCCGACTCACGCTCGACCTAGGCGATGCGCGCCATCGAACGGTTTTTGCCGGCATCAAATCGGCCTACAGGCCCGAGGAGCTTGTCGGCAGGCTGACCGCGGTAGTCGCCAATCTCGCGCCACGGAAGATGAAGTTCGGAGTCTCCGAGGGCATGGTGCTCGCGGCCTCCGGTGACGCTCCGGGTATCTATTTACTCTCGCCGGATTCCGGCGCGCAGCCCGGGATGCGCATCAAGTGACCCACATCGGTTCGCCGCCGACTGCCCTTCCCCGGCGGTGGAGGTCGTCAGCGCTGCAATGATGCCGACGCCGCTCCAGCTCGTCATCGCCGCGATCGCGGCATGGCTCGCGATCGGCGCCCTTGGACTCCTTCGGCCGCGCGATCTGCGCTTCGTGAGTCGGTTCCTGTTCCCGGCAGGCGCCGCAGTCGCCGTTGCGCTCGCCATTGTGGGCGGCTATGCGGTTGGCAAGCTGCCGCAATCGACCGTGCTGCCGCTCGGACTACCGGACCTTCCGTTTCACCTCCGCATCGATTCCCTCTCCGCGTTCTTCCTGCTGCTGCTCGGCGCGACGGCGGCCGCGATCTCGCTCTTCTCGTCGGGCTATTTCCGCTCGAGCGACGGCACTCCGCCAGGCCTCGTCGCGATGCAGTACCACGCATTTCTCGCCGCGATGGCGCTGGTGCTGATCGCCGACGACGCCTACGTGTTCATGGTCGCGTGGGAGGCGATGGCGCTCGCGTCGTATTTCCTCGTCACGACCGAGCACCGGATTCCCGAGATCCGTCGCGCGGGCTTTCTCTACCTCGTCATTGCGCATATCGGCGCGATCGCAATCCTGCTCTGTTTTGCAGTGCTCCAGGGAGGAAGCGGCGACTACACATTCGGGTCGATGCGCTCGATGATTCTCCCCGGCGCCTGGTCTTCGATCGCTTTCTTCCTCGCGCTGACGGGTTTCGGCGCGAAGGCCGGGATCTTGCCCCTGCACATCTGGTTGCCCGAAGCACACCCGGCCGCACCATCGCCCGTTTCCGCGCTGATGAGCGGCGCGATGCTGAAGATGGCGATCTACGGGCTGCTGCGGGTGACGTTCGAGCTCCTTAACGGTCAGCTCTGGTGGTGGGGTGTCGTCGCGTTGACGCTCGGGCTCGTCACGGCGCTCTTCGGCGCGGTCTTCGCCGCGGTGCAATCCGACATGAAGCGCCTTCTCGCCTACTCGTCGATCGAAAACATCGGAATCATCGTCGCGGGCATCGGCCTCGTCATACTGTTCAAGTCGTACGGCAAGTCGTTGCTCGCGGGAATCACGCTGACCGCCGTCCTCTATCACGTGCTCAATCACGCGTTCTACAAGAGCCTGCTCTTTCTCGCGACGGGATCGGTGCTGCATGCGACGAAGGAGCGAAGCCTCGGCAGGCTCGGCGGTCTCATCCACCGGATGCCGTGGGTCGCGTGGCTAGCTCTCGTCGGCACGCTCGCGATCTCCGGGATCCCTCCGCTCAACGGCTTCGTCTCCGAGTGGCTGTTGCTGCAGGCATTTCTGTTCACGCCGAGCCTGCCGCAGACTTTCGTCAACATGCTCGTTCCGATCGCCGCGGCCGCCTTGGTGCTGACTGCCGCGCTGACCGCTTACGTAATGGTCAAGTTCTACGGCGTAGTCTTCCTCGGTCGGCCTCGTGAACCGAACCTCGCCTATGCGAAGGACGCCGGGCGCTATGAGCGCAGCGCACTGTGCTATCTCGCCACAGGTTGCGTGCTGCTCGGCGTTCTCCCCGCCAACGTGACTGCGTTCATCGACCCGATCAATCTCATGCTGATCGGTGCGTCGGCCGCCCCGAGACTTGCGGGCAACTGGCTCTTCCTCGCCCCGATCGACGCCGACCGCTCGAGCTACAGCGCGCTGATCGTACTGGTGGTGATCGTCGGTGTCGTGTTGCTGACGATGACGATCGTCCGCCGCCTCTACCACGGCCGCGTTCGTATCGCTCCCGCCTGGGATTGCGGATTCCCGCTGCAGACGCCGCGCATGCAGGACACCGCCGAGGGATTCGGGCAGCCGATTCGCCAGGTATTCGAACCCTTCTTCCGGATTATGCAGCGTCAACTGCCGACACCCTTCGACAGCGCGCCGCGCTACTCGGTGCGCATCGACGACCACTTGTGGTACTGGATTTACGCGCCCATCGTCCGTGGCGCCGAATGGATCGCTCGCACGGCCGGGCGCGTTCAGCAGGGGCGCATATCGGTCTATCTGACCTACAGCTTCTGCACGCTGCTCGCGCTGCTGTTCTTCGTCCGATGACCGCTGCCGGATTCGCCTCGCAATTGCTGCAGCTCGCGATCGCGGTGGCACTCGCGCCGCTGCTCGTCGGGTGGGTAAACCAGTGCCGCGCCTGGCTGCAAAACAAGAGCGCTCCGTCGCTATTCCTTCCCTACCGGACGATCCGCAAGCTCTTCGCAAAGGACGCCGTGGTCGCCGAGGGCGCGTCCGGAATCTTCAGGACGATGCCGTATATCGTGTTCGGTGCGATGTGTTGCGCGGCGGCGATCGTCCCCTCGCTCGCGACCGACTTGCCGTTCGCGCGCGCGGCGGACGCGATCGCGCTGGTCGGATTGTTCGCGCTCGCGCGCATCTTCATGGCGCTCGCGGCTATGGACATCGGTACCGCGTTCGGCTCGCTCGGCGCGCGCCGTGAGATGTTCGTCGGCTTTCTTGCCGAGCCCGCGCTGCTGATGGTGCTGTTCACGGCGTCGCTCATCTCCGGCTCGACGTCGCTCACGACGATCGTCGACACGCTCGCGCATCGCGAGCTCGCGATCTATCCGAGCCTCGCGTTCGCCGGCGTCGCATTCACGATGGTGTCGCTCGCCGAGAACGCGAGGATCCCCGTCGACAACCCGGCGACGCATCTCGAGCTCACGATGATCCACGAAGCGATGATCCTCGAGTATTCGGCGCGGCACCTCGCGCTGATCGAGTGGGCGGCAGCGCTCAAGCTCTTCAACTACTCGTGCATCGGATTGGCGCTGTTTTTCCCGATCGGGATCGCCGCTGCCGGTGACGGCTGGCAGGCCACCCTCGGCGCCGCCCCACTCCTCGTTTTGAAGCTTGCGATCGGCGGAGCGCTGCTGGCGCTGATCGAGACGCTCTCCGCCAAAATGCGGATCTTCCGCGCACCGGAGTTCCTCGGGACGGCGTTTTTGCTCGCCGTGCTAGGCCTGCTTGTCAACCAGCTTCTGGGGAGCTAGCGGATGACGGCATTCCGGATCGAGACTGCACGATGAGCGGCGTCCCGCTCTACGCGCAGTTCATCAACCTGCTCGCAGCGATCCTGCTGTTGCTCGCGTTCGCGATGCTCGCGCAGCGACGCGTTCTCTCGCTCGTCAATCTGTTCGCGGCCCAGGGGGTCGCGCTCGCGCTGTCGACGGCGATCGTCGCGTTTGCCACGCGTCAGCCGCATCTCTACGGCTCGGCTCTTCTCACCGTCTTGCTCAAGGTCGCGCTGCTGCCTTGGCTCCTGCATCGGCTGATCCAGCGGCTCGACGTCAAGTGGGACGTCGAGGGCTTGATCAACGTCCCGACGACGATGCTGATCGGCATCGTTCTCGTCGTCTTCGCGTTCAACCTCGCGTTCCCGATCTCCCAGCTTGCGAGCACAGTGACGCGCTCGACGCTCGGCATCGCGATCGCGAGCGTCATGTTGTCGTTCCTGATGATGATCACGCGCCGCAAGGCGATCCCGCAGGTGATCGGCTTCCTCGCGATGGAGAACGGCCTGTTCTTCGCGGCGACGAGCGCGACCTACGGAATGCCGATGGTCGTCGAGCTCGGCATCGCGCTCGACATCCTGGTCGCAATGCTGATCCTCGGCGTCTTCTTCTTCCAGATCCGCGAGCAGTTCGACAGCCTCGACCTGAAGCATCTCGAAAGGCTGAAGGAGTGATCGAGATCCTGATCGTCCTCGGCACGCCGCTCGTCGGCGCGGCGCTCCTCGGTTGGCTCGGGGAGCGCGATTACGCGGCGACGATCAATGTCGCGGCAAGCTTCGTCACGCTGCTCGCCGCGGTCGCGCTCACGCTGCGCGTCCTGGTCGAGGGCCCGCTTCTCGTCATCGACCGCCAGTTCTTCGTCGATTCGTTCAACGTGTCGCTGGTCGCGCTGACCGCGTTCGTCGGCTTCACGACGGCGCTCTTTTCGCGGCCGTACATGCGGATCGAGCAGGCGCACGGGCGGCTCACCTCGGCGCGGCTCCGCCTCTATCACGCGATGTACCAGCTGTTCAACTTCACGATGCTGCTCGCGCTGCTGACCAACAATATGGGGATCCTCTGGGTCGCCATGGAAGCCGCAACGCTCGCGACGGTGCTGCTGGTCTCGCTTTACAGGACGCCGGCAAGCCTCGAGGCAGCGTGGAAGTACTTCATCCTGTGTGGCGTCGGGATCGCGCAGGCCCTCTTCGGAACGATCCTCCTCTACTTCGCGGCGGAAAAGCTCCTCGGCGCGGAAGGCGGCGCACTCCTCTGGACGGGACTCAACAACGTCAAGAGCGAGCTCGAGCCGACAGTGCTTTCGATCGCGTTCGTGTTCCTGCTGGTGGGCTACGGCACCAAGGTCGGCCTCGCGCCGCTGCACAACTGGCTGCCGGACGCGCACGCCGAAGGTCCGACGCCCGTCTCCGCAGTACTCTCCGGGCTCCTGCTCAACGTCGCGCTGTACGCGGTCGTCCGCTGCAAGGTGCTGGTCGAAGGATCGCTCGACACCGCGTTCGCGCGCGAGCTGATGATGGGCTTCGGTCTTCTTTCCGTCGTCCTCGCCGCGCTGCTTCTGTCAAGGCAGAAAGACGTGAAACGGCTCTTCGCGTATTCGTCGATCGAGCACATGGGAATCGCGACGTTCGCGTTCGGAATGGGCGGGCCGATCGCCAACTTCGCGGGGCTTTTGCACATGACCGTCCATTCGCTCACCAAATCCGCGATCTTCTTCACTGTCGGTCACGCGGCGCAGAAGGCGGGCACACAGTTGACCGACGAAATTCGCGGCCTCATCACGACCAACCCGCAGCTCGGCTGGGGCCTTGTGCTCGGCACGCTGGCGATTCTCGGCATGCCGCCGTTCGGCGTGTTCGCAAGCGAGTTTCTGATCCTCGTTACCGCGATGGGCGTGGAGCCGTGGGCGACACCCGTGCTGCTCGCGGCGCTCGGGCTTGCGTTCGCGTCGGTGTTCTCGAAGATCCAGCCAATGGTGTTCGGCGAGACGACGGCCAAGCGCCTGCCGGTGCGTCCGACGATGATCCCGGTGTTCGTGCACCTTGCGCTGGTGCTGATGCTCGGTTTGTGGATTCCGCCGTTTCTTGCCGATTGGTATCGGCAGGCGGCGCGGCTGATCGGGTAGGACATGGACCTCGCGCGCATCGGATTTGCCGCCGCCGCACTGCCTTCTGCCGTTCCGGCGAGGCGCTGTCCGGTCGATGCAATCGGTCTTCTCACGGCGTGCCGCGTGATGTGGGAGCAAGGCGGACGCCTCGTCGCGCTCTGGGCATGCGACGACCGCGACCGCGATCGCGGTTATGCGGTCAACGTCGTACTGCAGGACGTCGACGGGCTCGTGCTGCTGGAGCACTCGCTGCCTTCGAGCGAATCGACGTACCCGGATCTCGCCGTCATCTTCCCGGCGGCGAACCGGATGCAGCGCGCCGCATTCGACCTCGTCGGCATCGCGTCGGAGGCAGAGGATCAGCGTCCGTGGCTGTGGCAGGCGAGCTGGCCGATCGACCAATTCCCGCTGCGCCGCGACTTCGAACCCTCGCCGAAGTGGCAACCGGGGGAAGAGGAATACCCGTTCGTCCGCGTCGAGGGCGACGGCGTCCACGAGATCCCTGTGGGACCGGTCCATGCGGGAATCATCGAGCCCGGCCACTTCCGCTTCCAGGTGGTCGGCGAGAAGGTGCTGCGCCTCGAAGAGCGGCTCGGCTTCGTCCACAAGGGGATCGAAAAGCGGTTCGAGGCGATGAATTCGGCAACGGGCCATCGCCTCGCGGGTCGGATTTCGGGCGACACGACGGTCGCGTACGCGTGGGCGTACGCGCAAGCGCTCGAGGCGATCACCGGCGTCGAGCCGCCGCCGCGCGCACTCTGGCTGCGCGCGCTCGCACTCGAGCGCGAGCGTATTGCCAACCATCTCGGCGATCTCGGCTATCTCGGCAACGACGGCGGATTCGCGTTCGGCCTCGCGCAATTCTCGCGGCTCAAGGAGCGCCTCCTACGGACGAATCTCGCGGCGTTCGGCCATCGGCTCGCGATGGACTACGTCGCGCCCGGCGGTGTCGCGCACGATCTCTCGCCGGCGAGCGCCGTGGCGATTGCCGACGAGTGCGGGATGCTCGCACGCGAAGTCGCGAGACTCAAAGAGATCTACGACGAGCACGACGGGCTCCAGGATCGCTTCCGTTCGTGCGGCATCGCCACACCCGCGCTTGCCGCGAAGCTCGGACTGGCCGGGCTCGCGGGCCGCGCAAGCGGGCAGGCCCACGATCTGCGCTGCGACCTTCCGTGTCGGCCGTACGATGAGCTCGCCGTGCGCAAGGCGACGTCGGAGACCGGTGACGTCGCCGCACGCGCCGCCGTGCGCTTCGACGAGCTGGCGGAATCGCTGCGGCTCGTTCGCGCGATCGTCGACGCGCTCCCGTCGGGCGACATCGCCGCTCCGCTGCCCGAGCCGCCCGCGTTTCGAAAGGGGCTCGGGGTTGTTGAAGGCTGGCGCGGAGCGGTGCTTGTCGCGCTCGAATGCGGGCCGGGCGGCACCGTACGCCGGTGCCATCCGCACGATCCGTCGTGGTCGAACTGGCCGGTGCTCGAGCACGCGGTGATCGGCAACATCGTTCCGGATTTCCCGCTGATCAACAAGTCGTTCAACCTGAGCTACAGCGGACACGATCTCTAGCGATGCTGCACATCCTCCGCCAGATCGCTAAGACCGGAATCAAGACCGACGCGGCGCCGAACGCCGATCTCGACAACATCGTCGTCTCGCGACTGCAGGAGCAAGTTCTGAAAACGCTCGGCCGCGCATTGGCGATCCGCCAGGTCGATGCGGGCTCGTGCAACGGTTGCGAGCTCGAGATCCATGCGCTCGGCAATCCGTACTACAACATCGAGGGGCTCGGCATCCGCTTCGTCGCGAGCCCGCGTCACGCCGACATGCTGCTCGTGACAGGCCCCGTGTCGAAGCACATGGCGATCGCCCTTCAACGCACCTACGACGCGACGCCGGAGCCGAAGCTCGTCGTCGCCGTCGGTGACTGCGGTTGCTCGGGCGGGATCTTCGGCGAAAGCTACGCGAGCTTCGGTCGCGTAGCCAACGTGATTCCGGTCGACGTCGAAATTCCCGGGTGCCCGCCTACGCCGACCGCGCTGCTCGAAGGCATTCTGGCCGCGATCGCCGTGCGGCCGCCAACCGCCACGCCTGCGGACAACCCCGACGCGGCGGGCAGCTCTTAACGGACGTCGAACTCGATCCAGCGCAGCTGCTGCGCTTCCCGCCGCTCGGCGGCGCGCGCGACAAGCCAGTGCGGCGCGCCGATGTCCTTCAGCGTGCGTTCGCCGAGGTGCTCGATCGAATCGAACGCGTGCGGATCGACGGACGGGGCTTCGTCGTGGGTCCAGAAGCCTGCGATGGCAAGCTCGACGGAACGCAGCGCAGCAAAGACCTCGGTCACGATACGTACAGTCAACGGCTGCGAAATCGGCGGCGGGGATGCGGCTTCGTTTGCGTTCATGGCTAACTCCCGAATGAGTTACTACGCTGGTAAGGGTAGACGGCATTAATGGCCGACGGAATCGATTTGTTCTCGCCATTTTGGTCAGTTATACTTACCAGCATGGCGCGCCTCCCGTTGCATACCCTTCCGGCCTTCCGGACTGTCGCCGAGCTGCAGAACTTGCGGGCAGCAGCCGACGTTCTCCACCTCACCCACAGCGCAGTGAGCCAGCAGATTCGCGGCCTCGAGGAGCAGCTGGGCATCCAGCTTTTCGAGCGACGAGGCCGTCGCGTCATCCTGAACCCCGCAGGCGAGGCGCTGCTGCGCAGCGCGCGCGCGGCGCTCGCCCAACTCGACGATGGCGTACAGGCGGCGGTGGCGGCGGCGACAGGCTCGATGCACGCACTGCGCGTCAGCGTTCTTCCGTCGTTCGCGCAGCGCTGGCTGCTGCCTCGCATCGGCCGCTGGCGCGAACGTCATCCGCAACTCGCGTTGGAGATCGACGCGTCCGCGCAGGTCGTCGATCTGCAGCGCGAGGGATTCCACGCGGCGCTCCGGTATGGGACCGGACCGTGGCCCGGGCTCGAGTCGGAGCGGTTGTTCGAATTCGACAGACCGATGCGGCTGATCGTCGTTGCATCGCCGCCGACCGCACGCCGACTGCAGCGCGCGCCGCTCGAAGCGCTCGCGCGGGAATCGCTGCTCGGCGAGCGAGAGCTGTGGGAACGCTGGTTCGCCGCCGCCGGGCTTTCGATCAAGGTGACGCCGGTCGCCGTGTTCAACGATGCTGGCCTCATGCTGCAGGCCGTGGAGCAGGACCTCGGCCTCGCGCTATCCCGCGAGTTGCTCGCCGCGGACGCGCTCGGCGACGGTCGGCTCGCTCGCGTGAGCGAACTCTCGATCGCCTACGAGCCGACGCGCACCTACCACCTCGTCTATCCGCCGAGCGTACGCGATTGGCCTCCGCTCGCGGCGCTGCGTCAATGGCTACGCGACGAGCTCGAGGTCTCGCGCAAGGCGCTCGATCCGCCTTCGCCAAAACGTCGCCCGAGAGCGCGCAAGCGCTGACAAATGCTACGGCCCTTGTCGGGGCGAAACAGTCCGGCGAAACAGCGCGGTGCTCGGGCGATCAGCGATGCTCGAACCCGATCCACCGCAAGTGCTCTCTGTCGGGTTCTCCGGCTGCATGCGCAACCAACCAGTGCGGCGCGCCGATGTCCTTCAGCACGTGCACGTTCAGGCGAACGAGGTCGTCGACCTCTCGGGTGTCGTCGGTCTCGGCGCAGCACGACTCGCACGCGATCTCCGTCTCGCGTCCCTCCGGAGCTTGCCACGGCCGGCCGGGTGCGCTTCCGCCCCAGGCGAGGTGCTGTACGTCGAACCCTGTGAGTCCGATGTCGCGGAGCTCGCGATAGCTCATCGCCTGAAGATCGCGTATCGCCGGCGGCGCCGCGCGCCTTCTCGCGATCCAAGTGTCCAGGCGTCTCGCTGCGGCACGCAGCCGGTATGCTGCGGTGCGCAGGGCAGCAGCGAGGTACAGGAGTGCGGCTGCCGAAAAGGACCTGGGCTGCGCATAGCTGTACATGACCGTTGCCTCGATGTAAGCGTCGTGATGAACGCCAGTCTACGAGGCGCGTGATGCAATGCGATTTCGCGCGCGATGTCGTTTCGTTTCGTTTGTTTCGCGGCCCCGGCTTGAAGCCGCGATCCGACGCCTCGGCGTCGCGCGGATCTGTTACGGGCGGTCACCTTTCAGACTGCGCTCGAGCGCGCGCGCCGCGGTCTGAGTCCGAATCGGCAATGAAATGGTCTTTGCCCCCGCGCTGCCACCACACGGACCCCAACGCTTACGTCGTCATCCGTGAACTCAATCCCGCGTCGAGCACTCGTAGCGCAGATCGGGCTCGTGTTCCTCGTTGCCGGACCCGTCGCCGGATCCGACGGCCCGGAAGCCGCGGTCCTCGAAGAAGCGCCGCGCGCGCTCGTTACGCGCGAAGGTGCTGACCCGCAGCACCGGCGTCGCGCTCGCCGCATTCGCGCGCATCGCGCGCAGAAGCTGCGTGCCGATGCCGTGACCGGTCCATCCAGGCTTCACGTACAGATTCATCAGCCACACGCCGTCGCGCGACGCCAAGCCGACGATTTCGCCGTCGACCTCGGCAAGCCGTACCGAATGCCGGGTGAACACGACGTCACGCATCCAGGCCCGCGTCTCGGCCTCGGTGTGCGCATTGCGCACGTCCGGCATGAATGCTCGCCGCGACGCGAGGTACATCGTCGCCGTCGCGTCGGCTTCCGCAGCAAATGCTTCACAGCGGATCCTGCGGATGTGAACCTGAACCTTCGTGGTCATCCGAGAAGCTCGCCGGTAGCCTTCCCGCCGCGCGCCGCGCGAGGAAGCGGGGTTGCCGCGGATTGCGCGGCTCGTCCCTTGCGCGCCGGCGATGACGCATCGAGTGCGCGCTTGAGATAGCGGCCGGTATAGCTCGCCTCGATCTTGACGATTTCCTCGGGCGGTCCCTCGGCGATGATCGTCCCGCCGCCGGCGCCACCCTCGGGACCCAGGTCGATGATCCAGTCGGCGGTCTTCACGACGTCGAGGTTATGCTCGATGACGACCACTGTGTTGCCGTGGTCGCGCAGCCTGTGTAGCACAGTGAGCAGCATTTCGATGTCGTGGAAGTGCAGGCCCGTCGTCGGCTCGTCGAGGATGTACAGCGTGCGGCCCGTGTCGCGCTTGGAGAGCTCGAGTGCGAGCTTCACGCGCTGCGCTTCGCCGCCCGAGAGCGTCGTCGCCGACTGTCCGAGCGTGATGTAGCCCAGGCCGACGTCGAGCAGCGTGGCGAGCTTGCGCGCGACGGAAGGCACCGGCTCGAAGAACGGCACCGCCTGCTCGACCGTCATCGACAGAACCTCGTGGATGTTCTTGCCTTTGTACTGGATCTCGAGGGTCTCCCGATTGTAGCGCTGCCCGTGGCAAACGTCGCAGGGAACGTAGATATCGGGCAGGAAGTGCATCTCGACCTTGATCAGTCCGTCGCCCTGGCATGCCTCGCAGCGGCCGCCCTTGACGTTGAATGAAAAGCGTCCCGGTCCGTAGCCGCGTTCGCGCGCCTCCTTCACCTGCGCGAAGAGCTCGCGGATCGGCGTGAAGAGCCCTGTGTATGTCGCCGGATTCGAGCGCGGCGTGCGGCCGATCGGGCTCTGGTCAACGCTGATCACCTTGTCGAAGAACTCGATGCCGTGCATCTCGTCGTGCGGCGCGGGTTCTGCCGCGCTTCCGTAGAGATGGCGCGCGACGGCGTGGTACACCGTATCGTTGATCAGCGTCGACTTGCCGGAGCCCGACACGCCGGTCACGCAGACGAACACGCCGATCGGAAGCTTGAGCGTCACGTGGCGCAGATTGTTGCCGCGCGCGCCTGTGATCGTCAGCATCCGCTCCGGATCGACGCGATGACGCCGCGGCGGGATCGGAATCTGCCGCCGGCCGGCGAGATATTGCCCGGTCAGTGAATGCGCGGCGAGGCGGATCTCCTCGGGGGTTCCCTGCGCGACGACCTGGCCACCGTGCTCGCCGGCGCCCGGCCCCATGTCGACGATGTAATCGGCAGCGTGGATCGCATCGAGGTCGTGCTCGACGACGATCACGCTGTTGCCAAGATCGCGCAGATGCTTCAGCGTTGCGAGCAGCCGGTCGTTGTCGCGCTGGTGCAGTCCGATCGACGGCTCGTCGAGCACGTACATCACGCCGGTCAGGCCGGAGCCGATCTGCGAGGCGAGCCGGATCCGCTGCGCTTCACCCCCCGACAGCGTTTCCGCCGAGCGGTCGAGCGCGAGGTACTCGAGTCCCACGTTGTTGAGGAACGTGAGCCGGGTGACGATCTCCTTGACGATGCGGTCGGCGATTGCGGCCTTCTGCCCCGGCAGGGCGAGCGCCCCGAAGTACGTGGCGGCGTCCTTGAGCGGAAGGCACGAAACCTCGAAGATCGCACGCGCGTCGGCGCCCTCGCCGATCTTCACGTGCCGCGCCTCGCGCCGCAGACGCGTTCCGTGGCACTCGGGGCATGCACGCGAATTGAGGTACTTCGCGAGCTCCTCGCGGACCATCAGCGAGTCGGTCTCGCGGTAGCGCCGCTCGAGGTTCGGGATGATCCCCTCGAACGCGTGCTCGCGCGTCATCGGCTTGCCGCGATCGGACAAATAGGTGAACGGAATCTTTTCGCCGCCGCTGCCGTAGAGGACGATCTGCTGGACACGTTCCGGGAGTTTCGCGAATGGCCGCTCGAGATCGAACCCGGCGTGCTTCGCGAGGCTGCCGAGCATCTGGAAGTAGAACTGGTTGCGGCGGTCCCACCCCTTGATCGCGCCGGAGGCAAGCGAGAGCTGCGGGAAGGCAACGACGCGCTTCGGGTCGAAGAACGTGATCGTTCCGAGCCCGTCGCAACGCGGGCATGCGCCCATCGGGTTGTTGAATGAAAAGAGGCGCGGCTCGAGCTCGGCGAGCGCGTAGTTGCAGATCGGGCACGCGAACTTCGCCGAGAAGAGGTGCTCTCGTGACCCCTCATCTGGGTTATCCATCTCGACGGCGATCGCTCGGCCGTCGCCGTTACGCAGCGCCGTCTCATACGATTCGGCAAGCCTCTGCTTCATATCGGGACGCACGCGCAAGCGGTCGACGACGACGTCGACCGTATGCTTCACGTTCTTTGCGAGCCGCGGCACCGCGTCGATCTCGTACACGGTGCCGTCGACGCGAACGCGGACGAAACCCTTCGCGCGGAGCTCGACGAAGAGCTCGAGATGCTCGCCTTTGCGGTTGACGACGACCGGCGCGACGATCATCAGCTTCGGGTCCTCATTTGCCTCATATCCGTTCCCCCGAAGCGCGAGTGTGGCGTCGACCATCTGCGAGATCGTCATCGCCGCGAGCTTCTGTTCCGGATGGTCCGGACAGTAGGGGTCGCCGACACGCGCAAAAAGGAGCCGCAGGTAGTCGTGGATTTCGGTGACGGTGCCGACGGTCGAGCGCGGGTTGTGCGAGGTCGCCTTCTGCTCGATCGAAATCGCTGGCGAAAGCCCCTCGATCAGATCTACGTCGGGTTTCTCCATGAGCTGCAGAAACTGCCGCGCGTAAGCGGAGAGGGATTCGACGTAGCGGCGCTGTCCTTCCGCGTACAGCGTGTCGAACGCGAGCGAGCTCTTGCCCGAGCCCGAGAGACCGGTGACAACGATCAGGCGGTTGCGCGGGAGATCGAGGTTGACGTTCTTGAGGTTGTGCGTGCGCGCGCCGCGGATGCGGATGTATTCCATCTGTCTTAGGCAGTCCGGTGGAGATACCGGGCAAAGGGCAACCTGTTAGTATACCGTCAATCAGCACGCATTCCAAAGTCGCGCGTTCGCGTTCCGCAACACCTTCCCCTCAGGTCAGCTTCCGCTCATGTCGCACGACCGCGAGCCCGCCGCCGCCGCGCGTTCAAGCGCGCCGCGAATGACTGCGGCCGAGCGGCGCGCCACCACGGGCCTCGCCGGCATTTTCGGACTGCGAATGCTCGGCATGTTCATCGTGCTACCCGTTCTCGCGCTCTACGCGGAGAGCCTTCCCGGCGGGCGCGACCACAGGTTGGTCGGACTCGCGCTCGGTGCGTACGGCCTCACGCAGGCCGTGCTGCAGGTCCCGTTCGGCTGGGCGTCCGACCGCTGGGGACGCAAACCGGTGATCGTCGTCGGGCTCATGCTCTTCGCGCTCGGAAGCTTCCTCGCCGCGTGGGCCCCGTCGATCGCGTGGACGATTGTCGGGCGCACGGTGCAAGGCGCTGGCGCCATCTCCGCTGCAGTGATCGCGCTCGTCGCTGACCTTACGCGCGACGCCGTGCGCACGCGAGCGATGGCGGCGATCGGCATGACGATCGGCGCGACGTTCGCACTGTCGCTCGTCGTGTCCCCTGCGATCGCGCCGTTTATCGGCGTGCCGGGCATCTTCGTGATGACCGGCGTGCTCGCGCTTGCTGCAATCGCCGTATTGAAGAAGGTCGTCCCCGACGACGACGGCCCGGTGCCGCGTGCCGACA
>Ga0318562_10000794_pt1 | contig 14180 bp, 27 predicted proteins | sample GRESIP066b5f18_FD_203688 | JGI IMG/M metagenome (GOLD analysis project Ga0318562, IMG submission 203688) | Tropical soil microbial communities from Luquillo Experimental Forest, Puerto Rico - GRE.SIPMG.066b5f18 | ecosystem: Environmental > Terrestrial > Soil > Tropical forest > Bulk soil... | reverse complement strand
CTAGAATTGATCTCTGCTCTTATTATCGTATCTAGTAACGGAAAGTTTTACTCTAACTTACAACGGATTTCCTACAATGGCCGGGAATCAAGGCACATATAAAAAGCCCTAATCTATTCGGCAAAATCCTACTAGGGCAGGATTATTTTCTCAACCGCTACAACCTTCTGCAAGGGAGCGGTTCCTCTTGCCTTATTGTAAAACTACTACTAAGGAATAGACTTAACTATTTGCGCAGTAATTTTCTGCAGACCTTAGTAAACTGGTGTCGAAGGATGGACTTTAACCACCGACGCCCGTTACAGCAGTTCAAGCTCCTGCAACGGTTACTCTTTCTCTGAGCTACTTCGACATAAACTTATTTTGGTGTGCAACATCAGTTTATCCAGCGCCAACTCTTCATATTGAGTAGGAAACACATCGAACAAATGCCGCACACCAAAGTAAGCTAACTAAAACATTTATTGTGCTAAACTACTATGCAACTGTCAAGCGGTTTTAAACTTGAGCGGGGCACCACATCTGTGGATTTACCCCCGCTATTTCGTAATCGAGTTACGAGAAGATCTAAAATTTATCATCTCAAAATAAATTTAGACCCGAGGTGGAATTCGAATCATTTAATTATCCTAGTCATGTTACGGGGCGTTATGCTTGCCGTTTTTCTAGCCGATTCTCAAAGTAAATGTGATTTTCTCTAATAAGGCTTACGCTAGGTCCAGGTCATACGCTCCTATCCTTTCATCCGATTAGATTGGCGCATCTGCGCGGGAAATAAACTGTCTTGCTATGTATGTATATTACTTGTTTTCCGCTGGTGTGTCAACGGCTGTATTAATAATTATTGCTGTCATACACACCATAATCCTCATCAGATCCCCAACCAGCACTAGCAAGTGCTTCACCGTCATCGGTGTTATCGTCAAGTTGGATATCATTTGTTGAATCTTGCTTTGCAAAGAATACACATCCGCATTCCGAGCATTGATCACCTTCTACAGCAGTATGTGGAATTGCTTTACGGCAATCCGGACATTCGCCATATTCATAATCATCTCTTACATATTTTGTCATACTGCCCTCACTAAGTTAGTTCTAATTATGCCTTAGTGTTCAGTATAAGTCAAGCCGTTGCTTTGTTGTCCAATGCAATTTCAGCAAATCCGAAACTGCACACAACATAGAACTTTTCACCAAGTTGGAATACATCACCCACAGACGAGCTTCTGCTCAGTTCATGATGCTTCACACCTTGGTTAGTGGACCAATGATTCTCGATGCTATTGGTCAAATGGAATGCATCTTCGAGATCAGTTGTTTGTACATCGGCGACATGATGGTACTTGCTGAAATGTGTTACAGCAAATGCCTTTTGTTTTTCTTCCGAGCCATGCGGTACATACCGAAACATGTATGAGGGGAAGTGGTGAACTTTAATCATAATCTTTCCTTTTAATTGGTACCCGAGGTGGAATTCGAATCCACACCTAGAGGGATTTTAAGTCCCTTGCCTGCTACCAATTGGGCTACTCGGGCATTAATCTTTCTTAAGTGCTTTTACAGCACTATAATATCTTCCTTTTAATGCTGCAAGAGAAATATCTAATTCCTTTGCAGCATCTTTAAATCCTTTTTCCTTTACAAGAGTAACAAGTTCGTTATATGGTGTTGCCCTTGGGCGGCCACCTATTAGCTTAATTCCGATTGCATGTTTTTCTTCTGCAATCCTTGTTATAGTTTCAGCAATCTTCTTTTTGTGTTCTTCTGATTTTGTACCACCTTTATTGCCTTCACCGAACTTATTACCTACCATTCTTTCAGAACGTATTTGACAAGTTTCATCATATCCATTCTTTTCAAGTGTTCGTTCCCACACATTTTTCCATGTACCATATTGTTGCCCATCTTCAACAATATTTTCTCGATCAGTTCCAAAATACAAATGCTTCAGATTACTGCATTTATGATTATTACATGCATGACACAATAAAATTCTACCAGTTGGTACAGTAGTATTCAAAAATTGTGCAAGAAGCCTTTTTCTTTTATATTGACTTCCTTCTTCAATGCATACAGTTGTCAAATCAATATGAGATTGCCTTTCTTTTTTTGTTAATGCAATATATTCTTCAATATCCATTTTATTTCAATTTATTGTCAAGCCATTCAAGTAACCTGCAAATCCAACTATTATGCTTTCCGTTTTTTAACATACCACATGCAACACATTCTTCCCTCCGTTTCGGCCCATGCGGCGGCCCAGGTATGTTAGACTTTTTCATATTTTTATAACCTTCGTCTTCGTCGCTGGTCTGAAGAAAACATGATCCTTGATAGTAATAACTTCTTCGTATACCTTTGTCCAATGCGGCATATGATATCCACGTAATGCCATCAACTTTGGAGCAATATATCCGGTGGCTCCTTTTGCAGGATCCTTTACTAATCCGTCGTACACCAATTCTGCTGCATGCTTGCACTTCTCCCATGCAATTTCTTGAATGGTCATTTTCCAACACATTCTGTCATTGTGGTGCTTAATCTTAAATGGTAATGTCTCGGAAGTGAGAGCAACTTGTTTTAATGCTGCATTACCATTAAAGACTGAATATTGCATAGGCTTAAGGACTTCTTTGCAGATACCCTTGTTATCACCCTTTGCTCTATTCTTTGCAGTATATGCTACTGCAATCTTTCCTAATTCCGGTTCCCCTGCTGCTTCACCGTAAATCATTGTTGCTAGACAGTGTACAATAGGTTCTCGGTCATTGTCAACAACGACAATAACTTCGTCAGGAACTATCTTCACTATGGGAATTGATGCTTCGAAGATACACTGGCTTATTAGCAAGCCTATTATCAAGAGTAGCAGTCGCATGCTTGACTCCTTAAACACAATATAATAATTATACGCTAGATTGTGTTTGGTGTCAAACAAGTTTTTGAATATAGCTTAGTGGTCGGTCCTTACAAGAAACCCATTTTTACATAAACTGTATTCAAATGAATATAATAGAAACTGGTGCACAATGGCATATAGAAGCATATTATATTCAGCAAGTAAGATAGTGGTTTCTTTTCCAATGACATATCATACTTGAACTACACTTAGAGGTTCATGCCTAATTTGTGACATGCTGCACATAAGGAACTACATTAATAATCACTTAGTGATGTGTTCGGTCAAAGGAATCACATATAAGTGAATACTACAAAACTTAGAGGACGCGGTGTTCGAAACCAAAGCCATCATAAGTTGTATAAATTCTTGGTGGGCCCCGCAGGATTCGAACCTAGCTGTCTATCGATTATGAGTCGATTGCTTATACCGGATTTAAGCTTCAGGCCCACTCTTTAACTTTTCAAGTGCTGCTTTAGCACCTGCATATCCATTGTCGTATAACTTCTGTCTTACTTCAACGGACATGTTTCTATCTAATCCATTTGCAAAACCTGTTTCGATAAATGCAAATTGAGTTCCTTCATTTTGCTCAAGGTCAACATGAGTGTTCTCGTTGGCATCAAGCATCATTCCGACTAATCGAGGTAACATTGAAAATAATGTAATACTCTTTGCATCGATATGTGATTCCTTTGCGACTAATTGAATACCAATACGTGGTACATCATCTAGTGTTAGCTTGTCAGCAGGAATATTATTTTCTACTCCACCATCCTCAAGCAATACATCGGAATAACTCATCGGTGCATATGCGACCGGAATCGAAGCAGATGATCTTGCTGCAAATGCAACTTGAACATCTGGTGTTGTTTTCTTACTAAATTCAAAAGGTGCTGCATTACTCAAATCAGATGCCATTACTACTAAGTCAGTATCTAATTGAGCAAATGTTTTACCTTTCGTTTGTTCAGTTATAAATGCAAGCAGATTATTTCCGCTGCAGAAACCTTTTTTGAACAGTAATGAAAATAAATTAAACGAAAGCATACTTGACCAATCTCTTCCCATGGTCATAGTTTTCATATCATCTACACTCATTCCTGTTGCTGCTAAACTAGCAACAATTGAACCACCAGATGTACCGGCGTATTCAATTGGTGTATATCCTGCGTCGCGAATTGCTGCTAATGCACCTACATGGGCTGGAAACTTAAATCCTGAACCACTAAGGGCTACACGAATAGGTTTCATTACGCTGCTGGTGCCCCGCTGGCAGTCGGTGTTGCTAAAGGGGCAGGCGCCGCCACAACTGGTGCAACTGCTGCTCCTGATGCTGCTGCTCTTACAGCCTGCACAGCGCCTACAAGTGCTGGCAATGTGTTAGTGATAGCTGCGACATTAGGGTCAAGTGCCCCTGGTGCTGCCTGCTGAGCTACCATCACGGCACCCACTACGTTTGTCACTGCTGCGGTATGAGCAAGTGTGTTTGCATGTGGAAATACTGCTTCAAAGGCATTCAGTAAATCCGAAATTAATGTTACATAAGAAATAGTGTTCATGTGAATTTCCTGGGAAAATAAAATAGGCAACAGATCATTCTGTTACTACTTTATTTATCTCTCAAGAACCACGTTTTTCTTACTTTTTTTGAACACCTGCAAAATGCAGACCGATAAGCGATCCCAGTAATAGCCCGATCACTAACCCTGCGCTGAAAACAAAAGGAATCATTTCTTACTCCTCTTTTTCCACAGTGGAATCAACAGTGCCCATGATAATACTGATAGCGATGTTCTTGTCGCTGTACAGAATCCATGGATAAAGGATTTAAGCAGATACATTTAGCACTTGCTCATGCCGTAGACTGCACCTACACCAAATCCGACCGCAAGTGCAATCACTATAATAAGGAATGTCACTTTGTTTCCTTTTTCCATTCTTGGTACCGGGTGTACAGGTCCTTTGCTCCGTAGTATCCGGAAATAGCAAAAGGAACTGCAATTACTGCAAGGAAAAGATATGCAATTAAATTCATGTCGTAAACTCCGAGTCGACGTAGTACGTCAACAGCTTTTCAGTAATCATGTGTGGAATCGACGAATGCGGGCGCTCTAGCGCAAACCTTGGCAATTCGGGATTCCAACGGTTGTTCTTCATGAAATAGGAAAATGATTCCCGGTGCTGTTTGTTCGTAACATCGAACGTAACTGTCGATGGATGACGCAATACTGTCATTGTGTTCTCCGATGTGTTAGTTGGTCGGCCCACCAGGAATCGAACCTGGATTTCAAGCTTAGAAGGCTCGTGTTATATCCGTTTAACTATGGGCCGAGCACAGTTACATTATAGCTGATTAGTTGAAATAGGTCAACAGAATCGGCAACAATATTTCGCCCATCCAGGGACTGTACCAGAGGCTAATCTGGTACAGCCAATACTGGATATTAAGCAACAGCTTGCGCAGGTTCGTCACGGCATTCGTCCTTCTGGACTTGTTCGATCGCCTTGCGGAAAGCTTCTTCCTGCTCGGTTGCGATCATGTGGCGCTGTACGGCAGCGATCAGGACGCGCCAATTGAAATCGTCGATGGTCAGCTTTTCCCAGGCCTTGGGGCTGATTTCGATCGGGTAGATGTTCTTGATATCTTCCATCGTGACCACTGCCGGCTTGGTGGCCAGACGGTTTGCAGCGAGTGTGCGGCCGGTGCTCTTGACGTAGCGGTCCTTCATGCTCACGACGGTGTAGCCGTATTCGATGGTGTTGTTCGTGGAATTGGTGTGAAATGCAACCGTACGGCCACCAAAGTGATGGGGCTCATAGGGATTGGCATCGCTTGTGTTACGCAGATGGATATACTTCGTTTCCATGGTGTGACCTTTCTGAGTCAGTTGTTGTGCATGTAAGTCTACATTTTACTGTAAACCTACATGCAGGTCAAACGATATAAGTCTTATACTTCAAACTCGAAGTTCAAATTGAAATACGGATTGACTTCTTTTGGAAGATAACCACGAGGATTTGATCTTACCGTTGTGTTACCAATAGTGTAATTCACACTATTGTGAACATGACCATGCACCCAGAATTGTGGGGCATTGTCTTCGAACATGTATTTGGTCATATCCTCATAGTAGGCGTAATTCATCAAATCGCCCTTGTACTCATCGGAAATCGACAAAGAGCAGGGTGCATGATGAGTCATCACAACACTCTTCCCTGTGTATCCACTTGCCAACTCGGATTCAAAGTATTCACGGAATTCGGCAAACATCTCTCTGACCTTTGTGGTAGTCAGTCTAATATTTCCAAGTTCCGGATTTTCAAAATACTTGATATATTCGTAATCATTCATCAGATTCCGGATCCGTTGCAGGGTAAACCAATCGCCCCTGTTCAGGTCGGTCCACATTGTGCCACCGATAATTTTCACATCATCGATTTGCACAGACGAATTATTCAGAAAATAGAAGTTTTCGATAGAAGCAGCCATATCGGTGAAACGTTCGTTGATATCACCGATTACCTGCCCGTAGTATTCGTGATTGCCACATACCATCACTACCGCACGGTAATGATTTGCACATGCTCTGAATCATGTTGCGTGCCATCAAGCCCACACCGATGTCTCCAGAGAGTAGCAGCACGGTTTCCTTCGAATCCCTCGGCCAGCGAGTGAATCCTCCGAACTCAACATGCAGGTCGCTGTAAAGGCGGAACTTCATGACATACTCCTTATAATGTATAATCAAGATTATACAGGCTTACAAGGATAGTGTCAACCGTCAATCAGGAAGTTTATCTTCCGGACTGTCATACATGATACATTCCCATTCGGGGTTGTCGAGGAATGAAAGGTATGACCCGAGGGGTTCAACCCATCGACCTTTTTCACGGGTAATAGGGTGTGTTCTGCGGCACGCAAAGTACCTGCCGACGTTAGGCCACCCTTCGGAATTTTTATCATAGACCATGATTAATCTTTCTAAGGAACTTGTATTTGAAATACAACCAATACCACCACGAGTTAAGGACAGTAAATACTACGCCCATCCAGAATGAATACCAGGATTGGTATGCATAATAGAAAAGACAGTATTCAATGCACCAAATGAAATAGATAATAGCCGAACCTACCGCTACACCCTTGATATCGTTATCCTTATATGCCTGCCGGATATCGGCCGCACGAGTGAATAAACCAATAAATTCAAACCCTGAATTTATTTGATCAGCATGTTGAACCATCCATGTTATTAAATTCATGCTGGTTCCCCGAAACTTATTTAACGGTAATTTTGACGCAGGTCTTTTCTTTGAAGGAACGCCATGCAAGAGTAACGAATCCCGGTTCTTTCAGCACCGGCGTATAGCGTGGTCTGCTTTCACGGTATTCGATGTATTTGGCTTGAATCTTTTGGCACATGGCTGCAAATAAGCCAACGCCAATGAAAGTTGTTATGATTGCTGCTGGTATAAAAAGTACCGACATTTCAAAGAAGCCGATGAATGGCCAGAGAATAATTGCACCGATCCAACATACAAATGATGCTGCCAGAATTCCACCTACGGCTGCAACCACTATGGCTAAGAGGGCGCCATAGAACACTCGGCGCATATATTCACAGAGATTCCTGTGCCCCTCGTATTCGTATTCGAAATTCGAATATGTATTTGCCAGACGGTAATGCCAGGAGTTCTTATCAATTTCAAATGTCTTCATAATCTTCTTTCGGTTCGGGTTCGACTACAATCGGAATACAAGCCTTCTCTTTATACACGTTATAAGCTGTTTTTAAAAAGCCTGGCGTGTTAGGCTTAACTATTTTAGGTCGTTGCGTATAATGCTTTTTAATACGTTTAACAAGCTCTTGCAAGCCCACTGCTAGCACACATGCGGAGCCGACTACAGTTATTGCAAATGCCAGAACTTCTTGCCACATCAATGGAAGTACGACATGATAGTACATGCCAATTCCAAAGCTCATGATAAGGCAGACAAATGAACTGCCGACCATTCCGATAGCAAATGCAACGAAAACGGCTTTAAGCAATCCTTTTAGGACTGCCCGAGCATAATTGCACATGCTTAATTCGTGATGAAGCCCAAGATAGTCGCCATAGTGGCTTGCAAGCCTAAAATGCCATGACTTTCTCTTAACAAAGAATGATTTCATTAAAATTCCTATATTTTTATTATTGTAACATATAAAAAGGATTAGATCAATGGATCAATTAAAACAAGTTGATGTTCTCCACGAATCATCCAGTTGCCGGTGTGCAAGTCAAAACGAATTGCGTCACTGTCCATTGCATTCCTGACAGTCTCGCGTAATTCATTTAATTGTTTTCTTCTTTGGCGAGATTGAAATATGGAAATAGGATGATTCTTTGCAATCATCCTCGAAAGCTTATCGAGCTCTTCATGTGCTGGACTTTCCCAATTGAATCTATTAAGCTTCTCCATTTTTACAATAGTTCGAATCGGTCGACCCAGGAATGAATATATAATTACCGAAAATATTTTTGGAAGGAAAGGATTGTCGGGATCAGCTTTATTAATTTCCCGAAGATAATTGAAATAGCCAATATCATTTCCCTTGACTATCTTATAGACAAAGGAATCAGAACTGTTGCCCCAAACCTCGCTCATGCTCCCACTGCCGCAAAATGACATTCCGTTAATTACTTCAGATACCTTGTTGAGGGCGAATTCAAAATAATCATTTCGATCATCAAGATGGATATGTTCGGTGGTAAACATGATTAGGATACCGGATCGATAAGGACAAGCTGATTGCCGCGCATCATCCAATTGTATTTGTGGAGATCAAAATCGTTGCCATTGTTGCGTACTTCGAGTGCAAAGGCAAGAATACGACGCAGATGATTTAATGCGTCTGGATTATGAAACTCCTTGGAATCTTTTCCAGGCGTAAGAATGTACTCCCTCAATTCCGCGATTTCTTTTAGGAATCGCGATTTGCTTTGAACATCTTTGACGCCAATAAGACGCTCCATACGCACCAAATATCCGATGGGCTCATTGCCCATCTTGAATATTTTTGCCATGAAGAATCTTGGAAGGAAAGGATTTTCCTTGAAGCCACGATTCCAAGGATATTCCTCTCCCCAGTTATCCTGCTCGTAATATTCGGTGCCGTATTCCTGAATTGCCTTCAGGTATGCAAGATAACCGCGATCGATGCAACTGTCGCATGTGTTGCCATGCTTGATAACGAAGTCCAGCTCAGCTAATCCATACACCGAAGCATATGAGCCAGACCCGATGTAGGTCAACCCTTCTTTTTCTTTCTCGATGGCGGCTAACATCTCGGACTTGCTACCTACCTGAACATATTCGATTGGGTGCGACATAGTGCCTCTCGTGTCTTGTGTAAGTCTCTACATTATACCGGAGGATAGGTATACTGTCAAGCAGGTTCGTCGGTGTCGGCTAGCTGGTCTTCAAGAGAAGTTCTCCACTCGGGCGAGCTTTGGTCCTTAATCCATTCGACAACAGCTTCGATTGCACCCGGATTGTCTTCAAAGAAAACAATCAGATCACCGATAGAGGCTTTTGCCGAAAACTGGCCGAAATACATCGGATCATGATAACCTAGCGCGGCGGTAAGTCGGGCAAGGTTTTCGACACCACGACGGCCCTCGGTGCGAGTGATCTTTTCTTGATCTTGATATGCTTCGACCACTCTCGAAAATGAATTTTGTTTTCCAGACATGCTAGTCTCCTTTTGCTTGCCAGTATTGGATCATCCAACCCATCCAGGCAAGCCGTGCAGTGATCATTTCGGCCGAAGTGGTATTTGGGCCGATTTGAATTTTCGGTGCATCACGATCTAATGCTGCCAAATCAGGGTGGATAGCTTCTAACCATCCTTCATAGGAAGAGAACCGGCGGCCAAGAAGATCTTGCATGACCCAATCACGAAGGTCGTTTGCCAGGCGAACACAATTTGTGGTATGATCGTACCGAAGGCTGTCGCCTGTTTCCCTTAGTGCGGTACAAACATATTTGGTTTTCCGCTGCTCGAGCCGTTCCTTGGCGAGCTGGAGGAGTATCGACTTTTTCATTCCACTTCCTCCATTTCCCAGATATACGTCATGTCGGCAGCATAGGGTTCCGGCATCAAGTTGACCGTGAGCTTCCGGATGATGCAGACCGGATTCTCATCCATGATCATCTTGGCCAAGGCATTGGCGGTCTTCTTGGTCAGGACTTCGCAGGACTTGCGAGTGGAACGGAGTTGTTGGAAGAAAGCATCGACGTTGCGCTGCTCGAACAAGAAGCCACGGTCATCGAGCACGTATTCGCATTCGACGATGACTTCATATTTGACATTGACGCCACCGGTAGTTAATACACCGCAATGGCTATCGCCTTTTTGTTCGAGTAGAAATACGCCACGGCGCTTCAGGGTGAGTGTTTCGACAGCTCTGCGAGTACCCATGATCGAATCCTGTGTGTTGGTTAGTGTTTGTGGGGTGTGCTACAACATAAGGACATTTTAACAAGGATCCTAGCCCTTGTCAATGCGTGCAATGCGGTAAACCACGTTGACACCAAGGCGTCGAATAGTGATGCCCTTTGCAATGAGTTGCTTGTCTAGATTTTCGACTGCCAGGCTAATTTTGTCTGCTGTAGCAGCATGGTCGACTTTGATGGCGATAAAGTCTTTTCTGTAATTCTTGTAGACTTTACTTCGTATATATGCTTTTCTGACTAGCTCCAGGATCTTATCACTTGCAATGATTTCTCCTGCAGAATACAAAACCTTGTTTGCTGCATTCTTTGCTCGTGCATCCATTACACATACACAAGCAGGCAACGCAGACTTTCTTTCATCTTCATTCTTTTCCGTTGTCATTTTTGCTCCACGAATTGATGTGTTTCAACACCAAGTCTATTTCTTCCCCGATGGTACCTTTAAGCCAAGGTTTTCTATTTTTTGGTAATTCGCTCAGATCAAACAAGTAAGCCTCTGCCTGTTTGTAATCCGTACATAGATGAGTCGGAAACCAAGAGACATTGATACCCATCGCAGCCATGCGCAATAGGTTATCAAAGTTGAGATCAGCACCCTCTGGAAAGGCTTCCGTAAATCTTGGAAGCCATGCCGCAGGGAACTTCTTTTCTGTTAATATTTGTGTTGTTATATTCATTTTATTTTTCAAGAATAACAATAAATTCATCAGATCCGTCTTTTAACTTCATTCGAATATTTTCTATCGCTACTTTATTAATTGGTGTGATAGACATACCTATAGTTGAAGTGACACCAAAGAAAACCTTAGTGGCAGGATCCAGAGTTGAGAGCTTCTCTATCAGTTCTTTAACTTTCATGATTAGAAAAGGACCAGAGTACTACCTTCCAGCTTGCCCAGCCCATGTGTAACAATGCCGGTGACTTCGTTGGCGGGAATTTGAGTCATCCATTTCCCGGCTTGCCAGAGTTTGGATTCATACAAGCCGCCGACTTTCCGGATGGGTTTCTTCTTGGCCCATCCTTTCAGAAAAGCTACTTGCCTTTCGGCAACATCCTTGGAACAAGGGGTCTCGGCCAATTTGCGGTTTTCTTTTTCTTGTTCCGCAATGATTCTTTCCAGTGCATCCATGTTATTTCCTTAGTTGATTGATAAAATCCTGCACGGCTTGTATTGCGTCACTTAATTGTACAACATACAAGTGGCTTGAGCTACTGGTGTCGACGAAGTGAGCTTACTCGATATACCGGGAATCGAACACCGGATAGAATGATACAGGTTCCAGCCATACCACTCTACATCCGCCAGCAGGACTGGACTCCCGCTTCCGGAATATATCGAATAAGATTACTTTGCCCTCTTTAGCCACCGCATACTAAAAGCCTCATAGGCCTGTTGCTTGTTGCCCAGCTGAGTAAGCTCCGCAGGAGTCCAATTTGTATTCCAACGAATTATAAGATTCCAAATGCGGATCCAACCATTTCGGTTGTTCAAGACCCACATTACAGTGCCTCTTAGTTTGTACCTACGCATATAATCCTCTATCAATTAGTATCCGGATGACCGCACTATTCGTGTAGGATCATCCGGCTAGCAACTGAATTGCAGCTAATACTCTATTTGTTTACAGAGGCAATGCACCCTCAAGTGCTCATTGAGCTCTCATGTCTGTAAAACAGACCGCCAACATCTTGTATCGGATAACCAAATTACAACAGAGTACCCCACATGTCCTATGGCCAGACCCCGGTTATTTATTCCCTGGGCGCTCCCATAGGCGTGATCCCATGCAGTAGGATCATGTCTTTACGTTAGTCATTATTATAACACATGCCTGCAATTTGCCGACGGTGTCAGCAAAGGTGTCAAATGAAACATCATTTGACAAGTTTTAGCCTCTAGGCTAAAATGTAATTGTAGGTTCGATCAGCTATGCTGGGGATGGACGGCGAGGGCCACCGTGTCCTCCGGATGAAACTTACGTGAAAACCTTCCTGAAACTTTCCGCCGAACTCTCTTTGACACCGTCTTATTTTAGGTTGACAAAAGTAGAAACTTTTTTGCCCAAAGCTCAAATAGTGTTAAACTATTGAGACTGCGCAGGTAATTAGTTTTAACTATGGAGATTGGTTTTCATTGCTTTTCAACAACGAAAACCATTGTAAAAGAAACAAGGTTGTTGAAATTACAACCTTTTAGGGTTTCATTAGATTTTCTTAAAGTATTTCGTATGGCATTCATCACACATGGTTTTCACCCAACCTCCGGTTTTCAATACGGCCGGTACCCCGCAACCCTCGCATGTACATGCGGACATAGCCTCCGCAAAGTGTATATAAGAGGATGTGGTCGGATTTAAATTTCTAGCCGATACTCTCATCGTGCCAAATTTTTCCTTAACAATCTCGAGTACTGGTAATGCCTCAATTGCTGCCGCAACTGCTGCCTCAGCTTCTTGAACCGCCAGCATCGGACTTCCGAATCCCTTAGCCCATTTGAGCCTATCTTCCGCCGCTTTTAAATCACTTTCAAACACAACACAAAGAGTATTGATGATATTATACCAGCCATCTTCGCACTCTAGGCCACGCACTTGAAACATTGATGATTGGTCGGCTTTTTTAAAGAGATCGGGATGATCCCGCATTAACTGCTCTACTAGTTCTTCACGCATATAATAAGTCTTATAAAAGGTCACACATGCACATAATATAATGCAAATATATTAAAAAGGTCAATAGACTTTTACACGCTAAAACATAACCCGCGCCTAAAGGCTCATAGGCACTTAGGTCTATAGGCGGGAAATTCCCACAGGATTTTCGTGCAAAATTCCAAATTAAAAATATGAATCTTGTTTTAAAATCTGAGATTCAAATTTAAAAAGGAAAATTAGATTTTCAATTTAGGATTGTAATTCAAGGTTAGAAAATAAGATCAAGAGAAAAGCACTATGGTGAAACACGATAGCGCAATAGGAAAGTGAAAATCTAATTGTAACTACATTGTATTGCTATAATGTAATAATCATTTTACTATGTTGCTCCATTCTCTCTAAAGAATGTATCAATTAGGGCTTCACAGCTAACGAACATTACGCAATTATTTATCACTGTATTGCTTTGGAGGCAGCGGTTTTCGTGGTCTTTATAGTAATTCAAAGGTTTTCATTGGTTATCAGGCAAAGGTTTTCACTAAAAAGAATGCCTCCGACCTTCTCCAAAAATGCGATTTCCAAAGAAAAACCGTCGCTGGCTTGGAGAGAGGTCTTCACTTTTCCATGAAAAACCTCTACGTCCAATATAACCATTTTCTTCAATTCTCTTCAATATTCTTTACTATAGCTATCACTAATATTATTCATTATACTGCTTATCCTTTCTATGTTGCTTTCGTGAATTAACACAATGAAATCGCTTGTAAGTCCCATGTTTGCTAGGTTCTTCGAGTATATTGCTTACCCTTTGCGGACTCTCTATGTGAAGATTTTTAAGGATTCTTTACTTAATAATCCTTACTTAATCCTTGTTTTATTCGTCCAATATAATGCCTTTTATGAATATACTTATATGATTATTTTATTCGTTAATAAGAAAGGTTAAATAGAAAAGATCGCATAAATAGTAGAATAACCAAAATTGGAGTCTGACTATAATGGAAGCTAAAATAGTTGTCTTAGAGAATAAGATTAATGTACTATCGGAGACGGTGCAAGACATGAAAACTGAAATTAAATCCCTTAAGCAAGAGATTCATCATCTGACAATTAATACAGTAT
>Ga0318562_10000792_pt1 | contig 14186 bp, 13 predicted proteins | sample GRESIP066b5f18_FD_203688 | JGI IMG/M metagenome (GOLD analysis project Ga0318562, IMG submission 203688) | Tropical soil microbial communities from Luquillo Experimental Forest, Puerto Rico - GRE.SIPMG.066b5f18 | ecosystem: Environmental > Terrestrial > Soil > Tropical forest > Bulk soil... | reverse complement strand
GCGACAACCTCACAGGAGGAACCATGACAACCACCCATCAGAGCCGTGCCAAGCGGCACGGCCGGACCATCGCCGCCACTCTGTTGGCAGCAGGTGCGACCGCCGGCATGATCGGCGTTGCCGCACCGGCACAGGCCGCTGACCAGTACATCGCACTGGCCCTCGGCTACATCAACGAGAATCCGCCGGTCACGATGGCCGGAGGCTCGGCGATCAGCGGCACCCAAGACCAGGTCGGCAGCGCTGCGCTGACGAACTGTGTGAACAATGGCGGAGGCCACTGTGTGACCGTCGTCGTCGGGACGAATGAGTGCGCAGCGGCGGCCTCGAACGACTACGGCGAAGAAGTCGGAGCCACTGGCCCGACGGTTGCCGCAGCGGCGAGCGCTGCCAAGGGCAAGCTGCAGAACCAGACGGGCGCGAAGGTGATCGTGTCGGGTTGCTCGAATGGAAACACCACGCCGCCGCCGAATGACCCGCCCGCGCCGCCCGCGCCGAAGCAGGGGCCGACGGTTTCGTTCGACACGGTCGTGGGCGGCCTCGTCGCTCACGTCACCGACCGCAGCGGAGTGACGTCGCAGTGCACCTATACGACGGATAATTTCAACCGCGCGTTCGCATTACAGGCTAACTCCAAGTACGACCTGAGGATCGTGCCGGCCGTTCCGCAGTTCAGGAACTGGACCGTGACGATCGCATGCGACAACGGCACGAGTACGACGGCGACGACGTACTTCTGAGTCCAGCGTTGCCATCAAACCACCCCCACACAGAGAAGGGCCGCAACGATGCGGCCCTTCTTCATTTCCATCGCAAATCAATTTACGCCCGCGATAAAAACGTCAGGGCGATGGAATTGCGAATGGAAACGCCCTTACGGGCAGTAGGCCGCCTTCGCGGCTGCGACAATACCAGGGCCATTCTGCTCGAAGTCTTGGGCAATCTGGTCGGGGGATTTGCCAGTGCCCAGGTCGCCGCAAATCATGAGCCCTATACCGCGAGCCATATTCGGGTCTTCCTTGATACCGAGCTTGTCAAGCGAGGCGATGAACGCGTCGTCTTTGGCGTCGGCATGCCCGATCGCGGTGCCAACAGTGAGCGCGGCAAATAATTTCGGTGTCATCCACCCCTTTGTTGCCACAGGCATGATATTGGGCAAAACCCTCACGGTGTGTCGGATCCGGAAATCGGCTGTTCTCCTGGGTAGGCAATGCCGATTTCGGTTCTGATGCGGTCCATCACCTCGAGTGTCGCCACTACCGCGGATTCTGGATGGATCGCCGACTCGGTGCCGCCGGCCGTGATGACCCTGGCGGCTTCAGCAGCCGAGAAGTGCAGACCGCCTTCATGTCCATCGCGCGCGCCGAGATACCGCATCGGCTCGGCGCCGCGGGGGAAGACCGTGAACGGGCCCGGTTGGTAATACGGGCCGGGGATGGACAAATAACCGGCATCGCCTGCGATCATCGCGTCGCGCGGAGTGTCGGCCATGATGGTGGTGTTCATGACCGTTTGATTGCCGCCTGCGTGCCGCAGAATCGCCGAGAATTGGCCGTTGACTTCGTCATTGGCCGGCTGGCCGACGGCGTGTACCGCGTCGACGTCACCGAGCACCCAGTGGGCGAACGATACGGGGTAGATTCCCATGTCCAACATCGGACCTCCGAGAAGCGCCGGATCGTAGATGCGATGGTCGGCGGTGAAGTACTCACCGTTGTCCACGACGACGGTGCGAACCTCGCCAAGGAGGCCGTCGTCGAGGATCTGGCGAATCACATCGAACTTCGGCAGAAACTTCGTCCACATCGCTTCTCCGGCGAACAGCCCGCAATCGCGCGCAGCTGCGAATACCTCAGATGCTTGAGCGGCGTTGATGCCCAAGGGCTTTTCGACCAGGACGTGCTTACCGGCGGCCAGCGCAGCCAACGCACAGCGGTGGTGTTCGATGTGTGGGGTGGCGATGTAGACGATGTCGACGTCGGGATCGGCCAGCAACGAATCGTAGCCCGTATGCGCCCGGGGAATGTTCCATTGCCGGGCGAAGCGCTCAGCCCGTTGTGCCGACCGAGACGCGACCGACACCACCTGCTGGCCGGTGTGCGCCTGTAACGCGTTCACGAACCGCTGGCCGATCCAGCCGGGTCCCAGAACGCCCCACCGCAGGGTCGGAGCCGTCGCGGGATCGGGAGTGCGGGCCGCCGGAATCGTCGCTGCGCCAATCACGTTGGAACTCCTTCTCGTCGACCTCGTCTAGCGCGTGCCTTGCTTGGCGAGGTCGGCGATCGCATCGATGTTGGTGTTGTCGATGAACGAAGGTCCGGTGAGAACAGCTTTCCCGCCGCCAATCGTGTTGCGGTTGTTCATCTGTAGCCACAGCGCGTCCACCGCGAGGTAACCCTGGAGGAACGGTTGCTGGTCGACGGCCCATGCGACCTGACCTGACTTGATCGCGTTGACGAGTTCGGCGTCGGTGTCGAACGTCGCGATCGTCGCCTTGCTGCCCGCGGTCTGTTTCGCCGACACCGCCGCCATGCCGATCGCCGAGTACAAGGTCATGATGTGGTCGATGCTCGGGTCGGACTGCAGCTTCGCCGTGATCGTCGACTGGACCGATGGCATGTCGTTGCCGTTGACGTAGAGGTTCTCGATTTCGCCTCCGCCGAGGCCCTGCTTGACTCCCGCGCAGCGCGCCTCCAACGACACGTTGCCTTGTTCGTGCACCACACAGAGGGTCTTCTTCGCTCCCTCCTTGGCCAGCCGCTGCCCCGCCTGCTGGCCTGCCAACGACTCGTCCTGCCCGAAGAACTGGGAGATGCCCATCTGCTTCCAGGCGTCGAATCCGGAATTCAATGCCACGACTGGGATCCCCGCCTTGACCGCCGCCTCGACGGCCGATGCCATCGCATCCGGTTTGGCGAGTGTGACGGCGATACCGTCGACGTGGCTGTCGATGGCCGACTGGACGTAGTTGGCTTGGGTAGGGGCGTCGGGATCCGTGGACACCCGCAGTTCGATGTTGTCCTTGGCGGCGGCCGTCTCGGCGCCCTTGCGCACGAGGTCGGCGAACGCGACTCCAGGCCCCCAGTGCGCGATCATCGCGACCACTTTGCGCGGCGTGTTCGCGGTGCCCGCGGTCATGCCGTTGCCGTTGGCGGCAGGCTTGCCGCCGGTGCTCGAACACGCCACCATCGCCGCGAGCAGCAGTAGCGCAGCCGCGAGTGTCGCCGTGTACCGGCCCGTGTTTCGCAGGTTCATGTCAATCGTGTCCTTTTCGTTGCGACTACGTTGTCGGTGTTATTGCTCGGCCGGAAGAAGGCCGATGCTGCTGAAGTACTGGCGAGTGCGAGTGGCGATGGCCTTGGCGTCGCCGGGCTTGGCCGGGTACATGTCTTGTTCGATGATCAGGCGCAGGTCGCGACCCAACTTGGCCAGGTTGTCGAGCAGAGGCTTCATGTCGGGTGCACCAAGCGGCGGTTCGACCATGGCGCCTCGCTGTACCGCCTCGTAGAAGCCGACCCGGTCTGCTCGCGCCTTGGCCGCGACAGCGGGGTTGACCTGTTTGAGGTGGATGTAGCTGATGCGATCGGGATGACGACTCACGATCTCGCGGTTGTCGCCTGCGCAGTATTCGACGTGGCCGGTGTCCAGGCACAGCGCCACGGCCTCAGGGTCGGTGTCGTCGAGGAAGGTGTCGATGAATTGCTGCGTCTCGACGTGGGTGTCGACATGCGGATGGAACCCAAGCTGAATGCCGTAGTTCTCCTTCACCATTCGGCCCAGCCGATTCTGCCCGTCAACCAGGTCCCGCCACTGTTGTGCCGTCAGTTCGGCAGGCTGATTGAGCTCGCCGGTCTGCAGGTCGGTGAACATCTCGGGCAGCACGACGAGGTGGTGCACGTCCATAGCGGCGAGGAGCTCGCACACGTCGAATGCATCGCGCCTGCTTGTCTCGAACGCCTCGGCGCCTCGGTGGGTGGCTGCGCCGACCGTGCCCGCGGTCAGCGAAAGCCCTCGCCTGCCGAGCTCGTCTTTGAGTTGCGCCGGGTTGGTCGGCAGGTAGCCGAACGGGCCGAGTTCGATGGTGCGGAAGCCGGCCGCGACGACCTCGTCGAGGAAGGTGGACCAGTGCGGTTGCTTCGGGTCGTCCGGGAACCAGATCCCCCATGAATCCGGGGCGGTGCCCAGGTGCAGCCGTGAGTAGTCCGGATTGGCGCCGACGGACGTCGCCAACTCTGAAGTGGTCATCGAATTCCCTTGTCGTTGAGTCTCATTGGTGAGTGGATAGCTCAGGCGTTCGCCGGTTCGGGGATCGAGACGGCAACGCGGGTCTCGGCCGCCTCGGTCGCGGCGTCCACCACGCGCATCACGCGTAGCGCCGAGCCGAAGCTGGTGTCCATGGGTTCGCGGGCGAGGATGCAGCGCACGAAATGCTGGACCTCGGCGACGAACGCCTCTGCGTAGCCCGTTCCGACTCCGCCACCTGGCATGGCGGCCACATCGGAGAAGTACGGGTGTGCGGGCCCGGCGAACACCCGGCGGGGTCCGGCGAGCGCAGCCGGTCCTACGTTCAGGTGCACATGGAACTCTCCTGCGGCGATCGAGTCGAACCGCGCGTGCCCGTCCGCGCCGTGGATCTGGAAGCCCAGCGAGTTGGGGATACCGGCAGCGACGCGGCTGACGTGAATCTGTCCGATGGCTCCGTTCTCCAGCTCGACGGTCAGCAGGGCGATGTCGTCGGTGTCCACGACGCCGAATTCGGCGGACCCGGGGATCGGCCGTCGGGTGACGACGGTCTGCAGGGTCGACGACACGACGCGACGCACTGGTGCGATGACGTGCTGGACGGCGTCGATGGCGTGCGTGCCGATATCGATCAGCGCGCCGGCACCCGCAGTGGCCTTCGCGTAGCGCCAGCTGAACGGGGCGTCGGGGGAGGCGCCGTAGTCCGCGTTGTACCAGGCGGTGAAGCTATGCACATCGCCGATCGCGCCGTCGCCGATCAGGTCGTGCACGGCGGCCAGACCGGGCAGCCGGCGGAACGAGAAACCGACCCCGGTGACCGCATCCGATTGTTCGGCGAGTTCGACCAGTGGTGCGGCCTCCGACGCGCTGCGACCGATCGGCTTCTCGGTCAAGACGTGCTTACCCGACGCCAGGATTCCCGGCAGCACCTCGGCGTGCACGCTGTTGGGGAGCGCGACGCTCACCGCGTCGATGGTCGGGTCGTCCAACACCGCCTGCAGGTCCGCGGATGCGGTGGAGTAGCCGTAGCGGCTGGCCGTGCGGTGTGCGAGATCGATGTTCGGGTCGATGACGACGGCGAGGTCGACGTCGACGTGGTCGAGGCCGGCCGCCATCGATACGTTGCGCCATCCGAAGGCGTGGGCCTGGCCCGCCGCGCCCGCACCGACCAACGCGACGCGTATCCCGTGGCGAGATGTCATTGTCTTTCGCTTTCTGTCGTTTGGAGCGTTCCAAAACGAGAATGTAGCCCCCGTCACAGTGTGTGTCAACACCCCGCCGATCGATCTTCGGGCTACTGACCGGCACTAATGTCAATCGAAGGGGGAACCATCGGCTTTGCCGAAGATGTGAGGCAGGTGTCGTGATCACTTGCTTTGTACTGGAATTCCAGTAGCGTTGTCTAGAACGCTCCAAGAACCACTCCCCCGAAGCGAGACGATGGACGAACCCGACACCGGCCCACCCGATAGTGGCCCCGCGCGCTCGCGCCCGACGATCTTCGACGTGGCCGAACGGGCCGGTGTGTCGAAGTCGCTGGTTTCACTGGTTCTCCGGAGCGAGCCGGGCGTCAGCGCCCCGAAGCGCGCCGCGGTGCTTCGAGCAGTCGAGGAACTCGGCTACAAGCCCAACAGGGCGGCGCGGTCGCTGGTGTCCCAGCGGACGTTCACGGTGGGAGCCGTGGTCAGCGACCTGCACAACACGTGGTACATCGACCTGCTGGCGTCGGTGAGAGCCGAGTTGACGACCCACGGGCTGAACCTGTTCCTCGCCGAGGATCAGCAGATCGAAACGGATGCATCGGTGCTTGACGCCTTCATCGACGCGGGCGTCGATGGTCTGCTGTGCTTAGGAACCCTGCCTGCGACCGCCCAACTGATGAAGACAGCCGAGTCCGTTCCGACGGTCGTTGTTTCGGGCCGAGAGCCCGACCTGCCAACTGTCGACGTCGTGACAGGCGATGACTACGAGGGTGCCGTCAAGGCCGTCACTCACCTGGTCGAGCGGGGCCACGAGCGAATTGCACATTTGGGCGGCACCGGCCGCGCAGCCGATCTCCGGATTCAAGGCTATCGAGATGCGATGCAGCGCAATGGACTTGCCGCCCACATTCAGGTGGAGATCAGCGACCGGAGCGAAGACGGTGATCGGCGCGCATCGCTAGCTCTGCTCGAGCAGCGGGGGCGGCCGACGGCGATCTTCGCCAACAACGACTACGCCGCCGTGATCGCCATGTCGGAGGCGCGGCAGATGGGTTTGGCGATACCCGACGACATCAGTGTCGTCGGATATGACAACAGCTATCTCGCGCGACTCGGATACATCGGACTCACCACCATCGACAACAACTACGTCGAGATGGGACGGCTCGCCGTCCTCCGGCTCATCGAGCGGATCGACGCTCCGAACGCGTCGAGGACCATCACCCTGCTCGACCCGTCGCTGGCTTCACGTTCGACGGTGAGTCGCCTCGATTGACGGACTTCAACTCAAGTCGGCGGACAGTGCCTTGCCCACATTCGTCAGCAGCGGCACGGCTCGTTCGATGAGCTCGTCGGTCACGCGGCCCGCGGGGCCGGAGACCGAGAGCGCGAGCCGGGAAGCCGTGTCGGGGATGGCGACTGCGACGCAGCGCACGCCGGTCTCCTGCTCGCCCTCGTCGATCGCGTACCCGTGCTCGGCCGACCAGGCGAGCTGCGCTGCGAACTCGTCGGGGTCGGTGATGGTGGTGTCGGTATGGCGGGGCATGCCGGAACGTTTGAGGATGTCGCGCACCTCGTCGATCGGCATGTGGGCCATGATCGCCTTGCCGACCGCTGTGCAGTGGGGCTCCACCCGGCGGCCGACTTCGGTGAACATCCGCATCGAGTGCCGCGACTGTGCCTGTGCGACATAGACGATTTCGTCGCCGTCGAGCATCGCCAGGTTCGCCGACTCGCCCAGCTCGTCGACCAGTCTCGCCAGATGCGGCCGCGCCCACACGCTGAGCATCCGCGAGGACGCGTCGCCGAGCCTGATCAGGCGAGGGCCGAGCACGTACTGGCGCGATGACTCCTGGCGGATGTAACCGAGGTCGACGAGGGTCCGCAACAACCGGTGGATCGTGGGTAGGGGGAGGCCGGACTGCGTGGCGAGCTGCGAAAGTGCGAGTGTGCCACCGGCATCGGCCATCAACTCGAGCAACGAGAATGCGCGTTCGATCGACTGCACAGACCCGGTGCGGGCCTTGGGTTCGATCGCAGAGTCGGCCATGGCGTCGTCCTCCGGAGGGGGTTTTGTTTTTCCGCTATCCAGATATTATCTCCACGATACGAAAACGACGAGCCCAGCGAGGTGACGTTTATGACGACTGACGGCAACGCACTCGCCGACGAAATTGACGCGCGGCTGGCGGACGCGGACGCGGCCCTCACGGCCGACTATCCGGGCGACCGCGGCCGTCGTCAGCCGGTGCACACGGTGTACGTGCCCGCCGACCGGTACGACTCGGCAACGGTGCGCGGTTGGGCGCACGGGGCGAAACAGGCACTGAACGCCCACGTCGGGTCCGCGACGGAGTTCGCCGAAGCGCTCGACCTGTCGCCCGGCGTCTCCGCCGACGTCTACGACCGCATCCGCCGCAAGCTCGACGACGAAGCGGTCGAGGACCTGCGCATCGACTTCGAAGACGGCTACGGTGTTCGGCCCGACGACGACGAGGATGCCGCGGCCGTGGCTACCGCCAAGGACCTCGCGGCATCGATCGCTGCGCAGACTTCCGCGCCGTTCCACGGCATCAGGGTGAAGAGCTTCGAGGCACCGTTCCGTCGGCGCGGAGTCCGCACGCTGCAGCTGTTCGTCAGGACATTGGTCGAGGCGGACGGCATGACGGACGGCTTCGTCATCACGTTGCCGAAGGTCACCTCCGTCGAGCAGGTCGAAACGTTCGTCTTCGCGCTCGGGAAGGTGGAGGAGTCCTGCTCGCTCGCACCCGGCACGCTGCATTTCGAGATCCAGGTGGAGACCCCGCAGGCGATCCTGGCCGCCGACGGCACGGCGCTGATCGCGCGCATGATCCACGCAGGCGGCGAGCGGGTCACCGGGGTGCACTACGGCACCTACGACTACTCTGCGTCGCTCGGCATCGCGGCCGAGTACCAGAGCCTCGAGCATCCGGTCGCCGACCACGCCAAGGGAATCATGCAGGTCGCCGCCGCAGGCACCGGGGTGTTCGTATCCGACGGCTCCACAAATGTGCTTCCGGTAGGCGACCGCGACGCGGTACGCGCCGCATGGCGGCTTCATTCTCGTCTGGTCCGGCGGTCCCTCGAGCGCGGCATCTACCAGGGCTGGGACATGCATCCGGCGCACTTGCCCAGTCGCTATGGCGCGACGTACTCCTTCTTCAGGGAGGGTCTGCCGCGTGCGGCCGAACGGCTCCGCGCCTATGTACACGGCGGGCAATCCGGCTACCTCGACGAGCCGGCTACGGCGGCGGCGATGGCCGGCTTCCTGCTCCGCGGGCTGGAGTGCGGCGCCATCGACGCCGCGGAGCTCGACGAGCTGGTCGGTGTCGACCCGAACACGCTGGCCACGCTCGCGAAACGCCGTCCAAGAGCCTGACCTTCGGCCCGAAAATGGCCGGTGCAGTCCGTGTGGCTGCGCCGGCAATTCTTTTTTGTTCAGGCTCTTGACAGCCCGTGTGATCGCGCCCACACTATCGGTAATCGGAAATAAAACTCCGCAATACGGAAAACCAAGATCGCGTGCCGCAGGAGCGAAGAGTGAAGATCCTCGTCGTCAACGTCAACACCACCGCGAGCATGACGGACGCCATCGCGGCATCCGCGCGCTCGGTCGCTTCGCCTGGTACGGAAATCATTGGCCTCACGCCGGCTTTTGGTGCTGAGTCGGTGGAGGGCAACTTCGAGAGTTATCTCGCGGCTGTTGGCGTCATGGACGTCGTCACCCGATACGAGGGGGAGTACAACGCGGTGGTGCAGGCCGGTTTCGGCGAGCACGGCCGTGAGGGCCTGCAAGAGCTCTGCGATGTACCGGTCGTCGACATCACCGAGGCTGCAGGCCACGTCGCGTCCCTGCTCGGGCACAAGTACTCCGTCGTGACGACGCTCGACCGCACCGTCCCCCTCATCGAGGACCGACTCAAGCTCGCCGGTCTCGACGCCAGGTGCGCCTCTGTGCGGTCCAGCGGCATGTCCGTCCTCGAGCTCGAAGAGCGACCGGAAGACGCCGTCAAGGCCATCGTCGCCGAGGCCGAAATTGCCGTCAGCCAGGACGGCGCCGAGGTCATCTGCCTCGGCTGCGGCGGCATGGCCGGCCTCGACGAGGCCGTCGGCGCCGCCACCGGAGTACCCGTCGTCGACGGTGTCACCGCCGCAGTGAAGCTCGCCGAAGCCCTGGTGGGCCTCGGCCTGACCACCAGTAAGACAAGGACTTTCGCCGCTCCGCGCCAAAAGCGCGTCAGCGGCTGGCCCCTGTCACCCGGCTCCGGCCGGTGAAGTAGCCCATCACGAATAAAGAGAGAAACGCCGATGCCAACCCAAGAGTTCGACCCCGTCGCCCTGGCGGCACAGGATCCCGAAGGGCGCCTCTACAACAAGGACCTCAAGCCCGCGGAACCCCATGAGCGCAAATGGTCCACCTACAGCTTGTTCTCGCTGTGGATGAACGACGCGCACAACGCGGGCAACTACACATTCGCGGCAGGCCTGTTCCTGATTGGCCTGAGCCCGATTCAGGTGACGCTGGGCATCCTCGGCGGTGCGCTGATCATCTTCGCGGGTTGCTGCATGTCGGGCTTCATGGGACATGACACCGGTGCGCCGTACCCGGTGGTGTCCAGAATGTCATGGGGTATCTGGGGCGCCAACATCCCTGCCCTTGTGCGCGGCGCCGTGGCGATCGCGTGGTATGGAATCCAGACTTTCCTGGCCTCGATCGCGCTGAAAGTCCTTCTGCTGCACTTCATCCCCGGCCTCCAGGGACTAGCCGAAACCCGGGTACTGGGACTCGATGTGCTCGGCTGGATCGCGTTCCTGATCCTGTGGGGCATCCAGATGTTCATCGTGGCCAAGGGCATGGAGGCGGTCAGGCACTTCCAGGGCTGGGCGGGCCCGGCGATCTGGGCGGTGATGATCGCACTCGCGGTCTGGATGCTGTCCCAGGCCAACTGGAACATCTCCTGGACCCGGGGTGGCGGGGACGCGAATCTCTCTACGGGCGAACAGATTTACCACACCATCGCCGCCGTCGGCCTCACCGTCGGTGTGCTCGCCACACTCATGCTCAACTTCTCCGACTTCGCGCGCTTCTCTCCATCCCGATCTGCCGTGGTGAAGGGCAACCTCTGGGGGCTGCCGTTCAACTGGACGGCGTTCGCGCTGACGTCCGTGATCGTGTCAGCGGCTTCGGTGTCCGTGTACGGCGAGGCCGTGCTCGATCCGGCAGAGCTGCTCAAGAAGGTCGACAACGACATCATCATGTTGTTGGGCAGTGCCGTGTTCGTCGTCGCGACCATCGGTGTGAACATCGTCGCGAATTTCGTGTCGGCTGCCTACGACATCTCCAACGTCAACCCGAAGAGGATCAGCTTCCGCCTTGGCGGCATCATCACGTCGATCCTTGCGCTGGTTTCAATGCCGTGGAACCTCTACAACAGCCCGGACGTGATCGCCTACTTCCTCGGCGGCCTCGGCGCGCTGCTCGGACCGTTCTTCGGAATCCTTGCGCTGGACTACTTCTGGTATCGCAAGGGCCGCTTCAGTATTCCGGATCTGTATCTGCCGACGCCGGAGTCGCAGTACTACTACCGAAAGGGCTTCAATCCGAATGCCCTCAAGGCGTTCGTGCCGTCGGCCGTCATCGCTCTGGTCCTCGCGCTGGTGCCGACGTTCGAGAAGGTCGCACCGTTCGGATGGTTCATCGGCGCGGCGCTCGGTGCCACTTCGTACTACCTCGTCACCCGCGGAAAGCCACTGGTCCAAGGCCCGCTCGAGGAGATGGTCGCGCGGCCCGACAGGGAGACGGTCGATTGACGGTCTGCTAGCGCAGCCGATCTCCGCCGACCCACACTCCGCGGACGTCCGACGCCCCGGCCAGGGCGAACACCTTGGCCAGGGCGTCGTCGGCGTCGGCGGAGTGCGCGAGCACGACATCCAGCGTGCTGCCTTGTTGGGGCCCAACCCAAACCGCGTCGAATTGCTTGCCCACCGACAGGTCACCGACTTCGCCGTCCATTTCCAGCGCTGCGGCACCCGCCGCGGTGGCCAGATACAGCATGTGCGCCGCGGTCAGCGGCAGTCCCTCGGCCCCGAGCAGGGCCTGCATGAAGTACGACTGCAGGCCCTCACGCAACAGCGAGAAGCTTGTGCCCGCACCGACATCGGTGCCCAGCGCCACTCGCACGCCGTGCTCGATGTGTCTGCGCATCGGGAACAGCCCGCTACCCAGCGCGCTGTTCGACGAGGGGCAGTGCGCCACGCTCGCGTCGGCCGAGGCCAGCTCGCCCAACTCGGCGTCGGTCGGATGTACGTTGTGCGCCAACACGCTTCGCCGTCCGAGCAGACCGTAGCGGCCATAGGTGTCCACGTAGGAACTGCACTCGGAGAACAGCCCGCGGACCGTCTCGACCTCCGCGGTGTTCTCGTTGACGTGTGAGGTGAACAGCGCACCGTCGACGTCGGAAAGCAGCGCCTCGCAGGACTCCAACATCGGGACACTCGTCGACAGCGAGAAGCGTGGCGTGACGGCGTAACGCAGTCGGTCCTTGCGGTGCCATCGGCCCGCCAGAGCCAACCCGTCGGCGTGCGCCTGCTCCGGGGTGATGAGCAGTTCGTCGCGAAGCAGCCGGTCGCTGACCACCAACCCCGAGCAGACCCGCAGTCCGCTGGCTGCCGCCCTCTCGAAAAGACACTCCACCGCCGACGCGAAATGCGCCCCGAAAACCAGCGCGGTTGTGGTGCCTGCAGCGATCAGCCCTGTGACGAACTCGTCGGCCACATCGCGCGCGTAGTCGGCGTCAGCCATCCGGGCTTCCTCGGGCAGCGCACTTCGGTCCAGCCAGTCGAGAAGCGGCATGCCGAGCGCGCCGATCACCCGCACCTGGGGGAAGTGGACGTGCGTGTCCACCAAACCTGGCAGGACCACACCGCCGGTCAGGTCGACCACCTCGGCCTCCGGGTGCGCCGCGCGCACCCGTTCGAACGGGCCCCGATCAGTGATCACACCGTCTGTCACCACGATCCCGGCGTCGGATTCGGCGCGCAGTACCCCGCCGGTGAAGGGCGAATCGGGGGTGTCCAGCACGGTTCCGCGATAGACCTTCATCGAGAGGCCCCCGCCGGCTCGGCACTGGGCTCGGTGCCCACGGGACGCTCACGCTGGAACCGCAGCAGCAGGTCGGCGGCCACGCTGACGGCGATCGTCGCAGGCTCCTTACCGGTGATCTCCGGGAGCCCGATCGGCGTGGTGATGCGAGCCAGCGCCGCCTCGTCGTGCCCCTCCTCGGCCAGCCGCATGGCGAACCGCCGCCATTTCACCGAAGACCCAATGAGGCCAATCGAACCCAGGTGCCGACACCGCAGCGCGGCATCGCACAGCGCGACGTCCTCGGCGTGGTCGTGGGTCATCAGCAGGACGTGGCAGCCTGCGGGCAACTCGCCAAGCACCAGCTCGGGCACCACCGCATGATGGGTGTGCACCCTGGCCTCGGCGTCGGCAATGAGCGCGGCCAGCCGCTCCGGCTCCGCGTGCTGCGCCCGCGAGTCGACCAGGTGCAGCTCGATGTCGTGCCGGGCCAGGATCCGAGCCAGCTCGCAGCCGACATGGCCCATGCCGAAGATCGCCACGGCGGGCACTGTGTTCAGCGGCTCGAACAGCACGGTCACTTCACCGCCACAGCACTGGACGCCGTGTTGCGTTCGGGCTTGTTCGGTCAGGCCCCAGGTCTTGGTTTCCGGCTCCCTGGTGCCTGAAGACAGCATCTCGCGCGCCGCGAGCAACGCCGACTGTTCAAGATTGCCGCCGCCGATGCTGCCCCAGCAATCGTGCGCGGACACCACCATTTTCGCCCCGGCCTCGCGGGGCGCGTGCCCGCGCACGGCCATCACGGTGACCAGCACCCCGGCCATTCGCTGCTCGCGCAGCCGCGCCATTGCGCCTATCCAGTGCATGGCTAGGCGCCGCCTCTCGCGACCTCGACGGCGGGTGCCTCCTTGGGCCGCATCGGGGCGTCCTTGGAGCGGGCGCGCTGAATCGCCCAGAACACCTGCTCGGGAGTCGACGGGCAGCCGAGGTCGACGCAGTGCCCGGTCGGGCCGAACGCGGCGACCGCCTCGCGCAGTGCCTCGCGCACGCTGAAGGCCAGCATGAGCGGTGGCTCGCCGACCGCCTTCGACCCGTAAACGGCGCCGTCCTCGTGCGCCTTCTCCAGCAGCGTCACGTTGAACTCCTCCGGCATCTCCGAGAAGCTCGGCAGCTTGTAGGTGCTGGCCGCCTGGGTCGCCAACCGGCCGCGGTTCGGCCCGTCGCTGGTGTCCCAGCGCAGGTCCTCCAGGGTCAGCCAGCCTGCGCCCTGTACGAAGCCGCCCTCGACCTGGCCGAGGTCGACCAGCGGGGACAGGCTGTCACCGACGTCATGCACGATGTCCACTCGGCGCAACCGGTAGGCACCCGTGAATCCGTCCACCTCGACCTCGCTTGCGGCCACCCCGTAGGCGAAGTACTTGAACGGCGAGCCCTGCATCCGCTTGGCGTCCCAGTGCAGCCCCGCAGTGCGGTAGAAACCGGCCGCCCATAGTTGAACCCGTTGGTGGTAAGCAAGATTCACCAGCTCGGCGAAATCGAGCTCGCGGTCGGTCGCCGCCAGTCCGGTCACCTTGCCGTCGACGAACCGGACGTCGGCCGGGTGCACCCGGCCGAGCTCCTCGGCGGGCACGTCGGCCAGC
>Ga0318562_10000791_pt1 | contig 14198 bp, 13 predicted proteins | sample GRESIP066b5f18_FD_203688 | JGI IMG/M metagenome (GOLD analysis project Ga0318562, IMG submission 203688) | Tropical soil microbial communities from Luquillo Experimental Forest, Puerto Rico - GRE.SIPMG.066b5f18 | ecosystem: Environmental > Terrestrial > Soil > Tropical forest > Bulk soil... | reverse complement strand
GCTGGCTCCGGCCCCTGACTGGTCCTTGGAAACAGAAGCCTGGCCCTGCCTTCTGCGAAACTTTCCTGTTAAATTAATCCCATAAGGGAGGCACAAAACGTATATTTAATTCATGACAAAAGACCTGCAGCAAATCATTCAGGAAATTTCATTGCTTGAGCACAGGGAGATTGTAACAGGCTACACCGGACGAGTCATCCACAGTGAAAAAATGACCTGTGCATTCCGGGAGGTGGAGGAGGGAGCGGTTATGCCCCAACACACCCATCCTCGCGAACAGGTCACCCAGGTGCTGGCGGGAAAGTTTGAACTAACGGTTGAGGGTACCAGCACACTGTACGAACCCGGGATGGTGGGGATCATCCCTTCCTGTTCCCGGCATGGAGGAATTGCCATTACCAGATGTAAACTCCTGGATGCATTCAGCCCGGTCAGGGAAGATTACCGGTAGCGGCAGTCAATGCCCCTTCCCCGGCCGGCGGGTTTTTAGCTTCCTGCATGAATAAAGTCCCCTTTTACCAGCAAACACGGAACCCGGCATCCCCACAGGGGGTCCTGGCAAAAATGGAAGTTGCGCCCGGGTGCTGTAGCGATGATTCAGGCGGGGCCGGTGCCGGAGATTACAAAAAATTACCGGAAAATATAATTCTGCGGGCCGATTGACCGTTATATGTCTGCCCGGATCAGCCAGGTAGTGACCCCATTCAAAAAAAACCTGCCCTGGCCCAGACTTATATGAAAAAGTTTTATCTGCTCCTCTCGTTATTGGCCAGCACCACCCTTTTGTTCAGCCAGGATGAAAGCCCTGCCAGGGAAGAATTTGACGCCTCCTATGTGGCTTCCAAGACAGGCGGGCTTATTGTTTATTCAGGCGAAAATCACTCGTTTACCATTGAAATAAAGGCGAAGGATGTCAAAACGACGGGTCAGGCCAATTACCTGGTTATCGGCAACCAGATTGTTCAGTCTGCTATCCTCCCCATCCCCAAAAAAACCGACCTGGGGAGTGTGCCACTGGTAAGGCAACGGGAGATCCTGAGAACCTATATCGATTATGAACTCGGTTATTTCAGGAATAGCCTTAAACAGAGTTACACCAACCTGAAAATGGATTGGGAGATCATCAATGGAAGACAATTCGTGTACTGGCATTTCGATATGCCCAAAGACGATAACAAGCATGTCAAAAAACAAATATACCTGTCAACCATCTGCTTTGACCAGATCCTTGATCTGAACGCCCCGGTGTTTGATGATTTTTACAAGGCAAAAGATCTCCTTGCTCAAATGGGCAACTCTATAAAATTCTACGACAGCCATCTGGATATCTCGACACTTTCCGGGCAGGTTAAAAAATAAATCTGCACTCCCCATAAAGGCAAACCGGGTTGAATCATATTTTTATGCATGGCCTTATTTTGTTAAAAAGACCAGGCAGAAAAAAGACTCCGGTATTCTTGCCCTGGTTCACGGGCAATCCAGCATTTCAATACCGAAAAATGTTGTTTCTCCTTTGCGGCATCCATCAAAATCCTGCCCTGTCAAGTGTATTGAATCATTGTATCTAAGAATGATCCTCTGGGTTTTCTGCAACATATTACCGGAGTGGAAACTATTGGAGGCCTGGAAAGTCTGTGATCACAGTAAAAAAAAAGATCGTGCGGTTAGAGGAAAATGGATGCGCTCTCCCGAAAGGCAATGTGGAACGCAAAAAAGGGTTGGCGGCTGATTCAAAGATTTTCTTCCTCAAAAACCAGCACCCGAATTATCCAACAGTACTCATGAATCTTTCGTAGATAAATAAAAGGTGATTTGAAATTGCCTTTGATGAGCGCCCTGGACTCCGCTGCATCCGGCATGCTGCAGCAACAGCAAAAGTTGCTTACAGCCCGTCATACCTTCGGGTCCAGGGTAGTTTCATACAGACCACCATATCAACCCTTTCTTTTCGTTATTTTTCTCCCGGAACAACCAGCCTGAAGCCATTGCCGTGTATATTGACGATTTCTATATGGGAATCGTCTTTAAGATACTTGCGCAGCTTGGCGATATATACATCCATGCTCCGGCCGTTGAAATAGGTATCACTGCCCCAGATTTTTTTCAAGGCAGCTTCCCGCGGGAGGAGGTCATTCATGTGTTCGGAGAGCATTTTCAATAACTCGTTTTCCTTTGGAGAGAGCGTTTGTGTCTGCCCCTTGTGGTTAAGTTCCCTCAGTTTTGGGTTGAAGTGATAGGATCCAAGATCGTACTCCTTGTTTTCAGATTCCTTGTTCAGGTCCTCGTTCCGCTTGAGTATGGCCTTGATCTTGAGCAGCAGGACCTCACTGTCAAATGGCTTGGTGATATAGTCATCGGCGCCCAGTTTATATCCCTGTATGATATCCTCCTTCATGGTCTTGGCGCTGATAAAAAATAGGGGTATATCCGGGTCGATATCCCGGATTTCTTCAGCCAGGGTGAATCCGTCCATATGGGGCATCATTACGTCCAGCAGGCAAAGTTCAAAATGTTCGCGTTGAAAAGCTGCAAGACCCAAACGACCGTCCCTTTCCAGAGTAACCTCAAAATCATTCAGTTCAAGATAATTCTTCAGGACTATTCCCAGGTTCTGGTCGTCTTCGCATAATAATATTTTGGACTTCTTTCCTTCCATATGGATTCATTTTGAGCAAATAAAAGTAAACCTTTTGCAGGGAATTCATTCTTTGCAGGTAATGTTTTGTTAATAATTCCCCATTTCCTTTGCAGGAGATTCACCGGGGATCCCGCGCCAGTATTGAATATCAGGGAGGTTAGCCTCTGAGGTTAACCCGTCAGCAGGAAAGGAATTGCAGCGAAACAGTCCTGTTGGCCTGGAGATCCTCTCCGGTAGCGGTCATCGCTGGGATAATCATGATACCCAAAGCGTAAAGCAGTCCAAAAACCAGGAATGCCCACAAAATATGTTTACACTAACTTAATACGCCTGATCGTAATACTATGCCTTCAAAAAATAAATTTGATTCCGATAAGACAATACGGGTATGAAAATATTGAAAATTTCTCTGGTCTTCACCCTGATCCTTCAGGCGGGCCAGATCGATGCGCAAAAACCGGACAGCCCCAGCCATGAACTCACCCTGACCATCCCCAAAAAAGCCCTGAACTTTATTGCCATGGGTGACTGGGGCAGAAACGGGGAGTACAATCAGCGTGAGGTAGCCGACCAGATGGGTGTCACTGCCAAATTGCTCAAGGCTTCTTTTTTTATAGCCCTGGGAGACAATTTTTATCCCAGCGGTGTGGCCAGTACGATGGACCACCGCTGGATTGATTCCTATGAGAATATTTACACGGCGCATTCTTTGCAGGAAGACTGGTACGTCGTCCTGGGCAACCACGATTATAAAGGAAACCCCGACGCTGAAGTAGAATACAGCAAAGTGGACAGGCGCTGGAACATGCCTGCCCGTTACTATTCAAAAAAAATAATCCTGAACCATGATTCATCACAGGTGGCCTTGTTTGTCTTCATAGACACAACCCCCCTGTTGAGCGAGTATTACCATAGCGAAGACCATGCAGCCAATGTGAAAACACAGGATACGGCCTCACAAAGAAAATGGCTTGAATCAGTCCTGAGTGACCCATCTCCCAATATCCGTTGGCGCATCGTATCCGGGCACCACCCCATCTACACGGGGGGGAACAGGATAAACTCCAATGAAACCAAGGAATTAAATAGCCTGCTGAAACCGATTTTTGACCGGTATAGAGTTGATGCCTATATTACCGGGCACGAGCACAGCCTCCAGTATATCAAACCAAAAGGCTCAACATATTATTTTATTTCCGGTGCGGGTTCCGAGACGACACCTGCGACAGTTCATCCGGATGGGGGTAAATTTGCGATCTCGGAGAACGGTTTCATTGCATTTTCTCTTTCTCCGGATGACCTGCTCGTTCAGTTTGTCAGCTACAAGGGCAAAGTTCTTTACAAGGATGAGATCAAGAAATGATCAATCAGCCTTTCGTAGCCTCTTTTTCAAACAGGTATACGGAGGCGTCCATCCCTTATGTCCCGACAATCGCTGAAGTAGGGCGTTACTCCAGGGGAGGCTCGAAAGATTCCTCCACGCGGGGTTCTAACTGGTAGTGGTTGATAAGCCTGGCACATGTATTCCACCGCAGGAGGGCATCGTCGTTATCCGGTGGACGAACCAGTTCAGCCTTTTCATAATGGATCATGGCGTCTCTGAGCCAGTCGTAAGCCAGGATTTGCGCATCATAGCCTCCTTTGATCAGGATTGAATGTCCTTTCCGTTCACAGATAATGCCTTCGTAATACTGTTTTTCGTATTCTCCCGGAAGCTTGGAAATCAGTTGCTTTGCACGGTCCACTTCCGCAATGGAGGAAGTAGCAAACTGGTCCGTTATAGACAGTAACATGGTTACCATGGCTTTCTCGTTTCCAGGTTCAGCCTTGAGAATATCGGAGCAGATACTTTCACTTAACTGCGGCTCATTCAGCAGTCGGTATCTCTCCGCCTTCTCCAACGCCCTGGGGACGCTTTCCCTGGAGATCGACTTTAATGAAAACATAGATTAATTTTTTGTAATGATTCCCGATAAATGATTGTTTGGTCCTGACATCACTGTCCCGATCTGTTTTTTTCAGAGCGGAAGACACGCAGCAGTTTTCTTAACGGATCATAAAATCTGTCGACCACCCTCTCTTTGAGCGGGATGATGGCATTGTCTGTAATATGTATGTCTTCCGGGCAAACGGAAGTACAGCACTTGGTTATGTTGCAAAATCCGATGCCATCTGTCTGTTTAAGCTGTTCAAGCCGGTCCTCGACATCGAGAGGATGCATTTCCAGGGCTGCGACATATACAAAATATCTTGGTCCGATGAACTGATCATAGAGAGTATGTTCGCGCAATACGTGGCAGGTGTCCTGGCAAAGTAGACATTCAATGCATTTGCGGAATTCCTGTACCCTGTCGATGTCCTGCTGGTCGATTCGCCAGGTTCCATCCGGTGCATCGGGCGGACGGGGTTTGAATTTCTTGATTTTCTTTTTGACCAGGAAGTTCCAGGAAACATCCGTTACCAGATCCCTGATCAGCGGAAATGCCTTCATGGGTTGTAAGAGTACCGGTTTATTCGCGGGAAGTTCATTGAGCCGGGTCATACACATCAGCTTGGGCATGCCATTGATCTCCGCCGAGCAGGAGCCGCATTTTCCTGCTTTGCAGTTCCACCGGACGGCGAGGTCCTGCGCCTGCTCTGCCTGAATCTTGTGAACTGCGTCCAGGACTACCATGCCTTCTGCGGTCTCCACGGAGAACTGCTGGAATCCCCCGCCTGACTTGTCTCCACGCCATATTTGAAATTCGGTGATGGCCATTATTTCATTTCTTCAATTATTTTTTTCAGCTCATCCGGCATTTCGCGGAGCATTTCCTTTCTGAGTTGCATGGCTCCGTCCGTTCCCTTGGAAATTACGATATTGAATTTACCAATTTTATCATCTTTTGCGGGGAAGTCTTCCCGGAAATGGGCTCCCCGGCTTTCTTTTCTTTCAGACGCAGCCATGGTAATGGCCTCGGAGACGGTGAGCAGATGCTCCAGATCGAGCGCTGTGTGCCAGCCGGCGTTATATTCCCGGTTTCCGGTTACGTTCACTTTGTCCACACGCTGCCGCAACTTCTTCAGTTCATCCGTTGCCTGCCGCAGCTCATGATCCGTGCGGACGATGCCCACCATGTCCTGCATGACTTCCTGCAGATCATACTGAACCTGGAACGGATTGTCCGGGCCCGTCCTTTCAAAGGGCAGGAGTGCCCGTTGAATCGCCTGTGAAATCTGTTTTTCATCCACAGGCCCAAGGTTATTTTCCCCGGCAAATTTTGCAGCATATTCCCCGGCTCTCTTGCCAAACACAAGCAGGTCTGAAAGGGAATTGCCCCCCAGGCGGTTTGCTCCATGAAGGCCGGCGGCACATTCCCCGGCAGCAAAAAGGCCTGGCACACTTGACATCTGGGTGTCCGCATCCACCCGGACTCCCCCCATCATATAGTGGGTGGTTGGTCCGACTTCCATCGGCTCCCTGGTTATATCTATGTCTGCCAGCTTTTTGAACTGATGATACATGCTGGGTAACTTTTTTTTGATATATTCTTCTGCGTTAGGCAATCTCTTTTTGATCCAGGAAATATCCAGAAATACTCCGTTGTGGGGGCTTCCCCTCTGTTCCTTGATTTCCCTCACAATGCAACGGGCAACATGGTCGCGTGTCAGGAGTTCAGGCGGCCTGCGGGCGTTCTTATTCCCCTGAGTGTACTGCCATCCCTCCTCTTCGGTATCGGCTGTCTGGCTTCGGTATAACTCTGGGATATCATCGAACATGAACCTTTTTCCTTCCTTATTCAGGAGGATTCCGCCTTCCCCCCTGACTCCTTCTGTAACAAGAATGCCCCGCACGCTTGGCGGCCAGATCATCCCGGTAGGATGAAACTGAACAAATTCCATATCCATCAGTTCTGCCCCTGCGTGATACGCAAGTGAATGTCCGTCACCGGTATATTCCCAACTGTTGCTGGTAATCTTAAAAGCCCGTCCGATTCCCCCGGTGGCCAGCACGACCGACTTTGCACGGAACAGGATAAAGTTTCCCTTCTGCCGGTCGTATCCAAAGGCGCCACTGATGCGGTCTCCGTCTTTCACAAGGGCAATCACCGTGCATTCCATATGTACGGCAATCCCCTGATGAATGCTGTGGTCCTGGAGGGTGCGAATCATTTCCAGTCCCGTCCGGTCCCCAACATGGGCGAGTCTGGGATATTTATGCCCTCCAAAGTTCCGCTGGAGGATCCGTCCGTCCGCTGTTCTGTCAAACAGGGCTCCCCAGGCTTCCAGCTCATAGACACATCCGGGTGCTTCCCTCGCGTGAAGTTCTGCCATCCGCCAGTTATTCACGTACTGACCGCCCCGCATCGTATCGGCAAAATGGACCTTCCAGTTGTCCCGGTCATCCACATTGGAGAGGGCTGCGGCAATGCCACCTTCCGCCATTACCGTGTGTGCTTTTCCCAGCAGGGATTTGCATACCAGGCCAACCGTAATGCCATGTGCGCTGGCCTGGACACAGGCCCTAAGACCCGCGCCCCCCGCCCCGATCACCAGTACATCGTATTGGTATGTATCGTATGAAGACATCAGAAAATTCTCCAATCTGTCCAGATACCCTGGGAACACAAACGTATATAGATATCCGAAAATGCGACCCAGAGCAAACTCATCCAGGCCCAAAGCATGTGTCTGCGGTTAAAGCAAGTTGCACACCTATAGGCATTCCGCCGCAGCGGGGATCCCGAAAAGAGGTCCCTGTAACCGCCGATCAGATGGCGCAATGAGTGACAACCAAAAGTATATCCGGCCAGGAAAACAACATTTACAGCCAATACAAGAGTACCAACGCCAACGCCAAAGGATTTTTTGCCGGTAACCGGGTTGATAAACCAGAATGCCTTCCAGACATCATAGGAAAGAAAGACCAGGAAGAACAGGGCGATGTAAAGAAAGTAACGATGTATATTCTGAATAATAAGAGGAAAGGAATTTTCTCCCCGGTAGCGCTTACGGGGTTCTGTTACCGTGCAGGCGGGCGGATCGGCCCAGAACGATTTATAATAGGCACCCCTGTAATAATAACAGGTAAGCCGGAACAGACCTGGAGCCCAGAGTATCAGGATAGCGGGGGACCAGGGTAATATTGCAGGCCACCAGGCCGGTTGAGGGCCAAACCACGCGTCAGGTGAATCCCCAAATAATACGGGTGAGTACAGAGGAGAAATATAGGAACCGGTGTAATAATTTTTCCCCTGCAGGGCTGCCCAGGTAGCATAGACGACAAATCCCGATAGCACAATAAAAACGAGCAATGGCTTCGCCCACCAGGCATCCTTGCGGTAAGTCCGACCAAATCGAGTCAGTGTTCCTGTTAAGTTCATATCAGCCATAAAACCGTATATGACTTTGAGAGGGAATTCAGTGACAGCATCTAATCACCGGATCAGATAAGAATTTCAGACCTTCCTGCCGAAGTTAATTCAAAATTTGGCAAAAATCAACCGGAAATAAACATCAGCACTCACCGTTGAGGAACTATCCTGGCAGAACAGCTTGCGAGGCAGACGCGCCTCTTTTCTTTGAGGTGAGCCTGCTCTTGACCAAAAATAAACAGGGAAAACTGCTGATTACCAGCTGCTTTAATTTCGCATAGGTGCACCAGCTAGACTGACCCCCCTTCCAAAACCACCACAGGTCCTACCCATTGCTTTCCTCGGGCGCCGAATTTTGTTCCTTTTCTTTTTTGAACTCAAGCTTGCCAAATTTCCAGGTCAGGTTAATCCCGAATGAACGGTAGGGAACCTGTCTCAGGCCGGTCTGTGTAAAATTCGGGCCATAAAGGGAGGTCCTCTGGTTTACATATTCGTTGAACGGGTTGGTGGCTGTCAGGGCAATGCTTGCCTTCTTATTCATAAACTGCTTTCTGAAGGCAAACGTGTAAGAGAAAAAGGAAGGGTACTTGCCCTGTACCTCACTTCTGGGCGAGCTGAAATTTCCAAAAAATTCAGCAGCCAGGTCATGTGGAAACTGGTAGCTGCCATTGACATTTATACGGTAATTGAAACTATTGGAGTTGTATCCAGGATCAATGGCATTGATGGTATGCCTTGAAAAAAGGAAAACATTGCTTCTGACATTTATCCTCTGGCCAACCCGGAGATTGCCGAAGAGATTAACTCCAAAATCTTTTTCAAGACCTATATTTTGTGGCATGCTGACCGCTACATTATAGTAGACGGAGTCTCCCACCTGCAGGGTGGGATAATATACAATATAAGGCTGTATGTCATGGTCGGAGGTCCTGTAAAATGCCGTAACCATAAATGAGCCGGAATTCCCCAGGTCGCGGTTATAGGCGAGCTCGAAGCGGTTCCCGATTTCCGGTTGCAGGTAGGGATTGCCGGCAGTAATGTTCTTGGGATCCACTGTGTTGACAAAAGGATTGAGGTCACGGTAATCGGGGCGGGAGATCCTTTTGGAATAGCTCAGCCTGACCGTCTGCCGGTCATCCAGTTTCCTGGAGAAAAAGATGGCAGGCACAAACGTGTTGTAACCGGGCTCAGGAACCTGCTGGGGGGCATTGGAGTAATAAGAATTGATGTTCGTTCTTTCATATCGCCCACCGATTTTCGCGTCAAACAGATGCCATACAGGGAAACTGATCTCTGTGTAGAGGGCATAAATGGTTTGTTTGTAATTCAGGTTGTTGGATAGGGCACTGTCGTAGAGGTAAGTATTCGAGGAGGGCTGGAAAAGCAGGACCTGTGAGGCACTGGTAATGTCCCGATAATCTATTTTACCTCCTACTCCCAGCAGCGTTTTCTTTGCCAGCGGCTGCGTATAGTCAATCTTACCTTCAATTTGGCGGTCCTCACCGGGGTTGGTGCTTTGGGTTCCAAAAAAAAGGGAATCCTGGGGTTGCCAGTACTGGGTCGAGCTTGAATGGATGAGATTGTTTCCATAACTGGAATTGACGGCAACGCTCAGCTCCTGGTCTTCCTTCTCAAAAGTTCGCTTGTAGTTCAGGTTGGCATCCACGTTGTAAAAACGGAAAGAACTATAGGCCGGATTGTACGTACTGACAGAGGAAAGTACATCACCCGAATTTCCCGGTACAGTCGTGACCTGGGTCTGATTGACAGATCCGTTTCCGTTGTTTCCAAAAAGATTATAGTTCACCGACCCGGAGAAGTTGTTTTTTTTCCGGTAGGTCCAGTCGAACCCGAGGCCGGACTGAAGACCATGTCTTTTGAAAAGGTAACTTCCTTCCTGGTCAAGCTGGACCTGGGCTTTAGAGACCGTGTCCAGGGATGTTCGCTGCGAATTGCTTGGCGTATTGGCAGCAAGTCTTGCATTGCCACTGATAAACGCATTCAATCCGAAATTCCCCTTCCTGGCATTGAAATTGAAGGACCCATTTTCCAGGCGCGAACCTGCAGAAAGGGAAAGGTTTCCGTTGATCCCCTGCGCCGTGTTTTGTTTGAGGATAATGTTGATGATTCCACCAAGGCCTTCAGCATCATATTTTGCCCCGGGGTTGGTGATCACCTCAATACTTTTTATCTGGCTTGCGGGAATGGATTGTAATACATCCGCGATATTATTTCCAAAAGCAGTGGAAGGTTTACCGTTGATCAGGAACCGAATGCTTGAGCTCCCTGCAAGTTCCACATTCCCGTCCACATCTACGGATATCTGGGGAATCTTTTTCAGAATATCTGTGGCTACCCCTCCCTGTGAAGTGAGATCTCTTTCAGCATTGTACACCAGTTTGTCAATTTTGCTTTCAACCAGCGGCTTCTGTCCAATCACCGTCACCGCCTGCATGGCATCCTGTTTTTTTGCCAGTATGATGGTACCCAGACTGACAGCAGAGGAGGACTCTCCAACAGTGACCGGGTCAGCAACCCGGGAATTATACCCGATAAAATCAATCACCATTCGATATTTGCCGGGTGCAAGATTCCTTACAACAAATGCTCCTTTTGAATCAGAAGTCGTCCCGGTAACCGGCCTTTTCTGATTTGGAAGAAATATCGATATCGTCGCGTATTCGATGGCTGTTTTGCTTGCTGAATCAATGATGCTGCCGGTTATTTTTCCTTTTCCGGCCGACTCATCCTTAGGTCGCTGCTGGGCTGAAAGCTGGATCCAAAAAACACTTAGCACAATTCCCGTAAAAAAATACTTCATGAAAAAAAATTGCCTTAAAAAGAAGCAAAAATAAATTGTCATTCTGAGGAAATCTTGAAGCAGGAAAATTCCTCGAACGTACCGGGTTGTTTCTGTGAGAGATTGACGTAAATACAAATACCTAAATATCAATAATTTATAAGTAAACTCTGATTTGATGGGACTTTGTCATCAGCTTTTGCAGGTCAGGCGAAGTGACAGAGATCAGAAAAAATTCCTGTCCACGGCTGGAATTAGGTATACTTTTGGAAGGAGATTAAGGAAAGCTGTTTTCATTTCATCATCTAAAAAAATGTGTTATGTTACGCTGGACTCTTATTTTTTTGATTGTTGCCCTTGTTGCAGCATTTTTTGGATTCTCCGGGGTAGCTGCCGGTGCAGCTTCGATTGCCAAATTGCTCTTTTACATTTTCATCATTCTCTTTGTAATTACCCTCGTTGTGGGCAGAAAAAGCCTTAATCGCTGACTGCGAAAAGCGTGGGTTTTTTCCGGTTCTTGGTTTTCTATCTTGAAAGAAGATAGAACACAGGGAAAAATATTACCTGGATGATTTCCGGTATATGAATGCATAAAACAGCTTTTTACAGGGCGTTACCGGGCCGGAACAATATTCGGACGTTTGACCATTTCCATTGAAATTTATTAAATCGGGCAAGTTCCCGAGGCAGGAATAAATCCATTTATACACTGATCCGGAGCTTTCTTTCTTGTGTATATTTGGACACAACTGCCATGCAAGTGAAAAGGATCGGCGTTTTTTTTACATTGATCAAAAAGGCATTTTTTGTCTTCCTCGAATACAATGGGTTGAAGCTGAGTGCCTCTCTTTCCTATTACACCGTTTTTTCTGCTGTTCCCCTCCTCATCATCATCATGTCACTGGCAGGAGTATTTTTTGGCGAGCTGGCCGTTGAAGGAAAAGTATATGTACAGATCAGGGAACTTGTAGGAAGTCAAACTGCCCTGCAGGTGCAGCATATTATTCAGAAAATTGAATTCTCGAGCCATGGAACAGCGGGAAGCATTATCGGCTTTGTCATACTCTTTTTTTCAGCCTCCGGGGTTTTTTCAGAAATTCAGGATTCAATCAATTATATCTGGTCAATCAAACCGGGACCCAGGAAAAGATTCCTTCATATAGTAATCAAAAAATTGCTTTCTTTTTCCCTGTTGATCGTGATGGGATTTATTCTTCTTGTTTCCCTGTTCATCAATGCGATAACCGCTCTGCTCAGTGAAAGACTGGAAGGCCGTTTCCCGGATTCTACTGTCAGAATTTTTTCCTTTGTCAAACCTGGGGTTACTGCTGGTCATCATTATTGTCCTTTTCATTCTCATATTCAAAATCCTTCCCAGCGTATCAATCAGCTGGAAAGATGCGCTTGTTGGTTCCCTGTTTACGTCGGTATTATTTATGGGTGGAAAATATGCGATTGGCCTTTATCTCGGCAATTCGACGATTGGGGCAACTTATGGCCCGATCGCCTCTGTCCTGATCATCATGATTTGGGTATATTATACATCCATCATACTGTATTTTGGCGCCTCGTTCACCCGGGTATATGTGGAAAGTTCCGGAAGAAAAATCCCCCTTTCGATAAAATAGTTTAAAAAGAGAAGAGGCAGGAATGGTTGAAATGGATAGGCAAAAATTGAGCCAGCCATATTTGCCGGCATCAGCTATTTTTTCCATTTTCAAGATCCCTTAAATCCCTTACAGCCTGTTCGAGGTTGATCCCTTTTCCCAATACCGGCTTAAAAACATCACCTTCGTGCCTGACTCTGTCGAGGGTATTGTTCATCGTGAAGCGGTCCTTTTTCAGGCCCTTCTTTACTTCCTCCCAGTGTAGGGGAGTGGAAACCGTTGCGCCTGGTTTTGGGCGCAGGGAATAGGGCGCGGCGACGGTTTGGTTTAGTCCATTTTGAAGAAAGTCCAGGTATATTTTCCCTCTTCTTCTCGCCGGGTTTCTTTCCACACTGGTGATCGCAGGCAACTGCCGGTGGATCTGACGGGCTACCAATTCTGCGAATTGTCTTGACTGGTCGTAATGGTACCGGGCTCCCAGCGGAACATACAGGTGCATGCCGGTTGCTCCTGAAGTCTTGCAACAGCACGGTATCCCGAGTGTATCAAGAAAGTTTTTTACAGCCAGGGCCACCTCAACCACCTGATCAAAGGGATTGTCATCAGGATCAAGATCCAGAATGCACCAGTCAGGATTATCCGGAGATTTGATGCGGCTGTGCCAGGGATTCATTTCAATACATCCCAGATTGGCCATGTACAGGAGGCTCGCCTCATCTGTACAGACCAGGAACTCCCTTTTTTCACCGTCAGATTCATTAACATACGTATATCGGGTCAGCCAGGCCGGGACCTTTCCGGTTACATCCTTCTGAAAAAAGCTCAGCCCTTCAATCCCGTTGGGGAAGCGGTTCAGTGAATGACACCGGTTTCTCAGGTATGGCAAAATAAATTCAGCAACGGCATGATAATAGTTAAGTAAATCCCTCTTGGCAATTTTCTCCTTTGGCCAGTATAATTTATCCAGGTGCGTAAATGACAATTCCCATTTACCGACCTTGAGCTTTTGCTCCACCTGACCAGGACCAAGCAGTGCCTTATGGGTGGTCATATGGAGACCTGATTTCCTGGAAGGCCTTTTTTCCATTCATTTCCAATTTCTGTTCATTAAACCGGCACGCCTTTCCTCCTGTGTTGTCTCCTCCGCTGCACCCTTACCTCTTCGGGCCCAAAAAAAACCAGGTGCCACTCATGCCCCTACCCGGTCTGTCCGGAAATTTTGATCTGGCGTTCGGCTGCAGGTTTCACCAGGGTGCCCGGAATATTTGTATTTGGTTCTGTTTCAAATTCGCCTGAATCCAGAACCAGCAGAATATCCTTGCGGGTTATTTCCTGTAGCGCCTTTGGGAAAATCCCGAACTGTTCGTCCCAAGATAAGTCAATTTTTTGTTTGTATGGACGCCCGGGATCGGCGCCCACAGGGTGACCACGCCCACCCCTCTACCATAAATTCCGCAATCACCGTCTCCGGCCGTTTTTGCGTCGCCCCTTTAATCACTGCTGGCTTATAAGTCTTCGAAATAATCTGTATTTTTTATACCCGGTAAGGCTCACGGCATGAGCCTTTGATTTAATCAATGCGTAATTTTCTGTCATCCGTGAATCAGGGGCACAACAATTTTTAGAATACGCCAATCCGCTGGCAGGTTGTAGGAAGATATCACCAAAAGTGGAGTTGCGAAGAAATGGTTTAAACAAACTGAAGGTTGGCTATCTGGGGATGATACCTCCTGTCTGGGTTGCTGCTGAAGATAGCCGGCGCCCATCCGGGACATAGCCTGATTTTTCTGGTTCCACTA
>Ga0318562_10000790_pt1 | contig 14205 bp, 12 predicted proteins | sample GRESIP066b5f18_FD_203688 | JGI IMG/M metagenome (GOLD analysis project Ga0318562, IMG submission 203688) | Tropical soil microbial communities from Luquillo Experimental Forest, Puerto Rico - GRE.SIPMG.066b5f18 | ecosystem: Environmental > Terrestrial > Soil > Tropical forest > Bulk soil... | reverse complement strand
CTCAACCCGGCCGTCGTGCAAGCCATGGCCGAGATCGGCCTGGACATCTCCCGCGAGTACCCCAAGCCGCTCACCGGCGACAAGGTCAAGGCCGCCGATGTCGTCATCACGATGGGCTGTGGCGACGCCTGCCCGATCTATCCCGGCAAGCGCTACGAAGACTGGGACCTGCCCGATCCGGCCGGCCTGCCCCTCGACGCCGTCCGGCCCATCCGCGACGCCATCCGCGACCGGGTCCATGCTCTCCTGGAAGACCTGGACCCCGCGGCGGAGCGGCCGCGTCCGTAACCCCGGAGCGGGCCCGGCGGACTACTCGCCGACGCTGCCGTCGATGGCCTCGCGGAGCAGGTCGGCGTGGCCGGCGTGCCGGGCGGTCTCCTCAAGCAGGTGCAGCAGGACCCAGCGCAGCGAGAACCGCCGGCCGTCGCTGAGCGGCTGCACCGAAAGCTGGTCCACGGTGTCGGCCTGGGCCGCGGCCTGGCGGCTTCGCTCGCAGGCCTGCCGGTAGCGCTCGCGCACCTGCTCCGGCTCCAATTCGGCGCTGGTCCGGAACTCCCATTCCGGGTCGGCGGCGAAGTCCACACCCGTCCACGGCTCGCGGACCGGCAGGCCAAGGAACCGGACCTCCAGCCAGGACTCCTCCACCAGCGCGAGGTGGTAGAGCAGGCCCGCGAGGGTGAGCGCGGACGGCTCATGCCGCCGGGCCATCTGCTCCCGGCTCAGCCCTTCGGTCTTGGCGAGCACTGTCGCGCGCTGGAAGTCCAGGTACTGGCCGAGCAGTTCCCGCTCGCCGCCGATGGGGTCGGTCTCGATCCGCCCGGCGCGGCCGAGGAGGCCGAGCGCGCGCTGCATGAGCAGGGTCGCGGCGGCCTCGTCGTAGTCGGGCAGGCTGGGGTCGGCGAACAGGTGCTTGTTGCCCGGGTACAGGAACAGCCCCGTGTCCCAGTTCAGCGTGGCCAGCTCGCGGGCGGCGGGCAGGTCTTCCTCGATGAACAGTGGGTCGGCGTCCATGCCGTGGATCTGCACCGGCGTGTCCTGCGGCCACGAGCCACCGAACTCGGAGACGGGGATGCAGGCGTGCAGCAGCAGGGCGCCCCTGGCTCCCGGCCGGGTCTGGGTCAGCATCTGCGCGGGCAGCACGCCGAGTGAGAACCCCACGTAGACGAGCTCGTTCGGCAGGCCCTGGACGGCCGCGCGGCCGCGCTCGATGATCGTGTCGAAACCGATCTCCTCGGCGTACCCGATGCCGTCTTCCAGCGTGCCGAAGGTCTTGCCGTCGTACAGGTCGGGGACGGTCACCCGGTGGCCTGCCTTGCGGAGCTGGTCTGCGAACTGGCGGACCCCGTCGGTGAGGCCCTGCGCGTGATGGAACACGACCACGTCGGTCATGGATGCTCCCTGGGATTGCGTTCGGGCGGGACAGGCTTGCCGTCAGCCGACACTAGCCCGTATCCCTGACATCCTCTGTCCGGCCGGGAGGAGTTGCGGACGGGCATCGTCGCCACGGCCCGCAGGCTCGCGGAGATTTACGCGCGCCCATGACGGCTCACCCGGCCAGGGCCCGGGTCCGGGACCTGGACCGGGCGGCCCGGCGGAACCCGGCCAGCGCAGCCGTGAGCCCCATAGTTGCCCGCACGTCCGCGAGCGTGCGCTTGACCTCGCGGCGGGTCCGCGCGGTGCCGGTGACGATCAGCTCCTCCACCAGCCCCTCGTCGGCCTCGAACGCGGCCCGGCGCTCCCTGATCGGGTCCAGGAACCGGTTCAGCGCGGCGGTGAGCTTCTCCTTGACCTCGGCGTCGCCCACCTTCCCTGCCCGGTAGCGCTCCTTCAGTTCGGCGACCTCGGCGGGCCGGTCGTTGAAGGCGCCGTGGTAGACGAACACCGGGTTGCCCTCGACCGTGCCGGGCACCCCGGCGGTGGTCCTGGCCGGGTCGGTGTACATGCGCCGCACCTTCGCGGCGACCACGTCCGGCGGGTCGGACAGGTAGATGGCGTTGCCCAGGCTCTTGCTCATCTTGGCCCGGCCGTCGGTGCCCGGCAGTACGGGGACGTCCGCCGGGACCAGGTCAGGCACCGTGAACACCTCCCCGTAGCGGCGGTTGAACCGGCGGGCCATCTCCCTGGCGACCTCCACGTGTGCCGCGTTGTCCTTGCCGACCGGCACCACCGCGGCGTGCACCGCGAGGATGTCGGCCGCTTGGAGCACGGGATACCCGAGCAGCGCGAGCGGCATCTCGCGCTGGCCGGCGTGCTCTCCCATCTCCTTCAGGCTCGGAATGCGCTGCAGCCGGGGCACGGTGACCAGGCTGGACAACAGCAGGCTCAGCTCGGCGACCTCCGGCACCGCCGACTGCAGGTAGAACACCGAATGCGCCGGGTCCAGGCCGGCCGCGAGGGAGTCGAGCACCATGTCGGTGGCGTGCTGGCCGGCCTCGGCGATCTCCCCGGGGCTGTTCTTCGTGGTGAGCATGTGCAGGTCGGCGATGATGAAGAAGCTCTCGTACCGGCGGTGCAGCCGGATCCGGTTGGCCAGGCTGCCGGCGTAGTGGCCGAGGTGCAGCCGGCCGGTCGGCCGGTCGCCGGTGAGCATCCGCGGCGCCCCCGGCGGCGGGCCGGGGACCGGGGCGAGGTGACGGGGGTCGAGGGCGGTTGCGGTCATGTCGTTCCTCCTTAGGTTGGGAGCCGCCGGAGGAGGACCACATGCCAGACATGCAAAACGGGCCGTCCGCCGGACGGCCCGCATGGCACAGCGTGTCGGTAACCGTCCTAGGACGGCCACCACGCGGCGGTGCCGATACGTTGCATGACACCAGAATAAGGGGAGCAGGGCCGGTAGCGCGAGCCCCAGAGCGGCGCCGCGTCAAGACTCGGTAGAAATTCAGCGGCCGGAGGTGTCGATCTGGGCGCCTTGTGCGCGTAGTACCCGTGAACCTGGCCGCCGTCGGCGGCCGCCCGCAGAGCAGGCCGCCGCCGGTGGCCACCGCACAGCAGGGAGGACGCGATGAAGTACGCGCTGCTGATATACGCCGTGCCGGGCGCCAGCGAGAACCCCGGCCCGGCCGCCGAAGGGGTCATCGACGACTGGCTCGACTACACCGCCGCCATCAAGGAGGCGGGCGTGCTGCTCGGCGCGGAGCAGCTCACCTGGCCGGACACGGCCACCACGGTCCGGCTGAGCGAGGGGGAGCGGCTGCTCACCGACGGGCCGTTCGCCGAGACCAAGGAGCACCTGCTCGGCTTCTACCTGGTGGAGGCCGGCAGCCTCGACGTGGCGCTCGACTGGGCGGCCAAGATGCCGATCATGCGCTACGGCACCGTGGAGGTGCGGCCGGTGCGGGAAGGCATGCGTTGGCAGACGGCGATGGAGTAACCGCCCCGGCCGCCGCCGCGCTCGAGCGCGCGTTCCGCGACGAATGGACCACGGTGGTGGCCGGCCTGTCCCGGCGGCTCGGCGACCTGCAGGCCGCCGAGGACGCGGTGGCCGAGGCGTTCACCGCCGCGGCCACCGCGTGGCGGCGCGACGGCGTGCCGCCCAACCCCGGCGCCTGGCTGACCCTCACCGCGTGGCGGAAGGCGGTCGACCAGTTGCGCCGCGACCGGCCGGTGGCCAGGCACGGCCTGGACGAAGGCTCCCTGGCAGACCCGGATCAGGCAGGCGATCCAGAGCAGGAGGGCGCGGTGATGGAGGACGAGCGCCTGGGGCTGATCTTCGCCTGCTGCCATCCCGCCCTCGCCCCGGAAGTCCGGGTGGCGCTGACGCTGCGCTACGCGGCGGGCCTGACCACGCGGGAGATCGCTGCGGCGTTCCTGCTGCCCGAGCCCACCATCGCCCAGCGGCTGGTGCGGGCCAAGCGCAAGATCCGGGAGGCGGGCATCCGGTTCGAGGTGCCCGCCGCGGGCGCGCTGCCGCTGCGGCTGGCCGGCGTCCTGGCCGTGGTGTACCTGGTGTTCAACGAGGGGTATGCGGCCACCCGCAGCGCGGAGGCGCTGGTCCGCGCGGACCTGTGCGAGGAGGCCATCTGGCTGGGGCGGCTGCTGCACCGGCTGTTGCCCGCCGACCCTGAAGCGGCCGGCCTGCTCGCCCTGATGTTGCTGCACCACTCCCGCGCCGCGGCCCGCATGGACGCCGACGGGCGCCCGGTCACCCTGGCCGAGCAGGACCGGGCGCGCTGGGACCGGCCGATGATCACCGAGGGGGCCGGGCTTCTCGACGGCGCACTCGCGCTCCGGGCACCCGGCCCCTACCAGGTGCAGGCCGCGATCGCGGCGCTGCACGCCCAGGCACCACGGTTCGAGGACACCGACTGGCCGCAGATCGCGGTGCTGTACGGCGAACTGGCCCGCCGGGCGCCGTCCCCGGTGATCGAGATCAACCGCGCGGTGGCGGTCGGCATGGCCGACGGGCCCCAGGCCGGGCTGAAGATCCTGGAGCCGGTGCTGGCCGCGGGCACCCTGGCCGGGTATGCGCCGCTGCACGCGGCGCACGCCGACCTCCTCGACCGGGCGGGCGATACCGAGGCGGCCACCGCGGCCTGGGCCCGGGCCATCGAGGCCACCGGCAACGCCCCGCTCCGCGGCGAACTGGAGCGCCGGGCCGCGAACCGGGCCGCGGCGAAACCCGCCAAAGAAAATCCGGGGTAGCTGTCGAATCCGGCCCCGCTCCTCCGTAGGTCAGGTGAGCCGGGCGGTCGCCAGGCACCACAGGTGCCGCCGCACGGCCCTCGGAGGACTGACATGGGACTCACCTGGCCTGCTGGCCGGAGCCAAGCACGGCAGCTCTCCCGGCCCGGACCCTCGCGCGGCTGGGCGCTGGTGCTCACCTCGGCCGCCTTCTTCATGGTCGCGCTGGACGCCCTGGTAGTGATCACCGCCCTGCCAGCCATCCACCACGACCTCGGCGGCAGTGTGTCCACGCTCGAGTGGACCGTCAACGCCTACACGCTGTCGTTCGCGGCCGGGATCATCACCGCCGCGGCGATCGGCGACCGGCTCGGCCGCCGCCGTGTCTACGTCGCGGGGCTGCTGCTGTTCACCGCGGCGTCGGCCGCTTGCGCGCTCGCACCGACCGCCGGCACCCTGATCGCGGCGCGGGCGGTGCAAGGGGCCGGTGCGGCGATCGTCACCCCGCTGAGCCTGACCATCCTGACCACGGCCTGGCCAGCCCAGCGCCGCGGCACCATCGTCGGCATCTGGGGCGGCATCGCCGGGCTGGCGGTCGCCGCCGGGCCGCTGGTCGGCGGCGCCGTGGTGCAGGGCATGAACTGGCACTGGATCTTCTGGGTGAACGTGCCGATCGGGCTCGCCGCCGCGGTCGGCTCCATGATCAAGCTCAGCGAGTCCCGCGGGCCCGCCACCAGGCTCGACATCCCCGGCGTGGTGCTGGTGACCGCCGCGGCCGGCGGCATCCTGTGGGGCATGGTCCGTGGCGGCGAGACCGGCTGGGGCACCGGTGAGGTCATCGCGGCCTTCGCAGGTGGCGCGGTCGCGCTGGCCGCCTTCGCCGTCTGGGAACGGCGGGCACCCGAGCCGATGCTGCCCGCGCGGCTGCTGCGGATCCGCGCCTTCACCGCCGCCAACGCCACCGGGTTCCTCCAATCGGCGGCGCTGTTCTCGGCCGCCTTCCTCGCCGCGCAGTACTTCCAGCTCGGCCTGGGCTTCTCCCCGCTGGGCGCAGGGCTGCGGTTCCTGCCCTGGACGGCCACCCCGGCCGTAATCGCGCCGCTGGCGGGCAGGCTGACCGACCGGCTCGGGCCGCGCCCGCTGATGTTCACCGGGCTGCTGCTGCAGGCGGCCGGGTTCGCCTGGATCGCCCTGATCGCGACCGCCACCGTGTCCTACACCGAGCTGATCCTGCCGTTCGTCATCGCCGGCGTCGGCATCTCGATGGTGGTGCCCGCGACACCGACGGCGGCGCTGAGCGCGGTGCCGCCCGCCGACATGGGCAAGGCCTCCGGGGTGAACAACACCCTGCAGCGGTTCGGCGGCGTGTTCGGGGTCGCCGTCGTCACCGCGGTCTTCAGCGCCACCGGCCACCTCGGCACCCCGGACCAGGTCGCGGCCGGGTTCCGCCCGGCGCTGGCGGTCTCCGCGGCCCTGTCCCTGCTCGGCGCGGCCACCGCCCTGGCCGTCACCCGCCGCCGCCGGCCCGCCCCGGCCGCCCCACAGCCCGCGCCCGAGCACCAGCCCGCCGAGCCCCTCCCGCTCACCGGATAACCCCCTGAGTTCCATGATCACGGACGACATCCCGCTCCATATGCGGAAAATCGCCCGTGATCATGGATGCGGTGGCCCTGGAGCCGTCAAAACCCCCATGATCACGAGCCAGGGCGGCGCGCGGAGTGCGGGATTCGGGCACCTGAACCGGGGCTGGCTCCCCGGCACCCCGCCCGCCGTCGCAATATGGTGAACCCCGGGGTTTCGTAACGCATGAAAACAAGGGACGGTAACGGAAGATGACCGAACCAGGGGAGGGCGGCGCGCTGCCGTGGAACTTCGGCGACCTGCGCGCGCTGTACATCAACTGCACGCTGAAGCGCTCGCCCGAGCACAGCCATACCCAGGGCCTGATCGAACGCAGCACCGAGATCATGGCCAGACATGGCGTCGCGGTCGGCGTGCTCCGCGCCGTGGATCACGACATCGCCACCGGCGTATGGCCGGACATGACCGAGCACGGCTGGGCCACCGACGAATGGCCGCAGATCTACCAGCAGGTGCTCGCCGCCGACATCCTGGTGCTCGCCGGGCCGATCTGGCTCGGCGACAACTCCTCGGTGATGAAGCAGGTCATCGAGCGGCTGTACTCGTGCTCGCACCTGCTCAACGACGCCGGGCAGTACGTCTACTACGGCCGGGTCGGCGGCTGCCTGATCACCGGCAACGAGGATGGCATCAAGCACTGCGCGATGAACGTCCTGTACAGCCTGCAGCACCTGGGGTACGTGATCCCGCCGCAGGCCGACGCCGGGTGGATCGGCGCGGCCGGGCCCGGGCCGTCCTACCTCGACCCCGGCTCCGGCGGCCCGGAGAACGACTTCACCAACCGCAACACCACGTTCATGACCTGGAACCTGCTGCATCTGGCGCGCATCGTCAAAGAGGCCGGCGGCATCCCGGCGCACGGCAACCAGCGCTCGGAATGGGAGGCGGGCTGCCGGTTCGACTTTGACAACCCCGACTACCGGTAGGCGGCGATGCGGGACTGGGTGGCCTGGCACGCGGCCTACGACGACCCGGAGTCCCCGCTGAGCACACGGCTGCGCGTGGTTCGCAGGCATCTGTCGGACGCGCTTGACGTGGCCCCACCAGGCCCGGTGCGCCTGGTCAGCCTGTGCGCCGGGCAGGGCCATGACGTGCTCGGCGTGCTGCCCGGGCATCCGCGCGGGCCGCACGTGTCCGCGGTGCTGGTCGAGTACGACTCGCAGAACGCCGCGCTGGCCCGGCAGGGCGCCGAGCAAGCGGGGCTGCCGCAGGTGGAGGTGCGCCAGGCGGACGCGGCGCGGGTGGCGAACTACGCCGACGCGCTGCCCGCCGACGTACTGCTGCTGTGCGGGATCTTTGGCAACGTGAGCGACGAGGATATCGAGCGGACCGCGACGGCGGCGCCGGCGCTGTGCGCGCCCGGGGCCACCGTGATCTGGACCAGGCACCGGCGCGCGCCGGACCTCACGCCGCGGATCCGTGGCTGGTTCCAGGCCAGCGGGTTCGACGAGGTCGCCTTCGACATACCGGACCAGACGCTCACCGGTGTCAGCGTCGGCGTCGGCCACCTGACGGGCACGCCGCCGGCCGCGCTGCCGGACGGCCCGCTGTTCACCTTCCGCGCCGGCTGATTTCATGCGGTACGCCTGCCCGCCAGGCCCGCCGCCCGGGCCGCACGGTCACCGTGGCGTGTGCGGCCCTGGCCGAGGTCAGCTGGTTACCTGCACCTCGACGGCACCGATGTCGCAGGCCGGCCCCTGCGGGCGGGACACGCCCCGCTGATCGGCGGCCGGGCAGCCGGTGGCGCGGGTGCCGCCGTGGCCGATGGCCGGGCTGCCGTCCGCCGGTGCCCGGGTCGGCGTCGGGCCGCCGTTGGCCGTGAGTGGGCCGAGCTGCGGGCTGGCGGCCGTCAGGTCGGTCGGCTTGGCGAAAGCGCACGAGACGCCGGTGTCCAGGTTGTACCCGGCCGACTCCTGCGGCGCGGCGCCGGCGCAGTTGGGGCCGGGGGCCGAGGCCGCGATGATCGAGCCGGTCACCACGAGGTCCGAGCACGGCAGGTTGAGCCCGCTGGAGTTGCCGGCGATCGTGGAGTAGGACACGACGCCACCGCCGCAGCCGTAGGTGTCGATGGCACCGCCCGTGCCCGACTTCGCGAAGTTGCCGGTCAGGGTGCTGTTCAGCAGGTAGAAGAACGACGCCCCCTCGACCTCGATGGCCCCGCCGAGGGTGGCGCTGTTGCCGGCCAGGGTGCTCGCGGTCACGTACAGCGTGTCGGTCCCGTCGTCGATGGCACCGCCGGCCAGCGCCTTGTTGCCGGTCAGCGTGCTGTCAAGGACAACCTGCCGTCCCGGCGTGGCCGCGTAGACGGCTTCCAGCGCCGCGCCATAGGCCGCCCGGTTGTGGGTGAGCGTGTCGTGCACCAGGGTCAGCGGCCCGTAGTTCGCGATCGCGCCGCCGGGAGACTGGCCCGCCGTGTTGCCGCTCAGGGTGCTCCCGGTGACGACCGCCGTGCCGCCGTCGTTGGCGATGCCCGCGCCGCTGTTGGTCCCGGCGTTGCCGTCGATCCGGCTGCCGGTGACGATCAGGCGGAGTCCCGGCGGCGCGGGCGGCTCTGGTGCCGGGGGAGCGGCCGCGTCGGGGCGCGCGGAGCGGGCGCAGCGCGGGATCTCCGGGCACGCGCTGCGGACCGGGGCGGCGGGCCTGCCGGCCTGCCCGGGGTGGCCGGCCTGTCCGGGATGGCCGTTCTGGCCGTTGAGGATGCCGCCGCCGTCCCCGCCGCTGACGTTCCTCGCCACGGTGCTCGCGATCACCTTGACCGTGCCCGCCACGTTGCGGATGCCACCGTTCTGTATCCCGCCGCCGCCGTAGAACGGCGCATGGTTGCCGGTGACGCTGCTGTGGCTGACCGTCAGCGTGCCGCCGGCGTTGGCGATGCCGCCGCCGGCCGTGGCCCGGTTGCCCGTGACGATGCTGTTGACGATCCGCAGGCGGCCGGTGTTGAGCACGCCGCCGCCGTAGGCGCCGGGCCTGGCCCGGCCCCCGGTGATCGTGACCCCGGACAGGGTGGCCCTCGTGGCGGAACCGACGTCGAGCACCCGGAACCCCCCGGTGGCCTCGATCACCGCCGAGCGCGCCCCGGCGCCCGCCACCGAGACCGGGCCGCCGTCGAAGTCGAGGCTGCCCAGGGTCAGGGGATAGGTCCCGGCGGGGAGGGTGATCGACACGGCGGTATGGGTCGGCTGCGCGGCGGCCTCCTCCACAGCGGCGCGCAGCGTGCACTGGTCGCTGCCGTCGGCGCACCGGCCGTCGCCGGGATGGGCGTCGTGGGCATCGGCTGTGGTGGTGACCTCGAACGTGAGCCGCGCGGCCGTCCGCCCCGCGGCCACGGCCGCGCTTACCGCCGACGGGGCGGTGAGGACGACGCCGGCGGCCAGCGGCAGCGCCAGGCTCCGGCGCATCGCTGGCGGCCGCCAGACACTTAGCACCGTTCCGCCCTCCTGCCGGGCCGGTATCGGTATCAGACATCATCGCAGCGCCGGCCCCCGGGCGCACCGATCGCCGTTTGTAATGGTTGCGCCAACGATCACATTCTCTTGTCGTGGTTGCGCCAACCATGACAAACGCGGTCTGCTGCGTGGCGATCGGTTTCGCCGGCCGCGGTGAAGGGGCCAGGGCCCGGCGCCCTCTTTGCGCCGGGCGGCGACGGTTGCCAGGATCGGTGCATGGTGAGCATCGGCATGGTTGTGATGGGCGCGGCGGACATGGGGCGGGCGGTCCGGTTCTGGGCCGCCGCCCTCCGCCACGAAGTCCGGGAAGGCGGCGCGGGCGCGGACTGGAGTTCGCTGACCCCGGCGGGCGGCCTGGGCACCGGCATCGGGCTGCAGCGCAGCGACACCCAAGCGGACGCCCACCCCCAGGTGCACCTGGACCTGTACGCGGCGGACGCCGCGGAGCAGGCCGCCGAGGTGCAGCGGCTGATCCGGCTCGGCGCCGAGAAGGTCGACTGGGACCGCTACCCCGACGACCCTGACTTCGTCGTGCTCGCCGATCCCGAGGGCAACAGGTTCTGCATCGTCGACACCAGCCACGGTCACGAGTGAGCACGGTGTGCCCGACAATGGCGGGGAGTGTGGGAGGTAGCTGGCATGGTGACCGCGAACGAACAGGCACTGCCCTCGGTCAACGACTTGGACCTGCCCTTCTTCGACTACAACGAGCCGGGCCTGGCGGGCGAGGTGTACCACCAGCGGCTCGCCGAGGTGCGGCGGGAGGGCTGGCTGGCCAGGTCCCCGCTCTCGCTGGTGGTGCTGGACCAGGAGTCCGGTGAGTTCTTTCTCCGGGCCCGCGACACCGCCTTCCCCGGCCGGGAGATCGCGGACCTGTTCGGCGTCACCGGGGGCCGGCTGCGGGAGCAGATCGACGCGAACATCCTCAACCAGACCGGGGAGCGGCACCGCAGGCTCCGGGCGCTGGTCGGCCCGGCGTTCACCCTGCGCGCGGCGGCCAAGTGGCGACCGGTCATGCGCGAGTTCGCACAGCGGCTGTGGGACGCCATGGGCGCGGGGGAGTGCGAGTTCGTCGCGTCGTTCGCCAAGCCGTACCCGTCGCTGACCATCGCCGCGGTGCTCGGCGCCCCGCAGGAGGATGCGCCGCGGCTGCACGAGTGGTCCACGTGGGTGCAGCGGCAGTTCGACATCCGCGCGCTGTCCACCGAGCCGAAGCGGATCGAGCAGGCCACCGAGGAGCTGTATGACTACGTGGAAGGGCTGCTCGAACTGCGCCGCCGGGAGCCCTCGGGCGACCTGATCTCGGCGCTGCTTGCCGCCGAGGAGGAGGGCGAGAAGCTTTCCCACGACGAGTGCATCAACCTGGTACTCAACGTCATCGCCGGGGGAGTGGACACCACCCAGGCCCAGCTCTCCCACGCACTGCGGCTGTTCTCCGAGCACCCGGCGCAGTGGCAACTGCTCGCCCGCGAGCCGGACCGGGTGCCCGCGGCCGTGGACGAGGTGCTCCGGTTCGAGCCGATCACGCCGTTCACGGCGAGGCTGTGCACCGCGGATATCGAATACCGGGACGTGCTGTTCCCCGCGGGCAGCATCGTGGCGATCTGTTCCGAACGGGCCAACCGTGCCCTGGGCGCCGGTGAGGAGTTCGACATCACCGTCGAGCCCAGTGGGCGGGCGCTGACGTTCGGCGCCGGGCCACACTTCTGCCTGGGGTCCAACCTGGCCCGCGCCGAACTGGAAGAGGCCATCGTTTTCCTCGCGCCGCGGATGAAGGGCCTGCACCCCGCCGCGCCCGCGGAACTCGGCGGCGTGGAAGGCATCTACGGGATCGAGTCCCTGCCGCTGGCCTGGTCGCAGGTTTGAGCACGGGGCAGGACGGAAGGAAGGCGCTCATGCACACCACGACGCTGGCAGAACTGACCGTCTCGGCCCAGGGCCTGGGCTGCATGGGCATGAGCGAGTTCTACGGGCACACCGACTGGGACGAGTCGGTGGCGACCATCCACCGGGCGCTCGACCTCGGCGTGACGTTCCTCGACACCGCCGACATCTACGGGGCGGGCCACAACGAGGTCCTCGTCGGCCGGGCGATCGCCGGGCGGCGCGACGAGGTGCAGCTGGCCACCAAGTTCGGCATCGACCGGTCGGCCGGCGACGGCGCCCGGGTCCGGCGCGGCGAGCCCGCCTACGTCAAACGGTGCTGCGACGCATCGCTGCTGCGCCTCGGCGTGGACGTGATCGACCTGTACTACCTGCACAGGCCCCCGGAGAACACGCAGATCGAGGAGACCGTCGGCGCCATGGGCGAGCTCGTCGCCGCGGGCAAGGTCCGCTACCTGGGCCTGTCCGAGGTGGACGGGGAACTGCTGCGCCGGGCGCACGCGGTGCACCCGATCGCCGCGGTGCAGAGCGAGTACTCGCTGTGGACCCGGGATCCGGAGACCGCCGTGGTGCCGGCCATGGCCGAACTCGGCGTCGGCCTGGTGCCCTACTCGCCGCTCGGCCGCGGCTTCCTCACCGGGACCGTGGACGTGGCCACGCTGGACGCCAGGGACTTCCGCGGCCGCAACCCGCGCTTCACCGGCGAGGCCGGGGCCGCCAACCAGGCGATCGCCGGCAAGGTACGGGCGGCGGCGGAGGCCAAGGGGGTCGCGCCCGCGCAACTGGCCCTCGCTTGGGTGTACGCGCAGGCGCCCCGGCTCGGCGTGACCATCGCGCCGATCCCCGGCACCAAGCGGGTGAAGTGGCTGGAGCAGAACGTCGCGGCCATGGACATCACGCTGACCGGCGACGAACTGGCCGCCCTGGAACCGCTGGCCGGCCAGGCCGTCGGCGGGCGGTACTGAGCGCCGCGGGACGATCTTGTGGCCCAGGATTCGGAGCGCCGGCTGGCGTTCGGGCTGGCCGCCGAGGAATATGACCTGGTCCGGCCCGGCTATCCGGCCGCCCTGGTGGACGCGGTGCTGGAGCACTGCGGCGGCACCGGGGTGAGCGCGGTGGAGGCGGGCGCGGGCACGGGCAAGGCGACCCGGGCGTTCGCCGCGCGGGGCCTGCGGATCGTCGCGGTCGAGCCCGACCCGGCCATGGCCGGCATCCTGGCCGCGAGCTGCAGCGGGTACCCGGGGGTCAGCGTGGTCGTCGGCGGGTTCGAGGGGTACGTGCCCGCGGAGCCGTGCGGTCTGCTGTTCAGCGCGCAGGCCTGGCACTGGATCGACCCGGCGTCCCGCTGGGACCACGCCGCCGCCGTGCTCGCCCCCGGCGGCAGCCTGGCCCTGTTCTGGAACCTCGACCAGATCATCGACGGTGCCGTGCAGGAAGAGGTGATGCAGGCGCACCGGGACCTCACCCCGCACATCTCCTGGGACACCGCCCCGGTGCCCGAGGACGGCCTGCTTGACCGCTGGCCCGCCACGGACATCGCCGGGCTGGCGGCGTTCACCGGGCTGGAGGCCCGGCTGTGCCGGTGGGAACGGGTGCTGTCGCGGCGGCAGTACGTGCAGTACCTGGCCACCCATTCGCAGTACCTGATACTCGACCCCGCCACCAGGGACGAGCTGTTCGCGCGGATCGCCTCGATCCTGCCCGCCCGCATCCCGCTGGCCGAGGACACCGTCCTCTACCTAGCCCGCCGCACCCCGGCTTAGTCGAGGCCTGTCAATAGGTCGGTTTCGGTGATGCCGGGGCCCTGGCCCTCGCGGATGAACCATTCGGTGCCGAACCCGTACGCGAAGGCCTCGTGCGGCATCGCCAGGAAGAACGACTGCTCGCTGATCTGGCTCGCGTGGGCGCGCATGGCGCGGCGCTTGTACTCCAGGTACGGGGACACGTCCACCGCAGCGGTGATCACCGACTCCGGCAGGCCGAACGATTCCTCCTCGATAACCGGCGCCTCGATGTCGGCCTCGCCGCTCTGGCCCGCGAGAAACTGCCGGCCGCGCAGGATGTGGTCCCGGTTGATCGTGCTCTGGTACACCCGCTGGGTGCCGGCCAGTTCGGCGGCCCGCATGCCCACCCTGTGCACCTGGATGTGGTCCGGGTGGCCGTAACCGCCGTGCTCGTCGTAGCAGGTCAGGACGTCGGCCTGTTCCTCGTCCAGAAGCGCGGCGAGCTTCTTCGCGGCCTCGTCGACCGGCGCGCTCCAGAACGAGCCAGGCGCGTCGTTGGCCGGGGTGCCCATCATTCCCGAGTCGATGTACCCGAGGAACTCCACCCGCTGCGCGCCGAGGATCTCCGCGGACGCGTGCGTCTCCGTGACCCGGCGCTGCCACAGTTCCTCGCCCGGATCCAGGAAGCCCTCGGCGACCTCGCCGTGCTCGCCACGGGTCGCCACGACGAGCACGACCCGGTGCCCTTCATCGGCCGCCTTTCGGATAATCCCGCCGCAGGCGATGCACTCGTCGTCCGGATGGGCATGAAATGACACAAGAGTGGCCATGGTGGTGACGCTACCTGACCCCTCGGACAACCCGGGGCCCGGGCTCAACCGCCCGGCGAC
>Ga0318562_10000788_pt1 | contig 14220 bp, 15 predicted proteins | sample GRESIP066b5f18_FD_203688 | JGI IMG/M metagenome (GOLD analysis project Ga0318562, IMG submission 203688) | Tropical soil microbial communities from Luquillo Experimental Forest, Puerto Rico - GRE.SIPMG.066b5f18 | ecosystem: Environmental > Terrestrial > Soil > Tropical forest > Bulk soil... | reverse complement strand
CCTCAGCCAGAAGGCCGAGCTCGGGCGGCGGCACCAGCCCCTGCACGGCGATCGAGCGCAGATCGATGCCCAGATCGCCCGCCTGCTTCAGCGGCTCGACGCGTTCGCCCGAGATCAAGGTGGCGAAGACAGGGCGCGTCCCATCCACACCGAGGAAGGCGCGCTCGAGCATCGTCTCGCGCCCCGCGATCTCGGCGAGCGGAAAGAGCGCGGTGATCGATCCGCCCGCGCGGCGCAGCATCGGCGTGTCGCCGGCGATCAGCAGGGTGACGGCCGAGGGCTCGGCTGCACGTTCCGCGACGAAGGCCGCGTCCTCGCGCCGCTCCGACAGTCGCTCGATGGTGTTGACCCCATAGCCGATGCGGGCCGACAGCTCCTCGGCGCCAGCGCCCGCCCCGGCGATGCCGCTCGCATTGTCGTTCATGGGGTCGCCTGTCCTGTGGAGAAGCCGCTGAAGACGAGGTCGGGCGCGCTGATATTGTGACGCGACGGCACTTGCCGGCCCATCCACACCTTCGTCGCCTTGGCGCTGCGGAAGCTCATGATCGGCGCCTCGAGCCAGCTCTTGGCATCGGGCTGCTGCAGGGCGATGCGCGCCACATCGGCGTTGAACTCGGTCACATACATCGAGCGCAAGGCAGCGAAGGGGCGCTGTGCGATCGGGCGGTCGAAGGAGACGTCGAGCACGATATGGTCCTCGTCGAGATCGGCGAGCCTGATATCGCCGCTGCTCCCTCCCGCGAAGGAAAGGTGGAAAGTCTTGGTCGTGGGCTCGAAGGCGATTTCCTTGATCTCGACGACAGGGCGCTCGCCCGCCTTCCCGACCGGGCCGAGGAAGAAGGAGGAGCCATAGGCGCTCCAGGGTAGGTTCGCCGGCGGCAGCGGATGGATGCGCCAGACGCCGTCGGTCGGGTAGAGCACGATGACCTGCTCGGCCTTGCCGCGCACGAACACCCAGAGCTGTACCATGGAGAGGTTGTGCTCGACGCGATCGCCGACGCGCACCGGCACGTCGCCCTTGCGCCAATAATCCGACCATTCATAGCCGGTGACCCAGAGGAAGGGCGATTCGTAGAAGGTGACGCGCCGCTCGGTCGGCGGTGCCACGCCCTCATGCGCAATATCGGCGCAATCGGTCCAGTCGGGCTCGCGCCGCTCGCCCGCCACGGCCCCGATATAGGCCGGATGCGCGGCCTCGATGCGGAAATGCCGGAGCTCGGGCGAGGCGAAATTCACCGTGACATTGTCCTTCTCGGCGCAGCTTTCGGGCTCGCTCGCATTGGTCACGTCGACCGCGAGCGGCAGCCCGGCTGGCTGCGCCGGTGCGAAGCTCGCCTGCGCCCCGGCCTCGCCTGATTTCGCCCCGGCCGCGCGCGCAGCGCCAGGGCTCCAGCTTGTCGAGGCCGCGAGCATCGCGACGAATGCGGCAAGAGGCGCGAGCCTTGCCGGCGCGGATCGCGTCACGGCGTCCGGCTCGCTTCAGGAAGTTGGCTGCGAAGTTGGTTGCACATGGGCCAGCACCTATCATGCGCAAGAGCAGAGGTCACCTCGGCGTGGAGGCGCGCTAAAGGCGCATTCGTTCACAAGTCATTGCAGATGGCTTGCACAAGCCCCGGCGGCGTCCTACCCTGAACGTCATGACGCAGACCGCCATCACCATCCGTCCGGCGGACATGGCCGATGCCGAAGGCATCGAGAGCGTCCACGATGCCGCCTGGCGCGAGGCCTATCGCGGGATCATCCCGGGCGTCGAGCTCGAGCGCATGGTGGCGCGGCGCGGCGCCTCGTGGTGGCGCTCGGCCATTAACCGCGGGGCACGCATCAATGTGCTCGACCATCAGGACCGGATCGCCGGCTATGCGAGCTATGGGCGCAACCGCTCGCCCTGGCTGCTGCAGGAAGCCGAGATCTACGAGCTCTATCTTGCGCCCGAGTTCCAAGGCCTCGGCCTCGGGGTGAGGCTGTTCCGGGCGACGCAGGCCAATGCCCGCAGCGCCGGCCTCAAGGGCGTTGCCGTCTGGGCGCTCAGCGGCAATGACCGGGCGCTCGCCTTCTACACCAAGCTCGGCGGCCGCGTTCTCAAGCGCTCGACCGGCCGCTTCGGCAAATCCCTTTACGAGAGCACGGCCTTCGGCTGGGATTGAGCGGCTCCGGCGCGACGCGCGGCCGCCACGAGATCGACGCTTCGTCCCCTCGACGCATCATCATTTCAACGCGCCACTGCAAGGATATCCATGAATCTCGACGCCATCCCCATCGGCAAGAACCCGCCTTTCGAGGTCAATGTCGTCGTCGAGGTGCCGCTCGGCGGCGAGCCGATCAAATATGAGATGCACAAGGCGTCGGGAGCGCTGTTCGTCGATCGCTTCCTCTATACGCCGATGCGCTACCCTGGAAATTACGGCTTCATCCCCCATACTTTGTCGGATGACGGCGACCCCTGCGACGTGCTCATCGCCAATACGCGGCCGATCTTTCCGGGCGCCGTCATGAGCGTGCGCCCGATCGGCGTGCTCAAGATGCGCGACGAGGGGGGAGGCGACGAGAAGATCGTCGGCGTCCCGGGGCCGAAGCTCACCCAGCGCTATGATGGCATCCAAAACTACACCGACCTGCCCGCCATCACGTCGCGCCAGATCGAGCATTTCTTCACCCATTACAAGGATCTCGAGCCGGGCAAATGGGTGGAGCTCGTCGGCTGGGGCGATGCCGATGAGGCGCGCGCTCTGATCGAAGAGGCCATCGCCCGTAACGCGAAGCCGTGAGCTTCTTCCTTCTCCCGCAAGGCTTCGCTAGGCGGGAGAAGATGCCCGAACGCAGTGAGGGCGGATGAGGGGCGCTGGGGAAGCGCCAGACCTTGAAGCGAAACCTTGCGTCCCTCATCCGACCCGGCTTCGCCGGCCACGTTCTCCCGTGAACGGGAGAAGGAAGAACGGTGTTTACCTTATATCCAATTTGGCGGGCCGATTAAGGTTCCGTTCGCGGCCCGCATGACAAGCTGAGATCCGGATCCAATTGATCTTCGCATTGGCCCGGAGTTCTCGCATGTCTCCAGCGGATGTCTTGGCGCTGCTGAAGAGGCTTACCAAGAACCCCTATACGGACACCTATGAGAAGATGTCGATATACGAGCTCTCGGGGTGGAAATACGTATTCGAGGCATCGATTGCCATGGGCGTGTCGAGCCGCGAGAAGACATTACGGCTGCGCGCCGTCGAGCGCGCCCTGAAGAGCCAGGAGAACCCGCAGGATCAGCACGCCGCCTGAGGCCATGCTTATTCGCCCACAATCTTATATTGCGCGCCGGCATCGATATGGCCGGTCTTGTCGATGCCGTTCAGCACCGAGAATTCATCGGCCGGCAGGCCGAGCGCGGTCATGCTGGCTGAAAGTGTAGCGACCGTGTCGGTCGCACCCGCCGTGACGAGGCGAAGCCGCAGCGGCTTTGCGCGCGCGATCTCCTCGGCGCTGAGGTGGTGGAAGCTCATGATCGACTGCATGAAGCTCTGATCGGCCTCGGCCGTGAGGTTCTTCGCCGCATAGATCAAGCGATAGATCACCTGGCCTGAGCGGATGGCGGCGAGCCGGAAGCTCCATTCGCCGCTCTTCGCCACCCCGGTCTCGGCCGTCATGCCGGCGACATCGAGCGTCTGCTCCTTCGCGACCTCGACGCCTTCGATCCAGCCGGATTTCAGATATTGGTCGAGCGGGGTCGAGGTCGGCACCTCGACCGTGTCGAAGCGCATGGCGCGGCCAAGCGCGGTCGCTGCGCCCTGCACCGCTTCTGTGCCGCCGGACAGGGCGAAACCCTCGGGCGCCATGAAGGCGAAGCCGAGCCGGGTATGGATGAAGCTTCGGCCCCGCACCGTACCCTCGGACGGATCGTCGCCGAAGGCGATGCCGTCGATCGCCGCGAGATAACGGCCACGATCATCCTCGCCGACGCCCGGCGCGTTGAGCTGACGCGCCGATTGCAGCGCCATCTGCACCCGCTCGCTGGTCGCCGGGTGGGTCGAGAACATGTCGGGCCGGCCTGACGCCGCCCCTCCGGGGGTCGCCTGGCGCAAGGCGGCATTGCGGGCGAGTGCATTGAGGAAGCGCGAGGCGCCATAGGGGTCATAGCCCGCCTTCGCCATGGTGCGGATGCCGATGCTGTCGGCGGCGAATTCCTGCTGGCGCGAGAAGCTCGCGAGCGACAGCTTGGACTTCTCCTGCAGCTTCTCGCCGCCGGCCGGATCGTTCAAAACCTCGGCCGCGACCTTGCTGAAGAGCGCCGTGCTCTTCTCGAGCTCGATGCGCTGCATCGCGTGATGGGCCGTCACATGCGCCATCTCATGGGCGAGCACGGCGGCGATCTCGGAGGTGCTGTTGGCGAGGGCGAGCAGGCCGCGCGTCACGTAGAGATGCCCGTCGGGAAGCGAGAAGGCGTTGACGGTCGGCGAGTTGAGCACGGTGATCTTGTAACTGATGCCGGGCTCGGTCGAGGCGGCGACGAGCCTTGTCGCCACACCGTCGAGCAGGGTCTCCGCCTTCGTGTCCGCATAGGTGCCGCCGAAGGCGGCGATGAGGTTGCGTTCCTCGCCGCCGCCTGCGTGCTGCGCGCCGACCGTGCGCGGCGCCGATTGCGGCACGGCGGCCGCGTTCTGATCGGGCTTCGGCGCGGTCTCGCTGATGCAGCCGGATAGCCCGGCGAGGACGGCGCATAAGACCGCGGCGCGGCCCAGTGTTAGCCGGCCACGCGAGTCAATCCCAGAATTCGATCGCGTCCACGTCATCGATGACCATGTGCGGCGACTTGCCGCTCAACACAACCCCTCGTACCAGAATCCGGCGGTCGCTGAGTTGGTCCAGCTTGAAGCCGAGCTTCTCCATCCGCGTCAATGCCTTGGCGTCGATCGTGAGGAATAGGGCGTTAACGCCACGCGCCCCGAAATCCACATAGGACCTGCCCTTGCCTCGCGACACATGCCGCACCTGTCCTGACACCATGATGAACTAGCCGTCCCGCTCGGTGAGCTTGGCGCCGTCGCTCGCGGGCAGGATCGCATCCTTGTGAGCCCACAACCCTGCATTGGCGCGCCTCGCTTGCGCCTCCGCCTGCTTGACGGCCTCCCAGCAGGGGCCACGCAAATCGTCGGGCCGCGTGACGACGAGGCCCGCTTACGCCGCGGCCGATTGCAGGTGGCGGCCATCGACGAAGACATCGCCAGAGACACGGCCCCAGCGGTCCGATACCGGGCTGAGCAGGCGCAAGATCACGGCCTTGCCGCTGACCGCCTCTTTGACGAAGCTGACGAACTCGCTGCTCGCGGCTTCGCTGCCATCACCCTTCGACAGCGCTTTGACGCTGGCGAGGCGGATGATGCGCTCATTCTTGAGCACGATGTCGAGATCGTCGGTGATGTGGTCGATCTCGACCGGCGTTGCGCCCGCCAGGTCGCAGCCGGCAGCCTGCACCCGCTGCACGAAACCAGTCGCGAGTAGCGCGGCGGCCGTCATCGCGACAGCCGTCAGCGCGGCGATCGTCGAGGAAACACGTCCCGTCATGGCATCCCTCTGCCCCCCGGGCGCCGCGACATCCTTGCGCGGCACCCTGCTGCGATCGCCCAGCCGCGTCTCGTCCAGGTCGGTGAGCTATGTTCCGCATATGTTCCAACGAAACCAGGCAGGAGTCAACAGGGACCTGTCGGTCTTCCTGCGGAGGCGCGCCGCCCCGGTTTTCCTGTTCGAAGGAGGCTCCAGTTTCGAAGGATATTGTGCTAAGCAGCCGTCGCGCGGTTCCGTAGCTCAGCTGGACAGAGCAGCGGTTTCCTAAACCGAAGGTCGGAGGTTCGAGTCCTCCCGGGACCGCCAATCTCTTAAGAATGCAGGCGCCCCCCTCCTCCCGCATCGCAAAGCGACGAAACGACAGCCGATCCACCAGCGCATCTTCGAGCCCCGGATCAGACAGCTCATACCATTGCTGCAGCAGCAGGGCCTTCGGCATCAACAGAGGTGAATAGCCCGGCGCTCCGTAACGCGACTCGGCCGCAATCCGCGACCAGTCGACCAGCTCATCGAGCCTATCCAAGATCACGCTCGACTTGCCGCGACGCGTCACCGGGCTGTCCGCCAAGCTCAGTTGCCCATCCTGTCGAACCGCCACTGCTGATCCTCCGCGAATCGCTCGCTAAAGAGAATCACGACACCAGCCTTTCGCAAAGGTCTCGCCTCGCGCGAGAAGGAATGATCCCGCCGATCGGCGCTGCGCTCAGGCAGTGTGATGGGCTCGGCGAGGAACGCCAGATCGTCGAGGCCGCCCGACAGGTGAGGCGACATGGCCATCTGACCCGCTGCGGCATGGATCGTCCTGGAAGAATGCCGCCATGAGTTGATCGAACAGCATCGCCAGCTGGCGGGCCGATGCCGGGCTCGCAGCCGCCAGGGTGTCCGTGTTCGGCGCGAGCGAATTCGGCGCCGTGGCGGAAGTCGCAGCGGGCGGGTCGGTCACCGTGATGCTCCGCGAAGCCGAGGTTCCTGTCTCGTTCGAGGTCGAGTCGCTTGCGGTCACATTGAGCGTGGCGACCGGATGGCCGGAGCCCGTATAGCTCGAATGCAGGGTAAGGCCTGTGAGCGGCGTGCCTGCGGCCGCGGCACTTTCGGTGATCGTCCACCTATATGTGCCGTTCGATTGCCGACTGCTTGTCACGCTATCTCCGCTGGGCGCCGTGATCGTCTCGTATCGCGGCACGCCGGTGATCGTCACCGACAGCCGGTGTTCCGCGTCGACAGGGGTTGCTGTGATCCCGAGCGCCACCGAGCCGCAAGCCCGCACCGTCAGGGCCGCATTGTCCGCGAGGTCCGAGACATTGGCGGTCACCGTGTAGCCGCCATCGGCGAGCGCTGTCGCTCGCGCCGGTCACGTTCACCGACCAGGCATTGCCCTGGTCCACGACTGTGTGCTGTCGACGACGGCTTTCGAGCCGTTGAGGATGCTCACCGTGACGATCTAACCGTTCTCGGCATCGGTCGAGGTGCCGCTGATGGCGAAGCCCGTGGACGCCGTCGCGGCGGTGATGATGTTGTTTCCGGCGATCGTGCCGATGCCGATTGTTCGGCGGCGTCGTGTCGATCTGCAGGATGCCGGCCGGATTGTCGTTGGTGGCGCCCGAGAGATTGGCGCTGTTTCCCGACGCATCCTGGATCGTCGCCCCGTTCAAGCTGAGAGCATTGACGGTGAGATCTGCCGTATTCTGTCCAGCCGCTACCGTGTAGCTGAAGGTGAGCGCCCTGGTGCCGGAGCCGCCGACATAGCTCGCGCTGCCGGCGTCATTGAGAGCGAGCGAGGCGAGCCGCCCGTGGTGTTGACGGCCACGGGCGCACTGAAAGCGACCGTGAGCGTCACGACCTTGCCGGGTCAAAGCTGATGCCTCGGACTGAGTTCGCCGGCCATTGGTTAAGCACGGTCAAAGCGCAGTTGTAGAAACGGAACGCAATACATTGGTGTTTAACTCAAATTCTACGAATTTGTTATTTCATAGAAGCTCGTAAGTTTCTAATCCTTCCAAGCGCGCCTTCCTTCTCCCGCCATGCGGGAGAAGATGTCGCCGCGTAGTGGCGACGGATGAGGGACGTCGGGGACGCGCACCCGGTGTCACCGCGGCGCCCCGATCGCGTGCGAGAGGTAGAGGAAGAGCGCGCAGCCGAGGAGCACCAGGAGGCCTGCGAGCGCGAGGTCGAAGCGTTCGCCCGGACCGCGCAACTCCTCCTCGCTGTCGATCTGCTTCGCGGTCGTGAAGAAGCGCCAGGCCGCGATCGCGATCATGGCGACACCGAGCACCAGGAAGGCGAGGCCGGCGATATTGGCGAGGCCCTGATCGCGTAGGGCGAGCGAGGCGGTCGCCGAGGCCGGCAGCGCAAAACGCAGGAAGAGATCGAAGCGCTCGATCAGGAAGCCGAATGCCATCACCGCGATCGCGGTTCGCACCCAGGCGAGAAAGGTCCGCTCATTGGCGGCGTGGTCCGAATAGCGCCTGATCATTCGCGCATGGCCCCATCTGAAGAGCCTGCCGGAGGCCGGCGGTCTGAGGTGGCGCCGGACCGTCGCCATCCTGGCAACAATTCCTGTAGGAGGGTCACGGCTGCATCCCGTCGAGCGCCTGCTGCATCGGGAGAGACGAGACGCGGATCAGCCCCGTGAAGGGCTGGTCCATGTCATAGGTCAGGTTCATCGCGATCGAGACCGAGATGGCGCAGATGACCAGTGAGCCGATGACGGTCGCGTTGAACGGGGCGAAGACGGCGTAGCTGAGGAACAGCATGCTGAGCCAGAAGATCACCACGACCAGGAAGGGGCGCGGCATGCGGCTATTCTCCTGCACCGCGAGCATGCGGCTCGTGAGCTTCAGCTCTCCGATCAGCTGAAGCGCGCTCTGGCGTGCGGCGCGCAGCGACTCGTTCGGCGGCGCGAGCCCCCGCAGCCTCTCCTGGATCTCGTCGAGCATGCGCACCGTCTCGGGGTCGTGCATCACGGGCGCGGCCCCGCGCTCCGTCGGCCAGGTCAGGCCGATCTTGAGCGCTGTGAAGGCGCGAAGTTCACCGCGCATCTCCTTCGCGTCCTCGCCCGTGCCGAAATGCGCAAGCTCGCGATCGAGGAGCGTGAGATTGGCGGCGAACTGCTCGACCTCGCGACTGCGCGTATCGAAATTGCTCTTGGTGCCCGCGATCAGAAGCCCGAGCACCAGGGCTGACAGGATGCCGACGACGTTCATCGTCGTCTGCACGCTGCGCAGAGTCGGATCGGCCCGATGGGCCTCAGGCAGTAGCCTGCCGATGAGGAAGCCGATGAGCACCGCACCGAACATGCAGCAAAAGGCGATCAATCCGATGCCGCTCAACATCGGTGCCATCCGCTAAGCGGCCGCGCTCGCTCGGGTCTCAGGCCTCCTTACCCACCATGGGCCTCAACGACCTTGAGGCAGGCAGGGCTCAGCTTGTCCTTCTGCTTGCCGAGGCAGGCGAGGACGCGTCCGCCGCCGGGCCTGGTGCCGGCGCAGAGCTTACTGAAATCGCCGCGGCAGGCGGCCTGCTCGGCAGCCGTCTGCGCCGTCGCGGCGCCAGCCGAAATGGTGAAGGCGACGGCAAGGTTCAGGCCCGCAAGCACGCTCGTGAAACGCATATCCCCCTCCATTGCTTGTTGTTGTTGCGGCAGGGTCTTCCGACGCGCCACATTCTGTCAAGCCGTGACCTCTCCCTTGCGGGCGCGCTTCCCTTCTCCCGGTTCTTTACGCGGGAGAGGGTGGCATTCGCGCGTAGCAGCAAGCAACCCTTGCTGCGTTCGCAGCAAGCTATGGCGGAGGTCGGGTGAGGGCGGCTCGGAGATCCGCCGATCGCGAGCATCGATGCGCCGGCCGCATCGAAGTGGACGCGGCTCGAGCGCCCCTCATCCGTTGGTCGCTAACGCGCAGAATCTTTCTACTGAAGACTCGCACCTTCTCCCGCCTTGAGGGCGAAGGAGGAGACGCGTCAGCGCTTCACTTCGGCAGCCAGGCGCGTCCGGGCGCAGCGCCGAGCAATTCTTGCGTGTAGGCGTGCCTTGGTGTCACCAGCACCTCGGTCGCAGGCCCGAACTCGACGAGCTCTCCCTTGCGCATCACGGCGATGAAGTCCGACACCTGCGCCGCCACCCGCAGATCATGGGTGATGAAAAGAAGAGTGATGCCGAGCTGGCTCTGCAGATCGGCGATCAGCTTCAGCACCTGCTTTTGCACCGAGACGTCGAGCGCCGAGACGCATTCATCGGCGAGCACCACTTCCGGATTCATGGCGAGCGCGCGCGCAATGCCGATGCGCTGGCGCTGGCCGCCCGAAAATTGCTCGGGCTTGCGGTCATAGGCCTCGGGTGCAAGCCCGACGAGCGACAAGAGCTGCTTGGCGCGCTCGCGCGCCTCGGCGCTCTTCAGGCCGCCGAGCGTTGCTGCCCGCGCGATGATCGGGCCGACCCGGTGGCGCGGATTGAGCGAGCCATAGGGGTCCTGGAAGATCATCTGGATCTTGCGCCGCGCTGCTTTCAGGGCACCACCCGCGAGCGAACCGAAATCGACATCGCCGATGCGGATCGCGCCCGAGGTGGCGGCGACGAGGCGCACGGCGAGCTTGGCGAGCGTCGACTTGCCCGAGCCAGATTCGCCGACGATGCCGAGCGTGTGGCCCTTGGCGAGCGAGAGCGACACATCGCTAAGCGCCACAACCCGCCGCTCCCCCATCTGATAGATCTTGCTCAGATGGGTCAGCTCGATCGCCGGCGGTCCCTCGACCGAGGCCAGCACCGGCTTTGCCGCGGCGCGCGGCACGGCGGCGATGAGCTGGCGCGTATAGGGATGGCGCGGATCATCGAGAACCTGCCGCGTCTCGCCGATCTCGACCATCCGGCCGGCCTGCATCACGGCCACCCGGTCGGCGACCTCGGCGACCACACCGAAATCATGGGTGATGAACAGGACGCCATGGCGATGCACGTCCTTCAACTCGCGGAACAGCCGCAGCACTTGCGCCTGCGTCGTCACGTCGAGCGCCGAGGTCGGCTCGTCGGCAATCAGCACCGCGGGATTCATGGCGAGCGCCATGGCGATCACCACGCGCTGGCATTGTCCGCCCGAGAGCTGATGCGGATAGCTGTCATGGATGCGGGCAGGGTCGGGCAGATGCGTGCTCGCGAGCAGCGAGAGCGCCTTGGCGCGGCGCTCACCCGGGCTTGATCGCGCATGCAGCAACAGCACCTCCTCGACCTGCGCTCCCACCTTGATGGCCGGGTTCAATGCCGCCATCGGCTCCTGGAACACCATGGCGATGCGGTTGCCGCGCAGGCGCCGCCGCTCGCTCTCGGGCATGGTGACGATGTCGTCGCCGCGAAACAGGACCCGCCCACGCTCGATGGCGAGCCCTTTGGCGACAGCCCCCATGATGGCGCTCGACAGCACCGATTTGCCCGAGCCCGATTCGCCGACGACGCAAAGGATCTCGCCCTCGCGCAGCTCGAAGCTGACGCCGGTGACCGCGAGCTGCCGGTCGGCGCCGCGCGGCAGGCGGATGTCGAGATCGCTCACCGCGAGAAGAGGCTGAGCGAGAAGAGGCTGCGACGGAAGCAGAGGCGCGGGGCTCATGTCCGCACCTGGCGCTTTGCGGCCTCGCGCAACCCGTCCGAGAGCAGCGACAGGCCGAGCATCAGGAGCGAGATGGCGACGCAGGGGAAGATCACCATATGCGGGAAGGCGATCGCCATCGCCTTGCCTTCGGCCGCCATGCTGCCCCAATCGGGTGTCGGCGGCGGCAGCCCAAGCCCGAGGAAGCCGAGCACTCCGATGGTGATCGCCGTGTAGCCGAGCCGCAGGCAGAGATCCGCGATCAAGGGCGTCGTGACGTTGGGCAGGATCTCGCGCAGCATCACGGCGAGATGGCTCTCGCCTTGCGTGATCGCTGCCGCCACATAGTCGCGCTCGCGCACATCCATCACCAGGGCCCGCGTGATGCGGAAGACGACGGGCGCGCTGCCGAAGCCGACCGCGACCACGATATTGGTGCCCGAGGCTCCAAACGAGGTGATGATGATGATGTAGAGCACCATCACCGGAAAGGAGAGCAAGGTGTTTGCGAGGAAGGACATGACTGTATCGGTGACACCTTGGAAATAGCCGGCGAGCAGGCCGGCCAGGACGCCCGCCGCGAAGGCTGCGGCCGTGGCGATGGTCGACCAGAGCAGCACGGTGCGGGTGCCATAGATCATGCGCGAAAGGATGTCGCGGCCGAGGAGATCGGTGCCGAGCCAGAAATGCCCGCCATCGGGCGCTGAGGCGCCGGGCAACTGCAGCGGCGCGATGGTCTTCAGCGGATCATAGGGCGCGATGAACGGCGCGAAGAGCGACACGAAGAGGAAGACGGCGACGATCGCAAGCCCGAGCACGGCAGCGGGGCTGCGCAGCGCGGCGGCAAGGAGCCTCACAGCGTGGCCTTCGTCGAGACGGGCGTCGCGAAATCGACGCGCGGATTGAGCCAGACATTGGCGAGATCGGAAAGAAGCTGCGTGCCGACGACGGCGATCACCGCGACCATGGTGCCGGCCTCGATCAGGTAGACGTCATGCTGCAGCGACGCTGTGTAGATGAGCGTGCCGAAGCCGCGATAGCCGAAATAGGCCTCGACCACGATCACGTTCGACAAGAGCCAGGGGATATAGAGCATGATCACTGTCACGGGCGCGACGAGCGCGTTGCGCAAGGCGTGCCTGAGCACGATGCGCGCGAAGGAGGCGCCCTTCATCTGCGCGGTGCGGATATAGGGGCTCGCCATCACTTCGACCATCGAGGCGCGCGTCATGCGCGCGAGATAGCCGGCGCCCGCCAGCGTCAGCACCATCACCGGCATGACCATCTCCTTCCACTCGAAGCCGCTCGTCATGGCGCTCGCGCCCGGCAAGAGGCCGAGCCAGAACACGAAGACCACGGAGAGGAAGACCGCACTCGCAAATTGCGGGATCGAGGTCGTGGCGATGGACAGGATCGAGATCGCGCGGTCGAGCAGTGAGCCCTCGCGCATGCCGGCGAGCACGCCGAGCGCGAGCGCGAGCGGCACCATCAGCAGGAGCGACAGCCCGGCGAGCAGCGCCGACTGCCACAGATAATCGGCGATCAAGGCGCGCACCGGCTCCTTGAAATGGGTCGAGACGCCCCAATTGCCGGAGACGAAGCCATAGAGCCAGCGCAGGTAGCGCACGAGGAACGGATCGAAATAACCGTTCTCCCGCAGCCAGGAATGCCGCTGATCCGCCGTCGCGAACTGCCCGAGCACATGCGTCGCCACATCCTCGATATTATGCTCGAGCGCCGCGAAGACGATGAACGACACGGCGAGCATCGTGGCGAGCATCACCAGAATGCGACGCGCGATGAAACGGGCCAAAGACTATCCCTTTGTGGAGCGCCTCCCCTCTCCCGCGCTCTTCGCGCGGGAGAGGGTGGCCCCGCGAAGCGGGGTCGGTTGAGGGCGGATCCGAGGCCCGTTCATCGGGAGCGTCGATCCATCGGCATAGGGGCGCGGATGCGGCTCGAGCGCCCCTCATCCGCCAATCGCTGACGCGATCGGCACCTTCTCCCGCGAGCGGAGAAGGAAATCCACTCCTCAAGCGGCGAGCCACACTTCGTGCAGCTTGAAGAAGTCCGACGGGTGGACGCGGTAATTGCGCACCTTCGGCGACACCGCCGTCAGCTTGTCGAGCCAGAAGGGCTGGATCATCACGGCGCTGTCCTGGAGGATCTTCTCGGTCTTGGCCATGTGCACGGAGCGCTTCTTCGGGTCGACCTCGGCCATGGCGATGTCGAGGGCTTTGTCGAACTCCAGATTGGCATAGCCGCTCTCGTTCCAAGAGGCGCCGGTGCGATAGGCGAGGTCCATGGCGATGACGCCGAGCGGGCGATGGGCCCAATAGGTCATGCCGAAAGGCACCTTGGTCCAGACCGGCCAATATTGCGCCGAAGGCACCACGTTGAGCTTCAAGCGGATGCCGGCTTCGGCGAGGCTCTGTTGCAGCACCTGCGCGGTGTTCTGCTCCCACAGCCCTTGCGTGTTGCCGACCATCAGCTCGACATCGATGCCGTCCTTGTAGCCGGCCTCAGCGAGCAGCGCCTTCGCCTTGGCGACGTCGCGGGGGACCGGCGGCAGGGGCGCATATTCGGGGTGGAAGGGCGCCACATGATGGTTCTCGGCGACCGAGCCCTGGTTGCGGATACCGATCTCCAGCATCTTCTTGTTGTCGGCCGCGAGCACGATCGCCTTGCGCACCCGCTCGTCGTCGAAGGGCTTCTCGGCCGCGCGCATGCGGATGCAGACGGTGTTCGCAGCTTTCTCGCGCAGGAGCTTCACCTGCGGCAGCTTGTCGACGAGATCGAGCTCGGTGACCGAGACGCCGTAGAGGATGTCGACCTGGTTGGCGACGAGGGCCGCAATATGGGCCTGCCGGTCATTGCCGAGATTGATGAAGTGGATCTCATCGACATAGGCGGGCTTGCCCCAATAGCCGTCCCGCCGCTTCAGCGTGGCGCGCTGCGCCACAGCGTAGTCGACGAGTTGGAAGGGGCCTGTGCCGATCGGGTTCTTCGGCCAGTTCGCGCCCTGCTCGTCGAATTTACGGTGCAGGATCGGGGCGTTCTGGGCGTAGAGCATCTCGGGGATCGAGAGCACCGATTTGTC
>Ga0318562_10000786_pt1 | contig 14225 bp, 25 predicted proteins | sample GRESIP066b5f18_FD_203688 | JGI IMG/M metagenome (GOLD analysis project Ga0318562, IMG submission 203688) | Tropical soil microbial communities from Luquillo Experimental Forest, Puerto Rico - GRE.SIPMG.066b5f18 | ecosystem: Environmental > Terrestrial > Soil > Tropical forest > Bulk soil... | reverse complement strand
GGTTGAGGTCATGGGCGAGGTCGTCGAGGCAATGCAGCGCAACACCGACCGGGCTGCTTAATCCGTGGCGCTTTTTGGAAGCGCCACGGATCGACTTTCCAATAAAAAATGGGCGGCCCGTCGCAGCGGGTCGCCTTTCATTTAGAGAGAACGCCCATGAACGTCAACGAACAGCAGCGAACAGTTGCCAAGATCATCGAGAGGGCGGATGCAAGCCGCCTCGAAATGTTCGGCGGCTACCCAAGCCAGTATGTCATCGAGAACGACAAGGTCTATTGGGCCGACTATGATGCCGGCAAGGAATATGCTGCCGTCGAGCTGACCGTGCTCCCAATCGCCGAGTTCATCGAGCAGCATTATGAATGGCTCGAAGATAGATGAGTCGCCACACTGCCGAAATGCGCAAGCTGATGCGCCAAATGCAGCAACGAGGCTATGAGGTGAGCTTCACCGGCAAAGGCCATTACCGAATAACCGGCGGCGCCCTAGCGGCGCCGCTGTTCGTTTCATCGACCCCCTCGGATTGGCGCACCTTCCGCGCGGTGCGCCATCGACTCAAACTTGGAGACCGAACATGACCTATCCAAATGACCCAGGCTACGAGCGGAATTCGCAGACCTCGAAGGAAGCGGCCGAGAAGATGAAGCACTTCGTCGGCTCGATCCGCGCCCGCTGCTATCGGGCGATCGAGCTGCACGGCGTCCAAGGCATGACGCCCGACGAAGGCGAAGTGTTCTTCGGCGGCAAGCACCAAACGATCTCGGCCAGATTCACCGAGCTGGCCCAACAGGGGAAAGTCATCAAGACGAGCGTCGTGCGCAAGACGCGCTCGGGCTGCAATGCCTTTGTGCATATCGCGCCGCAATTCCACGAGGAATTCCTCAGACTGCATAGCATGGCGGAATTCCTAAAGCCCGACGACCGGAAAGGCGGCCGAGACGGCAAACAGACCTCACTGTTCTAAAAATCAACAAACTTGGGAGATAAACCATGGCACGCTCAAAGGCGGAGCAACTCGCCCCACCACCAACCCCAATGACCTTTGAAGAGATATGCATCCAATTCAAGGTCACACCAGACGAGCGGTGGCTGCTAGCTTGGCATCTCGGCCAATACCGGATGCGAAAGACTGTCGAGTCTCTTGCCATGCCGGGATGGAAAGGAATTCTGCGGTGACATCAAAGCGAAGCTGCGCCGATCACTTGCGCACCAGCATGGCGAATAGGAAGCCGATCGAAGCGCCTAGCATGGCGACGAAAAGATATCCCTGCATCTCCGGGAGTCCTTCTTTTTGAACTTTCAGGCATTGACGAACAGCCGCCCAAGGAGTCGCTGCGCAGCCGGATCGTTTAGTGTGTTGGCGAAGCAGGTCCAGATGCCGCAGGCGTCCGCTTCGTCCATGTTGCCGACGCGCCAGCCGAGTTCCTCGCAGCGCACCATGGGTTTGTAGGGGCGATCCTTCTTCGAGCATCGGCCCGTACCGGTAAAGCTCTTCTTCCAGGTGCCGGCATCGACCTCGAAGCAGTCCACCATCAACTCGTAAGCGGTCATCTCGATCACTCCGGCGATCGAGTAGAGCTTGCGCTGCATCACGAGATTCGGGGTCCGCTGATTGAGCAACGGCTTCTCGAAGACCACCGTCTTGATGGGCACGTTGCCGAAGCCGTAGGAGTCGTTGACGAGCGTCCGGATCCTGGTCCGCAAATCCAGCAGCATCTCTCCGAGAAGATCGCGCGCCCGGCCTTCGAGCTTCCAGGTTGTGATGGTCGGCGGAAGGTCGGGAGGTCCATGGCAAACGCCGACCGAAGACGACCCGTCGATGGCAAGGATCGAGGACCGTTGCGTTGACAATTTCACCTTCTGATCTTATGGGAATCACTCTTATTCAGCATGCATAGCATAGGGAATCTCAATGGCAATCCGAATCGCGGCGAAGGGAAAGGAAAAGCAGGGGATCACGCCTCATCCGAAGCCGTCGAAGGCGGGCAAGACGACCTCCTCGCGCAAGGCGAGGAAGCCGCCGCGACCGACCGGCGCCGGCACCAGATTGGTCTCGCTGGCTCCGGCGAGCCAGACGATGGACGAAATCCACAAGCTGCGCACCATCGACGAGTTCCTCCAAGCCGGCTTCATGATCATGCGCAGGACCGTCGATGCGGTGATCTGGTTTGCAGAACTTCTCTGGCAGGCGAAGCAGCGCCTGACGCCGGAGGAATTCGACAAGCTCTCCGACGAGCTTTCGATCGCCGGCACCACTGCGGTGCAGTACATCACCACGGCCCGGTCCGAGCGCATCAGGAAGCTTCGCGAGCAAGATGCCGATCTGCCGGCCGGCGCTCATACGCTCTATCTGATCGCCTCCATGGACGAGGATGAGTACAAGAACTTCACCAAGCTGCACAAGATCACCAAGGACCTGACGACCACCGATGTCCGGCATTTCCGGGCGGCTTGGAAAGAACAGAAGGAACTCGCGGGAAGGCCGAAGAGCACCAGGGCCGCCGAGCTTGATGCGATGGACGAGGCGGCGAACGAAGCCACGGCCCCGGTCGAGGAAGGCGCCGACCCGCACGAGTTCGCCGAGGCGCCGGAGGTCGAGGAGGGAGGCACGATCGAACCCTCGCCCTTCGCCACCTTCGAGGAGCTTGGTCTCGCTTTGCTCGACATCGCGCCGGAGGCCATTCGCGGATCGTTCGAGGGCGTCACACCCGAGGAAGCCGATCGCCGTTTCGATTTACTCAATCAGATGGTCAGCTATATCGAGAAGGTGCATGCGATCGTCTCCGACGCGCAATTCGCACTCGCCAACCCGTGAGGTCGAAAATGAGCACCGCGACGTTGACGAGACCGAAGACCCCTGGCAAGTCGAGCGGCACCATCAAGTCGAGCGGCACCATGTCGCTCGACGAATTGAACACCGCTATCGATCAGTGCGGATCGGTGTTCATCCGCGTCAGATTCGCGGAAGGCGAGAAGGAAGTGAGCTTTCTGCGCTGGCGCGATAAGAGCTTCGCCATCAGGCGCAAGATCAGGGCGCTCGCCACCGACCTCGCCAAGCGCAACCGCAACATCCGCTTCGCCGCCCGCATAGCCGACACGGGCGGCATCGAGAAGACTCTCATCGTCGGCGATTAAGCAAGGACTCTCGACAATGAACGACGCCAATACCGAGCCGGTCTCCGGCTTTGCCTTCGCTGTGGTCGATAAGAACGACTCCATGCGGCGCCCAACCGCCGATGATCTGCACCGGCAACTGATCGAGAAGCACAAGGCCGAGGAGGCCGAGGAGGCGAAAGCCGACGAGGAAACGGACATCAGGACGCGCAAGCAGCAACTCCATGCCCTCACCATCGACGCCATGATCACCAAGGTGTGGTTCGAACGCATCCATCAGGTACGCGGCGAATCGCCGGAAATCGGCGAGCGCGATATCCACATCAAGACCCTGATCATCAAAACCCTGATGACCATCGAGCGGAACAATCCGTTCTTCTCGACGGGAGAATTCGAAAGCCTCGGACGCTGACGCTTCGGACGCTGACACAATGAAAACGCGCGTCGGAAGGATTTCTAAAATCGATCTCAAGATCAAGCTCGTCAGGGAGTTGGTTCTCGTCAGGGAGTTGGTTATGGCCTTGATCGATGAACGCTGCCCAGAGGAAGCGCTCGCGCTTCTCCGCGACTTGTCTGCAACGATCGATAAGCACATCGACGCCTTGGGCGAACGGATGGCGGCCCAGGAGGAACCGGAAAAAGTTTGAACTTTCACGGTTGACAGCTTCAAATTTTCAAGCTAGGGAGTCTTCAACACAAGAGGACTCCCATCCCATGACAGACGACACCATCGAAGCCTATATCGACGCGCGCGTCGAACGCATGATCGAGCATCTCGATCGCATCCTGGCGCAAGGCGACATTTCCCTTGACGATTATCAGAAAGCGCTCGCCGATCTGCATCGCTGGGCAGAGGCGAAGCGCGCCATTGCGAGGGCAGTGAAGTGACAATCAGCTTACGTGATTACCAGATCGCCGCGATCGATGCGGCTCGCGCCTACATCCGCCAGGACCGCAATGGTCATCCGCTGATCGGCGTTCCGACCGGAGGCGGCAAGGGCTTGCTCGCGGCCGAGATGCTGCGCAATCTCAAGCTCAACAAGCGGCGCGGTCTATATCTGACCATGACCGAGGAACTCGTTGCGCAGACGCTTGATGACCTCACGAAGCTTGCACCCGATGTCGCGCTCGGCGCGACCATCGCTTGCGCCGGTCTCGGCCCGGTGGACCTCTCTGGCGATATCGTGCTGGGCACTGCGCAGTCGGTCTATAAGCGTCTCAGCGAGATCGGGCCGCGCGATGTGATCATTGTCGATGAGGCGCAAGGCATTCCTCGCGACGAAAACTCGATGTACGGTAAGATATTCGAGGGACGCGACTGCATCAAGATCGGCATGTCGGCGACGCCCTATCGGCTCGATTCCGGGCGGCTCGACGAAGGCGAGGGCGCTCCCTTCACCAAGATGGTCTATCAAGTGCAGACGCGCGAGTTGCAGCGGCGCGGCTTCCTGTGCCCGCTGAAATACCGCAAGAGCAAGATCGAGATCGATACCTCTTCGGTGCGCGTCAATCGCGGCGAGTTCGTGGTCGCCGATCTCGAAATCGAAGCGTTGAATCAAGAGGTCTGCGAGAAGATCGCCAAGGATTTTTACGACACGTTCGTCGAGTTCCACCGCACCAAGGCGCTCGCCTTCTGCGTCTCGGTGCGCCACGCCGCAATGCTGGCGGCCGAGATCAGGAAGCTCGGCGGCTTCGCCGACGTCGTCTCGAACGAGACACCGAAGGACAGGCGGCGCGAGATCATCGCCAAGTTCAGGGCCGGCTCGATCGATGTCCTCTGCAACGTCAATATCGCGGCGGTCGGCTTCAACGTGCCCGATGTCGATTTCATCGCCTCCTGCGCCCCGACCATGTCAACCGGGCGCTGGGTCCAGACGGTCGGGCGCGGGCTGCGCATCGCCGATGGCAAGGACTACTGCCTCGTCAAGGACTATGCCGGCAATTGCTTCCGGCACGGCATCGTCGAGGAGATCGAGCGTGGCGTGGTGCGCCAGGGCAACGATCGCGCCAAGCTCTGTCCGGTCTGCGAAGCAGTGATGCCGAAGCATGCCCTGAAATGCCCCGAATGCGGAGCCGTGCTCCCGCAGATCGTGAGGTCGGTTCTACCAGATCGGCTCATCGATCTTAAGCGCGGTGCTTGGCTCAAGGTCGACTCGGGGTCGTTCGGCGTCTGGCACAAGGAAGGGCGGCCGGAATGGCTCAAGGCGACCTTCCGCTGCCAGGGCAAGGTTTTCAGCCTCTGGATACCGTTCGGAGAAGACGACGCTTGGCTCCGCGCACAAGGTCGTAAACGCTGGCTATCTCTGGGGGGAAACGAACCGGTCCCTCTGACCGCCAGGGATGCGGTGCAGCGCGCCAACATGGGCGGGGAGCTGCAAGTCCCTGCCGAGATCATGGTGCGCGAGAACCGGAAGGGCTTCAAGGCAATCGAGGACGTGGACCTGTAAAATGAGCAACCTGAAAGTCACCTGGATAGATCACGGCTTCTGGCCACAGAACGACCCCGACCCGGATTATCCGGATGGCGTGGATTTGGATATTTCGCGCGGCAATCCGGAAACGTGCTCGGTCGAGCTGCCCTATCCGGCCAAGCGCTGCGGTCATTTCTTGATCGAATGCCCGAGCTGCGGCTTGAAGATCGCCGCCACCACTGCCGGCCGCAGAGACGATCCGCGCTCGGTTCGTGTGGCTTGCGGGATACAGCGAAAAAATAATTAGCCGACCTCATAGACGAATCTCCTGCCGGCGTGCCATCGTTCAAATGGGCAGGGGAAAGGAAAGGGCTCCCATGGACAGGCGACGAACGGTCGCCCTCGTCGGCATGCACGCCTTGCTGCGCGAGGGCATAGCTCAAATTCTGAAAGACGATTACGAGATCATCGACGACGGCGAACCCGATGTCGTGGTGCTCGATGTCTCGAAGGGTCCCGTGCCCGGCGAGATCGTCAACATCAAGCGGCGTCATCCGGACGCCAAGCTCGTGCTCGTCAACAATTCGATTCCCTGGAAGCCGGCCGATGTCTTGAGTATCTTCAGGATCGGCGTGGCGGCTTTCCTGGTCAACCCGTCTCCGCTGATCTTCCTCAAGACCATCGACATCGTGCTCCTCGATGAAGTCGTCATGCCGCGCGAAGCGCTGTTGGACGCCTTCAGGGGAGTGCCGGCGGGAGTGCCGGCGGGGGTGCCGACGGGAGTGCCGGAACTTCCGACCGAGCAAGGTCCGGCACCCTTGTCGCCGCGTGAGACCGAGATTCTAGGACTCGTCTCCAAGGGCAATCCCAACAAGGTGATCGCTCGCCTTCTCGGTCTGACCGAGGCGACCGTGAAAGTTCACATCAAGGGCATCCTGCGCAAGCTGCGCATGCACAACCGGACTCAGGCTGCGATCTGGAACAGCCGGCGAATCGCCGGGCTCGACGTGCTCAACGGCGAGCGGGCGCCTGCGGGCTTCCCGGAACCGTTCGTTCTGCCATTCGTGCCGGAAGAGCCTGCGTAGCACGAATAAGGCGCCCTCTCCCATGGATCGAGGAGAGGGCGCCCCTCACCGGAAGCGTCGCTCGGATGGGGAGTAAAACCTCCGAGCGTTTGCTTCGGCGATCTCTACTGCGGCGATCTCTACTGCAATGGCGCACCGGCAGGCGCGGCGTTTTCGGGAAGGCCGGCGTTCTCGGCGTCTTCCTCGACCTCTTCGGGAGGCGGCGCGGTGTCCGCGAAGAGATCGAGCTGCCCCGGCAGCATGGCTTCGAGTCCAGGCAAGAGCGTCCGCAGGTAGTCGGACTTCTTGGCATCGTTCATTTTGCTGAACTTGACGAGGACCTTGGCGGCTTGCTTGTTGAGTCCGTGAACGCCTTCGCAGCGGTTCATGACCTCGACCATCTCCTGCGAGGCTTCCGCCTTCGATGCCTCGGCTTCCTTGATCTCCTTGACGACCTTGACGACGGCGCCCGAGACTCTCAGAACATCCTTGCCTTTTTCGCCGAGCTTATCGACCAACGTCTTGAGCTTGGAAACGGCTTCCTCACGCTTCTTGGCCATGTGAATTTCTCTCGTTATGACGTTTACAAAAGATCACGTCATAGGCTAGAATTTTTGTCGAATCACCGCAAGCCGAAACTCCGAAAGGGCTCCCTGTGTCCACAGACGATCCACATGCCTTTGCTCCGATTCCTCCGGGCACCGGACACAACAAGCCGCCGCGCGACGCTCTCGCTTCCGCTGCGCTCGCGTTGAAGCTCGCCGAAAGCTTGGCGTCGCTGATCCCGGTCATCAAGAGCGCCGACGACGCCGACCAGATCGCGCACGGCATCCGGGCGGTGCAGGACGCCTATGCCAAGCTCGACCACGATCGCGAAATCCAGGTGAAGCCGCTGAACGCCAGGGTCCAGGCGATCAACAACGAGTATCTGGCGCCGCTCAAGGCGTTCAAGACGATCGAGGACGCGCTGAGGTCGATCAACCGCGTCTGGCTCCTGGCGCAGGAAAAGCTGCGGCAGGAGGAAGCCGAGCGGCTGCGCAGGGAGGCGAGCGACAAGGCAGAAGCGGCGAGGCGAGCCCAGGAGGAGGCCGAGCGCGAGGCCGAGAGGGCCAAGGACGGCGACGTGACCGAGGGACCGCTGCGGCCCGTGGAGGCCGCCAGGGACGCCCAGGAGGCAACGCTGGCGGCGCGCAAGGCCGAGGCTGCGGCTGCGGCCATCGAGAACAGGAGCGTGACCTCCGGCGGCGGCGACAGCCGCGCGGTCGGGCTGCGCACCAAGACCGTCCTCACGATCGCGAGCACCAAAGACTTGATCAAGGTGGTGACCAACATCGGCATAGCCGACAAGGACCTCGTGGAGGACGTCATCAAGGCCGCGCGCCGCTTCAAGAAGAAACGCAATATGTGGCCGATCGGATTGACCGTGACGGAGGAGAAGGTCTGATGCTGACCTGGGAACTCGTCCACATCCCGCCGATCGCGCCGTTCATGAAGGAATTCCAGGAGCACCCGCATGCCAAGTCCTGGATGCGGCTGATCAGCCAATTCATGCAACACAGCCAGACCCAACAGACGCTCTGCACGCTCTGCGACAATCGGATCGGCTGGGGCGGCAATTTCGATTTCGACGCGCTGATTCTCTATCCGTCGATGCCGACCGATAAAAACTGCGTCGTGATGGGCGTCTGCACGGCATGCCTCAAAGCCTACGACGATGTCGATGAACGCTGCGTCGAGAAGCTCCGCAAAGGCATCGTCGGATTTAGCGACCTGAAGATTCTAAGCGGTATCTCCCTGTTTTCATCGAAGAGGAATTGAATGACTTCCGAGCAAATCCAGAAGATACTTGAACAATATGGAGTCGATGTCGCTGATGCGACTTGGACCGTGCATGGGAAAATGGTGATCTACCACAAGGTGCTGGAGCGAATCGCCGTCAAGGCCGGCATCGTCTTCGACCCTCCGTTGATCGTGCGGGCCGAGAAGGACGAGGCCGTCATAGTCGTTACCGGCAGGATGGCATCGAAAATCGAATGGGCAACCGGCGAAGCTCTCCTGAATGCCAATTACAAGATCAAAGGAAGTCAATCTCCTTATATTTGGTCCATGGCCGAGAAGCGCGCCAAGGATCGGGTGATCCTGAAGCTGATCGAGCTGCACGGCGACATCTATTCCGAGGACGAGGCCGACGACCTCAAGCAGCAGTTCGACGCCGAGGCGACCTCGAAGGCGCTGATCGAGGAGATCGATTCGCTCAAGAGTCACGACGCCATCGAAGCCTTGATGAAGCAGAAGCGGGTGAACGACGATCTCGGCAAGATGTCGCCGCAGATGTCGAACCACATCCGCAGCTACGCCAAGGACACCTACCGCTATCTCCGCTCGCGCGCCGGGGTGCATGGCGGCAATGGAAGGGTGCAAGGCGCCCGTCAGGAAGCCGCTGGCGGCGGTTTCGCGCAATCTGGTGGGGGACAGCCGGGCGGCAGATTTGCCCGACAGGAGGCTCCCCAGGCCCGGCAAACGGCATCCCAGATGACCAGGACCGAGCGCGAGGAATGGGCGACCCAGACCCGGCCGATCGACCCGGGGCGCGGCGGCGGCGATGGCGGCGGCAACGAACACACCGCGCAAGGCGGACCTGGGACTCAGCGACGACTCCCGGAGAACGCCCATGACCGTGTCGCCGAGGACGGCCGCCGCGATCCGCAGCACAAGACGCCAGACGAAATCCTCGCCGCCCTGAAGGATGAGCTGCGCTACTGCCACACGGTCGATGAGGTCAACGCGACGACCGACACCTATCGGGCCGCGATCGGCACCTTGACCCCACCGGATATCTCGGCAGCGAACGATATCCGCAAGGCGCGTATCGGCGAGATCGAGGCCGAGGACCGGAGGCGGGCATGACCGATAGCGTCGTCAGGCTAGTCCAGGCTCGAAGAGAAGAGTCCGGAGAGCGCGGCGTGCTCGATATGTGGACGGTCTACGATAGCCCGAAGGATTATCCCGGCGAAATCGTCGCGAGACGCTTCGAGACCGGCGGCGGAAATCCCGAGCCGATCGCGACCGGAGATGTGATTTCGGGCGATATCCACAAGCTGCGGACGATGTTCACGGTCCTTGGCTTTCACCGCATCCCGCGCAACGATCAGGATCAGTCGCAGATCGTCGAGGTTTGGCTGTGATGGAAGTCCTGACAGCGCTCCGTAAATGAAATGCCGGCCGAGGGCGCCTTCGTCAAGCGCGGCGGCGCCTTGTGGCCGACCGATCCTGAGAGCCGCGCCATCCTGCGCTCGCTCAAGCAGGGCGGCCAAGCGATGGTGTCGGTGCGCGTACCCAGGAGCATTAAACAGCACAGGTTCGTATTCGCGTTACTACATGAGATTGTGAAGCATTGTGACAGATTTTACGATGTCGATGACCTGAAGCGCTTTTTGCTTATTAGGACCAGAATGTATCATCTGCGAACGATGCCGGATGGGAGTGTCGTGCTCGAATTGAGTCACGTTAATTTCGGTGCGATGGATCAGGTGATGTTCGCCCGCTGTTGGGAGCGCTGGAAATATATCATCAGAACGGAAATTCTGCCGGACATTGACACCGAAGCCTTGCGCACAACCATCCTCGCGGAAATCGCTTAATGCCTAGAAAGGGCTCCCATGAACAAGCTCATCGCTCTAGCCATGGTTCTGGTGATTTCACCAGAACTCGCCCAAGCCGCCCATTGCCGCCACGGGCAGCTCTACCGCGTCTCGATGCACCGCTGCGTCGGCGCGTCGAGCACGCTCGGCCAAGAGATCAGGCCGCATCGGCACGGTCGATACGCGCAACTCGAAACGAGACATCATTTCAGGCGCAGAGGACCCGAGATCACGATCGAGGACGCTCCGATTCCACCGGAGAAACCTGACACCTTCGTGGACATCCTTCTGCCGGCAGACGGCTCACTCGACGCCGAAGCCGGCGTCAAGACCGAGGAATCGCCCAATCCGCCGTGGCCGAAGAAATGGGATCACTGGAATCCGATCTATTCGCCATGGTGAAGCAAATCCTCTGGAAATGGAGCATGGAGGGCTCGACCACCGTGCTCACTCTCTTCTTCGGCCCGGCCAAGATTCACATGGTTCTGCGCCGCAGAGTTTTCCGCAGGCATTGGTCGATCGAGGTCAAGCGGCATGGCGATTGGCACACGAGAATCGTCAATCCCCCACATGGCGAAATGGCGACGGAGACGCGCAAGCGTTACATGCGCCGCTGCTATGGCGAGGCGGTCTTGAGGATCTATGCGGGAGTCGATTGATGCGCGAGATCGCAGCACACCACGCTGGACGACGGCTGCACCGCCTACCGCACCGTCAAGGTCGAGATCGCCATGCGTGAGATCGAGGAGAGCGGGCTGTGAGCACCGAAGCCCAAGTCGAGGACGAGCCGTTCCTGATGGTCAACGTTCGAGGACGCACGTCCGGCTTGCCGATGAACATCTGGATCGGGCCACGCGGCCATGCGCGCCATGCGGCCCGCATCAAGGTGCAAACGGATCATCGTCGGCAGTTCGATCTCGATCGGTTGGCCGTGGTTGGGATCGATCCGCCCGATCTCATCGAGGGCCATCTCGGCGCCGCCGATCTCGATCTGGTGCGACAGTATATCAGGATCAATCGCCGAGCGATCCTCGATCACTGGGCCGAAAAGACTGACGGCGTCGAATTGGCGCTCGCTCTCAAGCCAATCGCCGGGGTGCCCCCGAGAAGGCGGCCGGCTTGCTGAAGCAAGCCAACCCGATGCGCAGCATCACCATCCACAAGATGATATACGTGACCATAGCGGATGGCAGGCGCCGCACCATCATCATGGTGACGCAGGAGGACTAGGATGACTCTACAAGAGCTTCTGGGAATTGGACCGTTCGCCGCGATTCATATGGACCCTCCCAGCAAGTTCAGAGTCTTCAAGGACCCGGAGCCGAACACGCCGGGAGACCGCTCGGCCGCCCGTCATTACGCGGTGATGAAGCTGAAGGACATCGCTGCCTTCCCGGTGAAGCAGCTCGCCGCCAAGGACTGCCACCTGTTCATGTGGTCCTCGGCCCCATTCCTGTTCGCCCACATGAACATGCTCAGAGGCTGGGGCTTCCGCTATTCCTCGATCGCCTTCACTTGGGTGAAGCTGAAGGAAGGCATGGACCCGGAGCAATTCACGGTCGCTCATCTCGCCGAGGAGGACCTCCACGTCGGCATGGGGCTGACCACCAGGAAGAACACCGAGATAGTGATCCTGGGAAGGCGCGGCTCTCCCAAACGTCTCTCCAAGAAGGTGCGAGAGCTAATCCTGGCTCCGGTGCGCGAACACTCTCGCAAGCCCGACGAAATTTATCAGCGGATAGAGGAATATTGTCCCGGTCCCTACCTTGACTTGTTCAGTCGCGAGAATCACAAAGGATGGACGGCATTCGGTTTTGAAGCCGGCAAGTTCGACAGGGCTCCCATATGCGACTCTATCCCTACAAATGGCGTCATCGAGGCATCTACGGACTCGTTCAGGGGATCGATCCCGTCAACGACAGCGCCGCGATCCTGATCGAGATACCGGCGCTGCGCCTAATCGCCATCGTCTATCGCCCCAACCGAAACTTCCCTTATTGGCTGCGCGTCCTGCGCGACGAGATTCGCAGCGACGGCAAGGATACCACGCTCGCCGTGACTTCCGGGAGCATCAGGATGTGCTTTGCGATCATCCGCGAAGTGGTCGGCAACGAATTAGCGAGGAGAATCGATGAGCCTATTACGGGAACCGCGCCTTCATGACGACGAGTTTCTGAAACGGGTGCGGCAATTGCCGTGCCTCTTCCCGATGTGCAATCGCCAGCCGGTCGAAGCCGCGCACATCCGCCAAGCCCGCGCCGATCTCGATATCACCGAGGCCGGCATCGGCCAGAAGCCGCACGACGCCATGGTGGTGCCTCTGTGTGAGATACATCACAGGATCGGGCAGGGAGCCGAGCATCGCATCGGCTCGAAGGTTTTCTGGCGATCCGTACGGATCGATCCGCACCATGTGGCGCTGCGGCTCTACATCGCCCATCGCCGCATCAGCGACGACATGGAAGCCGTGCAGGCGATGCGCTCGATCGTGCTCGAAGAAAGGTTCGCCGCGCAATAGCGCAAAAGAAAGGCGGCCCGGCGAAGGACTCCCATCCATAACCGGGCCGCCATGTGCAGGACACCCTGAAAGGAATCGACTGCGAGGGGGTATATAGTTGAAGTTTCAAATTGGCGCAAGAGGCTCCCATGGGAAAGATCATCCTCCGCTTCGTCAACGAGGACGACGAACTCGACGCCCAGATCAGAAGAGACCAGTACGGCTTTTGGGCATCGCACGTCGAGGCGATCGTGCCCGATTCCCATGACCATCACATCCTCCGCTACGACGACCGAGAGAAACGGTGGGGATGGACCGAGGGGGAAGACGATTGGCACGAGGAATGCGTCGTCGAAATCCCGGTCACGGACGAACAGCAATCCGACTTCTATTGGTTCCTCAACATGGAGGTCCAGGGAAAGCGCTACGACATGCGCGCCATTGCCGGCGTGCAGTACGATCTCGCCTCGCATAAGCGTGATCGCTGGAATTGCTCGGACCCGATCTATTGGGCGCTGGTCACTGCCCAGGTCTTCAAGACCCTGGCACCCGGTCTCTGGTACGTGACGGCCCGCGACATCATGCTGGCGCTCTCGGCGGTGATGCCAATCCCGCCGATCAGAACCCGAATCGAACGAACAGACACGTGACCACGGCGCGAGGGCCGACGTCGGGATTGAAGAAAGCCCAGACGTAGCCATCCTCGGAAGCGAACACCCGATCACGCGGAACGACATTGTCGAGCCCATCCACCTTCCAGCCGCCCACGACCTCCGAGACTTGCCAGGGAAAGAGCCTGTGAACGTCTCTCGGCCCGCAACAAACCGCCTTGACCCATGGCGGCACATTCGAGCCGTCTGCCCATTGGTCATGTACCCGCGTGATCTTGATCTTGGCGAGCCTCTCGACTTTGGCGCAGGTCTCGGCGACGGCGACGAACCTGCCGTTGGTCATGTGCAAAAGGCAATGCAAGCCGCTGGCGTAATGCCCCTGACCCTTCGCCGAGCGCAGCGACGAGATATCTTCGGGATTGACCCTGATCTCGTTGCCGCGAGGATCATGCAGGATGATCAGGTTCAGCGCCAGGACGATCCCCGCGATCACTTGCGCAACCCTTGCAGCGGTGAATGCGATCCTACGCCGCGTCTCCTCGACCTTGTTACGACCTCGACCTCGGTCAACGTCACCGGCTTCAGCGCTGCCTTGAATGACCAATAGTAGTCGGCGATAATGACGTCCTTGTCATGACCGTTGACGACGGTGCGCGCTCCGATCGGGTCCTCTTCGTTCTCGTTGAAGAACTGCGGGAGCCCGTTTCCGGTGAACCATCCGGTAATCATGCCGTCGAACAGCACGAGGGCGCTCGGAGTGTCCTCAAGCATGCGGTGCGGATACTGAACGAGCGGCGCGTAGTAGTCGTATTTATCACTCAGAATCCCTTGCGCCTTCTGGTAATTTTCCAGCCACGTCAGTTGCACGTGACCGCGCCCGTAATAGC
>Ga0318562_10000784_pt1 | contig 14232 bp, 13 predicted proteins | sample GRESIP066b5f18_FD_203688 | JGI IMG/M metagenome (GOLD analysis project Ga0318562, IMG submission 203688) | Tropical soil microbial communities from Luquillo Experimental Forest, Puerto Rico - GRE.SIPMG.066b5f18 | ecosystem: Environmental > Terrestrial > Soil > Tropical forest > Bulk soil... | reverse complement strand
GTGCTTTTGACCCGCGACTCCAATTCCAAGGCGTCGCAGGAGCAAATGGTCCGCTCGACGATCCAGAACTTCGACGTCGCCGTGCAGAAGGGCGATCTGGCCACCCTGCGCAGCATCACTTGCGGCGCCACCCGCGACAGCTACGTCAACTACGACGACCGCGCATGGGCCGATACCCACACCAGGGTCGCCGCGGCCAAGCAGTACCCGGTGGTGGCCAGCATCGACCAGGTCGTCGTCAACGGCGACCACGCCGAAGCCAACGTCACGACTTTCATGGCCTATGCGCCGCAAACCCGCTCCACCCGCAGCTTCGACCTGCAGTTCCGCGATGAGCAGTGGAAGATCTGCCAGGCAGCTAACAGCTAGCTCACAGCAATACTTCTAGGGAAACACCTGATATTTCCCTGCGTACTTCATGGGTAGCGTCTTGACCAGGTTCAATCCTGTGCAAGAAGGAAGGGCTAGCCATGACCCAACCCACCGCGGCAATCGCCGCAGCAACGTTTTGTCGCCGCCGGGGTTCTGTCCGTGTCGACGCCCGCCGCGCAGGCGGCGCCCGGTGACTGCTCCGATTGGGAGTTCGGCGGCGGCACCACCGTCAGCGTCTCGGGAAACTTCGTGCCCCCGGACCCCGACGGCCTCAACATCGGATTCAGCAGCCCCGGCAAGAACCCCAGCGGGCCTGCGCAAGCCACCTCATTGCCCGTCATCGGCACGTCGGACGGCACGATCGCCGGCAGCATCAGTGGCAACAGCGTGTTCCTGATCTGGAAACAAGCCAACGGCAGAACCATCATTCCTCTCGACAACGGCAAAATCGGGCCCGATGGCGTCGCGACCGGCACGACCGGAGGCGACTTCGCCGGAGGGACGTGGACGTCGAGCCCGCTGGTCTGCACCAAGAAGGAAAATGCGGCGGACGCCGCACCCGCAGGACCGCCGCCGGGGCCGACCCTGTCACAACCGAAACCTGTGACGGGCGGGATCGTCATCACCGTCACGGACCACAGCGGCCAGACGTCGAAATGCCACTACGACTCGGAGGTCTTCAAGCGCGACTTCACGCTGAACGCGAACTCCAGCGCCGATCTGACCTTCCTTTTCGCGATTCCGTTGGACCGCGACTGGCCTGTCACCGTCACCTGCGACAACGGGGCGACGACGCAGCAGACGATCCACTTCTAGGCGGATATGCTCCGGCCTGCGCTGTGCAGGTCGTTGCACGCTTCGACGACGCGCTCCGACATGGAGGCCTCTGCCTTCTTCATGTAGCTGCGCGGGTCGTAGACCTTCTTGTTGCCGACCTCGCCGTCGATCTTCAGCACACCGTCGTAGTTGGAGAACATGTGACCGACCACCGGCCGGGTGAACGCGTACTGGGTGTCGGTGTCGACGTTCATCTTCACAACGCCGTAGCCCAATGATTCCTCGATCTCCGACTTGAGCGAGCCCGACCCGCCGTGGAAAACGAAGTCGAAAGGCTTTGCGTCGTCGGCCAATCCGAGCTTGGCGGCGGCCACCTTCTGACCCTGCGCGAGCACATCGGGACGCAGCTTGACGTTGCCGGGCTTGTACACGCCGTGCACGTTGCCGAACGTCGCGGCGAGCAGATACTTGCCGTGCTCGCCCGCGCCGAGCGCCTCGATGGTCTTCTCGAAGTCCTCCGGCGTGGTGTAGAGCTTCTCGTTGATCTCGGCCTCGACGCCGTCCTCCTCGCCGCCGACCACGCCGATCTCGATCTCCAGAATGATCTTGGCGGCGGCCGTCTGCTTCAGCATCTCCTTGGCGATCGCCAGGTTCTCGTCGATCGGCACGGCGGAGCCGTCCCACATGTGCGACTGGATCAGCGGGTTCTTGCCGTCGGCCACCCGCTTCGCAGAGATCGCCAGCAGCGGGCGGACATAGGTGTCGAGCTTGTCCTTCGGGCAGTGGTCGGTGTGCAGGGCGACCGTGACCGGGTACTTCTCGGCGACGATGTGCGCGAACTCCGCAAGCGCCACCGCACCGATGACCATCTCCTTGATCCCGAGACCCGAGCCGAACTCGGCCCCGCCCGTCGAGAACTGGATGATGCCGTCGCTGCCCGCGTCGGCGAACCCCTTCAGAGCTGCGTTGATCGTCTCCGATGAGGTGCAGTTGATCGCAGGGAACGCATACGACTGCTCCTTGGCGCGGGCCAGCATCTCGGCGTAGGCCTCGGGCGTTGCGATGGGCATGGGACTTCCTCTCGCTGGTTCAGCTGTCCACCCGCCAGTATCGCAAGTGTGGGCGCGCTCAGCAGGCCATCAGGCCGACGCCGGTATCTTGGTGAGCCATGACCACCACCACGGTGATGTTGATGCCGGACTTCCTGGACCCGATAAAGCTCATCGGCTACTTCGGAGCCTGGGCGCTGGTGGGTTTGCTGCTGGTGATCTTCGTCGAGTCCGGCGTTCTGTTCCCCGTGCTTCCCGGCGACACGCTGCTGTTCGTCGCTGGCATGCTCGCCGCGGGTACCGCGGCGGCCGGGCAGGCCAATTTCACGCTCTGGCAGCTGCTCGTCTTCATCCCGATCGCCGCGGTCCTCGGCGGGCAGGTCGGCTATTTCATCGGCCGGTACGTGGGCACCCACATGTTCAAGCCGAACGCGCGCATCCTCAAGAAGCGCTACCTGGACGAAGCTCACGCCTTCTTCGAGCAGCGGGGACCTTTCGCGATCGTGATCGCCCGATTCGTGCCGATCGTGCGGACGCTGGCGCCGATCACCGCGGGGGCCGCCAGAATGGGCTACGGCGTCTTCACCCTCTTCAATGTGATAGGCGCCGTCCTCTGGGGCGTCGGCCTGACACTGCTCGGGTACGGGCTGGGCCAGTTCGCCATCATCCAGAAGCTGCTCGAGCCGATCTTCATCCTGATCGCTCTCGCCTCAATCTCCCCGATGATCATCGAGTGGTACAAGCGGCGTCGCGCGGCGAAGGCGTCGGGTAGCGCTGCCGCCGAGCCCGCCGCCGACCAGTCCTCCTAGCGCCTCGATCAGATCGCGCAGTCCGGTCAGCGAGTTCGCGGGCAGAAACAGGTCGCAGTACGGCAGGGCCGCAGCCATCGAACCCGCGAGCGGCGCGAAACCGGGTTGCGCGGCCCGCGGGTTGAGCCAGACGACGGTGTGCGCCCGCCGCCGCAGCCGGGCCATCGCCCGTTCGAGCACTTCCGGCGGGTCGCTGTCCCAGCCGTCGGAGGCGACGATGACCACCGCCCCGCGCAGCGTGCTGCCGCGCGGCGCCGCCAACAGCCCACCCACGGACCGCCCGATGTGGGTGCCGCCGTATCGGTCCACCACCTTGTCGTTGGCCCTGCTCAGCGCCACCTCCGCGGATCGATGTGACAGCGCGGGCGTGAGCCGCGTCAACGAGGTCGAGAACGCGAAGACCTCGGGCCGAACACCCTTCTGCCGCAACGCGGCCGCGCGCATCAGGTGCAGATAGATGGTCGCGTACGGGCGCATCGACCTGCTGACGTCGCAGACAAGAACAACCCGGCGGGGCCGACGGTGCCTGCGGGATCTTGCGAGCCGCACCACCTCGTAGCTCGTCGTGCGCGAGGACCGCATCGACTCCCGCACGTCGATTCGCTTGCCCCGGCGATGCACCTCCCTGCGCAGGGTCCGGCGCTGCGGCCACCCGGCGGACAGCTGTTCCAGCCAGGTGCCGATTCGACGCAGGTCGTCCTCGTCGAACCGATCGAACGACTCCTCGGCCCTTGCCACCAGCCTGCTGGGTAATGCATCCGGCACCGCGATGCCGTCGTCGGCGAATTCGGCGGCGCGCGCGTTCGTCGGCAAGGTGGTCCACGGCAGACCGTCGCTCTCACCGCTAGCGCTGTCGCGTCCGGAGACACCCGGCGCCGCGGCATCGGACCGGTCGGGTGCGCGGTCCTCCGGCTGTAGCTGACGCTGGGCCACCGAATCGGCGAAGATCACGTCGAACACCGCGTTGAACCCGGTCAGATCCTCGGCCCGGTTGACCAAGGTCAGGCGTGCGGTCCAGTACAGCGCAGTGCGCGATCGCGGCGCCATGTGGCGCATGGCCTGCACAAGCGTGCCTGGCCCGTCGGCCGACACCACGACCCCGCCTGCGCGCAACTTGGCGACCAGCGCGACCGCAAACGCGGAGACGTCGACTCCGCGAAGCAGCAGCGGCGTCGTCATGACCTGCCGCGCAACGCCTTTCGGGCCATCCTCAGCCGCCCGAGCGTGAACAGAATTGCGGCGACCAGGAACGCGCCGAAGATCGGCGGCCCGTACTTCTTCAGCGCTGACCCGCCCGCAAGCTGGATGAGGTCGATGGGCTCGGCTTCGGGTTTCACAGCATTTACGACCTGCGGCGCCTGCCCGTTGTGATCGGTGGTGGTGGTGGCGGGGGCGCTGTCTGCGGCCAGCTTGGCCTCCAGCGACTCGACGAACTGTCCGAGAAGCTTCTCGGATACCTGTTGCAGCATGCCGCTGCCGAACTGGGCCAGCTTGCCGACGATCTTCAGATCGGTGTCGACGGTGACGCGGGTGTGATCCCCGGCCTCGTGCAGTTGCGCGGTGACTGTGGCGGCCGCGTTACCCGTGCCGCGCGCTTCCTTGCCCTTGCCGTCGATGACGGCGCGGTGCGCGTCGCGGTCCTGCTCGACGAAGCGCACTTTGCCGCTGAACTCGCTCGTCACCGGGCCGACCTTCACCTTGACCTTGCCAAGCACGTCGTCCCCTTCGCGGCCCGTCATCTGCGCACCCGGCATCAGCGGGATGACCTGTTCCAGATCGGTGAGGACGTTCCAGGCGTCCTCGATCGGCGCGCTGACGGTGAACTCGTTGGCAATCTTCATTCAGGGGTCCTTTCACTGTGAGCTGTACTCGGCGAGCGCTTCGCCGATCGTGACGAAGTCATCGGGGGTTTTCGCCAGCGCGCCGAGGCCGGCGAGACCCCGCTCGGTGTCGGCGTCGACCAGGTCGGCCACCCCGAGCGCAACCAGCGCGGAAACCCAGTCGATGGTCTCCGCGATACCTGGCGGCTTGTCGAGGTCGAGACCTCTTGTGTAACTGATGAACTGGGCCGCGTGCTCGATGAGCGGCGTGCTCGCGCCGGGGACCGTGCGCCGGACGATCGCGGCGGCCCTGGCCGGCTCAGGGTAGTCGATCCAGTGATACAGGCAACGGCGGCGCAACGCGTCGTGTAGATCGCGGCTGCGGTTGGACGTGAGCACGGCGATCGGTGGCCGCTCGGCGACGAACGTCCCCAGTTCAGGCACGGTGACCGCCGCCTCGCCGAGGAACTCCAGCAGCAGCGCTTCGAATTCGTCGTCGGCACGGTCGATCTCGTCGATCAGCAGGACCGGCGCACCCGCCCCCCGATAGCGCACGCAGTGCAGGATCGGGCGGTCGACGAGGTATTCCTCGGTGTACAGGTCGGACTCGTCGATGCCTGCGTTCTTGGACTCGGCGAGCCGGATGCTCAGCAGCTGACGTTGGTAGTTCCAGTCATACAGGGCTTCGGCCGCGGTAAGGCCTTCATAGCACTGCAGCCGCACCAGCGGCGTACCCAGCACGGCTGCAAGGGTTTTCGCCGCCGTCGTCTTCCCGACACCGGGCTCGCCCTCCAGCAACAACGGCCTGCCGAGCGTGACGGCGAGGAATATCGCCGACGCGGTGCCGAGGTCGAGCAGATAGTCCTCCGCGTCGAAACGCCGGATCACCTCGTCGACGTCGGCGAACGTATTCACGCTTCCGCACTCAGCCCGTCGACCCTGATCGACTTCACCACCTCCGCCACGATGGACACCGCGATCTCGGCGGGTGTCTTCGCACCGATCGGCAGCCCGACCGGTGTGTGCACCCTTTCACATTCGGCGTCGGTGAGGTCGAGACCGCCCAGGATCGACGCACCGCGGACGCGACTGGCCACCAGCCCGATGTATCCGACGCCTGCGTCGAGCGCGGCGCGGATCGTCTCGGCTTCCGCGCCGCCGAGGCTCGCGATCACCACCGCTGTCGTCCCCGTCAGGTCGCCGATGTCGCCTGCCTGGGCGTCGTAGCCCATCGCACCGCACAGGTCCACAACCGCATCGGCGATCGGCGTCGCGCCGAACACCCGCACCAGCGGCGCAGGCACCTGGGGCACGAGGAAGATCTCCAGCGCCCCACCGGACAGGCACGGGTTGACCACCACGCATGCGCCCGGTGCCTCAGGGAAATGCACATCGCCGTCGGGCAGCACACGCAACAGCACGCTCTCGTTCGTCTGCAGCGCCCCCATCGCCGCCTTGCGCACCGAGTTCTGTGCGCAGTGGCCGCCGACAAAGCCCTCAATGGTGCCGTCGGACAACAGGATCGCCTCGTCGCCCGCGTGCGCTGACGTAGGCGGCGCCGCTCGCACCACCGTGGCGTGGACGAACGGTGTCCTCGACCGCAGCAACTGCTGCGCCCGTTCGTCCATCTTCATCGCTGGCATGTGCTCTTTCGCTCCTCGCGTGCGCGGAACAACCTTCTAGATCGGCGGGGTTGGCCTGCCCTGCATGGCCTCCCAAACACGTGACGGTGTCAATGGCATATCGGCGTGCCGCACACCGAACGGCGCCAACGCATCGACGACCGCGTTGACGACCGCGGGCGGTGACCCGACCGTTGCCGACTCGCCGATGCCCTTGGCACCGATCGGATGATGAGGCGACGGCGTCACGGTGTACCCCGTCTCGAAATGCGGCACCTCCATGGCCGTCGGGATGAGGTAGTCCATCAGCGACCCGCCGAGGCAGTTGCCTTCTTCGTCGAACGCGATGATCTCCATGAGCGCCATGCCGATTCCGTCGACGAGTCCGCCGTGCACCTGTCCCTCGATGATCATCGGGTTGATGCGGGTGCCGCAGTCGTCGACGGCAAGGAAGCGGCGCACCTTCACCACCGCGGTGCCGGGATCGATGTCGACGACGCAGAAGTACGCGCCGTAGGGATAGGTGAGGTTCTCCGGGTTGTAGCAGACCTCCGCGTCCAGACCGCCTTCGATGCCATCGGGCAGATCGCCAGCGCCGTGTGCACGCATCGCGATGTCCTGGATGGTCACCGACGCCGACGGGTCGCCCTTGACGTGGAAGGAGCCCTTCTCCCACTCGAGGTCGGCGACGGAGGCCTCGAGCATTCCGGAGGCAATGATCTTGGCCTTGTCCCTTACCTTGCGTGCGACGAGCGCGGCGGCGGCGCCCGACACCGGCGTGGACCGGCTGCCGTATGTGCCGAGGCCGAATGGCGTCTGGTCGGTGTCGCCGTGGACGACGTCGATATCGTCGGGCGGGATACCCAGCTCCTCGGCAACGATCTGGGCGAACGTCGTCTCGTGGCCCTGGCCCTGTGTCTGAACCGAGAGCCGCACAACGGCTTTCCCGGTCGGGTGCACACGCAGTTCGCAGCCGTCGGCCATGCCAAGGCCGAGGATGTCCATGTCCTTGCGGGGGCCCGCGCCGACGGCTTCGGTGAAGAAGGACATGCCGATACCCATCAGCTCGCCGCGCTCGCGCTTCTCCTTCTGTTCGGCGCGCAGGGCGTCGTAGCCGATCATGTCCATCGCTTTGCGCATCGTCGTCTCGTAGTCGCCAGAGTCGTAGACCCAGCCGGTCTTGGACTTGTACGGGAACTGGTCGGGGCGCAACAGGTTCTGCAGCCGCAGCTGCGCGGGGTCCATCTTCAGCTCGAACGCGAGGCAGTCCACCAGGCGCTCGACGAAGTACACCGCCTCGGTGATGCGGAACGAACACGCATACGCGACGCCGCCCGGCGCCTTGTTCGTGTACACCGCGGTCATGTGGCAGTACGCCGCCTCGATGTCGTAGCTACCGGTGAACACGCCGAAGAAACCGGCCGGGTATTTCACCGGAGCGGCGGTGCCGTTGAAGGCGCCGTGATCAGCCAGCACATTGGAGCGGATCGCCAGGATCTTGCCGTCCTTGGTGGCCGCGATCTCACCGACCATGATGTAGTCGCGGGCGAAGCCTGTGCTGGTGAGGTTTTCGCTGCGATCCTCCATCCACTTGACCGGCTTGCCGAGCAGCAGCGATCCGACGATCGCGCACACATAGCCTGGATAGATCGGCACCTTGTTGCCGAATCCGCCACCGATATCGGGCGAGATGACCCGGATCTTGTGTTCGGGCAGGCCCGCGACCAACGCGTAAAGTGTGCGGTGCGCATGTGGCGCCTGCGTGGTGGACCACAGTGTCAGCTTGCCGCTTACCGGGTCGAGGTCGGCTACGGCACCGCAGGTTTCCATCGGTGCGGGATGCACGCGCGGATAGACGATCTCCTGCTTCACGACGACGTCGGCCTTGGCGAAGACGGCGTCGGTCGCCGCCGAATCGCCGGTCTCCCAGTCGAAGCAGTGGTTGTCGGTCTTGCCGTCGAGGTCCGTCCGGATCACCTCGGCATCGGGATCGAGCGCCTTTCGGGCATCGATGACCGGCGCGAGCGGTTCATAGTCGACGTCGATGAGCTCGAGCGCGTCGCGGGCGGAGTAGCGGTCCTCGGCCACGACGAACGCCACCTCCTGGCCCTGGAACCGCACCTTGTCGGTGGCGAGCACGGCCTGCACGTCGTTGGACAGCGTCGGCATCCAGGCCAGGCCCTTCTCTGCCAGATCGGCACCGGTCACAACCGCCTTGACCTTCGGATGTGCTTGTGCGGCAGAGACATCGATGCTGTTGATCCTGGCGTGGGCATAGGGTGAGCGCAGGATCGCCAGGTGCAACATGCCGCGCAGGTTGACGTCGTCGACGTAGTTGCCGCGGCCCCTGATGAACCTCGGGTCCTCCTTGCGCAGCATGCGGCCGTGGCCGCACGGCTTTTGATCGTTGTCGGCCGTTTCTTCCGGCGACTCCGGGCGCGACTCGAGCGTGGTCATGCGTTGGCCTCCTCGTTGGCGTGCTGAGCCGCCCACTGCACCGACCGCACGATCGTGGTGTAGCCGGTACACCGGCAGATCTGTCCGGAGATCGCCTCGCGGATCTCGTCCTCAGTCGGGTCGGGATTGCGGTCGAGCAGGGCGCGAGCGGTGATCATCATTCCCGGCGTGCAGAAACCGCACTGCAGGCCATGGCATTTCATGAACCCCTCCTGCACAGGGTCGAGGCGGCCGTCCACCTCGAGGCCCTCGACGGTGCGCACGCTGTGCCCCGACGCCATGGCCGCCAGCATCGTGCAGGACTTAACCGGCTCGCCGTCGACGTCGACGACACACGTGCCGCAGTTGCTCGTGTCGCAACCCCAGTGAGTTCCGGTGAGCTGCAGGTGATCCCGTATGAAATGCACGAGCAGCATGCGCGGCTCGACGTCGGCGGTCACCTGCTCGCCGTTGACTGTCATGGTCACCTGCATGTCAGCGACTCCTCTCGACCGCGGTGCGAAGGGTTCGGATCGTCAGCTCGCTCGCCAGGTGGCGCTTGTAGTCGGCACTGCCGCGCATATCGTCCACCGGTTCGCAGGCTTGCGACGCTCCCCTGCCCGCCTCCGCGAATGTCTCCTCTGCGGCAGGCTTGCCCACCAACGCTTCTGACACAGCTGCCAGAGCTTCTGCATCCGGATTGACGGCCGTCAGACCGACGCGTGCGGCGGCAATGGTGTCACCGTCGAGCGTCACCGCAGCACCCGCCGCGGCCACCGCCCAGTCGCCGACCCGGCGCTCGACCTTCGCGTACGCGCTCGACGAGTTTGGCCGCAGCGGGATGCGCACCTCGACGAGCATCTCGTTGAACGCCAGCGAGGTCTCGTACGGGCCCGCAAGGAAGTCGTCGATGGCGATCTCGCGCTCACCGGTCGGGCCGCGAACCAGGCATACGGCGCCAAGAACGGCGTTCACCGTTGTCAGGTCCTCCGCCGGATCGGCCTGGCACAGCGATCCGCCGAGCGTGCCGCGGTTGCGGACCACCGGGTCTGCGATCACCCGTTCGGCGTCGCGGAAGATCGGGCAGACGGCCGCAAGCTCGTCGCTCTCCAGCACCTGGCGGTGCCGCGCCATCGCGCCGATCCGCACCTGCGTCGGCTCGGCTCCCCCTTCCACGACGATGTGGCCGAGCTCGGCCGCCAGGTCGTTGATGTCGACCAGGTATTCGGGGTTGGCGATGCGCAGCTTCATCATCGGCAGCAGGCTGTGCCCGCCCGCGACGATCAATGCCCCGTCGCCTAACCGGTCGAGCAGTCCGACGGCGTGGTCAACGCTCGTCGCGCGCTCGTACTCAAAAGGACCAGGTACCTGCATGTGACCGACCTCACGTCGTTGGGTTGTGCGCCCAGTCTCAGCCGGTATCGCGGGGCCGTCAATATTGAGTTAAGTGATCACTTAACTCGCTGGTTTCGTGGTGGATCCTGCCGTTGGTGTCGGTCAGCGGACGCCCCCCGCCGCCCCACTGGCGGGCGATGATCTCGGCGGCGATCGACACCGCGGTCTCCTCCGGCGTCCGCGCGCCGAGGTCGAGCCCGATCGGGCTGTGCAGCCGCTCGAGCTCGGCTTCCGTCAGCCCGGCTTCCCGCAGTCGGGCCAGCCGGTCGTCGTGGGTGCGCCGCGATCCCATCGCGCCCAGGTACCCGACCATGGGCAGCCGCAGCGCCACCTCGAGAAGCGGCACGTCGAACTTGGGATCGTGGGTGAGCACGCAGATGACGGTGCGGGCGTCGATCTCGCCCGCCTCGTGCTGGGCCGCCAGGTAGCGGTTGGGCCATTCGACGACGACCTCGTCGGCGGTCGGGAACCGCGCAGGCGTTGCGAACACGGGCCGGGCGTCGCACACCGTGACGCGGTAGCCGAGCAGGGAGCCCTGGCGGGCCAGGGCGGCAGCGAAGTCGATGGCGCCGAACACCAGCATTCGCGGCCGCGGCGCGTAGCTCGCCACGAAGACCTCCATGCCGGCGCCGCGGCGTTGCCCGTCGGGGCCGTAGGTGAGCACCTCGCTGCGGCCCGCGGCCAGCAGACCACGGGCATCGTCGGCGATGGCCTCATCGGCGCGCGCCGAGCCGAACGAACCGACCGCCGAATCCGGTCCTACGATGAGCCTGCGGCCGACCCATTCGGGATCGACGTGCGAGATGACCGTGGCGACCGCGACCGGCCGGTGTTCGGCGATGTCGTCGGCGACGGCACCCAGCTCGGGAAAGGTGCTGCGGGATATCGGTTCGACGAAGACGTCGAGGATGCCGCCGCAGGTGAGCCCGACGGAGAATGCGTCGTCGTCGCTGATTCCGTATCGCTCGAGCCGCGGCGCGCCGTCCCGCACAACGTCGTTGGCCAGTTCGTAGACCGCACCCTCGACACAACCACCCGAAACCGACCCGCTGACGGTGCCGTCCGGGGCGACCACCATCGATGCTCCCGCGGGTCGCGGCGCCGAGCGGAAGGTGCGCACGACGGTGCCGACACCCGCGGTTTCACCCGCCTGCCAGACGGCCAACAGCTCGGTCAGAACTTCACGCACACAAGCCAAAGTAGGCTCAATTCGTGACACCGGCTCAGCTTCGGGCCTTTTCGGCCGTGGTGCGGCTCGGCTCCGTGCGCGCCGCCGCCGAGGAACTGGGCATGTCAGACGCCGGAATATCGATGCACGTCGCGCAGTTGCGCAAGGAACTCGACGACCCGTTGTTCTCCAAGACCTCGGCCGGGCTCGCATTCACGCCGGGCGGCTTGCGGTTGGCGAGCCGGGCGGTGGAGATCCTCGGTCTGCAGCAGCAGACGGCGATCGAGGTGACCGAGGCGGCGCACGGCCGCCGGCTGCTGCGAATCGCGGCGTCGAGCGCGTTCGCCGAGCACGCCGCGCCGGGTCTGATCGAGCTGTTCTCGTCGCGGGCCAACGATCTGTCGGTGGAACTGTCCGTCCACCCGACAAGCCGATTCCGCGAGCTGATCAGTTCCCGCGCCGTCGATATCGCGCTCGGCCCGTGCGCCGACGACGAAAGCGCCAACGGCGCCATCGTCGTGCGACCGTTCCTGAAGTACCAGATCCTCACCGTCGCCGCACCCGGCAGCCCGCTCGCCACGCATCCGCCGGCCCCCGCGCTTTTACGTGAGCAGCACTGGATGCTGGGCCCGTCGGCGGGCAGTGCTGACGGTGAAATCGCGTCGATACTCAGAAATTTGGCCATTCCCGAGTCGCAGCAGCGGATCTTCCAGAGTGACGCAGCAGCGCTGGAGGAAGTGCAGCGCGTCGGGGGCGTCACGCTGGCGATCGGCTTCGCGGTCGGAAAGGACCTCTCTGCAGGACGGGTGGTGCACGTAAAGGGACCAGGTCTTCAGGCGCCTGGCGAATGGTGTGCGATGACGCTGACGCCGTCGGCCCGCCAGCCGGCCGTCTCGGAGCTGGTCCGCTTCATCACCACACCGCGCTGCACCCAGGCGATGTTGCGTGGCACCGGCGTCGGCGTGACCCGATTCCGCCCCAAAGTCCATGTGACGCTGTGGAGTTAGGGCGCTTGGGAACATTGCATCCAGGGCTGTGGACAAGCGGCGAATCGCGACCCTCATTGCAATTTCGGCGGTCTCCAGCCCCGTCGCGCGAAGGCGATATGGGCGCGGTGCAGGATGAACCGCCTGCTGTGCTCGGCGACCACGCGGATGTCGATCCACCCCTCGCGGTCGATCAATTCGGCTCGACCGATGTCGTGGACGTACTGGCCACGTACCTGACTGTGGTGTGATCCCTCATAATCGAAGCCGACCTGAGGCTCGTCGTAGCCCATGTCGATGAAAGCTTGGCTCTTCCCATCGGTCACCATGATCTGAGTACGCGGTGGCGGCAGCCGGTCATCAATGAGAACGAGCCTCAGACGTGTTTCCTGAGGCGATTGCGATCCACTATCCATCAGAGGCAACGCGATTCGCGCGCGGGGTAAGCCACGCGCTCTCGGGTAGCGGTCGGCGAGCAGGATCACCTGTGACGCGGTGATACCCGTTGCCCGCGCGAGCGCATCGAGACGTGCAACCGCAAGGTCCCGCGGCAGGTGGCGCGCGATGTCGAATGCCGTGCGCTGGGGAGTCGTGACCGGCATACCGCCGATATCGATGATGTCGGTCTGGTCGACGCGCTCGTTTCGAACTGCGATGCCGCGCGGCGGCCGGCCGCAGCGCCAGATCATTTCTATTGGTGTGTCCGCGTCCACCCACAAAGCACCATGCATGGCAGCCGCCGCGCAGCCCGTGATGACACCGTTTCGGCCAGACCACAGCCACGCACCTCGTGTCCGTTGTTCAAGCGACGGGACCACCTGCTTGGGCAGGTAGACGTTCGGGAAGATCGTTCGATAGTGCCAGCGGAGTCGTGCGCGAGTTATGCCGCCACCAGCGAGGGCGGCACTGCCAACGAACACGTCTCGCATCCCGCGATGGTGACCAGGCGGCCCGACAATCTGCTCGAAGCCGGCAGAAGATTGCATCCAGGGCTGTGGATAACTCCTCGCGACAGCCCTACGTGCAATCTTCAGGTTGTCTCACGACTCCAATGCGCGGATCAGGCTTGCGGCGTCCCATGGGCCCTTGTGCCGTTTGCCGTTGACGAAAAAGGTCGGCGTCGAGTTGAGGTCCATCACCTCGGCATCCTGGGCGTCGTCCTGCACGCGGTGCAGCGCCTTCGACGCGTGCACGCGCACGTCTTTGTCGAAGCGTTCGATGTCGCAGCCAGCGGTGACGGCGTATCGGTAGATATCCGACCACTCGAGATCGTCGGGATGCGCGAACATCTCGATGGCCATCTCCCAGAACCTGCCCTGTAGCGCCGCCGCCTCGCTGGCCCGCGCCGCGTCGAACGCGCGCGGGTGCACCCGCTCGAGCGGCAGGTGCCGCCACACGTAACGCAGTCGGTCACCGAAGTGGTCACGCACCTGGTCGATCGACCCGGTGGCACGGCTGCAGAACGGGCACTCGAAGTCGCCGTACTCGACGAGGGTCAACGGTGCGTCCGGCCTGCCGCGGATGTGGTCTCGGTCGGGGTCGACGGCCCGAACAAGCTTGAGCCCCACCGGCTGTGGCGGGCTGAGCCAGTCGGTGATCCGGAAGATGGCCCAGCCGAGCAGGAACGCCAACATCGATGCAAGCAGCACACCGACGCGGGCCTCGTCCTGGCGCAGCGGGTCGTGGATCGCGATGTCGATGATGAAAAGCGAGATGGTGAAACCGATTCCGGACAGCGCCGCGCCGCCTGCCACCCGCCGCAGCGTCAGGCCGGGGGCAAGCTCCCCCCAACGAAGCT
>Ga0318562_10000783_pt1 | contig 14233 bp, 12 predicted proteins | sample GRESIP066b5f18_FD_203688 | JGI IMG/M metagenome (GOLD analysis project Ga0318562, IMG submission 203688) | Tropical soil microbial communities from Luquillo Experimental Forest, Puerto Rico - GRE.SIPMG.066b5f18 | ecosystem: Environmental > Terrestrial > Soil > Tropical forest > Bulk soil... | reverse complement strand
TTCACCATGGGAAGGCCGGGAACCGCCAGCAGCTCGACGCGCTGCATCAAGCGAACTTCTTGCGCAGCCTAGGCGACACCTGCTCGCCAAAGAGCTTGAGGAAGCGCTCCTGGTCGGGCCCGGGCGCGTGGAACACCAGGTGCTTGAAGCCGAGGCCGACATAGGCGCCAACCTTCTCGACCACCTCGTCGGGATCGTTCGACACGATCCAGCGGCTGGCCGCGCGCTCGACCGGCAGGGCGTCGGCGAGCTTCTGCATCTCGACCGGATCCTCGACCGACATCTTCTCCTCGGGCGTCAGCGCCAGCGCCGCCCAGTGGCGGGTGTCCTGCCGAGCGCGTTCCTTGTCGCTATCGAACGAGACCTTGATCTCGATCATGTTCTCGTACGGATGCTTCTTCGGCTCTGCCGCCTTGGAAATGCCCTCGGCGACGCTCGGCATCAGCGTCTCGGTGTAGAGCTCCCACTTCTTGCCGCTGGTGCAGATGAAGCCGTCGCCGGTGCGGCCGGCATAGCGCGCCACCACCGCGCCCGCCGCGGCGACATAGATCGGGATCTCGTCGGCGGGCCGGTCGTAGATCGTGGCCTTCTCGGTCTTGTAGTACTCGCCCTCGAAGCTGATGCGCTCGCCGCGCCACAGGGTGCGGATCAGGGTGACCGCCTCACGCATGCGGGCGAAGCGTTCCTTGAATTCGGGCCACGGCGCGCCGGTCGACGGCACCTCGTTCAGCGACTCGCCGGTGCCGATGCCCAGGATGACGCGGCCCGGGAACATCGAGCCCAGCGTGCCGAAGGTCTGCGCCACGATCGACGGGTGATAGCGGAAGGTGGGCGTCAGCACGCTCGTGCCCATGACGAGCTTGGAGGTGCGCGCGCCCAGCGCCCCCAGCCACACCAGCGACGACGGCGCGTGGCCGTCGACATGCTTCCACGGCTGGAAGTGGTCGCTCACGAAAGCACTATCGAAGCCGGTCTTTTCCGCCAGGACGGCGAAATCGAGCAGCTTGGCCGGCGCGAATTGTTCGGCAGATGCCTTGTATCCGAGCTTGAGCACGGCGATTGTTCCTCAGGAATGTTCGGGCGAGAGTCCTAGCACATCGCGGGGAGGGGTCCATGCAGCTCGGGGCGTCAATACCGGTCGGCGATATCGGTGCCGGACCCAAGGTGATGCGCGACTACGCGCAGGCCGCCGAGGGCATGGGCTATGACTATCTCGTGGCACCCGACCATGTGCTGGGCATCGATCCCGCCAAGGTCCAGCCCGGCCAGCGCGGCTCGAACGCCACCGCCTATCACGATCCGTTCGTGCTGTTCGGCTTTCTGGCGGGCGTCACCCAGAAGATCGGCTTTGCCGCCGGTGTGCTGATCCTGGCGCAGCGCCAGGCGGCGCTGGTCGCCAAGCAGGCCGCCTCGCTGGATGCGCTGTGCGAGGGCCGCTTTCGCCTCGGTGTCGGCGTCGGCTGGAACGAGGTCGAGTTCCAGGGGCTGGGCATGGACTTCCACACCCGCGGCGTGCGCTCGGCCGAGCAGGTGCGCTTCATGCAGGCGCTGTGGGCCAACGACGGCATCACATTCAAGGGCAAGTATCACGACCTCGTCGATGGCGGCATCAATCCGCGACCGAAGTCGGGCAAGGTGCCGGTGTGGTTCGGCGGCCATGCCGAGCAGACGCTGAAGCGCGTCGCCAAGTACGGCGACGGCTTCATGCCCAATCGCTGGCCGCCGGGCGACGAGGCGCTGAAAATCTTCGAGCGGCTGCGCGGCATGATCAAAGCCGAGGGCCGCAAGCCCGACGATGTCGGCCTAGAAGTCTGGGTGTCGCCCGGCAAGGGCACCGAGGACGACTGGCGCAAGGAAGTCGCGTTCTGGAAGAAGGCCGGCGTCAGCCATGTGCTGGCGCACACGACGTTCACTAGCGCGATCCACGAGCGGATCAAGGGGAAGACCTACGACGATCATCTCAAGGCCGTTACGCAGTATCGCGACGCCGTGAAGGATCTGCTGTGAAGTTTACTCTTCATTTTGGGAACAACACGTTTCCCGATCTCGCGGGCGCGATCCGCATGGTCAAGATTGCAGAGGCGGCCGGGTTCGACTCGGTGATCACCGTCGACCACGTCGTCTTCCCGCACAAATACACGTCGGTCTATCCCTATGCGCCGGGCGGACGGTTGCCGGGCGGGCCGGGTGGCGCGCTACCCGATCCGCTGATCTGGATGGCGGCGATGGCCGCGGTCACCACCAAGCTGCGTTTCATGACCGGCGTGGTCATCCTGCCGCTACGCAATCCGTTCGTGCTGGCCAAGCAAGTGGCGACGCTCGACCACATGAGCGGCGGCCGCATCGAGCTCGGCGTAGGCGTGGGCTGGCTGAAAGAAGAGTTCGAGGCGGTCGGCGTGCCGTTCGAGAAGCGCGGGGCGCGCACCGATGAGTACATCGCCGTGATGCGCAAGCTATGGGCCGAGGACGGTGTGAGCTTCGCCGGCCAGTTCGTGACCTTTGACGAGGTCAGCTCCAACCCCAAGCCGGTGGGCGGCGCGGTCCCGATCGTGATCGGCGGACATTCGGAGGCCGCGGCTAAGCGCGCCGGCCGGCTGGGTGACGGCTTCTTCCCGTCGATCGGCGCGCAGGTCGACACGGTGCCGCTGTTCGACGTCGTGCGCCGCGCTGCCGCCGACGCTGGTCGCGATCCAGGCGAGATCGAGATCATGGCCGGCTGTCCCGACCTGCTGCCCGGTTCCGACAAGGACCCACGCGCGGCGATCGAGGCGCGGGCCAAGCAGGGCGTCGGGCGGATCGTGCTGCCGGTGTGGCGCTACCTGCCCGACCTCGAGGACGGGTTGGGCCGCTTCGGCGAGACCATCATCCGTCCCTTGGGGGGTGAGGTGAGAAAGTGAGAATCTGGCCAAATAGCCTTATTTTCCAATGCGTTATCATTCTCACCGGCGTGAGAATCCAGTGAGAATGGGCTGAAGACCGTCGGCTACGCTATGACCGTCTTGGCGAACCACTCCACCTGATCCTCGAACTCGGCCATGGAGTCCGCCGGGATCATCAGCGCACAGGCGTGATCGACACCGATCTGCTTGAGGCCCTCGACCTTCTCTTTAATCAGGTCGGGGGAGCCCACGAGATTGGCCACCACCTGCTGGGAGAGATCGCGGCCGGTGTAGGCGAGCGACTTGCGATGGGCGACCAGGCCCGACGCCATGTAGCGCTTCTCCGCCTCTTCCGGCGTCTTGGCGATAGTCACTGAGAACTGCGGCGCGATCTCGATCTCCTTCGGGTCGCGGCCGAGCGCGGCGGCGCGATCCTTCAGGATCTTGATCCACTCGGCCAGTTCGGGCCACGGCCGCCAACCCGGCAACCATCCGGTCGCGATACGCGCCGTGCGCTCGATGGTCGGCTTGTTGTGGCCGCCCAGCCACAGCGCGAAGGGCTGGCGCTTGGGCTTGGGATACATCTCGATGTCCTTGACGGCGTAGTACTTGCCCTGGTGCGTGACCCGGCGCTCGCTGAACAGGCGCTGCAGCAGCTCGAGCCCCTCGTCCATCATCTCGCCGCGCTGCGCTTTGGATGCAAGACGCGGCGCCCAGGCGGCGAACTCCTCGCGGTAGGCGCCCAAGCCCAGCGCCAGGATCAGCCGGCCGTTCGAGAGCTGGTCGATGGTGGCCGCGGTCTTGGCGAGCCAGAACGGATCGCGCATCGGCAGCACGGTGAGCGCGGTGCCGACTTCCAGCTTCGTCGTCGCTGCGGCGCAGAACGACAGCACCGTCAGCAGCTCGTAGAAATTGGGCGGCGAGTTGGGATAGAGCTCGCGCACATAGTGCTGGCTCTGAATGTGGTCGTTGCCCCACACCGAATGATAGCCGAGCGTCTCGCACTGCTTCGCCATGCGCACGAAGTCGGCGGGATCGACGAATGGCACGGGGTACATCACCCCTTCGAAGCCGGTCGGCAGGCTGATGCTGAACTTCATGCGGTGGCCGCCTTCAATGTGGTCGCGATCGAGGCCGCGTCGTCGAGGCCGCCCAGCACCACCTCGTCGAGGCCGATGGCGCGGTACTCAGCGAGTTTGTCGCGGACCTGCTGCGGCGTGCCGCACGCGGTATGCCGGCGCACCACGTCATCATTCACCAGCCGATCGACCTCGCCCCAGTCCTCGGCGGCATAGGCCGCCGCAAGCGCCTGCTGGTCGAGGCTGGCGCCGCCGAGGCGAATATTCTCGGCGTGATGGGCGCCGCGCAGCACGAAGCCGATCGGCCGGCGGATCGGATCGAGCGAACCGAGCTTGGTATAGACGATACAGGATTTGTGGCCGGCCCCGGCATGACCGAGGCAGGCCTTCACGAACGGCGGCGAAGTCGCGGCCGAGATCAGCACGCCGTCGCTCTGCCGGCCGGCGAGCTTCAGCATATTGGGCCGCGAGGCGGCGATCACGATGGGAATGGGGTGGCCACCGTTGGCCAGCCGGCGTCCGGCGACCTTGAACATCTGGCCGTGGAAATCGGCCATCTCGCCGGCGAACAGCTGGCGGCAGATCTTCACCGCCTCGCCGACCGCCACCAGCGGCTTGGGCGAGTCGATGCCGGCTGCCTTGAGATCGGCCGGCGCGCCCGCGCCGAGGCACAGGATCACACGGCCGGGATACTTCTCGTCGAGGCTGGCCGCCGCCATGGCGATGTAGACCGGATGGGTCGAATAGGGGCTCATCGCCATCAAAGCGATTTTGATCCTCTTCGTCGCCGCAAGCGCCAGCGCCGCCGTGGTCACCGGATCGCGCAGGAAGAGATGGCAGGCGATCCAGAGCGTCGACGCGCCGCCTTCCTCCGCCGCTCGCGCCTGCGCCTCGATCTCGCCGAGCGGCGCGCGGCCGTCGATGGCAATGCCCAATTCAGCCCCAGAATCAGCCATGGCTGAAGCCGTAGGCGTTCTTGAGTGCCAACAGCAGCTCCTTCAGCCCGCCGGTCACCAGCGGCGGCTCGGGCAGTGCCGTCTCGATCGGTCCGGGATCCTTCATGCCCGACGCCGTCAGCAAGGCGACGCAACGCTCGTTGGGCTTGATGGTGCCCTGAGCGCGCAGCCGCTCGATGGCGGCGAACGGTGCCGCCGAGGAGGCTTCCGGCCAGATGCCCTCCTTGGCGGCCAAGGTCAGCACCCAGCGGCGCATTTCGTCGTCGCCCACCGTGACGGCCGCCCCACTTGAATGGCGCAGCACGTCGAGCGCCTGCACGGTCGCCTGGGCAGCACCGATCGAGGTGGCGATCGTGGGCGCATTGCGCGCCACTTCCGGCGGCATGGCATCGCCGCTGGCCAAAGCCGCCGGCAGCGAGCCAGAGACCTCGGCGGCGACGAAACGCGGCACGCGCTGGATCCAGTCCAGGGCGCGCAGCTCCTGGAAGCCCTTCCACATGCCGTAGAGCGCGTCGCCGTAGCACACCGGCAGCACGCACCAGTCGGGCGGCTTCCAGTCGAACGCCTCGGCGATCTCGTAGGCGATGGTCTTGTAGGCCTCCATGCCATAGGGATTGGAGCCGACCACCGGGCCGAAGAACGGCGAGGTCGGATACCAGCCGAACTCAGCGACCCCCGCCGTCTGCAGGCGCCAGCGGTCCATGCGGTCAGCCACCTTGACCAGCATGGCGCCGTAGGCCCGCATCTGCAGGACCAGCGGCCCGGCCGAGGTCGCGACAGTGAAAACGACGCAGGGGATGCCCGCCTTGGCGGCATAGGCCGCGGCCGCGGCACCGGCATTGCCCGAGGAACTCGAGGCGATAACCTTGGCGCCGAAGCGCCTGGCCATGGTGAGCGCGCCCGAGCCCAGCCGGTCCTTGAACGACCAGGTCGGATTGCGCGATTCGTCCTTGATCCAGACATCGCCGAGGCCGAGCGAGGGGGCGGCCAGCAACGGCGTGTTGCCCTCGCCAAGGGTCACTGCCTGTGCAGCGCCGGCATGGAGGAAATCGTCCCAGCGCCACATCGAATCGCGGCGGTTGAGCGCGTCCTTGGCCAGGCCTTCGCCTGGCCGGCGGTCGTAGGCGACAGTGAGGTTGGCCGGCGCCCCGTTGGCCCGGCAGGCGGGGCAGTCGTCGGCATAGCGGTCGATGGGATAGCGGGCGCCGCAACGAACGCAGACCAGCGCACTGGGAGTAGGCATCGCACCCACGTTACTACTAGAGTGCAGGATAATGTCCACGCTCCTGATCACGCACCCGTCGTTCCTGGCGCATAACACCGGCCCGCATCATCCCGAGCGTGCCGACCGCCTGCGCGCGGTGCAGGCGGCGCTCGCGGCCGAGGAATTCTCGGGCCTCAAGCGCGCCGAGGCGCCGCTCGCGACCCCGCAGGAGCTCGCCCATGTTCATCCGGCGGAATATGTCCGTGCCATCCTCGGTATCAAACCGGCGGAGGGAGAGCTGGCGATGATCGACGGCGACACGGTGATGAGCGCGGGCAGCGCCGAGGCCACCCAGCGGGCCGCCGGCGCGCTGATCGCCGGCGTCGACGCGGTGATGAGCGGCTCGGCAAGCAACGCCTTCGCCGCGGTGCGGCCGCCCGGCCACCATGCCACGCCGGACACGCCCGGCGGCTTCTGCCTGTTCAACAGCGTGGCGATCGGCGCCCGCCATGCCCAGGCCAAGTACGGCGTGGGCCGCGTCGCCATCCTCGATTTCGACGTGCATCACGGCCAGGGCACGCAGGCCGTGGTCGAGGCCGACGCCTCGCTGTTCTACGGCTCGACGCACCAGTATCCGCTCTATCCCGGCACCGGCTCGGCGCGCGAGCGCGGCATCGACAACAACGTCGCCAACGTGCCGCTGTCGCCCAACAGCGGCAGCGAGGAGTTCCGCATGGCGTGGAGCGAGCGCATCCTGCCGGCGCTCGACCGCTTTCGGCCCGAGCTGGTGATCGTGTCGGCGGGCTTCGACGCCCATCGCCGCGATCCGCTGGCCCAGCTCCAGCTCGAGACCGAAGACTTCACCTGGATCAGCGACCAACTCCTGGCGATCGCCCAGCAGCATGCCAAGGGCCGGCTGGTCTCCGCCCTCGAAGGCGGCTACGACCTCGACGCGCTCGCCGACTCGGCGGCGGCGCATGTGCGGGCCCTGATGAAGGCCTGATGCGGGGCCTGCAAGAAAACTGCAACCGGGCGTGTGATAGAGCCTCGGCGATGAAACAGTTCGCTGTCGCGGCCGCCGCCGTGCTGCTGGCGCCCGTGGCGGCAAATGCCACCGATCCTGGAGCAGCTCCTGTCGGTGTGCCGTCCGGCTTCTATTTCGGCGGCCATGTCGGCTACGGCTTCGGCAATGCCACCGCGACGCTGGGCGATCCGACCGGCGTGGTGAGTGCCGGCGGCACGACGCAATACGGCATGCTGTTCGGCGGCGTGCAGGCCGGCTACCAGCAGACCCTGCCGTCGCGCTGGATGTGGGGCGCCGAGCTCGACATGTCGTTTGCCAACTACATAGACACCCAGGACACGCTCAGCTATCGCGCCACCAGCACCGGCACGGCCAACGAGCAACTCGAATTCCTCGGCACGTTTCGCGGCCGTTTGGGCTACGCCATGGGTTCGTGGACGCCGTTCGTGACCGGCGGCGTGGCGTTCGCCAACACGCGCTATGCCCGAGACAGCCTGACCATCGACAACGAGGATGCCCTGCCCGGGCGGTGGCGGTCAGGCTACGCCGTGGGCGCCGGCGTCGACTACGGGCTGGGCGGGCGCTGGTCGGCGCGGGCCGAATATCTCTACACCTGGCTCGGCCTCACCGGTGTCGCCTTTTCGATCGCGCCGGCGCGCTACGATTCGCAGTACGACTATCACCGCTTTCGCGTGGCCTTGAATTACCACCTGGGCGATGTCGCCGAATCGAAGAAAGAAGACGAGATCGGGGATCGCGGTCCTGGCAGCTTCGAGATCCACGGCCAGTCCACTTTCATCATCCAGGGCTATCCGCCGATCACTTCGCCCTTCCAGGGGCAGAACAGCCTGCCGGGCAGCGGCCAGTCGCGCGAGACCTGGACGACCTCGGCGTTCCTCGGCGTGCGGCTGTGGCAGGGTGGCGAGCTCTACTTCAATCCCGAGCTGCTGCAGGGCTTTGGCCTCGCCAACACCGTGGGCGCCGGCGGCTTCCCCAACGGCGAGGCGCAGAAGTCCAACTTCCCCTACCCGCGCTACAACACCTCGCGGCTGTTCCTGCGCCAGGAATTCGGCCTGGGCGGCGAGCGCGAGAAGATCGAGGGCGAGTACGGCCAGCTGTCGGGCGAGAAGGACGTCAAGCGCTTCACCGTGCAGGTCGGCAAGTACGCCGTGCACGACGTCTTCGACAGCAACGACTATGCCCAGGACCCGCGCATCGACTTCTTGAACTGGTCGATCTGGGCGGCCGGCGCCTACGACTATGCGGCGGACAAGCTCGGCCTGACCTACGGCATCAGCGCCGAGCTGAACTACCCCGACTGGGCGGTGCGCGCCGGATATTTCCTGATGCCCACCGTCCCCAACGGCAACATCATGGACTGGGCCGTGTTCGCCCGCGGCGGCTATGTCGCCGAGCTGGAGATGCGCTTCCGGCCTTACAACAGGCCGGGCGTCTACAAGGCCGGCGCCTTCCTCAACAGCACGTTCTCCGGCTCCTACAACGACGCCGTGGCGCTCGCCAATGCGCTCGGCACCACCGCCGACAATACCATCGCCCAGACCCGCCAGGGCCGCGTCAAGGTCGGCTACTATCTCAATGCCCAGCAGGAGATCGCCGACGACATCGGCGCCTTCGCACGCTGGAGCTGGAACAACGGCCAGAACGAAATCATGGCCTTCACCGACATCGACGAGAGCCTTTCGCTCGGCCTCTCGATCAAGGGCAGCCGCTGGAAGCGTCCAGACGATATCGTCGGCCTCGCCTTTGCGCTGAACCAGATCTCGACGCCGCACATCAGCTTCCTGGCGGCGGGCGGATTCGGCGTGCTGGTCGGCGACGGCCAACTGCCGAGCTACGCCCCGGAAAAGATCGTCGAGGCCTACTATGCCTTCCAGGTCATCAAGGGGCTGATCGCGACCGCCGACTACCAGTTGATCGTCGATCCCGCCTACGACACCGCCCGCGGACCGGTGCACGTCTTCTCCGGCCGCCTGCGCGCCAGCTTCTAGAGCACCCGCACTAGCGGCCGTTCGGCCGACCGAGCGACTCGAGCAACGGCCTGAGCGTATCGAGTTCCGTGCCGAAGCCGCTCCAGTCACCTGCCCTCAGACGCTCGAGCGCGCGGTCGTAGTGCGCCAGCGCCTCGCGGGCGCGCGCGTCGTCGGATCCGGCACGCGCCGACGCTGGTCCCGACGAAGGAGAAAGAACCTGCGGTGGTGTGGTCTCCTTGAAGAGCATCGCCAGGGCCGCACCCAGCGTCTCCTCCATCACGACACGATCGCCGTAGGCGGCGATCACCCGCTTGAGTTCGGGCAACTGGCCGGTCTGGGCGCGCAGGTAGAGCGGCGAGACGTAGAGGATCGAGTTCTCGATCGGCACCACGAGGAGATGGCCGCGAATGACGCGGCTGCCCATCTGGTTCCACAGCGAGATCTGCTGAGAGATGTCGGTGTTCTGCTGGATACGCGCCTCGATCTGAAACGGGCCGTAGACCAGCTTGTCCTTGGGGAATTCGTAGACCACAACCTTGCCGTAGTCGGGCTGATCACAACGCGCCACGAGCCAGGCGATCATGTTCTCGCGCTGGCTCGGCACCATTGGCAGCATGATGACGAACTCAGGCTCCGCCTCGCCGGGCAGCCGCATGATCATGTAATAGGGCGCCATGCGCGGCACATCGCGGCTGAAGCCGATGCCCGGCGGCCCGGCGTCGCGATTATCGCCGATGCCGGCCGCCTGGCGCGGGAACTGCCAGAAATCCTCGCGATTGTAGAAAACCTCCGGCGCCTTCATGTGATAGGTGCGGTAGAGCTGTGCTTGGACGAAGAACAGATCCTCGGGGTAGCGGATGTGCTGCCTGAGGTCAGCAGGCATGGCAGAAAGCGGCTTGAATAGCGCGGGAAAGATGCGCTGCCAGGTGCGGATCAAGGGATCGTCGGGATCGCTTACATAGAAGTCGACCGTACCGTTATAAGCGTCGATCACCACCTTGGCCGAGTTGCGGATATAGTTGAGGCCGCCGGGAGATTGCGGCTGGGCATAGGGAAACCAGCTGCTGGTCGTGTAGGCGTCCTGCAGCCAGTAGAGCCGCCCGCCGCTCACCACGACATAAGGATCGTGATCGAGTTGCAAGAACGGCGCGAGCGTATTCACCCGATCCTGGATGTTCCGATGGATCAGAATGCGGCTCTCCGACGTGATGTAGCCCGACAGCAGGATGTTAGGGTCGCCGTAGTACCAGGAGAACAGGACGCGCCGCGCCCAGTCGCCGATCGGCACTCCATCGGCACCGCCGTAGGCGGCATAGACGTTTTCCTTGCCCTTGGGATAGTCGAACTCGGGTGTGCTGCCCTTGACGATGGCGTAGCGTTCGCTGGCTTGGCCGAAGTAGACACGCGGCTCGCTGATCGTCGGCCCGCCTCTGGCCACGGGCGGTATGTCCTGCAGGTAGAAGAGCGGCAGACCCTCGGCCGATTTGCGCGTGACCGGCGACATCACCACGCCGTTGCCATGAGTGAACAGCAAATGCAGGTTGACCCAAGTCTGCGCGTTGGACGGCAGCAGCGTCGGCTCGAGCTCACGCGCCGACAGCGTCACCTGCCGGTAGTCGCCCTCCAGGCGATAGCGGTCGACGTCGATGTCGAGGAATCTGTAGTACGTGCGGATCTCCTGCAGCTGGGCATAGGTGGTGGCGAGGGGCTGGCCGTCCCAAAGCCGGATGTTGTCGACCGTGGCCCGGTTGGCCGCGAGCGCCCCGTAGCTCAGCCCGTCCTCCACCGGGAACGGCTTGCTCTCGATCCGGTTGAGGTTATACGCCGCTTGCGTCAACGCGATGTTGCGCTCGATGTAGGGCGTCTCGAGCTGCAATTCGCTGGGCTTGACGTAGAAGCGCTGGAAGAGCGCGGGGAAGATCCATCCCACCACGATCGAGCTGGCGAACAACAACGCCACCGCCGCCGCGGGAACCTGCCAGCTACGCCATCTTATGATGTTGGCCCACGAGACGATCGCCAGCGCGCCGGCAAGCATGATCAGCGACCACAGCACCGGCAGCCTGACGTGAAGGTCGGTGTAGCCGGCGCCGACCACGACGTCGTTGTCGCTGTAGAGCAGCAGGAAGCGGTCGAGGCCATACGACCAGGCCTTGAGCACGAAGTAGAGGCCGAGCAGCGCCGAGCCGTGGGCGATTGCGGCGCGCGACAGGCGAAACGGCCGCCGGTCGATCTCGATGTCGCCTTGAGCCCAATAAATCGCGCCGGCCACCACCGCCGAGAAGAGCAGAAGCAGCAGCAGCCAGTTCTTGATCTCGACATAGGCCGGCAGCGTGAAGAGATAGAAGCCGATGTCGCGGCCGAATACCGGATCGGCGAGACCATAGGGCACGCCATAGAGAAAGGGCAGTGCCAGCTCCCAGCTCGAGAGCTCGGTCGCAGCGATCACGAGGCCCAGAACGACGGCGGCGCCCGCCACGAGCACACGCCGTGGGAAACGCTGCGAGGAACCGAGAAGCTGCAGCGGCGATCCCGGCGGCAGGTTGAGCCAAGGCGGCGACTGCCGGGCAAAGCGCAGCGCCAGCCCGCCCGACAGCAGGAGCGCAGCGGTCGACAAGACAAAGACCGCGCAGAACAGCACGGCGCGGGTGGTGAAAATGATCGAGAAGACGTCGAGGTAGCCGAGTGACAGGAACCACTGCCAGGCAACCAGCACGCTGCCCGCCCGTCCGAGCACGATCAGGCCGACGACGATGACGGCGACCGGAATCACCACGCGCTTGCTGAGCATGCCGCACCCTCCTTTGCGCGGCACCGATCTTGCGCCCTTCCCGCCCGCTTAACCATGACCGATGCGGTCTCTGCGGCGCTACCCTTCCGGCTGCTTGGCGGGTGCCGGCCGGCCTCTGTCGATGCGCGCCGGATCGAAATAGTGCGATTGATAATAAAGCCGGCAACGTCGGCTCCGGCCCTCGACCGTGTTGCCGTAGGCGGCGAGGTTGTCCTTCCTCTGAAAGAGCGCGGCGAAGGTCGACGCGGCGTCCGGGCGGACCTTCCAGTCCATGGCGACAAGGTCCTCGGTCAGTTTTTCCAGGCTGACGCAACTCCTGCCGGTGAGGACGGCGAAGTAGCCGGGTGTCCATTCAAGCGATGCGCTCACGAACTTGCTGCCTGCATGCGTACGGACACTGGCGGTCAGGGAGGAGCCGTCGAGGCGGATCGCTTGCATGCTGCGGCAGGTGGCTCCGTCCGCGCCGTGGGTGGTGACCAGCAATTCCAGTCCGATCACCTTCTCGAAGGTCTTCGCGGACATGTCGCCATCGGTCGCGCGCAGCAGCTCGATCCAGCGCTCATGCAGATCGGCGACGCTGGTCGGCGATTGTGCGCTGGCCGCACCGCACAGGAGCATCCCAAGCCACAAGATGAGGAGCTGCCGCATGCTCATCCTCCCTGCCCACGGCGAGGATGGCGGTTGGTGCCTTCTGGCTCAGTGGCAAATGCCACCAACCCGGATGCTATTCGATGCCGAGATAGATGCGCTGCACGTCGGGATTGTCGGCCATCGCCTTGGCCGGGCCCTCGAGGACGGTGCGGCCGACCTGCAGGACATAGGCGTGATCAGCCGCCTCGAGCGCGAGATCGACCGACTGCTCGGCCAGCAGGATCGTCTGGCCGTCCTTATGGAGGGCGGCGAAGCTGTCATACATCGCATCGACGATGGCGGGGGCGAGGCCAAGGCTGGGCTCGTCGAGCATCAGCAGCTTGGGTTCGCTCATCAGGGCACGGCCGACCGCCAGCATCTGGCGCTCGCCGCCCGACATGGTGCCGGCACGCTGGTTGCGCCGCTCGGCGAGACGAGGGAACACGCCATAGACCCGTTCGAGCAGGCGCGGGATGCGGGCGCGGTCGCTGACCGGCGTGGCGCCCAGCAACAGGTTGTTCTCGACGCTCTGCTGGGTGAACAGCCGCCAGCCCTCGGGCGAAAGCGCCAGCCCGCGGCGCACGATGGCGAACGCCGCCTCGCCCGCGATGTCCTCGCCATCGAGCGAAACCGCGCCCTTCGACACCGGCACGATGCCGGCAATGGCGTTGAGCGTCGTGGTCTTGCCGGCGCCATTGGAGCCGAGCAGCGCCACCACCGCACCCCTGGGCACCTCGAGCGACACGTCGGCCACGCCGATCAGGTCGCCATAGCGCACCTCGAGATGCTCGATTTTGAGCAGCGCGGCCATCAGTGCCGCACCTTGCGGCGGCCGAGATAGGCCTCGATCACCTTGGGGTCGCTGGTGACCTCGCGTGGCGTGCCGCGCGAGATCTCGCGGCCCTGGTGGAACACCACGACGCGATGGGTGAGCGAGACGATCACCTCCATGATGTGCTCGACGATCACGATGGTGATGCCGCTCTCGTGCAACCGGCGCACCAGGGCGATCGCGTCCTGCACCTCGGCCGGCGTCAGGCCGGCCATCGCCTCGTCGAGCAGCAGCACCTTGGGCTCAGAGGCGAGCGCGCGGGCGATCTCCAGGCGCTTGCGGCCGGGCGTGCCGAGGCTTCTGGCCGGCGCGTCGATCACATGGCCGAGCCCGACGCGCTGCAGCACCTCGCGCGCCTTGTCGCGCGCCTCCTTGGCATTGTGATGGCGCAGCAACGCGCCGATGGTGGCGTTGTCGAGCACCGACATCGATTCGAAGGTCAGCGGCACCTGGAAGGTGCGCGCGAGCCCGAGTCGCGCCCGCGCCTCGGGAGGCAGGCGGGTGACGTCGCTGCCGGCGAACGCGACCCTGCCCGAGGTCACCGGCAGATCGCCGGTCAGGCAGTTGAAGAAGGTCGACTTGCCCGCGCCGTTGGGGCCGATCAGGCCAAGGATGTCGCCCTCCTCGACCGACACCGAGGCGTCATCGACCGCCTTGAAGGCGCCGAACGCCTTCGTGACGTTGTTCGCCTCAATCAGCACGTCGCACCTTCCGCCGCTCGAGCAACGACAGCAGACCGCTCGGCAGGAAGCGGGCGATGATGACGATGATCGCGCCGTAGACCACGAAGGTGAGCCCCGCGCCCTGCCCGCCCAGATAGCTGTTCGACAGCTCCTCCAGCGGCACC
>Ga0318562_10000782_pt1 | contig 14233 bp, 14 predicted proteins | sample GRESIP066b5f18_FD_203688 | JGI IMG/M metagenome (GOLD analysis project Ga0318562, IMG submission 203688) | Tropical soil microbial communities from Luquillo Experimental Forest, Puerto Rico - GRE.SIPMG.066b5f18 | ecosystem: Environmental > Terrestrial > Soil > Tropical forest > Bulk soil... | reverse complement strand
TGGCCCGGCACCTTGCCCACCTGGAAGGCGGCCGTGACGCCGATCAGGAAGAGCAGCGTGACCTTGAACCATGAGGTTGCGGCCTCGGCGCCCTCGCGGCCCTCACCTTGCACAGTGGAAGGGGGCCTCGCCCCGTCGACGACCTGACGTTGCACGCTCAAGCCCACCCCTTCAGCTCGCGCCGCACCACCGTCTCGATCACTCGCATCCCGGCCTCGCTGTCGTTGAGGCAGGGGATATAGGCGAAGTGCTCGCCGCCCGCCCGCAGGAAGGCCGCACGGTTCTCGACATCGAGCTCCTCGAGCGTCTCGAGGCAATCGGCCGTGAAGCCGGGCGCCAGGATCGCGACCTTCCTGACGCCGCGGCCCGGCAGCTCCTGCATTGTGTCAATGGTGTAGGGCTTCACCCATTCGTCCGGCCCGAAGCGCGACTGGAAGGTGACCATGAAGCGCTCCTGCGGCAGGCTGAGCGCCTCGCGTAAGAGGCGCCCCGTCTTCCAGCAGAAGCACGGATAGGGATCACCCTTGTCGAGATAGGCGCGCGGGATGCCATGAAAGGACGCGACGATCATGTCGGGCGCGAAATCGAGCCGGCCGAGTTGCTCGCGCACGGAGGCCGCAAGCGTGTCGATATAGACGGGGTCGTCAGGCCAGGGCGCCGCGACCCGCACGGCCGGCTGGTAGCGGAGCTGCGCCAGGGCCTCGAAGGCCTTGTCGCACGCGGTCGCCGTGGTGGCGGCGCAATATTGCGGGTAGAGCGGCACGAGCAGCAGCCGGTCGCAGCCCTGCCGCTGCAGCGCCTCGATGCGCTCGCCCGTCGAGGGCAGGCCATAACGCATGCCCCAATCGACGACGATACGGTCGCCGAGATCGGCGAGCGCCGTGGTGAGCTTCTCGGCTTGCGAGCGTGTGATGGTCTTGAGCGGCCCCTCATTGCGCTCATTGTTCCAGATCGAGGCGTAGTCACGCCCCTTGCGGCTGGGCCGCGACGTGAGAATCACGAGGTTGAGCAGCGGCCACCAGAGCCAGCGCGGCGTCTCGATGACCCGACGATCGGACAGGAATTCCTTGAGATAGCGGCGCATCGACCAATAGTCGGTGCCCTCGGGCGTGCCGAGATTGAGCAGCAGCACCCCGATGCGTCCTGACGCGATAGCCCGGTGGTCTGTAGGCGGGCCTTCGCGGCGATCGGCCGCAGATGGATCGGGTCGCATGCACAGCCAGATAGGCGGTGCCGCGATAACTGACAAATGCGCCTGCGGCAGACCTCTCCCTTGCCCTCTGCCCTTCAGAACATAACACGTACAAATGAAGCGGCGACCACGCTTGGGCGGCGGAAGCTGCTCCGAGCGAGAGTCAATGGGACTCATTGTGAGCGAGCCTTGCCGTCGGCGAGTCAATCGCCGCCCGCAAATCCGCCTCTCTGCCCGAAGCCCTCCACCCCGTATTTGCCCCGTATTTGCGGGGCAGGGCGCCTCGGGGAGGAGCGGCTCAAAAAGGGGTGCCGCGAGTCAATGCAAGCCTAACTTCTCCCCCTGGCGGGCCCCTGGCGGGAGAGGTCGGCTCGCCGAAGGCGAGCCGGGTGAGCAAGCGGGGCAACGCCAGCCTCGGAAATTGGCGCCGGTGCTACTGGCGCCAGCGTCGCGCAATGACGGCCCGCATCGGAGGTGAGTACAGCTCCCTGCGCTGGCGCTGCCCCCTTGCCCCGGAGCCTTCCGCTAAACCTCTCCCACCAGGACCCACCAGGGGAGAGGTTTAGCGCCGGCCCTCAACCTCGCCTGCCCGGGGGAGAGGGTCAGCGCGGGCCCTCACATCCTGATCACGATCTTGCCGAACGGGCCCTTCGTCAGGTGGTCGAGCGCGGTCGGGAGGTCGGCGAGCTTATATTCGGCATCGATCACCGGCTTGATGGCGCAGCGGTCGACGGCGCGCACCAAGTCCTCGAGCGCCCGGCGATGGCCGACCCCGATGCCCTGCACCGTGAGGTGCTTGAGCATCAGCGGCCCCACCGGGCCGCTGACCTCGAAGCCCTCGAGAACCCCGATCACCGAGATGCGCCCGCCGATCGCGGCCGCTTCGATCGAGCGGCCGAGATTGGCGCCGCCGGCGATCTCGAGAATATGGTCGGCACCCCTGTCCCCAGTGAGCCGGTAGACGGCCTCGACCCAATCCTCCTTCACCCGGTTGATGCCGCGGCGGGCGCCGAGCTTCAGCGCTTTGGCGAGCTTGCCGTCATCGCCCGAGGTGACGATCACCTCGGCCCCATGCGCTGCGGCAATCTGCAAGCCGAGCAGGGCGACGCCGCCCGTGCCCTGCACCACCACCGTCTCGCCGGCGTGCAGATGCCCCTGCTCGATCAGCCCGAACCAGGCGGTAAGCCCGGCGCAGGGCAAGGCGCTCGCCTCGGCGTCGCTGAGGTTCGCGGGCGCCGCGACCGCCCAATTTTCGTCGAGCACGACATTCGGCGATCACGCCCTGATGCACGCCGCCGAGCGTCGCATAGGAGGGCGTGCGGCCATTGCCGGGCGCGTCGCCGTCGATCCAGCCGGGCGCGAAGGTCGAGATCACCTGGTCGCCCGCACCTCGGCGCCGCTCGCCACCACGCTGCCGGCCACGTCGGAGCCGGGTGTGAGCGGCCAGGGAATGTCGAGGCCCATCCCGGTCTCGATCACCAGTTTGTCGCGAAAGTTGAGCGAGGGCGGCGCCTCGGCCAACCGCAAATGAGCGCGCCCGACCTCGTCCAGGCGCCAATGCTGCATCGTCTCGACCATCGCAGAACCTCGTCACTTGGAGCCAATTCGAGCTCCGACCATACGGAGCGCTCCCAGCCAGAATAGTCGCGCCCCTGAGGATCGAGTGACGGCGATTTGTCTGGTCATTGTAGATAAGTTCGCTACAATCGGATGTGGGGGATCCTCATGAGCGAAGGGGAATGAGCGAACGTCTGAGCGGCATCGCGGCTTTCGTCGCCGTGGCGGATCGGGGCAGCTTCGCGGCCGGGGCCAGGAGGCTCAGCCTGTCGCGTTCGGCCGCCGGCAAGACGGTGGCTCGCCTCGAGGAACGGCTCGGCGTGCGTCTCTTCCATCGCACCACCCGCAGCCTCAGCCTCACCGAGGATGGGCAGGCTTTCTACGAGCGTTGCGTGCGGGCGCTCGCCGAGCTCGATGCGGCGCAATCCATGCTCGAGAGCGGACGCAACGAGCCGATGGGACGGCTGCGCATCAGCGTGCCGGTGCTGTTCGGGCGACGCTGCGTCTCCCCGGTGCTGCTGGCGCTTGCGAGGCAGCATCGGGGGCTCGAATTCGAGGTCTCGTTCACGGACCAGCCGGTCGACCTCTTCGAGGTTGGCTTCGATCTCGCCGTGCGCAACGGCGCCTTGCCGGACAGCGCGGGGCTGATGTCGCGGAAGCTCGCCCGCCAGCGCATGACGGTGTGCGCGACGCCGACCTATCTTGCGGCGCATGGGCGCCCGTCCCGCATCGAGGACCTCGCGGCGCATGAGGGGGTCGTCTATTCGCGGGGCGGCCGGACGCGGCGATGGGCCTTTCTGGATGGGCGAGGCGGGCAGCGCGAGGTCGACATGCGGGCCCGCATCCGGCTCGACGATCTCGAGGCGATGCTCGATGCGGCGCTCGCCGATATGGGCCTCTGCTGGCTGCCCTGCTGGCTCATCGCCGATCGCGTGGCCTCGGGCGAGCTCGTGCGCGTCCTCGACGACATTCCCGGCATCAGCCTCAACAGCTACGCGCTCTGGCCGCAGACGCCGCATCTGCCGGCCCGCATGCGCATCGTCATCGATGCGCTCGCGGCGAGGCTGCCCGCGATGACCGGGTGAGGGAGCGACGTCGTCACCCCAGCACCTGCGGTGCGCCTCTCCCCGCGAGCGGGGAGAGGCTGGGTGAGGGGCCGGGTGAGTAGACACCAGCGCCGACTTACGCTCACCGAGCCCCTCATCCCCCCTTCTCCCCGCCTACCGCGGATGCAAGGATCCCCGCGGCGCTTTCCCGTCTGCTTTCCCGTCTTGTCGCCTGGCTCGGGCCGGCGCTAGATTGCCGCGCCGCATGCCGATGAGGAGACCGAAATGGTTGCCATCACCCGACGCCTCCTGACGACGACTTTCGCTGCGACCGGCGTCGCGCTTTTCGGCCGAGGCGCCTTTGCGGCGGACAGCGTCCAGTTCACGCTCGTGCTCGTCAACGACATCTACAAGATGGGCGAAGAGAAGGGACGAGGCGGCTTCGCACGGCTCGCCGGCATCGTGGCGGCCGAGCGCGCCCGCTCGAAGAACGTTCTCGTCTTCCATGCGGGCGACACCTTGTCGCCGAGCCTGATGAGCGGCTTCGACCAGGGCGCCCATATCATCGAGCTGTTGAACGTCTCGAAGCCGGATGTCTTCGTGCCTGGCAATCACGAATTCGATTTCGGCGAGGCCGTCTATTTCAAGCGCATGGGCGAAGCGAATTTCCCGGTCTTCGCGGCCAATCTGCGCCGGGCGGACGGCTCGATGCTGCCCAATCACAGGGATCGTGCGATCTTCGATGTCGGCGGGCTCAAGATCGGCGTCGTCGGCCTCGCGCTCGCCGCGACGAAGCGCCTCTCGGCGGAGAACTCCCTCGTCTTTGGCCTCGAGATGGATACGCTCGCCGAGCAGACGAAAGCGCTGCGCGCTGAGGGTGCCGATTTCATCGTGGCCTGCGCGCATACGCCGATCGACATGGATTACGAGATCGCGCGCTCCGGCCTCGTCGACGTGCTGCTCACCGGCCACGACCATGATCTGCGGATCGAATTTGACGGCAAGGCCGTCATGATCGAGAGCGGCGAGGAGGGTCAGTTCATCACCGCGGTCGATTTCGAGGCCCAGATCGCAACGCGCGACAACAAGCGCGTGGTGAGCTGGCGGCCGCATTTTCGGCCGATGGATTCGGCCGAGGCGACGCCCGACCCTGCGGCCCTCGCCATCGTCAAGCGCTACGAGGCCGAGCTCGCGCAGCAGCTCGATGTCGAGATCGGCAAGACGAGCGTCGAGCTCGACAGCCGCACCGCGAGCGTGCGCGGCCAGGAGACCAATATGGGGGACCTGATCGCCGACGCGATCCGCGCCTCGACCGGGGCCGAGATCGCGATCACCAATGGCGGCGGCATCAGGGCGAACAAGCTCTATCCGGCGGGCAGCCCGCTCACGCGGCGCGACATCCTCACCGAGCTGCCTTTCGGCAATTCCACCGCGCTCGTCGAGATCAGCGGCGCCGATGTGCTCGCGGCGCTCGAGAACGGCCTGTCGCAAGTCGAGAACCGGCAAGGCCGCTTTCCGCAGGTCTCGGGGATGGTGGTCACCTATGATCCGCGCCAGCCTTCGGGCTCGCGTGTCACTTCGGTGACCGTGGCGGGCGAACCGCTCGACAAGCTCAAGCGCTACAAGGTCGGCAGCAACGACTTCATGGTGAAGGGCGGCGACGGTTACAGCGCGCTCGGCAAGGGCAAGGTGCTGATCGGCGGCACGGACGGCAAGCTGCTCGCGAACGAGGTGATGGTCTATCTGAAGAAGCTCGGCACCGTCGATCTGCGGACGCAGGGTCGCATCGTCGCGCTCTGAGCTCAGGCTGATCCGGTCACGAGACGCGCCCATGGAGGCGCAATCTGGGGCGCTGAGCTATCACGACGGGCTCGATGCGTTCCGCCAGGATCCTGCGGCCGCCGGCTGGCTGCGGCGTCCCCGCCTCGCCGCGGCCGCGGCCGAGGCGGTTCTGCTCGCCGATGCCGCGGTCGCCGCGGGCAAGCGGGTGCTACCGCCGCCGGGCGATGTGTTCAATGCGTTGCGCTTGACGCCGCTCGACAAGGTGCGCGTCGTTATCCTCGGCCAGGATCCCTATCCGACGCCAGGCCACGCCCATGGGCTCGCCTTCTCGGTCAAGGCTGGCGTTAAGCCGCTCCCGGCGAGCCTGCGCAACATCTTCAAGGAGCTCGCGGCGGATCTCGGCGTCGAGCCGCCGAAGTCGGGCGAGCTCACCTTCTGGGCCGATCAGGGCGTCCTCCTCCTCAACACCGCCTTGACGGTCGAAGCCGGCAAGGCCGCAGCGCATATGGGCTGGCCCTGGCGCGATCTCACCCGCGAAGCGGTGAATGCCGTGTCGCAGGAGCGCCGGCACGTGGTGTTCTGCCTCTGGGGGCTCAAGGCTCAAGCCTTCGCGCCGCTCATCAACAGCTCGAGCCATCTGATCATCGCGAGCGAGCATCCCTCGCCGCTATCGGCCTATCGCGGCTTCTTCGGCTCGAAGCCCTTCTCGCGCGCCAATGCCTGGCTCGCGGCACATGACGAACCGCAGATCCGCTTCGCTGATCAATCGCGGTTGGAATAGCCGATGCGAGGCCTCGGCTTGCGGCCGATGAGCAGCAGCAGCACGCCGATCACGCTCATCACGACGAAGAAGGGCAAAGCGAGAGCGTTCACCAGCATCGGGTCGAAGAGGTATGCGGGCAGCCGCAGCTTCGCGGCCGCCTGCCACCCCGCATAGGCGCCGGGCAGCACCGAGTCGATGGCGCCGCCGATCGGCAGGAAGGACCATTCGTTATTGGCGATGTAGCGCGCCCCATCGACGACGAAAGCGATGAAGCCTGCGCTCAGCGCCAGATAGCCGAGGCAACGAATGAGCGCGCGCAGCATGAGGTCCAAGGTCTCCCGTCATCGAGCGTTGGGCCCACACGTGATAGCATCCGTATCGAGCGGCTTGAAGATGCATGAAGGGGCGATGGGAGGCAGCGCCTGAACCGGGGGACCCCCCGCGGGCGACTAAGCTCAGCCTTAAGCCTCCGGCCCGGACGCCGCGCCTTCCGCGCGGCGTTTCCTCTTTGCGGGAGCTTGCGATGCTGATCTACGTCCTTGTCCTCGTCCTCGTGGTGCTCGCCTTTCTGTCGCTGCGCGTCGCCAACCAGTATCAACGCTGCGTCATCTTCAATCTCGGCAAGTTCGACCGGATCGCGGGCCCTGGCCTGTTCATCCTGAAGCCCTTCATCGAATGGCAGGTGAAGCTCGACCTGCGCACCATCACGGCCGCGGTCGAGCAGCAGGAAGCGATCACGCGCGACAATGTGCCGATCAAGGTCAATGCAGTGATCTGGTACCGGATCATCGATGCCGAGAAGGCCGTCATGGAGGTGCGCGACGTCGCGAATTCGGTGATCCAGGTCGCGGTCACGACACTGCGCAACGTGCTCGGCCAGCACACGCTCGACGATGTGCTGAAGGAGCAGACGGCGCTCGCCGAGCAGATGCAGCAGAGCATCGACGTCGCAACCGAGCCTTGGGGCGTCAAGGTCGAGCGGGTGCAGATGAAGAATGTCGAGATCCCCGAATCCATGCAGCGCGCCATGGCGCAGGAAGCCGAGGCGCTGCGCGAGAAACGTGCGAGGCTGATCAAGGCCGAGGCCGAGCTCGACGCGGCCGAGCAACTGCGCGCCGCTGCCGACACCATCATGCGCAATCCGGCGGGCCTCGAATTGCGGCGCATGCAGATGCTGACCGAGGTCGGCGCCGAGCAGAACACCATGACGATCGTCATGATGCCGAGCGAATTCGTTTCGGTAGCGGGCGCCGTCGCCGATTACATCAGCCAGAAGGGCTGACGCTGCCGAAGCTTCGCGGGCGGCGTCCCGACTAGCTGCCCGAGAAGGATTTCGGCGCGGGGCTGACGACCGCGGTCGAGCCGTTGCGCATCTCGAGCACGGCGAGGCCGCGCTCGCTCGTGCCGTCCGCCCGGAAGCGGAATAGCCCGTCGGCGCCCGCAAAGCCCGACGGGTTGGTCAGCACCGACTCCGAGAAGCGCTGCGACCCCTGGGTGCGCACCAGCGCGGCCGCGAGCGACAGCGCGTCATAGGAGAGTGTCGCGGTGCGCGACGGATCGGCGCTGAACTTGCCGCGATAGCGCTGCGCGAAGGCGTTGAAACCGGCAGTCTCCGGCGCCGGGAACCAGGCGCCCTGCATCGACGGCAGGCGAAAGAGCTTCGCGTCGTTCCACACTCCCGTGCCGATGAGCTTCAGCCGCTTCAAGTCGACGCCGTTCGAGGTCAGTGCCTCGAGAACGCCGGGCAGCGTCTCGGCGCCGTCCGGAATGAACAGCGCATCCGCCTGCTGCAGGGTCGGCGCCAGCCGCTTGACGGTCTCGATCATCTGATTGTGATCGGCACCGTAACGCTCGAGCGCGACGACCCGCCCGCCCGCATGGCTCACCTGCTCCTGGAAGGAGCCGCTCGTTATTTGGCCGTAAGCCGTGTCGGGAACGAGGCCCGCGAAGGAATGCTTGCCCTGCGAGGATGCGAAGGACACGATGCGCGCCACATCGGTCGCCGGCATGAAGCTCAAGAGATAGACGCCGCGCGAGGCGACGCTGGCATCGGACGAGAAGGCGATCATCGGGCGGCCGGCCGGGCGCGCCACGGCGGCCGCAGCCTGCACATTCGCCGCAAGCAGCGGGCCGACGATCAACTCGGCCCCTTCGTTCACGGCTTCCTGGGCCGCGGCCGTCGCGCCGTCAGTGGTGCCGCGATCATCCTTCACGATGAGCTGCACATTCGGCGAATTTGCCTCGGCCAGCGCGAGCTCGCCAGCATTCTTCAGCGAGTTCGCGACGATGGCGGTCTGACCGCCAGCCGTCATCGGCAGGATCAACGCGATCTTCACCGCGTTCGGATTGGCTGGAGCCGTGGGCACATTCGGCGTCTCGCCGAAGCCAGGGAAGCCGCCGCCCGAGCAGGCGCTGGCCAAAAGGCCGAGTCCGCCGGTGATCGCTAGGCGCCGCGACAGGCGCCAATCAAGGGGCGATGGCATGAGGGGCGATGGCATGAGGGGCGATGACCTGGGGGCTATGGCGTCAGGGGGCTCGAGAGAAAGCGTTTGCTGCATCGGATTCGTCAAGACTCATCGGTTCCGCCGCCCGCTCATAGCGCAATCCAGCGTGACATCACCATAAAATCCTTTACCCAAAATTCTGATTCGCGCGAGTGTGGCGAGCGGAACATCAACACTTCCATGGCCTTCTTGTGTCGATAGCCCCCGTGAGATTCGTCCAAAATGCCTGTTCCGGACGCTGAATCGCCTGACGAGCCGGAATTTGCCGGCGAGCCCGATGCGCCGGAGGGGCTCGAAATGCGCGGAGGCGCAGAGCCTGGGTCCAAAGGACGCATAGACGGAGGACGCCTAGAGCTGCGCCTCGAACCGGCAAGGCTCGCGCCTGGCTTGCATGTCGTGGCCACGCCCATCGGCAATCTCGGAGATGTGACCTTGCGGGCGTTGGCGACGCTCGCCGGCGTCGACACGATTCTCGCCGAGGATACGCGCATGACGCGCCGTCTGCTCGGCCGCTACGGCATCACGACGCCGCTTGAGCCCTATCACGAGCATAATGCGGAACGGGTGCGCCCGGCCGTGCTCGCGAGGCTCGGCGAGGGCGCGAGGATCGCCATCGTCTCGGATGCCGGAACGCCCCTCATCTCGGATCCAGGCTTCAAGCTCGTCGAGGCGGCGCTCTCGGCCGGCATCAAGGTGACGGGGGCGCCCGGCGCCTCGGCGGTGCTCGCGGCGCTGATGATCGCGGGCCTGCCGACGGATCGCTTCTTCTTCGAGGGCTTCCTGCCGCAGAAGCAGGCGGCAAGGCGGGCCCGCCTCGCCGAGATCGCGACCGTTCCGGGCACGCTCGTCATCTTCGAATCGCCGCGCCGCCTCGCCGAGATGCTGGCCGATGCGGCAACCGTGCTCGGCGACCGCCAGGCGGCGGTGACGCGCGAATTGACCAAGCTTTACGAGGAGGTGCGGCGCGGCTCTCTCGCCGAGCTCACCGACTCCTATGCGCGGGAAGATACGCCGAAGGGCGAGATCGTGGTGCTGATCGGCGCAGCCGGAGAGACGGCGAAGCGGGGCACAGCCGCGGAGGATCTCGACACGCTGATCGTCAAGGCCCTCGAGGGCCATTCGCTGAAAGAGGCCGTCGCGCGCGTCGCGGCCGATACCGGCCTGCCGCGACGCCAGGTCTATGCGCGCGCCCTCGAGCTCTCCTCCAGGGATTGACGGGTGAGCGGCGCGCGCCCGAGGATCGGCGGCGCGACCTCGAGCGGGGCTTGCGGGCCGAGACGTTCGCCCTCCTCTTCCTGACGCTCAAGGGCTATCGGCTGCTGGCAGGCCGCTACAGCGGCAAGGGCGGCGAGATCGACCTCATCATGCGGCGCGGCCGCGCCGTCGTCTTCGTCGAGGTGAAGTCGTGTGACGATTTCGACAGCGCCGCCGAGGCGATCGGGCCGTCGAACCGTCGCGTCTTCTCGCGGGCCGCCGCGCTTTGGCTCACGCGCAACCCCTGGGCCGCAAGCTTCGATCTGCGCGCCGATGCGGTGCTCGTCGCGCCCTGGCGGACACCTCGCCACATCGTTTGCGCCTTCGAGCTGCAGCTCGGCTGACGATCGAGGCCGCGTTCAGTTCGGCGCAAGCTTCACATGCTCGAATCCCGGTGGTGGCGCTTCCCGGGCGTGGAGCTCGCCGCCGCAACCGCGGTCCGACTTCGAGAGCAGGCCCGCGACCTCGACGGCGCGGCAATCCTCGCTCTCCGGCTTCGCTATGGCGCAATTTCCAGCCCAACGCCTCGCTCCGACCCGTGCGCAGCCGCCTATCGGCTTCGATCAGGTGCAGCTCGCCCGCGAGCTCATCGCCGAGGCGCTGCGCCAGGTCCGGGCCGGCCGCATGGCCGAGGCCGCCGCCTACCTCACCGCGCATGACGAGATCGCCCTCAACGATGATTTCGCCTGCAACCTGCTCGGCCTGATCCATGCGAGCCGCGGCGAGCACCAAAAAGCGCTCGATGCGTTCGAAATGGCGCTGCGCATCCGCCCAGGGCGGCTCGACACCCTCGCCAATCGCGCCATCACGCTGCAGCATCTCGGGCGCCTCGAGGCGGCGCTCGCCTGCTACGACGAGATCGTCAGGGCGCAGCCGGACGACGCGCAAATGCTGTTCCAGCGCGGCGCCGCCGCGCATCTTCTCGGCCGCAGCGAAGCGGCGCTTGCCGATTACGAGCGCGCGCTTGCCCTCAAGCCCGCACATGCCGAGGCGCTGGCCGGGCGCGCCATGCTGCTTCACCAGCTCGGCCGTCACGAGGAGGCGCTCGCCTGCTACGACAAAGCGATCCTGCTCGATCCGGCGGATGCGAGCTCCCACTATAATCGCGGCAACACCTTGCGTGAGCTCGCCCGTCTGGACGATGCACTCGCCGCCTTCAGCGAGGCGCTGAGGCTCCGCCCCGCCTATCCCGAGGCGCTGTGCGGCTGCGCCATGATCCTCAATGAGAGGGGCAAATATGCCGAGGCTCTGGCGTGCTGCGCGCGAGCCCTGCGCCATGCGCCGACGCATTTCCCGGCGCTCTTCAACCGGGCCAATATCCTCTACGCGGCCGGCCACATCGAGGAATCCTGTGCCGCCTATGAGGCGGTGATCCGCCTCAAGCCCGACGATGCCGACGCCCTCTCGAATCGGGCCGCTGCCCTGCTCGAGGCCAACCGCCGCGAGAAGGCGCTCGCCTCCTGCGATCGCGCGCTCGCCATCAAGCCCGATTTTCCCGAGGCGCTCTCCAATCGCGGCAACATCTTGCAGAAGGTGCAGCGCTTCGAGGAGGCGCTCGAAGCCTATGACGCGGCCCTGGCGTTGCGCCCCTCCTATCTCGATGTGCTGAGCGGCCGAGGCGTCGCCTTGAAGCAGGTCGGTCGATACGAGGAATCGCTCGCCTCCTTCGATGCAGCGCTCGCGCTGCAGCCGGGACATGCGCATACGCAGAACAACCGCGGCGCGCTGCTTTTGCTCATCGGGCGATTTCGAGCGCGGCTGGGATGCCTATGAGAGTCGCTGGTTGAAGGAGAATCTCCCTTCGAACGCCTCGCCGCGCGTCTGGCCCGAATGGTCGGGTGAGCCGATCGCCGGGCGGCGTATCCTGGTGCTCGACGAAAAGGGGCTCGGTGACGTCATCCATTTCTCGCGCTACCTGTCGCTCCTCGCCGAAGCCGGCGGCGAGGTCACCTTCCATTGCCGCAAGCCCATGCATCGGCTTCTCTCGACCCTGCCCGGCGCGCCACGCCTCGTCGAGGCGCCGGGGCCGGCTGAGACCTTCGACTACGAGGTGGCGCTCGTGAGCCTGCCGCGCGCCTTCAAGACGCGCGCCGACACGATTCCGGCCGCCATCCCTTATCTGCGGGCCGAGGAGGCGCTTATCGCGAAATGGGCCGAGCGCATCGGCCGCTACGGCTTCCGCATCGGCATCTCCTGGCAGGGAAGCCCCAACCCCAAGGCCGACATGGCGCGCGCAATGCCGCTGCGCTCCTTCGCGCCGCTCGCGCGCATCCCGGGCGTCAGGCTGATCAGCCTGCAGAAGAATGGCGGCGTCGATCAGCTCGCCGATGGAGAACACGGCTTCGTGGTGGAAGAGCTCGGCCAGGACTTCGATGCCGGCCCCGACGCCTTCGTCGACACGGCGGCCGTCATGGCCAATCTCGACCTCATCGTCACTTGCGACACGTCGATCGCCCATCTCGCGGGCGCCCTCGGCAAGTCTGTCTGGGTGGCGCTGAAGGGCGTGCCCGATTGGCGCTTCCTGCTCGAGCGCGAGGACACGCCCTGGTACCCGAATATGCGCCTGTTCCGGCAACAGCAGCGCGGTGAATGGAACGGTGTCTTTGCACGCATGGCACACGCACTCGACGAGCTCACGAGGCCAAGCCCGAAGCCCGGCGCAACCTCATTGCGCATCCCGGGCGCCGTCGGCGAGCTGATCGACAAGATCAGCATTCTCGAGATCAAGGCGGCCTATATCGGCGAGGCCGGTAAGCCCAGGAATGTCCAAAACGAGCTCGATCAGCTCCGCGAGCTGCATGATGAGGGCGAGTTCGCGGGTCCGCGGCTCGAGGCCCTCACGGGTGAGCTGAAGTGCGTCAATCAGGCGCTGTGGAACATCGAGGACGCGATCCGCGTCTGCGAGCAGCGCGGTGAGTTCGGCGAGGAGTTCATCGCACTCGCGCGCAGTGTCTACAAGACCAATGACCGCCGCGCGGCCTTGAAGCGCGACATCAACCTCTTGTTCAACTCGATGATCATCGAAGAGAAGTCGTACTGCGGCGGGTGAACTATCCTTCTCCCGCATAGGCGGGAGAAGGTGGCGGTCGCGTCAGCGACCGCCGAATGAGGGGACGCCTGAGCTGCATCCACGCCACCGTGCGCGATGGATCAAAGCCCGCGATCAGCGTGTCCCCGATCCACCCTCACCCGACCTCGCCGTAGCTGCGGGCGAACGCTCGCAGCGTTGCTGCGAGCTATGGCTCGGCCACCCTCTCCCGCGCGAAGAATAGCGCTGGAGAGGGAAGGGCCTATGGCAGGACGCGCAGAACCGCCTCGACCTCGACAGTGATGTTGTTCGGCAGCGAGCCCATGCCGACGGCCGAGCGGGCGTGGCGGCCATTCTCGCCGAGCACCGCCACGAAGAGATCCGAGCAGCCATTGATGACCTTCGGCTGATCGGTGAATTCCGGCACGCCGTTCACCATGCCGAGGAGCTTCAGCATCTCGACCTTGTCGAGCGAGCCCGCCGCAGCCTTGGCGGCCGCAAGCAGGCCGAGCCCGACGAGCTTGGCGTGCTCATAAGCCTCTTCCACCGTGACGTCGCGCCCGACCTTGCCGGTCGCGAATGAGCCGTCGGGATAGCGCGGCCCCTGGCCGGACAGGAAGACGAGGTCGCCTGCCCGCTTGAACGGCACGTAATTGGCGAGCGGCTTCGGCGTCTCCGGCAGGGAGAGACCCAGGGCCTTCAGCTTGTCTTCCGCGCTCATGCCTCGATCCTCTTGAATTTGTTGCTGCGCTTGGGGTGCCACCATTTGCCGGCGACCACCACGCCCTGCGACAGGATGCGCCTGTCACCGATCAGGTGCTCGCCGACAACGTCCTCATAATCGAACTTGCCTTCCTTGATCGACAGGATCGTGGCGTCGCCGACGGATCCCGCCTTCAGCGAGCCGAGCTCGGGGCGTTTCAGCGCGGTCGCGGCATTCACAGTCGAGGCCGCGATCACCCGGTCGAGTGGCATGCCGAGGCAGAGGAACTTCGAGAGCGTCGTCACCTGGTCGAAGGCCGGGCCGTCGATGCACAAGGCATGGATGTCAGAGGAGATCGTGTCGGGATAGAAACCATTGGCGAGCATGGCGCGCGCGGTCTTGAA
>Ga0318562_10000781_pt1 | contig 14235 bp, 10 predicted proteins | sample GRESIP066b5f18_FD_203688 | JGI IMG/M metagenome (GOLD analysis project Ga0318562, IMG submission 203688) | Tropical soil microbial communities from Luquillo Experimental Forest, Puerto Rico - GRE.SIPMG.066b5f18 | ecosystem: Environmental > Terrestrial > Soil > Tropical forest > Bulk soil... | reverse complement strand
GCATTCCAGCGATTGGCGATCTCCGCCAGCGGCCCGTAAAGCGCCGGCCGCAGCTCGGCAAGCGCTGCCGGGAGGGGGTAGGTGAAATATTTGTACTCGCCGCGGCCGAAGCCGTGGCGAGCCATGACGATGCGGCTCCGAAAGGGCGCATCGGCGTCGTAGAGCGCGGCGAGGTCAGCGCATTCCTCGGCGGCGAGGAGCGGGCCGGTGGTGGCCGCGCCGAAGGCGTCGAGGTCGGCGGCGATTTGTGGCCACTCGAGTGAGCGAACTCTCTCCGGCAGGCTCGCCACCTCGGCCGAAGGCCGCCGCACAGCTGCGGTGGTCACGACCGTGCCTCCCGCTCCCTGTCGAGGAGATTTTCCTTGCGCTCGACGCCCCAACGATAGCCGGAGAGCGCACCGTCGGTGCGGATGACGCGATGGCACGGAATCGCCACGGCGATCCTGTTCGAGGCACAGGCCTGGGCTACGGCCCGCACCGCCCGCGGCCGGCCGATGCGCTCGGCGATCTCGCTGTACGTGCGCGTCTCGCCAGGCGGGATATCGCGGAGCGCTTGCCAGACCTGCTCCTGGAAGGCGGTGCCGCGAATGTCGAGGGGCAGGTCGAGGCCGCGCCGCGGTGCCTCGATGAAACCGACGACCTTCGCCACCAGTGCGTCGAAACCATCGTCGCCCCCAATGAGCTGAGCCTTCGGGAACGTGTCCTCGAGATCGCGGAGAAGTTCGTCGGGCTTATTGCCGATCGAGATCGCGCAGACGCCCTTGTCGGTCGCGGCAACCAGAATCGAGCCGAGCGAGGACCGGGCGATCGCGAAACGGATGGTCGCGCCAACGCCGCCCTTGCGAAAGGCGGTTGGCGTCATGCCGAGGCGTTCCGTAGAAGTCTCGTAGAAGCGGCTGTTGGAGTTAAATCCGGCGCCATAAATCGCCTCGGTGACGGTCCCGCTCCGCTTGAGCTCGCCGGCCAGTCGTTGTGCCCGGTGGGCGTCAGCATAGGCCTTGGGCGTCACTCCGGTCTCCGCCCTGAACAAACGGTGGAAGTGGAACCGGCTCAAGCCGGCCGCCTCGGCTAGCGCCGCGAGGCCGGGCGTCGCCTCGGCCTCCTCGATCAGGCGGCAGGCCCGCGCGATCGCCTCAGCCTGCCGGTCACGGAGCGCCGCCTCATTCGGCCGGCAGCGCTTGCACGGACGATAGCCGGCGCGCTCGGCGGCAACCGCCGACGCGTGGAAGGCAACGTTCTCGCGCTTGGCGCCGCGCGACGCGCAGGAGGGCCGGCAGTAAACGCCGGTGGTCCGGACCGAGTAGAAGAATTGCCCGTCAGCCGCCGGGTCGCGCCGCACGACCGCGTCCCAGCGGTCGGCGTCGCTGTCGAAACGCCGCCGCGGGCGCTCATCCAGGTTCAACGCTGCATCCATTGTCGTCTCCATCGGCTTGGCGGTGGAACCGCCTCTGTCGGCCGATGTAGTCCCAGAGCCTGCCGCGGGCACTCCGGCTCTTGCTATCAAATCCCGCCGGCCAAGTCCCAAGAAGATTGTGCTCCCGGTCAAGCCCTTCGCACCGCCAGCCCACGCAAGGGGGTTGCTGCGTGAACCAATTCAAATCTCAGACGTATGGTTGACCACATGGCAGACGTAAAGGATCGGCGTTCGGGAAAAGCCAGGACTGAAACTATGACTGCAGGAGGGGCAGCGCGGGGTCCCGGCTAGGGCCGCACAAAAAAGGCCGGGCATGTAGCATTAGCCCGGCGGCGTCCCTGTTAACCCGCCGGCGCAAGCCTGCCGAGCTGCCCACACGACGGTAGTAGTTTTGCTTCGTAGTGTTATCCTGGCGCGCCGGAGGACACGGAAACGACGATGGCCGCGTCTATAGATGTGACCACTGAGGTCATTCGCGACAGGTCTGCCACAATCGTTGGATTGAACGCCGCGGCGGCGAGCGAGTCAATTCGGGTAGCCTTCAAGATCGAGGCTCCGTTCGAGCCAAGCGAGCTTGCCGTGACAGAGGCGGCGCTTCTTGCTTCGGTGGCGCTTGCGATGCAGCGGAGATGCGCCCTTCGGCTTCGTGGCAAGGTCTCGCGGTCGCTGCGCCATAGCATCGACCTCTATCAAAAGACGTGCTCAGGCTGGTGGCCGCATCGTTACCGGCCGATTCCCATCGAGGTCGACGTTGTGGATGACGCACCGCCGGCCAGCGCTCGTGGCCTCTTGTGCTTTTCTGGCGGCCTCGACAGCATCTACTCGGCTCGACATCTTGTCCCGCCACGACAAATCGAGGCGGCCTTGCTGGTCGCTGGCTATGACCTTGATCCCGGTGGCCCCGGCCAGCGGCAGCAACGCCTGAGGATTGCGCGGTTGGTCGACCGGCTCGGCCTTGCCATGCTGGTCATCGACACCGACGTCCGTCAGGTGCTTGGCCAAAAAGTCATCGAGGGCGCCCAGGGGAGCTATCTCGCCGCCGCCCTGACTCTTCTGTCGGATCAGTTTGGCCGTGGCTTCGTGTCTTCCGGCGTCATTGATCTCGTTGATCTAGGTGTGTCCGATCCCGTCCACGAAGCGACGATGCCGCTGCTTGGAAGCGCGCGGTTTCCAATCCTTGTCTATGGCGGGCAGGTGTCCCGCTTGGAAAAGCTGGCGGAAATCGGTGCGATACCAGAACTGTTCGGCGATGTCCGGGTTTGCCTGGAGCGGGCGGATGACGGGCACTGTAAGCGGTGTCCCAAGTGCCTTCTCAACGCCTTCGCCAGCGTAGCCCTCACCGGTCACTGGCCGCCTTGGTACCCGGAGAGCGCCTTCGACGCGAGCTATGTTGCGGCAATGCGCCCGAGCGAGACGCGTCGACGCTACAGCCAGCAGATTCTGAAGCTGGCTACCGATAATGGGATCGATGGCTCGTGGCGCGCAGCGCTCGCATCCCATATCGGCGGGGCGCCTTGCGGCGAACCGGCGGCGGCCGCCGCCGGGCCGCACCGGGGACATAATGGCGAAGGGACAAGATCGTCGGACTCGAACGCGCCGTTGCCAAAGGACTCGACGCTCACTTTTCGGAATTCGGTCCCGCCGGCGCCAGGATGAGGGCGCCGGCGATAATCCTGGGCGACCGCTTGCTGCGCACACCTTATGGCAAGACGGCGCATGGCCTGCTGCGGAAGAGCGACCGTTTTTCCATCGTCGGCATTGTGGAGGCCGACGGTGGCGGCGGCGACGCGGGAGAGCTGATTGGCGGCGATGCGCTCGGCATTCCGATCTCCGCTACGGTCGAAAACGCGATTTCAGCCGCGCCGGAGAAACCAGCCTGGGCGATTGTCGGCATTGCGACGCCTGGGGGGAGAATGAGCGCTGCGCTGAGGGGCTTGGCGCTGGCGGCGGCGCAAAGTGGGCTCTCACTCGTCAGTGGGCTTCACGACTATCTTGGCGACGACGGAAGCATCGTGGCGGCAGCGGCGATCCATGGCGCGCAGATCATCGATCTTCGCAGGCCGAAGAAGCCGAGCGAGATGTCCTATTGGTCAGGCGATGTGTACCAGCTGGCAGCCACCCGCATTGCCGTGCTCGGCACCGATTGCATCGTCGGGAAACGCACCACTGCCAACTTGATCGTTACTGGCCTAAGGTCGCGCCGGATCGCTTCGGAAATGATCTACACCGGCCAGACCGGTTGGCTGCAGGGCGCCAAGCACGGGTTCATTCTCGACGCGACCATTAACGACTTCGTGTCGGGCGAGATGGAGGCGGCGCTTGTCGCCTGTGAGCGCGACCGGAACCCTGACGTTATGGTGATCGAGGGTCAATCCTCGATGCAAAACCCGAGCACGCCCTGTGGAGCCGAGATCATCGTCAGCGGGGCGGTCCACGGCGTCGTTCTCCAGCATGTGCCGGGTCGGGAAACGTTTTGCGGCTATGGTCGCTTGCCCGGCGCACCGTCGCTCGAGACAGAGATTGCCATCCTCTCCGCCTACGCGAAGCCGCTGATCGGCATCTGCCTGAACTTCACGGAAGCAGAGGGGCTTAGACGCGAGCACTTCGAGCAGGAGCTTGCCGAGCGTTATCATGTGCCCGTCGTCGCTCCCTTACTGGGATCGATCGCCCCAATTCTGGATACGATCGAGAATCTGATGATCCGGGTCAAGGCAGCCCAGCCCAACGCAGTGCCGCTTGCATTCGAGACGGATCGTAGATCACGCTACAAGGCAAGCTCTCGAATTCAGCGCAACTGACCGAAGCGTTGCCGCGGCAGATGACGTTGCCGCCGCAACCAAATCTTGCGGCCTCTGGCGAAGATCTTGCCCGCGAATTTCAGCAGACTGTACCCGATACTCGTCCGGTACAGGACAAAAAGATGGCGCTGCAGATATTCGATGTACTTCTCCCGCGAGCGAAGCTGGGCCCGCAGCCCTTCGACCTCCATCTCGTGCGCGAGCAGGATGTCGACCTCGGCCGAGAGCTTCTCCAGGTATGCCGCAAATTCCCCGGGCGCCTGTCTTCTACCGGTCGATTTGGGGTCGCCGATCGCCTTGGCATAGAGGGCCTCGAATCGATCGACGGCTTGGTCGAGTGACCGGGTCGAACGCACGCGCTCCGTTACCTGCGCGGTCGCCTCCGGCCGGTAGTGCGCGAGCTCGGCTTTCAGCCAATCGGTGCCGACTTGGGTCCCCGATCGGAAATAACGAGGCGCGAAGTTCGTGTATGCGCAATCGTCGAAATTTTCCGGAGTCACCAGATTGCCGGCTTGCCCAGGAACAATCGGGATGACGGCGCATCCCGATGCCAGTGCCTCTATGGCGCACCGTCCGATGGCGAAGACCAGATCGTAGTCTGGCAGGAATGTTTCCGGCCGCGGACGCGGATTTTCATAGGCGTAACCGATCTTGTCCAGCGACAGGCCCTGGTCCGCACATGCGGCCTCGATCCCGGAAAGCTCTTCCTGCGAAAATCCGGAGCCGCCGAACAGAAGCGCCCGCGCAGGGCGTGCCGGCGCCTGGCGCACCGTCGAGAAACGTTTGGTGTTTACGAAGTTAGGCACGACGGTGACGAGGGCCGGCGATACCCCGTACATGGGCCCCAAACGAGGAACCATTCCCTCGGACATCACTACGTATTGGCGAATCCGGTCATGAATCGGCACCTGCTCCGCCCATTGCGAGCTGCCGTGACTGCAAAAGATCGCCGGAGTGTCGCCAAAATAGCTGAGTGCGGCCATCGCCTGCAGGTGATGATGACCATGGATGACGTCGGGGGTCCACGGAATCTCGTTCAGTCGCGATTTGACCCACACGCCGTTGGACTGCATGAGGCTCGCTGGGATTCCTAGGCGCGGACTAAACACCGCCACTTCATGACCACGGCGCTGCAGTTCGTTGGCGACCTCGATGGTTATCATCTCGGTCCCGCCCCAGCCGGTGAGCGCGCGCTGGGTCATCAGAATCCGCACGAGAGTCAATTCCCTCGCGGCGGGCGTAGCACCGGATACCGAGCTATACGGACTCGCGACAATGAGAATTCATCCATTGTTCCAGCGCCTTCCCGCTTTCAAACGAGGTAATCAGCGCATAGCGGAGATCCGGGCCGGGATGTGATACGGCATGGAAAAGCCGCTCGGAATCGATTACCAGCTGCCGATTGCGCGGCAAGGAAACGCTGGACTCGGCGTGCGGCTCCAGCGAATCGCGCAAAAGCATGTAAGAGTTGGGATCGTCCGTCAGCTCGAGCCAGACGCGAACGACCCATCCCTCCCCATCCGGGTTGAGGAGATTGTTGCGGTCGAGGTGCATGTGGAGGATGGCTTCGGCTTCCGTCTGCGGATTGAGCTTGACGACCCTGACGCGTCCAAAGCGTGCGCCGACATTCTTGACCCATTCGACCAGAGTAGGACATCGTTCGGCATTCTTTGTCCAGACGCCGTTCTTCTCGGACTTGCCGTACTGCCAGAATCCGCCGCACTCCATCTCGCCGGCCCCGGACGCTATGGGCGCAAAGTGCGTGTCACCGCCGCTCTTACGATGAAAATATTCGAGGCTCAGCCATTCCTCCTTGGGAATTACCGGGCCGGCATATTCGCCAAGGACCGCGAAGCCCCTCTCTTCCAGCGCCCTGAGTTTGACATGCGCGGCCGGATCGCCGCTGACTGCGTTCTCCAGATCGAAATCCCCCGGCGTCACAGCGCGAGACCGATCACCGCCCGTCAAAACCATTCGGCAGCCCTCCCGCTCACCGTCGAGCTACAGCAACGCGCAGACCCCAGCGCCGCAAGATCGGAGCGCCGATTTTCCGCCAATCTCGTGACCCGGCACCAATCTGTAACGATCTTCGCACGATGACCCCTGGCCGGCAAACATACGCGCCCGGAACGACCTCCAGCCATTCGATCGCATGAGCGGGCTGGATCGAGCTATTTTGCTGCCGAGCGGACATGCTTGGAATAGGCAACATTAGCCGAGTGAGCGGTTGGCGGAGCTATTGACATACGCAGATACGGCACGGGACCTTGGGTTGTCGACGAGCGGAGAACGGCGAACCAGATGACCGATGCTGCGATTTCTGCGCCAGAAATTGTCACGACAGACCTGCCAGACCCGAGTGTTCGTACCTGGATCGCCGATGGACTTGCGGCGTCAAATCGTCGCCATGCCGACGACCCGAGGGTGCAGCATCTGATCGTTCAGCTGCGGGCTCGCGGCACCAGCGAGCTGCTCGGCGGTCTCTGGGGGCGAACCGCCTGGCGCTGGCTTCACCTGGAACTGCTTTACGTCTCGCCGGCGTGGCGCGGCGCCGGCTGGGCAAGACAATTGGTGCGCGCGGCGGAGGAGGAAGCGGTCCGGCGCAATTGTCGGTCTGCCTGGCTCTACTCCCACGACTTCCAGGCCGCAGGGCTCTTTCAGCATCTCGGTTATTCCGTTTTCGGGACGCTATCGGACTATCCCGCCGGTCATGAGCGATTCTTCCTGCACAAGAGTCTTGCCGACGAATCGAAGAAGCGATGATTGCTGGGAGCAACAATCCATCGAACCAAGCAACCACGTTTATCGACGGGCATCACGCTATTGCCCGGGCATTGTCCGGCCTTTCTGTCGGCGCTGAACCAGCGACAGTCAGCGGCACGGTCGCATCGAGTGCGGGTCATTGAATCGTGTGTGGGATTGCGGGAATTTGGCAGCGCGACGGCCGTCCCATCGAGCGCTTGACCATCGATCGGTTCATTCGCGCTCTCGCCCACCGCGGCCCCGACGGGCAGGGCGTACTTGTTGACGACGGCGGCAGCCTCGCGCTCGCGCATCGCCGGCTGGCAATTCTCGATCTTAGCACTGCAGCCGAACAGCCTATGCGCTCCCAGAGCGGCCGCTATGAAATCACCTACAACGGGGAGGTGTATAATTTTCTCGAATTGCGTTCGGATTTAGAAGCGGCCGGGTGCCGATTTCGCACTGAAACCGACACCGAGGTCGTTCTCGCCGCGTATGAGCGCTGGGGACCGGACTGTCAGCTGCGCTTCAACGGAATGTGGAGCTTCGCGATCTGGGACCGCCACGATCGAAGGCTTGTTGTCGCGCGCGACCGGTTCGGGGTGAAGCCGCTTTACGTTCTCGTCGAGCCTCGACGCTTTGCATTTGCATCCGAGCTCAAGGCCTTTGTGCATCTCGAGGGATTTGAGCCCGTCGCGAATCAGCTGGCGCTTCAAGCGCGCCTTGCCGACAATTTCGGCGAGCATCTCCTGCTTTGCGGGATCGAGGTTGTCCCGCCTGGTCATTGGCTTGAGGTGACACCGGAAACCGTGGACCGGCACCGCTGGTGGAACACGCTCGACCATCTCATCAAGGTGCCGCGCGAATTGAGTGCGCAGGCGGAGGAGTTCCGCCATCTGCTCACGGATGCCTGTAGGCTGCGCCTCAGGTCCGACGTGCGTTTGGGAACCTCGTTGAGCGGAGGGCTCGACTCTTCTTCCGTCCTTTCCGCGATTGCTACCGCGCATCGAACGCGTCATGACGCCAGGCGAACCGCCCCGGAGTGGCAGCGAGCATTCATTGCGAGCTTCCCTGGTTGCCCGCAGGATGAAACCGAATACGCTCTGTTAGTCGCAAGGACGACTGGCGCAGTTCCGCTGGTCCAATCGCTTACCGGCAGGGATTTTCGGCCGGATATCGATGCTTATCTCAGTCAATTCGAAGAGATCGGCGGGTTATTCGGTGCAGCTGCGTGGATGATGTACCGGGAAATGCGCCGCGACGGGACTTTCGTTTCGCTGGATGGACACGGAAGTGACGAATTGCTCGGTGGCTACGACGTCCACATCTTGCTCGCGCTCATGCGTGGTCGTGGCATCGTTTTCGAGCCCTACCGTGCGCTCGATCTGATCAATACGCTCCACGGAATGGTTGATCGCGCACCGGCCAGCAAAGCGATGCTCGCCGCCATGACCGTTCCCGCCTTTCGCCATGCCGCTCGCCGACTGCCGTTGGCCCAACTCCTCTCTGAAATGTTGCTGCGGGATGCCCGTGTTTGGCCCGATTCGGCGGAGCCGGCCGCTCGGGACGAACAACGGGAAATCGACAAGCTCGGGCCTCTCACCGGTTCGCTCTACCGAAGCTTTCACCGCCACCTCCTTCCCCGGATCCTGCGCAATTTTGACGTTCACTCCATGGGCCACGGCGTTGAGGTGCGAATGCCATTCATGGACTGGCGCGTCGTCCGTTATGCCTTCTCGGTTCCCGAAACCAGCAAGGTTGGCGGCGGATATTCGAAGCGGTTGCTGAGAGAGGCGATGCGGGGTTCGCTGCCGGACTCAATCCGCCTGCGGCGACAGAAGGTTGGCTACAACGTCCCGGTGGCTCAGTGGCTCTCTGATGGCCTGCAGGACTGGCTTTGGGATGAGCTCAACGACCGCGAATTCCTCCACAGCGAGCTTTGGGATGGGCCCGCCCTCCTCGCTTCGGCGCGCGCGAAACGAGAGGCGGGTACCGCGTGGCATCCTGCCGAGGCGCACAAGGTCGCGCTCGCGGCCACGGCGCACTGGTGGCAGACGCGCTGGGTCCGCCTGTCGCGCGCATCGGCCGGAAGAGTCGCCCGAGGCTCGGCGGCCGATGTCGGTCAGCTCAGTTCGGCACGCCCTTGCTCGGATCGGCCGGGAACGCCGCGTTGACTTGCACGCCGCGGATCAGGTCGAGCGCATAGTTGAGCTGCTTGTCCTGCTTGGGGTCGGTCGGCACAAACGCCGCCGATCCGGCCTCCTCCTTGGCGCCGCTTGGCGCGGCGAGGTGGCCCTTGAGGCTCGCTTCGCCGAAGGTCGGCTGCGGTCCGGTGCCGGTCGCGTCCGGCGGCGGGTCCTCTGCGACGATGACGTCGGGATCGATGCCCTTCGCCTGGATCGAGCGGCCGGTCGGGGTGAAGTAGCGCGCCGTTGTCAGCCGCAGCGCGCCATTGGTACCGAGCGTGATGATCGTCTGCACCGAGCCCTTGCCGAAGGAACGGGTGCCGATGATGGTAGCCCGGTGGTGATCCTGCAAGGCGCCGGCGACGATCTCCGAGGCCGACGCCGAGCCGCCGTTGACGAGCACAATCACCGGCTTGCCGGCGACGAGATCGTGGCCGGTTGCCTTGAAGCTCTGCACCTGGTCCGGTCGCCGGCCGCGGATCGAGACGATCTCGCCCGAGTCGATGAAGTCGTCGGAGACCTCGAGTGCCTGGTCAAGGAGACCGCCGGGATCGTTGCGGAGGTCGAGGATGTAGCCCTGAACCTTGTCCTTGCCGATATCCGACTGGATCTTGTCGATCGCCGCCCGCAGTCCTTCAGCGGTCTGCGCGCTGAACTGGGTGATGCGGATGTAGCCGACCTGTCCCTCTTCGCGCGACTTGACCGACTGGACGACGATCTCCTCGCGAATGAGCTTCACGTCGAACGGCTTGTCCTGGCCCTTGCGCACGACGGTCAGGGTGATCGGCGAGTGGACGGCGCCGCGCATCTTGTCGACCGCTTCGCCGAGCGTCATGCCCTGTACATCCTCGCCGTCGATCCTGATGACGAGGTCGTTGGCAAGGATGCCGGCGCGGGAGGCTGGCGTGTCATCGATGGGCGAGACCACCTTGATGATCCCGTTCTCCATCGTAACCTCGATGCCGAGGCCACCGAACTTGCCGGTGATCTCGGCCTGCATGGTCTTGTAGTCCTTCGGGTTCATGTAGCTCGAATGCGGGTCGAGCGAGCTGAGCATGCCCTTGATCGCGCCCTCGACCAAGGCGCCGTCGTCGGGCTGCTCGACATAGTCGGTGCGGACCCGGTTGAAGACGTCGCCGAAGAGGTTGAGCGCGCGATAGCTGTCCGCTGCTGCCGCCTCCGCGGCCGTCGGCAACGTGAGGTGCGCCTCCGACAAGGCCACGCCGCCGGCACCGATAGCTGCACCGGCGAGGAGAAGGGCAACTTTGCTGTTCATAGGGCGATCTCTTGTGAACCAGAATGACGGCGCTCGGAGCTACGAGCGATCTTTCACGACTGTGGCCAAATAAGGCCGCGTCAGTAAATAGGATGGCAAGCTGCCAGTGAGTAGTCCATTAAATTTCGTTCATGCAGTGTTCGCATGGCCCGCGAGTCGCTCTTAACATGAGCGGCGAGCTCCCTTAGCTCTAATCCTTTTGTACAAGCAACTGTACAAAAGTGTGCAATCCCGATAAGAGAGGCATCATCGGCGCGCGCCGCCGGAGCCGGCATTTGCGAGCAAGAGCATGCCCAAGGAACTCATGGTGGATCCTGTCGCGCAGCGAAGAGCGGGCAAGCTCTCCTTTGCCGAGATCCGCATCCATGCCTACGCAACGCCGCTCGGCGAGGAGCGGCATCGGCATGGCGATGTGCGGCTCCGCGAACTTCTTCGGACGATGCTCATCATTCGCGAATTCGAAACGATGCTCGCCGCCTTCAAGGGGCGCGGCGCCTATGCCGACATGGCCTTCGCCTACAAAGGGCCGGCCCACCTGTCGATCGGGCAGGAGGGGGCGGCGGTCGGCGCGGCGCTGGCGCTGCGGCCGGATGACCACGTCTTCGGCAGCCATCGCAGCCATGGCGAATTCATCGCCAAAGGGTTCTCGGCGATCTCCGCCCTTGCGCCGGCCGAGCTCCTGTCGATCATGGAGGCGCATCGCGGCGGCCGTCTCCTTCGCGTCACGGAAAGGCTCCTCCCCGCGACGAACGAAGCGGCACTCGCCGAAGGCTTCCTTCTCCTCGGCCTCCTCGCCGAGATCTTCATGCGTGCCGACGGCTTCAACGGCGGCATGGGCGGCAGCATGCACGCCTTCTTCCCGCCTTTCGGCATCTATCCCAACAACGCCATCGTCGGCGCCTCCGCCGGAATTGCGGCCGGCGCGGCCCTGTTCCGTAAGGTCAACGGCTCATCCAACATCGCGGTCGCCAATGTCGGCGACGGCTCGACCGGCTGCGGCCCAGTATGGGAAGCGATGAATTTTGCCGCCATGGCGCAATATGATCGTCTGTGGCCGGCACAGTTCCATGGCGGGCTGCCGGTCCTCTTCCTCTTCGTCAACAATTTCTACGCCATGGGCGGCCAGACGATCGGCGAAACCACCGGCTGGGATCGCTTGTCCCGGATCGGCGCCGGCATCCGGGCCGACAACCTCCACGCCGAAACCGTCGACGGCAGCAACCCGCTTGCCGTCGCCGATGCCGTCGCGCGCCAGCGCGCGATCCTTTTGAGCGGTGGCGGGCCGGCCCTCCTCGACGTCGAGTGCTACCGGACGACCGGTCACTCGACCACCGACGCCAATGTCTATCGCTCGCGCGAGGAGATCGCGGCGTGGAACGCCCACGACCCCATCGCCCTCCATGCCGCTTCGCTCCGCGAGGCCGGCATCCTCTCGGCCGACGACGAGGCATCGATGCGCGATGCGGCCGGCGGCCTCATCCGCGCGGTCACCGCCGCGGCGGTGGACGCGACGGCGATGCCGGCGGTCGATATCCCCGCCGATCCGACCCTGATCGGCCGGCTGATGTTCTCTCGCCGCGAGGTGCCGCTTCCCATCACGGCGAACGGTCTCCTCGCCGATCCCGAGACCTCTCCCCCGATCCGCCAGCTCGCCGGGAAGCGCCGGTTCGGCCTGACGGAAACCGGGGACAAGATCTCCGCCATGCGAGCGATCACCGTCCGCGATGCCCTCCTCGAGACCATCCTGCATCACTTCGCCCACGATCCGAGCCTTGTCGCCTATGGCGAGGAGTGCCGGGAATGGGGCGGTGCCTTCGGCGTCTATCGCGGCCTCGCCGCGCTTCTGCCCTACAACCGGCTGTTCAATGCCCCGATCTCGGAAGCGGCGATCGTCGCCTCCGCGGTCGGCTATGCGATTGCTGGTGGCCGCGCGCTCGTCGAGCTGATGTATGGCGATTTCATCGGGCGCGCCGGCGACGAGATCTTCAATCAGCTGGCGAAGTGGCAGGCGATGTCGGCCGGCCTCCTGAAAATGCCGGTCGTCGTCCGCTGCTCGATCGGCAGCAAATACGGCGCCCAGCATTCGCAGGACTGGAGCGGGCTGATCGCCCATATTCCGGGTCTCAAGCTCGTCTATCCGGCCACGCCCTACGACGCCAAGGGGCTGCTCGCCGCGGCCCTCTCGAGCGAGGATCCGGTCGTCTTTTTCGAGAGCCAGCGCCTCTACGACACCGTCGAGCTGTTCCGGAGCACCGGCGTTCCGACCGACTATTATCGCCTGCCGATCGGCGTGCCGGACGTTAAACGGGAGGGCGACGACGTGACCGTGCTGACCGTCGGCCCGTCGCTCTATGCGGCCATGGCCGCAGCCGATCGCCTCCGGAGCGATTTCGACGTCTCTGCCGAGATCATCGACGCGCGCTCCCTCGTCCCGTTCGACTACGCGCCGGTTCTCCAGTCGGTGAAGAAGACCGGCCGCATCTTGCTCGTCTCGGAAGCGTCAGAGCGCGGCAGCTTCCTCATGACGCTTGCCGCCAATGTCGGACGCTTTGCCTTTCACGACCTCAAGGCGCCACCCCGTGTCCTCGGTGCGCCCAACTGGATCGTGCCGGGCGCCGAAATGGAAACTACCTATTTCCCGCAGGCCGACGACATCATCGATATTGTCTGCGGGGAGCTCATCCCGGCGAAGAAGCAGAACCGTCGCGGCCTGCGTGACTGGAATGAGGTCGAGCTAGCCAAGCTTGGGCTGTGACGACAGGCGCCGACGGTGCGGCTGCGACCGGGAAAGAGGCTGGCGTCCTTGGAGAGGAGGTTTCGGTGACTGTTCCGATCGTGGTGCCGCAGCTCGGCGTCGAAATCGAGGAGGCCCAGGTTACCGAATGGCTGAAGGCTGTCGGCGACCGCATCGAGCAGGGCGAGCAGGTGGTGGTGATCACGACGCCGAAGGCGACGCTTGAGCTCGAGGCCCCGGCGACCGGCGTGCTCGCGGCCATCGCCGCCGGTGTCGATGAAATCGTCAAGGTGGGCGCGACGCTTGGCACTATCGCTGAAGACTGAGCCGGGATCTGCGGCCTCTCCCGCCGCCGTTGTGGCGGGCCGGCCGATTGGCTTCGTAGCCCGTGGCGATCACGGACCGCCGGTGATCCTGCTGCACGGCTTTGGCGCCGACCGGATGGCCTGGGCGCTGCAGCAGGCCGCCCTTGCCCAGTTTGCCTCGACGGTGGCCGTCGACCTGCCGGCCCACGGCGGATCGGATAACCACGTCGGTGATGGATCGATCGCGTTCCTGAGCGAGGTTGTCGCCGGCCTCCTCCGATCGAATGACGCTGCACCGGCGCATCTCGTCGGCCACTCGCTCGGCGGTGCGATCGCGATCGATCTCGCCCATCGCTTTCCGGATCGTGTCGCATCGCTGTTTTTGGTTGCACCAGCCGGGTTGGGACGCGGGATCGACCACGCTTTCCTCACCGACTTCATGTCGATGCAGAGCCTCGATGAGGCGCAGCGCGTGCTCGAGCGACTGGTCGCGCGACCGCGTTTGATCAATCTTCAGATGGCGGCGCGCGTCCTCGACCGGCTCAATCAGCCTGGAGCGCGCGAAGGCCTCCGCAAGATCGCCGCCGCGCTTGCGGACGCGGCCGGCGTGCTCGCGCCGGCGATCGCGTCGATCAGCCGATCGAGCCTGCCGAGGATCGTCGTCTGGGGCGAGGAGGACCGCATCAACCCGATCGATGAGGATCGGGTCACCTCCTTCGCCAAGAACCTGACCCTTCTTGCCGCGACCGGCCACATGCCGCAGGTCGAGAATGCGGCGAA
>Ga0318562_10000779_pt1 | contig 14254 bp, 27 predicted proteins | sample GRESIP066b5f18_FD_203688 | JGI IMG/M metagenome (GOLD analysis project Ga0318562, IMG submission 203688) | Tropical soil microbial communities from Luquillo Experimental Forest, Puerto Rico - GRE.SIPMG.066b5f18 | ecosystem: Environmental > Terrestrial > Soil > Tropical forest > Bulk soil... | reverse complement strand
GGTCGTGGTCGCGTCGGTCGAGCTTGTCCTTGATTACGAGCCGCCGTCGTATTGGAGCTGAGTCGTTGGCTTCGGCAGCGCAGACCTTCAGCCAGGCATGGTCCGTCGGCCGGCGCGTCAGGGAAACCGCCGCGCCGCACCGGAAAGGCACCATCAGTGCCCGGCAGGGCACCGGGACTAACGCGCGCATCACCGTGAACCTTGACGGGCGCCCCCCGCAGGCGTTCTTCCCGGCCCAGCTCACCCTACTCTGACGCACCCTGACCCCCCTTGGCGCGCATCTAGTGACGGGGGAGGCGCTGTGCTGTGGCTGGCCTGGTCATACTCCCAGGGGCCGACCTCGCTCACCCCGGTAGACAGCGCCACCTCCACCATCGTCGGCTACATCACCTCGTTCGGCGTCCTGGGCATCGTCGCCCTGGCGTTCGCGTTCGGATGGCTCAAATCCGGCCGCACCTCCGAACGGGACCGGGCAACACTGCGAGCCGAAGCCAGGTCCGACCTTGAGGCTGAGCTCGCCCGGGTCATCGCCGAGAAAAAACAAGCTGAGGAACAGCGCGACGAGGCGCTGAAAGTGGCACGTGACCAGGTAGTCCCGATCCTGGGAAGCTTCACTTCCACTACCGCCGCGCTGATCCCGCTGCTCCAGGAGGTCGTCCGCGCGCAGGAAGGCTCACGCGGTGGCCGATGAGGACATCTCCCCTGAGACGCGCATGCTAGCCGCCGACGCCCTCGCCCGCGCCCGCAGCTCACCTGACGCGGCGCTGATCAGGGGACTGGAACGCGACGCCCTCACCGGGGAACGAGGCGACATGACCCCAGCCGAGATCCGGGAACTCGCCGCGGAAGCCGTCGGGCAGGCCCAGCAGATCGGCCTCCTGATGACCCGCCTCGCGGACCTCCTCGAAACCAGCCCGGGTGGTCTCCGTGACCGGTAAGGACGAGGAGACCAGGGCGGTCGTGGCGGAACTGGACGCGCTGCTGGAACGGCTGAACGCCAACGTGACCGAACTCGCTGCGATCCTGACCGGGCCGGCGCAACCGGAAGGGGAACCGGCGTGAACGAGAAGCGGGACGCCGAGATGCGGACAGCGGAAGATCTGACGGCGGCGCTGACGGGCATGTCGGAGCGGCTCGACGGGGTGCGGCGGGACGCGGAGGAACGCGCCGAGCAGGTCCGCGTGGCCAGCGAGGAACGCGACGCCTACCTGAAGACGTACGGGCGGCGGAACAGGCGGCTGATCTGGCTGACCGTCGTCTCCCTCGTCGCCGATTTGACGTTGACGGTGTTCCTGGCGGTGTTCGCGGTGCAGGTGCATCATGCGGCGGCGTCGAACCGGAACCTGTGCCTGTCCAACAACGCGGCCCGCGCGCAGAACCTGCAACTGTGGTCGCATCTCATAGGGATTTCCCAAGCTGCCCCCGCCCGGCCGGGTGAGACGGCGGCGCAGCGGGCAGCGGCGCAGAAGGAACTCGCCGGCCTGAAACTGTACGTGAGCCACGTGTTCGCCGCGAGGGATTGCAGCAACATCGGACCAGGGAACCCTTGATCTCGCACGTAAACATGGTTTTGCCAACCCGTCAGCGTTACCTGGCACCTCAGCAAGGGGGAACCCGTGACCGGTTTCGGGCCGTGGGCGGACCACTGGCTCTACCAGGACTTCTACTCCCCGGTCTGGCCGAATATTGTCGCGTCGATCCTCGTCGCGGCGTGGGTGACGTTCAAGCTGCGGGCGCACCGGAAACTTCAGGAGCAACTCCGCGAACTGCACGAACGGCACCACGCCGAGCACATGGACGCGCTGGATCTGAGCACTCCGGGGGGGCTGGCGACGGTGATGTCGACTGCGCAGGACGCTAAGACGGCTGCCGAGTCAGCGCACGGCGCTGTCCAGGGTCTCGCCCTGGTCACGGGCACCGCTCAGCCGGCGGCGGGGAAGACGACGATGCGGCGTACCGCCAGCGGCCGGTTCGCGCCGAGAAACGGAGGGGACGCATGACCCTGCTACTTCCCGATGTCAGCGAGTTCGAGCCCGGTGCCAGCATGAGCGGCATCAAGAAAGCCAACGGCGGCGCGGCGATCATCCGGGCGTGTTACGGCACGAGTCACCCGGACAGGGTGTTCGCCAAGCTCCGAGCTGCGGCGTCAGGCTTCCAGTATTTGGGCTTGTATCAGTACCTTGTCTCCGGGCAGGACGCGGCGACGCAGGCCAAGGCATTCGTCAAGCTCATCGGCCACCTCGGACCCCGCGAGATACCCATCCTGGACCTTGAGGAAGGGATAGGGGACCAGTCGGGGCGGGCTGCGGCGTGGGCGTCGGTTGTGGACACGGCGTTCGGCCTGGCGTCGCTGCCGCTGAACAAGCGGTCGTGGCTGTACTCGTACGTGGATTTCACCGAGCATCACGGCCTTGTCCCGGTGATGGCGTCGGCGCGGCATACGTGGATCGCCTCTTACGGGAGCACTGAGCCGGCTCTTGGCCACACGCTGTGGCAGTGCACGGACGGCATCGACGGAATCCACCGGACGAACTGGCCGGGTGCCGGCTTCTGTGATACCAGCCTGTATCACGGCACGCTGGCGCAGTTGTCGGCGCTGATCCAGCGTTAGGCCGTGGGTCCGATCCGCTGGATAGCCGCCGGCCTGTGCGCTTGGGAGGTCGCGGCCATCACCACGGGCAAGATGCCGACGCTGACGCAGATCTCAGCCGAGCATCCAGTCATCGGGCTGCTCCTTGTCGGCGCTCTCGCAATACACCTGCACAAGGCTCCGAACCGCTATCCGCTTCGCTGACAGCCCTGGAGGTTCCATGCCGCACGGAAAGCTCGGCCGCGTCCCGCGTGATACGACCCGGTGGGCACCCGCCATGGAGGCGTACCTGCGCACCCACCCCGCCTCCGGGCGCACCGGCCTGGAACCCGTCAGTCCCGGCGAGGAAGTAGACCGGGCCTCCAAGGTCACCGGCTGGCCCATGTACTGCAACGGGCCCGATCCTGCCAATCCTCCCGCATCACCGGACGGCGTAGGGGACTGCACCATCGCCGAAGCCGCCCACGCGTTCACCGCCCTCGGCGTCTACGCAGGCAAAGAGCAGGTCCTGTTTTCCGATGAGGAGATCATCGGCGCCTACGCGGCCATCTCCGGGTACGACCCGGCCACCGGGGCGAACGACAACGGCTGCCAGATGCAAGATGTCCTCGCCTACCTGAAGGCCACCGGCATGGCTGACGTGAACGGGCAGGTCCACAAGGTCACCGCGTACGCCGCGCTCGCCGACCCTGCCGACATCCAGATGCTGTCCCAGGTGCTGAAGACCTTCGGGTACGTCTACCTCGGGATCGACCTTCCCCAGTCAGCTGAAGACCAGTTCGGCACCGAGCCGTGGACGTATGTGCCGTGGTCCCAGATCCTCGGCGGGCACTGCATCGGCTTGCACCGCCGGGACCCGTACGGGACGAAGGTCGGCGTGTTCCAGATGGCGACGTGGGGTGCTTTGCAGCCCGCGACGATCGGGTTCATCCGCCACTACGTCCGTGAGGCGTGGGCCGTGATCACCCCTGACTGGATCGAGGCGAACGGATCAAATATGGATGGGGTCGCATTGGCGCAACTGGAAGCCGACATGGCCCTGGTCGGGAGCGGCTCATGAAGATCAATCTCGGGCCGTACTCGAAGGCCGTGACCGCAGCGATCGGACTTGCGCTGGCATACGCGACGCAGCATTACGCCGCGAACCCGTGGGTCGCGATAGCGGTCGCCGTCGCCGCGGCCCTGGGAGTCTACGCGGTTCCTAATGCCGTGAAGCCCCCGGCGGGCAGCGAGGGGAAAGACCAGCCGGCCGTCCGGATGTAGCGCCTGCCTCCGCAGCCACGTCGTCAACCCCTTAAGGAGCGTGTGACCGCAGAGAACAGGGTCCTGGCGCTGCAACTCGCCATCCAGACCGTCGTCCCGGAAGGCGGCGGATTCCCGGCCTTCCAGACCAGCGACGTCACGTACGCCGCGGACATCTACTACCGGTGGCTCGAGGGTCCCGCCTTCCTGCTCATGACCATCTCAGACCTGACCTTCCCCCAAGACGCACCGGATGGGCCGGGCGTCCCCACAGTGATGAAAGGACCAGCCATGGCTCAGATCACCGACCTGCAGGAGTACACCGTTTCCGTCGCGGAGGTCGACAGCAAGAATCAGCCGGTTACCGGCGACAACCTGTCCTGGGCGATCGACAACGGCGCGGTCGCGTCGGTCACCCCGTCCGCGGACGGGTACTCGGCGGTGATCGCCGGGATCGCGGACGGCACCGCGACGTACACGGTGACGGACAACACTGTCACGCCGCCGCTGACCGGCTCGGGTACGGTCACTGTGGTGTCGTCTGCCGCGACCAGCCTGGTTGTCACCGAGGGTGCGCCCGTGGACCAGCCGCCGGCCGGCCCGTGACACGCGCCGCGACCCGGGATCTCGCGCTGGAGCAGGCGGCTCGTTCGCTGACCCTGGCGAACGACCCGCGGCTGCCCCGCCCGGTGCGTGACGAGGCTACTGATATAGCTGCCTGCCTCGTGACCGTGGCGAACGAGGTGCGTTAAGGGCAGCATCCGCTGCTCGCGCTGAATAGAGCCGCCCGGCTCGTTCTGGTCTCCGGACCGGGGCGGGCCGGGCGGTTCTTTTGCGTTTCGGGCGCGATCCGGCCGGGGATAATCCCCCTGAACCACCCCAGTGCCGGGAGTCCTTTCTGCCAGGACCCCGGCATCGCGCTGTAGAGGACGGCGCGCTCGCCATTTATCCCCTTCTAGCCCTCCCTGGCCGGGGTCCCGGGCTGGCGAACCTCCGGTACCTTCAGCCGGCACGCGGCACGGGACCCGGCCAGGGAGGAACCGCCCTAGCGGGGGGGTAGGTGCCATTCCCGGCGGTGCCGCGTCTGAAACGCGCGCACGGCTCCGGTTCCGCCAGTTCCACCGTCCCGTACCGTTCCCTCAGCGTGCACAGCACCCGGTAGTACCGTTCCCGCACCCCGCCGTCCCGGGGGATGAGGCCCTGCGACTCGTAGCGGGCCTGGCGCCGTCCGCTCGCCCCGGTCTGCCCGGCCAGGGTGGCTACTGTCATGCCGGAGACGCGGCGCAGCAGCGACGCCTGCCCGGACAGGATCAGGCCGGCCAGGTCTTCAAGTTCAGCGTCCGACAGCACAGGCCCCCCCTTTCCCGCGTAGGTGCGACCCCCGGCTCCGTCAGCCGGGGGGCGCTTCGTCCTGTCTCCGGGTTGCAGCCCGGCCGCGGCGGCACACGTGAGGTGCAGGGTCACCGCGGCCGGACCCGGTGCAGGAGACCTACGGCAGGACGCCGGGGTAGGCACCCCACAGCTGGTTGTTGTTCGGGCCTGTCACTGCGAGGCCGCCGCACACCGAAGCGCGGCCGGTCCCGCCGGCCTGGGAGAACCCGGTCAGCGCCGACAGGAACAACTGCGGGCGCGGCTTGTCGGTCGGGTACCCGGCGGCCGGGTAAGTCAGCACCGACGGGTGGCTGAAGTTCGTGTTCAGCCCGTTAATCGCCTGCGCCTCGAGGGAGTACAGGGGGTTCGACGGGCACGAGTCCAGCGTGTCCACCGCCCACACAGTCCCCGCGCCGGCGCCGCAGCCCTGCAGCGTGACCTTCGTGTTCACCGCAGCCGACGTCGCGCCCACGCAGAGGCCGCTGTCGACGCCGTACGGCGTGTACTCCAGCTCGAACGCGTAGAGGTCGGGGAAGTTGTTGCCGCACGTGTTCGTGTTGACGTTCCAGTTGCAGCCGTAGTGCAGCGCGAACGACTTCGACACCAGGTTCGCGGCGAGGAAGTCGCTGACCTGCCCTTCGTAGGCGACGGTGAAGTCCTGCGCGGGGTCGGAGTTCGACTCGCGGAACAGGATGACGGGCTGGCCGACCTTGGAGCCCTGGCGGAACACGTCGAGGGCGAACTGCGGGTTGAGATAGGACCCGAAGTTCTTGGAGAAGATGTCGATGCATGTCGGCCCGCATGATGGCGTTGCCGCGTTTGCCGCGCCTGTCCCTGCCAGGACGGCGGTTGCGGCCAGGGCGGATGCGCCCAGGACCGCGAGAACCTTGCTCTTGAGCTTCAAGTGAAGCCCCTCTCATTGATCGGGCGGCCTGTCGCTCCCTGCGAGCGGTAGTTCCGCCTTTCAAGCGCCCGCCCGTTGGAGATCAGCGGGATAGGGCGGGAGTCTTTAAGGGGTTAAGAGACGGCCTCCAGGTCGAACAGCAACTCAGGCTCAGGTGCCTGACGCGAGTTGATGAAGCCGAGCAGATCCTGGGAGTCAATGCCCAAGGCGGAGATGAAAGCAGCTCGACGGGTTGCCGATGGGCGCCGCGTTCCTGACTCGATAAGGCACACCGAGGAGTCGACCAAGCCCACCATCTCACCAAGCTCGGCCTGAGTAAGACCCGCTTTCTTACGTGCCGAAGATAGGTACAGGCCAAAGCGCTGATCGGCAGTAAGGCCGGGATTCGATTTTTGCTTCCGGCCCCGAGCCCATCCCTGGCCCCTGCGTCGCCGGCTTGGCTCACGCCCACCCCTGGCCGAGCGCTTTACATTAACGGCGTGAGTCACCGGCTCCAGGTGGGCCGGGTTGCAGCAGCGGCGGTGCGGACAGTCGCTTCCCGCGCGGCACACCTTCGGGTCATGGCACGTATGGTCGATCTCCAGACCATCTGGTATCGGCTTGACGCTTAGTTCGTAAGCAACCCGGTGGGCCCCTTCCCCTTTTGACCGGAAGGTAACATGGCCGTACCCCTTGCCGTTGAGCGATCCAGTCCAGGGCCAGCATTCATCCGCGCCACGCTTGTCGACGCGCCGCCAGAAGTATTCGACGGATCTTGACGAGCCTGGCGGGCCTTGCTGTATCAGCGGCCTGTCCAGCAATTCGGCGGGGCAGAGGATTGCGACATCAACGCCCGTCGCCGTAGCAATGAGTTCCGCCTTGTCGCGCCCGGGGCGTGCGCGGCCTGTCTCGATCTGCGCGATCGAAGTCGTAGCCATGCCGACCTTTTTCGCAAGTTGCGGCATCGTCAGCCCTGCAGCCATGCGCGCAGCCCTGATCCTGCCGCCAAGGAGCCTGTTGGCTGCAGTTTTGGTCATGCCGCACCCTTTCCGGTGTCACGGGAGCCGCCCGGCTGCTGCCGCCACCACTCCTCAACGTCATCAAGGTCATACGTGACCACCCGGCCGGTCTTGCGCCAGCTCGGCCCCTTGCCCTGCGACCGCCAGCACTCGAGCGTGTGCTTCGGTATCCGCAGGTAGGCGGCAACCTCCTCGGTGGTCGCCTTGGGCCGCCGTGCGGGTTCCGGGCTCGGCTGTCGTGCTTGCGCGGGCATTCCCGGCACCTCCCGGACTCGGCGGCAGGAATCCTTGTATTCGAGCTGGATTACTGCCATACGGTGAACCTACCGGAAGACTTGATAACTGGCAAGAAGAACTGGAATACTGCCAAGATGGCAGGAACACCGAAGGAACCCGGCCCCTCATCCGAGCGGGTCGCCGCCAACCTGCGCCGGATCAGGCACGAGCGCGAGTACTCCTACGCCGAGCTGTCGCGCCGCCTCGCCGCCGCCGGCCACCCGATCCTCGACACCGGGCTGATGAAGATAGAGAAGGGCCAGCGGCGCGTCGATGTGGATGACCTGACCGCCATCGCCGCCGCGCTCGGAGTCACGCCGAACGCGCTGCTGCTCCCCCCGCTTGACCCCGCCGCACCCGGCCGCGCCTACCAGCTCACCCCCGGCATGAAAGGCACCGCCCCGGAACTGTGGAGCTGGGCAACCGGGGAAGTGCCCCTCGGCCGCGGCCCTGTCACCGTCAACGACAGCGAGCAAGACCGCTACGCCGAAGCCAACTTCGCCTACGCGAACCTGCCGCACCACTACACCAGGGAACTGCTCGCCGACCTGATGCGGCTCGGGCAGGCCACCGATGACGACGCGGTGCCCGCGTCCGACCGGCTCGGGACCGGACTGGCCCGCGCACTGCTGTCCGGGCTGACCACCGCCCAGGTCCGCTACGTGACCGAAGCTGCGATCCTGGCGTCGCTGACCATGCCTGAGGAGAAGCTCCGCGAAGTGCTGGTCCCCGGCTCCCTGCCGGCCGCCGACGCGAAGGGGGACTCCTGATGGCCGTCTACGACCGCTGGCATCTATCTCATCCCCCGGCCGGGGCGAAGACGTGCGGGAAGCATAAAGGAAAGGTCGCCAGCGCCGCCCACGGGACCGGGCTGCGCTGGCAGGTCCGCGGAACCGACGACCGCGGGATGCCGGTCAAGCGCAGCTTCGAGTTCGAGGACGACGCCAAGCACTGCGATGCCGAACTCAAGGCATCGGTGCGCGCCGGCACCTACGTGGATGACCGCGCCGGGAAGATCACGTTCCAGCAGTACGCCGAGGAATGGCTGAAAACGCGGACGCACGACCACGGGACTGCCGAGCGCGTCAGCCGGGGGCTGCGCAACAACTGCTATGCGGCCGGCGGCACAAGAGATAAGACAGTGCGCGGGCGCAATGCCATCGGGGAGACGCCCATGGGAGTGCTCGCCCGCCGCCCTTCGCTCATCTCCCAGTGGATCGCCGACTTGCCCGTGCAGGCCAACACCGCGCTCGTGCTCATCGACACCGTGTCCGCGATCTTCGACGCCGCCCGCGATGACCGGATCGTCGGGCGCAACCCGCTCAAGACCAAGAGCGTGGCCAATGCCAGGCCCAAGTACGTCCGCGAGGAGGTGGTCGCCTGGACATTCAGCCAGGTGGCCGATGTTGCCGCGAGGATGCCGGATCGCCTTGCCGCGATGGTGTGGCTCGGCGCGTGCACCGGGATGCGGCAGGGGGAGCTGTTCGGCCTGGCCGTCGATGACATCGACTGGCTGCGCCGCACTATCAAGGTGAGCGCCCAAGTTAAGCAGCTCGACGCCGGCCCGATGTTCGGCCCGCTGAAGAACCGCAAGACCAAGACGGTGCCCGTCTCGCGTCACGTCATCCCGCTGCTGGCCCGGCATGCCGAGCAGTTCCGGCCCGCTGCAGTCACGCTGCCGTGGTCCGAGCGCGGGGACAAGATGGATGGCAGGCCGGTGACCCGGATGCTGCTGTTCCCCGATGACCGCGGCCACGCGTGGTTCAAGCAGACGGTCAACCGGAAGTGGCACGCCGCATGGCAGGGCGCCGGGATCCCCGACGCCGGCCGGGCGAACGGGATGCACGTGCTGAGGCACACCGCGGCGTCGACGTGGCTGTCGGACGGCCTTAACCCTGCCAAGGTGGCCGCGTGGCTCGGCGACACGCTCGCCGTGGTGCTCAAGACGTACGCCCACTGGCTGCCTCAGGATGACGAGCTCGGCCGCGACATCATGGACAAGTTCATGGCCCCGCTAGCCGGTTCCGCGGCTCCAGAACGCCCCCACGATGCCACGGAAAGCCTCTGAACGGGTGTTTATGCAGGTCAATGACATGTACGTCCGGTTGAAGTCCAACCGGCACGCACCGCTGGTGACGATTCCGGCCGTCTGCGGGACGCTCCCTGCCAGGCGTTTCATACTCTCACCAGTTCTAGCTAGTTCTCATATCGTCTAGCGTCCGAATGCCCTGAGACTGACCTGGAGGCCCATGACCCTCGCCGCCGCTGCCACCCGCCTCCTCATCGCCGAGCTCACCGGAGAAGCCAAGCACCACGCTCGCTGGCGTGACCCCACTCCAGCCGAGACAGCCGCCGCGGTCCATGCCCTCCAGGAGATAGTGGCGGGACGGGAAGACGGCCCGGCGCTCCTAGCCGAAGTCGCGGGACTCCTCGAGGGGTCGCATCCGGACGCCAAGCGCGAGCTCGTCGCTGCCGGGTTCTGCCGAGCGGCGGGGGCGGACACATCGCAGATCGGCGGGTGGCAGGCTGAGGGGCGGAAGCGGCGGGCTGCTGCGGAGGCGCTCCCGTTCGGGATGAAGGTGGTCTAGCCGGCTCCGGCGAACCGGCGGCGCGGGCGCCAGGAGTGCCCGCAACTGAGGCACTCGATCTCCGTTAGCTCCGGCTGGATTTCCCCCGGCGAGAGGACAGCATCGCCGCGGGCCCGGATGGCACCGTCTGCGTCGAGGTAGAGTCCTTCGTCGTACCGGGCGCATTCGTGAATGATCTCGTTCAGTGCTAGATCTGCCGATCCGCAGCGATGGCACCTGAGCGGCCTCGGCTCGGCGCTCACGGCTCCTCGCCTCCTGTTGCTGCCGGGTGGGCAGAGGGGGTCAGTGCGGCGGTGATGGCCTCGCGGACCTCGGCAGGATCGAGATCCCAGGCACAGGCCGCGCCAGCGGCATCAATGCTCATCAGTCCCGCGTCATCCGCCAGTTTCAGTACCGCCTCTACAGCAGCGACAAGGAGCGGTACGTCATCGGCGCTGTTGACGTGCGCCCACGGGGTGCCCGGTGACGTGGTGAAACCCGGCAGGGTCGTAAAGCTCGTGCGGTAGCGTTCCCGGATCTTCTCCAGGGCTCCGGTCAGGGTGTCGCCGGTACCCGGGCGGGGTGGACACGGGCTACTCCCCATCCGTCTCGGAGGCGGCATCTGGCAGTCCGTTCATGGTGACGGCTACGGTCTCCAGTACAGCCCCGACATAGGAGCCGACCACGGCCTTGTCCTCGGGCAGCGACATGATCAGCGCGTCGAACATCGGCTTGTCGAGTGCGGCCCTGGCGACGATGAGCTGCCCGGCCCACCGCACCCGGTCGGGGACGCCTTCAGTGCCGAGGTGGACGCGTCCGGTTTCCGCGTCTTTCCATCCGAGGGTCAGCGGGCCGGAGTTCTCGCTGATGCCCGTGTGGGCGGCGAGGGTGTCGCACCAGCCGGCGACGGCGATCATTACTCCCGCGCCGCCGCATTCGGCGTTCAGTTCGCTGACCCGCTTGCTGGCCGCGGCGTAGTCGCCGGCGCGGGCGTCGCGGAGTGCGTATGCGGCTAGGGTGCGGGCGCGTTCTTTGAGGGTGTCGGCCATCAGTACGGCTCCGATCCTGTGTCGGTGAAGTTCGCAGCGACGGGGAACGGTGCCTCGCATCCGGGTTCCGTGCAGGCTGTCTCGTATGCGCCCTCGCCGTCTAGCTCCACGCACTCGACTACCCCGGTATCACGGCAGACAGGACAGGCGGGGCTAGCCACGGCGCACTTCCGTTTCACCCTCGAACGGCTCCAGAAGGTCGAACGCCTCATCCTGGCGCCCATCCAGCCACGCGACGGCGTAAGCGCCGATCCGGGCGCGGGGCAGGTAGCCGCGCTGCTCAGCGATCAGGCCGCTGTCGTCCCAGTCGCAGCCGAAGGAATCCTTCATCGACGTGCCGTTCTCGTCGGCGCGGCGCAGCCGGGACGGGGGGCAGCCTTCCGCTATCGCCTCAGCGCTAGTGCCGCACCAAGCGGGCATCTCGCATACGTGGGACCAGCCGACGTAGAAGTCTTTGTCCCGGTCAGGTTTGATGATCTCCTTGACGCGGAACCGGCCGCTGGCCTCGGCTTCGATCTCCTGGAGGCGCTCCAGCTCGTCGGTGCGGATAACGCTGTAGCCGGCAGGGGCAGCGGACTCGCTGGTTTCGCTCATTCGCCAGCCTCCTCGGCTTCGCGGTTCTCTCGTTCCTGCGGGGTTTCCAGGACAGTCCCGGCATACGGGGAGTCGCTGTCAGGGATGTGCGCGAACGGGTCGGCGGTCATGAGAACTCCGTCGCGATGAAGTCATTGCCCTCAGGGTCACGGAACGCGCCGTAGCCCTCTTCGTGATGCCGGTGGCCCGGCCCGCGCTTCGCCTCGATGCGCTTCACTAGTTCGTCGCTGGTGATCTCCCGGCCGTACTCGTCAAAGATCGCAGCGAGGGAGGTGAGCCGCAGCCATGAGGCGTAGTCGTTCACCGGCCACGTGACAGCTTCGGGGGCGTCGCCCGGGTCGGGGTAGGCGCGGAACGTGAACGCCCATCCAGCAGAGGACTTGCCGAGGTGGATTTCCTCGCCGTGGCAGTGCTGCTCGCATTTGCCGCCGCAAGACGGCGGGGTGCGGACGTAAAAGTTGGCGCCCATCGCTTAGTTCTCCTTGGTGCTCTGGACGGAAGAGACGAGGGAGATGAGTCCTGCGGTACCTTGCGCGTCCTCATACCGGACGCGCTCATGGTTGCGCACGATGACGCGGGCGAGTGCCTCGCCATATTGCGGAGGGTGGACGTGGCCACCGACGTGACGGCCGGAACCGCAGGCAGTGCCGTCGCAATCCACCTCGAACATGCTCAGGGGAAACTGGTCGGGGTTCATCGGGTTCAGCCTTCTCTTGTCGTGTACCCGGATGAGCCGGGAATACTGGAAAAGGACACAGGTCAGCCTTCGACTTCCTCAACGGCCTGGTTGATGTCGTCGTCGCCTTCCCATATGTCGTTCAGGTCAAGGTTCTGGTCGCCGCCCCAGCCGGAGCACTGCGCGCAGATGGTCGGCATGGGCTGGCTCGTCGCCAGTTCGTAAGCCTCTTCCTTGTCTTCGGCCTCGACCGTGATCGTGGTGCTGGCTACGGTCTGGAGGTAGACGCGGTACTTGGGCATCCCTCAGCCCTCCCTAGTCTTGTCAGTCGCGCTTGTCATATAGAAAGCTTAACGACATCTACCCGGACTTGTCAATCGGGGAGTACAATCGGGCACATGGAATATGACACGCGCCAAGTCGTCGGCGCTCACGAGATCGGGGAGATGCTCGGCGTCACGCGCTCGCGTGCCAACCAACTCTCCCGCGAGGTCGGCTTCCCCAAGCCCTACGGCGTGCTGCACATGGGCAAGGTGTGGCGGCGGCGTGACATCGAGACATGGATGAGCAAGCGGAAGGCACCTAGCGGCTAGGCGTTCACGCTCTCCGGGGACTAGCCAAGCAGGACGGGACCGGCCCCTCCGACCAAGAAGAAAGCCGGCCCCGCCTCCTCCTCTTGCAAGGAGAGTGTCAAGTCTATGGCCTGCGGTCTGGGTCTCCCAGATGCCGAGGACTGCGCCGCCGATCACTGGTCACCTGCCCTGGACGGACGCCGGGAACGGAACGGGCAGTGGCGGGCGAACTGTCCCGTGCTCGGTTGCGGTGCTCTGCGGTCGCTGGAGTATGACGCGCCGGGGAAGCATGTCCGGTGGCGGTCGTTCTGCGGTGAGCACGACAAGGATGCTGTCCGCCCGTATCTTTCTGCGCTCATCGGCTCGTGCATGCCCGGCGGCCGACGGCGCGAACCGATCGACCATGACATGCTGGCCGCGCTGGTGCTGGCCGACCTGCCGCCCATGACCAAGTTCCTGCGGATACTCCAGATGGCCGGGCTCGGTACCGCCGAAGCGCTCGACAAGCTCGGCGTCCGTCGTGAGAACCGTTCCCGGGTCATCGCCGGGAAGACGGGCCGCGCATCCCCGGGGATGCAAAAGCCCAAGTCATTAACCTCATCCCCGGGGATGACCCGCGTTGAATCCCACGGGATGCAGACGTGCCGGTAGATCGGGGGATGAGTTTCCTTGCTTTGGTGTGGGATGATCTTCCCGCCGGTAGGCGGCGTGCAGGCGACCCCTTCCCGTCCTTCCAGCCCACCCCCCGGCACCGGCATCACCGGCCTCCTCGTCGGTGCCATCACTAACCGGACCCGCAATTCCGCGTACGCCATCACGTCGGCGACGCAGTAGACGACCCACCCGTCTTCCTCGGCCTCCTCACGGGCCACGCCGAGGTATTTGTCGGTATAGAACGGGCCGATCGCTTTCACGTCCGGGGAGTCAGGGTGGCGGGCGATGATCACGCGTCCTTCGCTCACACCCGCCACCTCCTCCGCAGCCTCGGCTTGATGAACCGCAACGCCAGCAGGTACACCAGGGAAGGCGCGGACGCCCCCGGGTGACGCCGGGCGTACACGGACAGTTCATGCATCACATCCCGCGCCGGGACGCTCAGAGTTTCGTCACGCGGCGGCATAGCGCGCCTCCGCTTCTTCCCGTTCGATCCGGTTCCTCCGCGTCATCGCCCGGTACCTCCCGTCAGCAGCCAGCAACTCCACCGGGACCGGCAGCCCGGCACGCCCGAGTCTCCTGACTGCCGCGTGAGCCGCCCGGAGTTCCTTCTCGCCGCTGCCGTAAAGGCCCGGGGTGATCCCGTCCCGGGCCGACACGACAGCCCGGAGCCGCACCGGGTCATGTGATGCGGCCACCGCCAGGACAGCGACCAGTTCCGTGAGCTCGTCCCGGGACAGGCCGTCGGTTAGATGCCCGGT
>Ga0318562_10000778_pt1 | contig 14258 bp, 16 predicted proteins | sample GRESIP066b5f18_FD_203688 | JGI IMG/M metagenome (GOLD analysis project Ga0318562, IMG submission 203688) | Tropical soil microbial communities from Luquillo Experimental Forest, Puerto Rico - GRE.SIPMG.066b5f18 | ecosystem: Environmental > Terrestrial > Soil > Tropical forest > Bulk soil... | reverse complement strand
TACCTCAAAAGCGCCAAGTGGAAACGCCGCCGGCGCCGGGCCATCTGGCTGGCGGGATATCGCTGCCAACGGTGCGGCACTCGCCTCAATAATTGGAACACCGAAGTGCATCATCGGACGTACGATCGGCTGGGTCATGAGCCGGATTCGGACCTCTGTGCGCTGTGCCGGTCGTGTCATCAGATCGAAGATCTCTACAGGTCATCAAGATAGATGCATTGCCGGAACTCCAATAATCTTCTTTAACTCGCTCTTTTGCTTGGCTCTTACGTGCCTTGCAAAATGGCTTGGATGCATTGCGTCTGTATTGCGATGAGACTGGACCGTGATCAACAGAAACGGGTTGGCGAAGCGCTCCGGGAGGATCTAGGAAAAGTAATAGCCCATTGGCTTGAGGAACCAACCTGCGAAGACATCGTATTGAATCAGGACGGCAGACTTCTCGTCAAATGCCTGGGTCGGGATTGGGAATATGTCGGCAACATGGATGCTGCAGCGGCCGAGTCAGTCATCACCTCGATTGCTGCGCTTCGTGGAATCACTCTTCCTCACGACAGGCCGATTCTTGAGACGGTAATTCCGTTCAATGGCAGCCGCTTTGAAGGGATTTTATTGCCAGCTTCAGATCCGCCGGTATTTTCTATTCGGAAGCGTTCTTCGGTGGTCTATACGCTCGATGATTACGTGCGCAACGGGATCGCCACGCAAGCCGAAGCCATTCGACTGAAGCGCGCTATTCAGGAACACAAAACCATTCTATTTTCCGGTTCCACGGGAAGTGGAAAAACCACTTTGCTTAAAGGCGCAATGTGCGAGCTGCCGGAAGACGAACGGGTGGTTGTCATCGAAGAAACACCCGAGTTGCAATGCAACCTTAAAAACGCCGTCTTTTTGCTGGCGCATGAGCCGCACGCATCGCTCAGTCACCTTTTGGCTGCCACATTACGCATGAGACCTTCCCGGATTATTGTCGGCGAAGTCAGGGGTGCCGAAGCCCTCGTAATGCTCAAGGCATTTAATACCGGGCACCCTGGCGGATTGAGTACCGTACACGCCAATGATCCGCTGGCCGCATTGCTCCGGATCAATAGCTTGGTCCGTGAAGCGATCCCGTCTTACGACGCGACGGATCTGATTTACGAAGCGATCCAGATGGTCGTGCAAATAGATGGCCCGCGGCTTGGTGCCAGGCGCCATATCAGCCAGATCTTAGACATTGATGAACTCAGCAAACGAGAATTTCACCGTTCGGCTGCCAGTGGAGCTTAGGGCAGTTGTTAAGCAGGTTGTTAAGGATCGTGGATACAAAAACCCGAGCGCATTTTTTCGTGAGGCCGTCCGCAATCAAGTGGCGCGGGATCAGGGGAGAGAGGAGAGATTCGTTGTCCATTGCGACCGGATGGAGAAAACCCAGCGGCAGATCCATAACGGAATATCCGCTATCTTTGCCGTACTTGTCGAGTCTCAGAACGTCGACCTTAATTCTCCAGAACTCGCCGAGCTTACCGAGAAATTCATAGGCGCAAGAAAGGAGACTTTCGAACTTGTCCACGAACCAAACCCAGAACCAGACCAGCCAAGTCCAGTCGAAGATTCTGGAGCTAGCGGAGCGGTACCCGAAGACGCTATCTATTTTGGATGAATATGCGATCGGGCAAATTGATCGCGAGGAGCGCGAGAGTTCCTTTCGGGTAAGAATCAAGGCGCTAAATAAGCTGGTCGCCGCGCTAGCCATATCGAACTGCTGTGTAGCAGGCCTGGCGCTTTTTCTTGGACAGCGTAACCGGGTCCAGCCTTATGTGGTGGCTGTCGACCGGGACATGAGAATCGTTGAACTCGGGAAAGCCGTCAGGGGAAATGATTCGCTCTCCGACAAGCTGAAACGTGAACTTCTCAAGACTTGGATTTTTGACACACGAGTAGTTCTGAAGGAGTTCGACGCCCAGACCAATTTTATTTTTTGGGCAATGCACAGGACATTCGGCCCAGCTACTCGAGAACTGCAGCAATGGTACGACGGCAATCGTCCGAACGAACGCGCCAAAACGGAAGTCGTGACCGTGACGGTAGATTCCATTCTGCCGATCCCGAACTCAAAGAACTGGGAGGCCCGGTGGACAGAAACGATTACCCAGAACGATCAATCCGTGATCGAAAAATGGAGCGGGATCTTTACCCTCGAAGTGCTGCCGGCTGCCAGTCCAGAGGAGTGGTACCGCAACCCAACAGGCTTTCACGTTACTGATTTTCAGTGGAGCAAGACATCATGAAAAAGACCCTGTTTTTTTGCGCTGTTTCGATGCTGGCGCAGCAGCCGCCCATCGTTGTCCATGTAAATCCTCCCGGCGCCCAGATACAGTCGCCGCCAGGACTGCCTGATCTGAAAATCCTGACCGACACGCAAACGGAGCTGGCAAAAGATCCTAATCTGAACCGCGCGACCGTTACTGAGCCCGCGCGGCAGATCCCACCAATAGCAAACAACATCACCCGCGCGCCGAAGAACTATAAGCCAAAAACTGACGTTCCTCTCGATGTCAATTCGCAAAAGTCGGTGGCGATTTCAGAGCAATATAGTTCGCGGCCAAACTATCCTACCGAAGGCAAAGACGGGACTGTTCTCTTCACATTTGGAGCGGGCCTACCGACGATCGTTTGCGCACCGCTGCGGCTATCAGTCATCGAACTGGAATCCGGCGAAGTCCTGAATGAAAAGCCACAGGCTAGCGACGAAGTGCGATGGGACGTGCTAGCACATTTCATTGGCACCGAAAAGGAGAAGCGCGCTGTCATTATGATCCGACCGCGCGAGCCAGGCCTTGAAGCGAACCTGGTCATTACGACTGACCGACGCATGTATTATTTGCGCCTGATTTCCAAGCCAACTGAGTATATGGCTCGTGTCACTTTTCAGTATCAGAACGAGAAATCAAACGACGCCTGGAAGGAATATCAGGTTCAGTTGGCTGCTTACGATCTCTCGCATAAAGAGGAAGAGAAATCGAACGAACCCACCAAGAAAAAGGGGGATGATTTCTGCCAATACCAAGGGAGTGGATATCGCTTCAAGGGTAACGCGCCTTTCTATCCATCTGGCGCCTGCGATGACGGACTGTTTTCAAAAGTAATGCTGCCGCCGCTCGTGCATACAGGCGGAAGCCCGGCATTTATGGTGATGAGCCAGGACGGGAAGAAACTCAGGCCGGCGAATTACGACATGCACGGGACAGAGCTGATTATTTATCAGGTATTCGAACGCGCCGTACTGGTTTCTGGAACCGGCAAACATCAGCAAAAGATTGAGATCGATTCTCCGAGGTATCAGAAGTGAACCAGGATAATCCGCAGGGATTCAGTCTTTCACCGCAGCCTAAGCCGACGAAGCCGATAGGCTCGAGGCCGTACTACTTAGTACTAGGCGGAATCGCGCTCGTGGTTCTTTTGGTGGTTTCTGGTCTTTGGCTGCGGTCCTATATCCCGGCGCTAAGCCCAAAGCAGGACGACAACACGGAAGAAAGAAAGGGAGCCGCCATGAATGCCGACTACGCGGCGAGCGCTGTAGTCAAAAACATGAAGGCTGATGAGAGCGAGAACCCAAAACGGTCAGAGCAAAAGGTACCGGATTTGTCCAAGGTTCCTTCTGTTCTTCCTGGCTACGGGTCAGAGTCTGGATTAACACAGCAAACCGGTCAAGCCGCGCAATCTGATCCTAATCAGGTTCAGCAATTGCCGGCCGCCGAACAAGTCAGGCTCGCCAGCTACAACCGTGAGGTTGAGGCTATGACTACGCCACTGGGCCAGAATCAGCAAAGTTTCGAACCGCCGACGGGAGCCGCTAGCATGCCGCCAGCTACTGTCGGCGGTTTCGAAAATGCAATACCGCAATTGCAGGAAGCGCTGAGTCCAAAACCAAAGAGTCATGCGCAGCCTGACGAGTACGCCACCGTATCTATGCCGCCGACGGGAGCGCTCATAATTTCAGCTGGCACTTGGATTCCTGCCACTTTGGAAATGCTGGCGTCTTCCGATATGGCAGGCGATCTCATCGCTCGTGTCACCAAGGATATTTTCGATGCCAGGGATGGCCAGCGGCATCTTCTGATCCCGATCGGAACAAAGCTGATCGGCTCTCATGACGGACGCATCGAGTACGGGCATAATCGCATGGCCCAGATTTGGAACCGCATGCAATTTACTAACGGTAGTTCGATTACGCTGGGCGACACCAACGGGGCGGATATTGACGGCTCGACAGGTGTTCGCGACCACACCAATCAACATTATTGGGAACTGTTCCGCGACGCAGCGCTGATCACTGGGTTCTCGGCCGCGATCGGACTCACTCAGCGCAATCAATCACTACTTTCCACCCAGAGCGTAAGCGGCAGCATTTCTCAGAGCGTAGGTCAGTCGCTTGGACAGCTTGGGAGCGCCATGATCGATCGCAATCTGGGCAGATCACCGACCGTAGAGGCTAGGCCAGGGAAAGAGTTCTTTGTCGTGGTAGCCAGAACTATTATTTTTGATCGGCAGCCGGAAATATGAACGCACCTCAATACATTGAACCTGATCGGCCGCGGAATACCGGCGGAACTGACTGGGCTGCTCTTTTAGCTGGCTTCTCTTTCTTTCTGCTGGCCAATCATTTGATCACCGAATGGCTCGCGATGACGTTCGGCTTTCAGCGAGCGTTGGGCGCTCCGGTGCTCAGGTTTGGCATTCCGATCTATTGGCCGTGGAAATGGGCTCTTTGGTCCGTCCGATTTCTTATGTCAGACGATCCGCATGTCAGAAATCCGCTCTATTGGGCCTGCGGTGCGGTCCTGGTCAGCATGATCGTGGCCATGAATATCATCCGGATTGTCGTTGCTCGACACACCAAGCCAAACGACAAGCTCGATCATATCCACGGGTCGGCATCGTTCATGAGCGACAAGGATATCAGGAATTCCGCTTTCGTAAAAGCTCAGACGGGAGCGGTAATCGGCGGGTGGGAAGAATCTCCGGATAACGTTCGCTATTTGCGGGACGATTCGGACGGGCACATTATTGCATTCGCACAGACCGGCCTCGGTAAAACTGGTGGGCTCGTAATTCCCAGCGCTCTGTCGAATCCAGAAAAATCGATGCTGATCCTGGACCCGAAGGGCGAAGTGCACCGGCTCACATCTGGATACCGAGAGTCGGCAGGTAATCGGATCTTCCGTTTCTGCCCGGCGGATATCCGCAGTTCAAAATTCAATGTCTTCGCAGAAATGCGGCTGACCACCATCCATGCCGTAAAGGATGCGCAGACCATGGCCGACATGTTTTGCCACGTTCCCGGCCAGGAATCGAAGGAACCTCACTGGGACGATATCGCGGCCAGCCTGGTAACCGGAGTGCTACTTCATGAAGGCTACAAAGCCCTGAATGAGAACCGCGGCGTCACTGGCCGTGATCTGTCCCGTGCGCTGAATCCTCCGGACCGCCAATTTGTCGATGTTCTCAAGGAGATGCTGACCTACCAGCACGATCCGCAGGGAAGATTCAACTGGGTTTTCAAGGATTCGAGCGGAAAGATCATCAAAACCAAAACCCATCCGGTCGTGATGCAGTGCGCTACCCAGATGCTGGACCGCACCACTTCTAAGGGCCCGACCGACGAGTTTACATCCTGTCTCTCGTGCGCCCAGAAGCGCTTTGACATCTACCGTGATCCGCTGGTCATCAATGCAACCTCGGAGAGTGATTTCACAATCGATGAGTTGGTCAACCATCAGTACCCGGTAACCCTTTACGTTGTGGTTCCACTTGGCGATCAGGCGCGACTCCTACACCTGATGAGAACCATATTCACGGTCATTTTCTACCGCCTGACCGAGATCGAACGTGCCACTACGCCAAACCTGCATGAGTTCCTTTGGTTGCTCGATGAGTTCACCAGTCTCCGCAAGATGGAGATCTTTGGGCAATTGATGCCGCTGGCGCGCGGCTTCGGAATAAAGGTTTACCTGATCTGTCAGTCCCTAAAGCAGATCCTGGATGCCTATGGGGCTTATCAGTCAATCATCGATGGCGCAGGCAACACAATGCTGTCCTACGCGCCGGGTCCTGATAAAGAAACAGCCCAGATGCTTTCTGATCTGAGCGGGATCAGAACAGTCTTGCACGAATCAGCAAGCTTCAGCGGAGATCGTTACGGTCCGTCCAAAAAACAGATCACCACGCATATTCAGCATGGCCAACGGCCATTACTGACGCCAGATGAGGTTCGCCGGCTGAGACCGCCTATTAAAGAAGGTCGTAAGGTTGTGGCGCCGGGCGACATGTTGATCTTTCCGTCTGGCTCCAGACCGATTTATGGACGGCAGACTCTGTACTGGTTTGACCCTATCTTTTCACGGCGCGCAGCCATCCCCGAGGTCCAGCTATGGCCAGCGATATGAACCTCAAGCCGCCAAAGATAATCCTGGCTTTGATCGGCGGCGAAGTTCTGGCCTTTTCTGCAATGGGAATTTTTGGGCTGAAGCACAATCCATCGCCATCGATTCCGACCGGCTGGTATATCCGGACCGAGGAGTCAGGGGCGCAGTTTGTAGAATTCTGTCCGCCCGAGCCCTTCGCAAGTCTGGCGCGCGAACGTACCTACGGCGATTTTGGGTTCAGCTGCCGGTTCTTCCGGAGTCCTTTCATTAAGCGCATTCTCGGTAGGTTCGGAGACGTCGTTACGCTGCGGCCAACCGGCATTCTGCTCAATGACCAGCCAGTACCGAATTCCAAGCCGCTCCAGTTTGATAGCCGGGGAAGATGGATGATCCACTACCGCGAGGGGCGATACCTGATTCGACCGGATGAACTCTGGGTCATCGGCGACGATCCGCGGAGCTTTGATTCTCGATACTACGGACCAGTCCCTAAATATCTGGTCCGGGATTACATGAGGGCTTTCTAAATGCATCCGCCTCCCGATTTCAAACGAAGACCAATTGTCGGCGACGAACGGATTGCGCTAATCCCAAGGTCCACGATTCCGAAACAAAACGGCGGCAGGTTTGGAAATGTGATGCGGTCCTTTATGCGGCTACGAAATGCGGCGATCAAACCGTCACGAGCAGTAACTGGCCGTCATGGGCGCTGGCAGAGCGTCGTGATCCGGATATCGAGCGGCAAGCAGTCCCAACTGTGGAACTCCTTCGGGCGCTACATGGACCGTGCGGGTGCCAATCCGACCGAGTGCTCATTCGATGAACAGGCAAATCGGGTTTCAGCCGAACTCATATTGAACGACTGGCAGCGTCACGCCGCCCCGCATGAGGGCTTCATCAAATTGGTCATAAGCCCCGAGGATGCGAGCGGAATGGACCTGCAAAAACTAGCCAGCAATCTGATGTACCTGATAGAGCAGGATCACCAATGCAAATATTCCTGGATTGGTGCTATCCACACCGATACTGAGCACCCCCATCTGCACTTGGCGATCCGCGGGGTGGATTCGCTTGGCAAGCGGACGTGGTTTGAAAAAGAGTACATCTTCAACCGGATGATTCCGCACGCGCGGCAGCTCGCTACCGATCAGATCGGTTACGCGCCAGTAAAAAATGGTTCTGAACAATCTAAATGGAGGTCATTAAGTGAGTCGCAAGTTCGTAGTCGTTAGATATTTGATGTTGCTTGCACTGCCCGTCGCGGCCAATGCGGCATCTACCGGGTTGCCGTGGGAAGCACCGATCCTACGGTTCGCTCATTCAATCGCTGGTCCCGTCGCGGTCAGTTGCGCAATCGCGCTGCTCGCTATGATCGGGGTCCAGTACGCTCATCACGGCGAATTCTCTGAAATCTCCCGGCGAATGGGCGCCAGCACGATATGGCTCGGTATCGCACTCGCAGCCACGCTGGTTGTCTCAACGTTGTTTTTGAGCTTCGGGGCGTTGATCTGATGGAAGATCCTGAGATCTACTCGCCCTATTATCAATCTGGTCTTCGCCCGCGGCTGACGATGGGATGTGATCGGATGCTGTTTTGCTATAGCCTGATTGGCGTCATGGCTGTAAACGCGGTCGCTTTTGCGAATGCTGGCACTTCGCGCCTTACCTTGATCGTCTCAGCGTTGTCTCTTCTTATATTCAGCTGCCTCGTGAAGATCTACAGGCGCATGGCCAGAGAAGATTCCTTTCTGGTCAAGGTCTACCTGCGCAACCGCACGTATGCGGACCATTACAGAGCCGAATAATGGTTCTCTCTGATCTGCTGAACTGGAGCCATTTCATTGCCGATGGTGCCCTTGAACTTTACGATGGAGCATTATCGGCTTCCTGGTCCTATGACGGTCGCGACCTGGACTCCATGACGCGCGGTGACCGCCGAGACTTGACCAGCCAAATGGCGAAGGTTCTAAATCTGGGCGAGCGCTGGGTAATCGAAACGAATGCAATGCGGCGGGAGACACGCGAATACCTGCCGGTCCCACATCATGCCCACCCGGTCGCCCGATTGATAGACCATGAGCGCTCAAAACAGTTCCACCAAGCCGGTGTGTTCTTCAGAACGCATCGCTTTATCACCCTCACCTATATTCCGCCGCGAAAGGGCCAATCCCGGATGGAACGGTGGCTCGGCGGCAAAAAACAATCTGACTCGACCGACTGGGCCGCAGAGCGCGAGAAATTCATTGAACGGATTGATGGCTTCGAATCTGACCTTAGAAACCTGGTCCCGTGTCGGCGTCTGGTCTCTGGTCCGGACGATAATGCAGCGCTTCGACTGTTGCGCGAATGCATTGAGGGCGAGGATTATCCATTCCAGAACCCCACGCTTCCGATCCGCCTCAATACTCTATTTCGTCGAGAACTGACGACCGGGGCTGAGCCGATCCTAGACCGAAAGCACCTCCGAGTGCTGACGATAGACAGTTTCCCGAATGCTAGCTGGCCGGGCATGTTCCGAGCGCTTGAGCATATCCAACTTCCATACCGCTGGCACACGCGCATGTCCCTAATGGACCCATTGACCAGCCGAAAGCTGTACGAACGATATCTGAAAATGTGGCGCGGCTCCGAAAAGGGACTTGTCGCACAATTATTCAATTTCCAGGGACAGGTTTCCGGGGATGCGGTCAACATGAAGCTCAACGCCGATCAGGCTGCCACTGCGGCGTCGGCTGCTCAGTACCTATTTGGGATGTGGAACGCCAAGATGGTGTTGCTATCCGAAAGCCTGGAGGAAATTCGGCGTTGGCGAATCGATATCGAACAGGCCATCAAGCCTTTGGGATTCGGCTTGCGGCTCGAGCAGTGCAACACCCTGGACGCCTGGCGCGGGACGCTGCCCGGGCATTTCAGGTCTGATGCCAGGATGTATCCGGTCACAACCGAGAATTTGGCTGATGGGATGCCGCTCGCGGTTCCATTCACCGGCTATCGAGAAAATCCGTCTCCACATATGCCGCCCGGGACATCGGCGCTCTGCCTGGCGGCTACGGATGGAAACACTCCGTACTACATAAATCAGCATGTTGGCCACGTCACGACAGTCAACGGGAAGCCAGAAGCTGAAAAGCTAAATGCGCTCGAGACGGGGGAGACCAGGGCAGGGAAATCGTTCGATCTGGGGTTCAGGGCTCTCTCATGGTTGACCCGGTATCCGAACTCCCAGGTATTCTGCTTTGACAAGAAGTTCTCGATGCGTAACCTAGTCTGGGCGCTCGGCGGATCATATTATCCGTTCGGTGGAAATGAAGCCCAACTCTACCTGGCCCCGCTCTGCGACATCGACACTGAGGAAGATCTCGCATGGGCGGCGAATTGGCTGGAGACGCTCTGCACAATGCGCGGTCTCCAAGTATCGCCAAGCGGAGCGAACGATCTCGGTGCGGCTCTTAAAAAGCTGGCTGGGCGGCCGCGTAACCGGCGCTCACTTACCGAATTGCTAGTCCAGCTGCGAAACGAGGAACTAACTGCCGCGCTGCAACATTACACGGGCGCAAGCCCGGCATCCGGAGGTCTGTTGGACGGCCAAACCGATCCTCTCGGCACCGAGCCAATTTGCGACTTTGAGATGGAGCATTTGATGACGATGGATAAACGGGTCATGCGCGCGATCCTGCTCTATCTTTTCCGGGTAGTAGCGAAGCGACTCGACACCCGGCGACCGACGCTGATTACGGTCGACGAGGCCTGGACCGCACTCGACGATGAATACTTCGCAGAAATCTTGAATTCTTGGCTTCGCGAACTCAATAAGCTCAATGCCGGGGTCATTCTATGCACCCAAAATACCGGTGACTTTATTGGTAAGCCGCTGGAGCAGGTGATTCTAAACCAATGTCCAACCAGGAACTATCTACCAACGCCGTCTGCAAAACGCGCGTCACACGCCGATTACGTGAAGCTCGGGCTGAATGAGCAGCAGATAGACAGAATTGCAAACGGAACTCAGAAGCGCGACTATTTTTGCCATTCGCCCAATGGGTTTCAGCGGTACCAGATCTATCCAGGCGCTGTCATGAAGGCTTTTCTTGGACGCAACAGCTCGGCTGATCGAGACCGCATATCTTCCCTCAGAACGGAATATCCGGAGGATTGGCAGGTCTATTGGCTGCGGGAATGCGGGCTACCGGAATGGGCGAACCACCTGGAAGGATTGTTTTCAGAAGAAAGGAGCAGAACTGAATGTCTAACCTACTCAACGACTACCTAAAGGGCCGGATAGATCGAGCACCAAGGCAGGCGGAACAGAACGATCGTCATGACCGTATGTCCAAAGATGAGTTCAAGCGAAAGCTTGAAGAGGCTCTAAAGAACGCTCGAAAACATGCGCGAGGGAGGGAACTCTAGGCATGCCGGGAATAGTGGCCGATCATGTCAACAGGCAAGATTATTGGCAGGGTTACGATAATCGCCTGTATGACATGGCAAAGCAGCTATATGATTTTGAGAAGCAGACTCCAGGGTTGAGCACTGATGATAAGACCTTATTCATAAGGAGTGTGGTTCTGGGAGCGAGTCGACAGGTCCAGAATAACCATGGATCTCCTGATTACGACCGCGGCCAACGTGATGCGATTCAAGACTGGACCGTAAGCCGTAGCCTAGAATCGTCAACCGAAAAGGCTCTCCGCTGCGCTGGGTCCATCTCGAACGGAAGGTCTAGATGAAGATAATTTTGATCATCGCTGGTTTGATCGGGACGATCACGGTTGTGGCCGTTCAGCAGATGGACCCTAAGACTCCCATCGTGCGGCAGATGGAAACGCGCCACGGATCGCTTTCCGGCGTATCAGTGGAGTCAATGACCACCTGGTTCTCGCAGGGCCCTAATCAGAAATTAGCGGCAGTGATCGCGCAGGAATGCAACTATTCTTCGTACCGCGCTAATAATATTCGCTGGAGCGATACAACCGAGGGCCACATTTGCCGTGCCGCAGTACCTGTAGCGGCTTTCGGTATCACAACAAACTGGGCACACAACTAAGGAGGAAAGAATGGGGCTTTTTTGTTGGATAATCTGGACAAGCTGGCTGCGGTTTTTGGGTCGCAGATGAAGCGCTTATGGCCTATAGCGCTGCTTGCGTGCCTGCCAGTTCGGCCGATGGCGGGCCCGTACGCAACAGAATGGACGCAGCTCGCCAATTACGCGAAGCTCGTTCAGCAGCTCTATCAGCAAGCCCAAATGGTGAGAAATCAGATCGAGCAATTACGGCACGCGAGTATAGAAGGGCTACTTTTCAATTCGATGCAGTTCGGAGACATGGCACGTTCAATGATATTGCTCGGCCAAAACGTTCGGCAGGGGCAGGGTCTCTCTTACACCATGGCGCGACTCGATCAGGTCTTTCGGAACTCCTTTCCTGGATACGCAAATAATAAAACGCCGTATGACATCCAATATCGGCAATGGGGGAAGGTCGATCTCGACACCATGGCTGGAGTGCTCGCATCGATCGGAGCCCACACGCAGGATATACAGAATGATCGGATGATCTTTAGCTTTCTTCAGAACAGGGCACGGACCGCACAGGGGCAGGATCAGATTCTGCAGACTGGGCTCGAGATCAGCGATGCACAGGTTGAGCAGTTAGCCAAGCTGCGACAGATGATGCAGCTTCAGGTGACAGCCATGGTTACTGCCGAGGGCCATCGGGTCCAGTCCGAAGCTGCAGCGCAGCAGACAACAGCCAATGCGTTCGGACCAGGGGTATTCGGCCATAACTGATGCACCTTTTGCTTCAGGTTGCTCCTCCGCCAATCGTCACTCCGAACGATCTCATCAACGACTTTAAGATTGCGGCCCGCACCTGGGAACCGCTGATCCGCAATGTCGGGACATTCCTCATGGCTGCTTTCCTGACTGTCGATATGGCGCTGTCTGCCAGACGGAAAGCCGGGGAAGGTGCAGACTATCCAGAACTCGTAAATTTCATGGCAGGAAAGATCCTGACTTGGGGCGTGTTTTGGGCATTTCTGACACTGAACTGGCCGCACATCATCATCGACGGATTCATTGCGCTAGGGAAGCGCGCCGGCGGCATCACCGACGCTACAACTGCCAGCGCTCTTTTCGCAGCTGGGGCCAATATATGCGGAGCTCTCTGGAAAGCAGGTTCACCGGCTGGCCTGATGTTCGGGCCAATTACCGCAATCCCTTTTATCGTCGCTGGCGTATTCATCCTGGCAGCATTCGCCTGGCTGGCGGTCCACTATGTAAAGTTCACGCTCGAGGCCGTGATCTCGATATCGAACGGGCTTCTTTTTTTGGGCTTCGCCCCGCTGGAGGCGACTCGCCAGTACGCGGAGCGCTATATTACCCTCATTCTGGCTGCCGGGTTTCGCCTGCAGTGCTTTTATTTGATGCTTTCTGTGGCAAACCGATTGGCGGATATCTGGCAGCGCAGGGCATCGGGAGTTCCGCTAACAACGGATTCGATTCTGAGTGCTTTTATCATTGCCTTCGAAGCAGCGCTCTACGGATATCTTTGTTACGCAATTCCGGTGTGGGTATCGGCGTGCATCCAAGGCTCGGTCGCATTCGCTGGCGACAAGTTGACGGCCTTTGTGATGCCTTACTTACAAGCTGGGACTTTGGCGGCCGGAATGGCCGTTACGGGAGGGATGAGCGGAGTGGGAGCCGCCGCAGCGATGGCACCGGGAGCATTTGGCTCTATATCGCGTGCTATCGGCGGTGCGATGGGAGGGAATAATGGGGGGAATCAGAGAGGGCCTTCTCAACCTTCACCAAGTTTTGGATCAAGCTTCGGGCGCGCGCCTCAACAGCCGCGACCCTGAAAACAATAACAGAGAGGAGAGTTTGCAAATAGGAGAGCAACAGCACGGGTAGAACCCGGTCTCATTCGATCAACATTAAAGGCCCGCTGCGTTAGGCAAGCGGGCCTTTTTTTGGCAAGTCGTCGCCGTTTATGCTGATCCTATTTAGCCGTCTTGGTACGCATCCCCTTTGACTTGGCGGTAGAGGTGCGCTTAGCACCCTTGGTGGTCTTGCTTTTCGCGATGCCCTTTGCTGGCATAGTTATTTGGTTCAATTCTCCTGTCAAACAGATTCGGCGTGAGCCGTTAGTTCTGAGAATAGAATGAAATCACGTTTAAAGTCCATACTTATTGTGCAGGTAAGTCTCGTTAGTGGTGACATCTGTTCCACTGAGCGCAGTCGTGTAGAGAATAGCTTCTGCCAGATAACCATCCATTCTTTCACTTGACGAACAGGACCCGTCCGCTATTCCCTTGATGACCGCACTCGGTGTGAAGACAGTTCCGGTGCCGTCCGCTGCCCTATCCAGGCGGAAAGTTACCGCGCTACCGGAGAACACAACGTTCATTTGATGCCAACTTGAGTCTGCATTTGTGGTTCCAGTTCCCTCTGCTACTGAACATGCCTTATCAATCCCCTGCATCTTGGAGCTGGATGTGTTGCCAGAAAAATACTTAAAGGAATTCGTATCGCCTGTGAAGTAGTCGTATTTACCGGTCGAGGAATTGCGCTCTATGACTACGAAGACACTATATGTGCTGCCGGCCGAGATCGTGGATGTCAAGTTATACCAGCAATTCAAAGTGCTCGAGACTGACCCTAGCGCGGGCCTGCCATTGATCACGTTGGTTGCAATCGGGCAGGCGGTTCCAGAGGTGAGGTTATTCCCATTGCCTGAGCGATCATCCCATGTGGTGATCGATGTGCCGTTGCTTGGTGACGAGCAAGAGCCGCCCGAATAAGTGACGCAATCGGCCGAGAACCAGACGGCCATGCCTGATACTGGGTTGCCGGGA
>Ga0318562_10000777_pt1 | contig 14287 bp, 12 predicted proteins | sample GRESIP066b5f18_FD_203688 | JGI IMG/M metagenome (GOLD analysis project Ga0318562, IMG submission 203688) | Tropical soil microbial communities from Luquillo Experimental Forest, Puerto Rico - GRE.SIPMG.066b5f18 | ecosystem: Environmental > Terrestrial > Soil > Tropical forest > Bulk soil... | reverse complement strand
TCATCTGGCGCACATGCGGGAGGGTGGTGCGCGCAGTGACCGACCAGTCCATCCGTCGCACGTCGTCGCCGGGCTGATAGAGCCGCGACTCCCCCGGCTCCGAACCCGGGCCCGGTAACAGGCCTTGGTGGTCGCCGTGCAGCACGCCGTCGAGCTTGCGGCGCACCGTCAGTTCGAGCTTGCGCAGCGCCGCCGTCAGCGCGGGGTCACGGATCTCACCGCGCTTCAGCGACGGCAGATCGACGTTGCGTCCTGAAGTAGTCACCGACCGCTGGCCGCGGCGGCTGCGGTGGGCATGACGGGCTGCACCGAATGGCCTTGCTGCGGAATGGCGTTCACCTGCGGCAGGCCGACGGTCTGCAGGATCCGGTTGATCACCGTCTCCGCGGAGATCTCGTCGGCGAGCGCGTCGTAGGTCAGCACGAGCCGGTGCCGCAACACGTCGGGAATGACCTCGACTACGTCCTGCGGGATGACGTAGTCGCGGCCGCGCACCAACGCAAGCGCCCTCGCCGCGGCGATGATGCCGAGCGAGGCACGCGGCGATGCGCCGTACGCGATCCACGCCTTGGCGTCGGGCATGCCGAACTTCTCCGGCGCACGGGTGGCGGTGACGACGCGCACGACGTAGTCGACGAGCGCGTGATGCACAAAGGTATTGGCCGCCACGTCCTGCAGCCGTACCAGGTCACCGGTCGCGAGGATCTGCTTGGGCTCCGGCGGCCTGACGCCCATCCGGTAGACGATCTCGCGCTCTTCCTCCGGCGTCGGGTAGTCGATGTTCAGCTTGAACAGGAAGCGGTCGCGCTGCGCCTCGGGAAGGGCGTACACGCCTTCTTGCTCGATCGGGTTCTGGGTGGCCATCACCAGGAACGGGTTCGGCATCGGGAAGGTCTTGCCGCCGATCGAGATCTTGCGCTCGGCCATGACCTCCAGAAGCGCCGACTGCACCTTTGCAGGCGCACGGTTGATCTCGTCCGCGAGCAGGAAGTTGCAGACCACCGGGCCGAGCTCGATGTCGAACTCCTCTTTGCCCTGGCGGTAGATGCGGGTACCCACGATGTCGGTGGGCACCAGGTCGGGGGTGAACTGGATACGGGCGAACGTGCCGCCGACCACTCTCGCGAAGGTCTCCACCGCCAGTGTCTTGGCCACACCGGGCACACCTTCGAGAAGCACGTGCCCCTTGGCGAGCAGGCCGACCAGCATCCGTTCCACCAACAGGTCCTGGCCCACGATGATTCGTTTGACTTCGAAGATCGCGCGTTCCAGGGTGTGCACCTCGGACTGCAGGTTCCCGGAGTTCGCGGGCGGCGGCGGCGCACCCTGGGTGTTCGGGGGGTATCCCTGCGCCGGGCCTTGCGGCCCACCAGCTGACGTCATCGACGATCCTCTTACGTTGTGCTTCCAAAGACGCAGGTCGTGCGCCGCGGGCGGGGTGCCCGCCGTCAACTATTCCAGGCACTTCGGAATCCGTCGACGTTGCCCGGGTCTGCCCAGTCTCCGCTCAGCCCTACCTCAGGATTCGATAATCCGGGCGGCGTACGGCTGCAATCCCCCGGTCCGCACCGGGCTGACCGTGACCTTGCCCGCGCTGCCCGAGGCCTCGATCATTCGCCCGCCGCCGAGGTACATGGTGACGTGCTGGCTGCCTCCGGGCCCGTAGAACAACAAGTCGCCGCGCTTGGCCTGCGCCACCGGCACCTTGCGTCCGGTGTTGTACTGGTCGCCCGAGTACTTCGGGATCTGCACGCCGACGCCCGCGAACATGTAGCGGGTGAATCCCGAACAGTCGAAGCCGATCTTTCCCGCGTCATCGTCGACGCCGGGCCCGGGGCCGGTGAGCGTGCCGCCTCCCCATGAATACGGCACGCCCATCTGCGAAGCGCCGCGCCTGATCGCGTATTCGATCGCTTGCGGCCCACGGACCCGACCTCCGGGCATGACGGCGCCTTGGCTGGCACCACCGCCACCGAGGCCGAGGCTGGAAAGGAACTGCTGTCCCAGATTCTGAGTGGTTTGGATGGCGAGTTGGCTCACCTGAAACGACGCGTTCGCAATTGCCACCGGGTCGCCCGGCGCACCGGAACTGACGATCTTCGGCAACGTCGGATCCCACTGGCCGTCATCGGGTGCCGCCGCAGCAGGCATCGCCAGTCCGATTGCCACGGCTAGTGCGGCCAGCAGCAGCGCGGCGCTCTCGGCAATGCGTAAACCATTGTGGCGCTTGAAAATCAAGAGACTCACTCGTATCAGTATTCGATGTATCGGACGACGTAGGGGGTCATGCCACTGGTGCGTACCGGCGAGATCTTGACCTCCGAACCGGTGTAGGGCGCCTCCAACATCTGGCCGTTCCCGAGGTAGAGCGTGACGTGCTGGCTGCCGCCGGGGCCGTAGAAGATGACGTCGCCGCGGCGCATCTGAGACGACGGGATCTTTCGGCCCAGTTCGTACTGCGAGCCCGAGTAGTGCGGCAGCTTGATGCCGACGCCCGCGAACGCGTACAGAATCAGCCCGGAGCAGTCGAAGCCGACCGTGTTCGAACCTGAATCGATGCCTGTGCTCGGCCCCGCCGCGTTGCCACCGCCCCAGGAGTACGGCACACCCAACTGCGACCCCGCACGCCGGATGACGTACTCGGAGGCTTGTCTGCCGTATACGCGCGGAATCGCGCCGTTGGTGTATCCCGTTGGCGTTGGCAGGATTCCTAGCTTGCGCAGAAATCCGCGGCCCATGTCGGCGGTGTACTGCGCCGACGTCGACGAGATGCCAAGCACCGAGTTGATGATCGCGATCGGATCGCCGCTGACGAACGCGCTAGGAATAGCGGGAAGCGTTGGATCCCAAAGGCTCTGGTCCCAATTAGGCCCAGCGGGCGTGGGGGCTGATGGCGCATGATCCCAGTTGGTCGACGGATTCGACTGGGGTGCAACGGGTTTCTGTTGACCACTTGCAGACGCCGACCACGCGCGCGCTTCGGCGAGCTTGGCCTGTGCTGCGTTGCGCTCTGCCGTCAGTTCATCGAGCTGGCCCTGCTGATCCTTGAACGTCTGCTGGGCCGACGTCAGCGCCGTGACCGCGGCATCCTGGCTGGTTTGCGCATCGACGGTGGCCTGGTCGGCCTTCTGCTTTGCCAACCGCGCCGCCGACTCCTTGTTGACCTGCTCGGTGCGGGCCCGCTGCAGGTCCGCGACGACTTGTTGTGCGCTGGCGGCAAGCGTCTGACCCGCGGACACGGTGTCGAGGACGTCGGCGGGGTCGGATGCGGTCAGGTACGAACTCGACGGGCCGTTGACATACGTCGACGCCGCAAACGTGTCGAACCGCTGCTGCGCGGACTTGATCGCCGTATTCGAGTCGGCGACAGCGCGGCGGCTGTCATCCACGTCACGCTGTGCCGCAGCGGCATCGTCGCGCGCGGTCTGGACATCGACGATGGCCTTGTTGACGCTCTCCTGTTGAGCCTGAATGTTGGCGCCGAGTTCCTGCAGCTTTTGGTTGACGTTCGCGATCGCGGCAACCAGCGAGCCGATGGTGTCCGGGCTACTCGGCTCGGCGGCGGCGATCCCCCCATACGGCGGGAACACGGTTCCCACCAGCACGCACGCAGTCACCGGAAACGCAAAGGCGCTTCCGAATAGTCGCGACGCGAAGGCGCGAGGGGTGCGTCTCATTCGACTCAAGTCTCCTCGCAGAAGTCACAAAAACAACATCTACATCAATAGGTACTTCTGCACCGTACGTCACAACTGACGCTAAAGAAACTCTAGTCACAAACTACATATCTGTAATTAGAGAGGATGTGACCGAATAGTGATATTCGAATTTCGCGTGCGGTACTGCCCCGACTTATTCGGCGGCAGGCGCGGGTTCCGGTGTCGCGTTCCGTTTGCTGCGGACCTGCAGGAACCGGGTGGCGACGGCCGCCGCGAAAACGCCGATGACGAGGACGAAGGAGAATGCCGTCCACGGAAAATGCGGTGTCGTCAACTCGCTGACGAAATTCTTTGACGACTGAACCGGGTCGCCGTTCTTCGCTAAATCCTGGCCGGCTTCGAGCGTCACCCGATCGAATTTCTGACTGTAGGTGCCTGCCCACATCGGGCTCATCGCCAGCACCGTGGACCCCGGGTTCGCCTCGCCGACCTCGGTGGCGATATCGCGCAACGGGGTGTCGATCGGAGGATTGTTCGCGATCATCACGATCTTCAGGTCGATGCCCTGAGCGCGGGCGTCGGAAACCACTTGGCGGAGTTCGGGGACGGCATTCGCATACGCGGGTGCCACGCTCACCCCGTCGTCACTGACATCGGCCTTCACCTGGTTCATATCCACGTCGGGTGGGATATATGAAGGAAGGAACGGGATCACGTGCGGTCCGGACACAGGAGCACCGTACGCGATAGCACCCGAAACGGGTGGCAGCACGCACCCGCAAGGACAAGACTGAGACCTGCCAGGGTTGCTTTACAGGACAAGCGTACTGTTAGATTGGAAGCGCCGTCGACACAGCCCGTCGCGGCGGGATTAGCCGGGAGTTGATGTGAGCAGCAAGGATTCGTTTGGAGCCCGCGACACCCTCAAGGTCGGGGACAAGAGTTACGAGATCTATCGCCTAGATGCGGTACCCGGAATCGAGAAACTCCCCTACAGCCTCAAGGTGCTCGCCGAGAACCTTCTGCGGACCGAGGACGGGGCCAACATCACCAAGGAGCACATCGAGGCGATCGCCAACTGGGATCCGTCGGCCGACCCGAGCGTCGAGATCCAGTTCACCCCCGCTCGGGTGATCATGCAGGACTTCACCGGTGTGCCCTGCATCGTCGACCTGGCCACCATGCGCGAGGCCGTCGGCGACCTCGGCGGCGACCGCGAGAAAGTCAACCCGCTGGCACCGGCAGACCTGGTGATCGATCACTCGGTGATCGCCGACCTGTTCGGCCGCGAGGACGCCTTCGAGCGCAACGTCGAGATCGAATACGAGCGCAACGGCGAGCGCTATCAGTTCCTGCGCTGGGGCCAGGGCGCATTCAACGACTTCAAGGTGGTGCCGCCCGGCACCGGCATCGTGCATCAGGTCAACATCGAATACCTGGCCAGGGTGGTGTGGGAGCGTGATGGCGTCGCCTACCCCGACACCTGCGTTGGCACCGACAGCCACACCACGATGGAGAACGGTCTTGGCGTGCTTGGCTGGGGCGTCGGCGGCATCGAGGCCGAGGCCGCCATGCTCGGTCAGCCGGTGTCGATGCTGATCCCTCGGGTCGTCGGCTTCAAGCTGAGCGGTGAGCGGCCCGCGGGCGTCACCGCCACTGACGTCGTGCTCACCGTCACCGAGATGCTGCGCAAGCACGGGGTCGTCGGCAAGTTCGTGGAGTTCTACGGCGACGGCGTCGCCGAGGTGCCGCTGGCCAACCGCGCAACGCTGGGCAACATGAGCCCCGAGTTCGGCTCCACCGCGGCGATATTCCCCATCGACGAGGTGACGATCGGCTACCTGAAGATGACCGGCCGCAGCGAGGAGCAGCTGGCCCTTGTCGAGGCGTACGCCAAGGAACAGGGAATGTGGCACGACCCCAAGCGTGAGCCGAAGTACTCGGAGTACATCGAGCTCGACCTGTCGGACGTGGTGCCGTCGATCGCGGGGCCGAAGCGCCCGCAGGACCGCATCCCGCTCAACGAGGCGAAGACCACCTTCCGCAAGGACATTCACAACTACGTCGAGGAAAACCTGCCCGCCGAGCACACCAAGCTCGACGAAGCGGTCGAGGAGACCTTCCCGGCCAGCGATCCCGCGGTGCTGACCTTCGCCGACAACGGCACGGCCGACGTCGTTTCGGCGGCCACGGGCGCCGAAGGCAGGCCAAGCAAGCCGGTCACTGTCAAGTCGACGGAACGCGGTGACTGCGTCATCGACCACGGCGCGGTGGTGATCGCCGCGATCACCTCATGCACGAACACCTCCAATCCCGAGGTCATGCTCGGCGCGGCACTGCTGGCCAAGAATGCCGTCGAGAAGGGGCTGATGTCGAAGCCGTGGGTGAAGACCACGATGGCGCCGGGCTCACAGGTCGTCACCGACTATTACGAAAAGGCCGGCCTGTGGCCGTATTTGGAGAAGCTCGGGTTCTATCTGGTCGGTTATGGCTGCACGACCTGCATCGGCAACAGCGGTCCGCTGCCCGAGGACATCTCGAAGGCGATCAACGACGCCGACCTGTCGGTGACCGCCGTGCTGTCCGGCAACCGCAACTTCGAGGGCCGCATCAACCCCGACGTGAAGATGAACTACCTGGCGTCGCCTCCCCTGGTGATCGCGTACGCGCTCGCGGGCACGATGGACTTTGACTTCGAATCCGAGCCCCTCGGCAAGGACGAGTCGGGTAAGGACGTCTTCCTGAAGGACATCTGGCCGTCGCAGAAGGACATCGACGACACGATCGCCTCGGCGATCAACACCGAGATGTTCACGAAGAACTATGCCGATGTGTTCAAGGGCGACGAGCGGTGGCGTAACCTGCCGACGCCGAGCGGCAACACGTTCGAGTGGGACGACAACTCGACGTACGTGCGCAAGCCTCCCTACTTCGACGGCATGCCCGCCGAGCCGGAGCCGGTGACGGACATCACGGGCGCGAGAGTGCTGGCGCTGCTGGGCGATTCGGTCACCACGGACCACATCTCCCCCGCAGGCAGCATCAAGCCGGGCACGCCCGCAGCGCAGTACCTCGACGGGCACGGCGTTGACAAGAAGGACTACAACTCCTACGGCTCCCGACGCGGCAACCACGAGGTGATGATCCGCGGCACATTCGCCAACATCCGGCTGCGCAACCAGTTGCTCGACGACGTGTCCGGGGGCTACACCCGCGACTTCACCAGCGGCGGTGAGCAGGCGTTCATCTACGACGCCGCGCAAAACTATGCGGCGCAGGACATTCCGCTGGTGGTGCTTGGCGGTAAGGAATACGGGTCCGGATCGTCGCGCGACTGGGCGGCCAAGGGCACCAGGCTGCTCGGCGTGCGCGCGGTCATCACCGAGTCATTCGAGCGCATTCACCGCTCCAACCTGATCGGCATGGGCGTCATCCCGCTGCAGTTCCCCGAGGGCGAGTCGGCGGCTTCACTGAAGCTGGACGGCACGGAGACCTTCGACATCACCGGCATCGAGGTGTTGAACGACGGCAAGACGCCGAAGACCGTGCATGTGAAGGCCACCAAGGAGGACGGTAAGGCCATCGAGTTCGACGCCGTGGTGCGCATCGACACCCCCGGTGAGGCGGATTACTACCGCAACGGCGGCATCCTGCAGTACGTGTTGCGCAACATGCTGAAGTCCTAGGTGCGCAAAAGTTGCCTCGGGTAACCGACGACCATCTCGCGGCGCGTCGCCGTCAGATTCTCGACGGCGCTCGGCGGTGCTTTGCCGAATACGGCTACGACAGGGCCACGGTCCGCAGGCTGGAGCAGACGATCGGGCTGTCACGCGGCGCGATCTTCCACCACTTCAAGGACAAGGACACCTTGTTCTTCGAATTGGCTCACGAGGACGCCGAACGGATGGCTGATGTTGCGTCGCGCGAGGGCCTGATCCAGGTCATGCGTGACATGCTCGCAGCGCCGGAACAATACGACTGGTTGGCGACCCGACTCGAGATCGCGCGCAAGCTCCGTAACGACCCTGCGTTCAACAAGGGGTGGTCGGAGCGGTCGGCCGACCTGGCGGCGGCGACCACCGACCGGCTCCGTCGTCAGAAGCAGGCCGGTCGGTTGCGAGACGACGTGCCCAGCGGTGTGCTGCACACGTATTTGGACCTCGTGCTCGACGGTCTGGTGGCACGGCTTGCATCCGGCGATGACCCTGAAAAGCTCAGCGCCGTGCTCGACCTCGTCGAATCGTCGGTCCGTCAGCAGTAGCTAGCGTCTGGTGCGGTGGTTGGGTCCCCCGCGACTACGCATCGCCGTACCGGACTCTCGCAACATGCTGTGAATGGAGCCGTACGAGCGGCCGGTCGAAGCGACCAGTGTGCGGATGCTGGCGCCTCCCTCGTAAGCGCTTCGCAGATCCTGTAGCAACTGATCCCGGGATTTATTCAGTTTCTTCATCGACACCTCCCCGCTGTGATGTCCCGACGAATACCCAGCGTAAAAGAGGCCTAATCAATCGGCGGCGAGTTTCGACAAACGATTCGCGATAATCGCGTCAGGCCAACTCGATGAGATCCGCGTAATCCTGCGACCAGAAATCCTCGGTGCCGTCAGGAAGCAGCACGACGCGTTGCGGGTCCAACGCTTCGGCGGCGCCGGGATCGTGCGTCACCAGCACGACGGCTCCCTGATAACTACGAAGCGCGTCGAGCACTTGTTCACGTGACGCCGGGTCGAGGTTGTTTGTCGGTTCGTCGAGCAATAGAACGTTTGCGGTTGATGCGACAAGGCCCGCGAGTGCCAGGCGGGTCTTCTCGCCGCCGGACAGCGTGCCCGCAGGCTGGTCAAGCTGCGGACCGCTAAACATGAAGGCGCCCAACAGACTTCGCAGATCCTGCTCCCCCGTATCGGGTGCGGCGTGCCGGATGTTCTCCCACACCGTGGCCAGGTTATCGAGGGTGTCGTGCTCCTGGGCGAAGTAGCCGATCTTGACGCCGTGGCCCGGTTCGAGCGTGCCGGTGTCGGGTGTCTCCACGCCGGCGAGCAGCCGAAGCAGCGTGGTCTTGCCCGCGCCGTTGAGGCCGAGCACCACCACGCGAGAGCCGCGGTCGATGGCAAGGTCGACGCCTGCAAACACTTCCAGCGAGCCGTACATCTTCGTCAGATCCTTGGCCACCAACGGGACGCGCCCGCAGGCTGCCGGGCTCGGGAACTTGATGCGGGCCACCTTGTCGGCGACCCGTTCCTCGTCAAGAGCTGCCATCATCCGGTCGGCCCTACGCAGCATGTTCTGTGCCGCAACGGCTTTGGTCGCCTTGGCACCCATCTTGGCGGCCTGTGTACGCAGCGCCGTAGCCTTGCGCTCGGCGTTGGCGCGTTCCCTGCGGCGGCGTTGTTCGTCGGTGGCGCGCGCGTCGAGGTACTTCTGCCACGTCATGTTGTAGACGTCGACCTCACCGCGCACGGCGTCGAGGAACCACACCCGGTTGACGACATCGGCGAGCAGCTCGACGTTGTGGCTGATCACCACAAGCCCGCCGGTGTGCGCACGGAGAAACTCGCGAAGCCAACCGAGCGAGTCGGCGTCGAGGTGGTTGGTCGGCTCGTCGAGCAGCAGCGTCGTCGACGAACCCGCGCCGGTGTCGGAAGCCGCGAACAGGATGCGCGCGAGCTCGACGCGACGACGCTGACCGCCCGACAGGGTGCGTAGCTGCTGCATCAGAACACGTTCGGGCAGGCCGAGACTCGCGCAGATACGGCTCGCCTCGCTTTCGGCCCCGTATCCGCCGAGGGCGGCGAACCTCTCCTCGAGCTGGCCGTAGCGGCGCACCGCACGGTCACGTGCGGCGTCGTCGGCAACCTCGGCCATCAGCGCCTGCTGCTTCTCCAGATCGGAAAGCAAAGTGTCAAGGCCACGTGCCGACAACACCCGGTCGCGGGCGAGGGTGTCGAGGTTGCCCTCCCTGGGATCCTGCGGCAGGTAACCGATTTCGCCGGTCCGCGTGATCGTGCCGGCATAGGGTTCGCCTTCACCGGCGAGGATGCGCATGGTCGTGGTCTTGCCTGCGCCGTTACGACCGACAAGGCCGATGCGGTCGCCGGGCTGCACTCGCAGCGCCGATCCGTCCGTGGACAGCAGCGTGCGCGCGCCTGCGCGGACCTCGAGGTCCGTTGCGGTGATCACGCTGCGCTCCTACTTTCGCTATTTGTCGTCGGTGAAGACCGGGGCCCGCTTTTCCGCGCGCGCGGCCACCGCTTCTTCGAAGTTGGCGGTGAGCAGTCGCACGAAGAGTTGTCCCAGGCCCTCGGCCTGCATGTGGCCTTCCAGGCTAGCGGCGTCCAGTCCAGTCCATAGCGTGCGCTTGGTCAACTCGATTCCCGGCCGCGAGAAGGCGGCGATCCGCCCTGCCATCTCGTAGCAGGTCTCCAGCAGCTGGTCATCGGGCACGGCTCGGGACACCAGCCCGATGCGCTCGGCCTCTTCGGCGTCGACATCACGGCCGGTCAGCATGAGTTCGAACGCCCGCGACGTGCCGATCGCGCGCGGCAGCAGGTAGCTCAACCCGAGCTCGCTGGCGGTCAGGCCATTGTTGATTCCTGCCGCCCGGAAGTACGCGCCGCTGGCTGCCACTCTGATGTCGGCGGCCAGCGCGAGGCACAATCCCCCGCCGATGGCGGCGCCGTTCACCGCGGCGATGACGGGCTGATGCATCTTGCGTAGGGCGAGGATCACATCGTCGAGCACCGCCATCGAACGCAGTGCGAACGTCGGCCGGGTCAGGCCGTCGATGTGCGGCACGCTGCCTGCGGACTTGTGGTCAGCACCCGAGGAGAAACCCCGTCCCGCCCCGGTCAGCACGACCGCACGTACGGAATTGTCGTATGTGAGCTCTTCGAGGACCGCCTTGAGCGGAACCATGACGTCGAACGCCATGGAGTTCATCCGCTCCGGGCGGTTGAGCGTCACCAACGCGACACTGGGCCGCGGGCGATCTACGAGGACGAAGTTGTTCTGCTCGGTCACGCAAGCACGCTATCGCGTGCTTGCTGTCAGGCCTTTTCGCCGTTGGACTCGGCGGCGATCGCGGCGTCGATATCGAACGCCTTGACCTGCTGCACCAGGTCCTCGAGGGCGGCCGGCGGGAGCGCCCCGGCCTGGTTGAACACCAGCTTGCCCTTCTTGAACGCCATCAGCGTCGGGATCGAGCGGATGTCTGCGGCGGCGGCGAGTTGCTGTTCAGCCTCGGTGTCGACCTTGGCGTGCACCACATCGGGGTGTTTCTCGGACGATGCCGCGAAAGTCGGAGCGAAGGCGCGACACGGCCCGCACCACGACGCCCAAAAATCGACCAGCACGATCTCGTTGTCGGTGATGGTCTCGTTGAATTTTTCAGCAGTGATGTCTTGGGTGGTCACGGTTCTCCTAACGCTGCCGTCATGCTGTGTGTTCCCACTATGTGGTCACGGGAACCCGGTCTACGTGGTAACGGCCACGGTAGTCCCTAGCGGTATTCCGGATTGGCGAAGTCGTACCTACAGCCGGCGTCCCAACCGGAACGAATGTTCCCATAGGCAGGAACCCCGCCCGACGCCCTCAGCATTTGGGCGAGATGCATCAGGTTCCATGTCATGAACGTGGTATTGCGATTTGTGAAGTCGTTCTCGGGTCCGCCCGATCCCGGGTCCAAGTACGACGGTCCTGGACCCGCTTCGCCGATCCAGCCGGCGTCCGCCTGCGGCGGAATCGTGTACCCGATGTGCTGCAGCGTGTAGAGCACGTTCTGCGCACAATGTTTGACGCCGTCTTCATTGCCGGTGATCAGGCAGCCGCCCACGCGACCGTAGTACAGGTATTGGCCGGCGTCGTTGAGTAGATGCGAGCCCCCGTACAGCCGCTCGTGCACCTTCTTCATCACCGAACTGTTGTCGCCCAGCCAGATGGGGCCTGCAAGCACGAGTATTTCAGCGGCAAGAACCTTCTCGAAGATTGATGGCCAATCGTCGGTGGCCCAGCCGTGCTCGCGCATGTCCGGCCATACTCCGGTGGCGATGTCATGGTCGACGGCCCGTACGACGTCCACGGCCACGCCGTGCTTCTCCATGATCTCGGTGCTGATGTCTATCAGCCCCTGGGTATTGCTGGTCTCCGGCGACCGTTTCAGGGTGCAGTTGATGAACAAGGCCCGCAGGCCAGTGAAGTCATACGAGGGACTGGACACACAAGAGAGTGTGCGTGACCGGCGCACGCGTTACAGCCACTTCGAGTTCTCTACAGAGTCCCGTCGTCATCGTCCGACTCATTCGAACCGCCGACAAAATTCAGATGGTCTTCTCGAACCAGTGATCGGCGTACGGCTCGTCGTTGAACGGCGGCACCTCCCGGTATCCGGACGACAGGTAGAGGGCGATTGCTTCCCGGAGTTCGTTCCTCGTCTCCAGCTGCAGTCGATGTGCTCCGTTGGCACGCGCCCGGGCTTCGAGCTCAGTCAGCAGCCGGCGCCCGAGCCCTATCCCGCGCACCGTCCCGGCGACCCACATGCGCTTGAAATATGCGACCCCGCCGGGGAGAAATGTGACGGCGCCGCACCCGACCGGATCTCCGTGGAGTCTCGCGACAAGCAGCAGACCCGATGGCGGTGTCATCTCGTGATCGGAGAACGGCTTTCGTGACGGATCGAAACCGCCGGCGAACCGCTCCGCCAGCTCGGCGAAATACGTGTCAAGGCAGAACCGTGCGTCCGGGTCATTCGGGTCGCATTCGCTGACTTCGACGGTTGAGGCGATGAGCAGCCGGTCCACCTCCGCCATCGCCGCTACCAACCTGTCGCGCTGGCGCTCGTTGAGCGGCTGGAGGATCGCCTCGGCCGCCTCGTCCGAACGGCGATCGAGAATTTCGACCTCCCGGCGGCCAGCCTCGGTGAGCCGCGCGGTCCGGACCCGACCGTCGGCCGGGCTCTGTTGGACGACGACCAGTCCGTCGTTCTCCAGTGTCCGCAGCAACCGGCTGAGATACCCGGAGTCGAGGTCCAAACGCGCCCGCAGCGTCCGGATATCGCCGCCGTCGGCGCCAATTTCCCACATCAGGCGGTTCTGGCCGAGCGGACGGTCGCTGGCCAGGAAGTTGTCGTTGAGCACACCGATCCGCTGCGTAACGGTGCGGTTGAACCGGCGGACCTGTTGCACCATGCTCACGGTCATTGTCTGACCTTAGTCAGAGAATTGACGTTTGTCGAGGTTGGCTCTGCGAACTACGCCGTTAGCTCGCTAAACTTTTCACGAAGGTTCGACCTCCCGATGAAGGCGCCGATCATGCCGCCACTGCTTCGCGAACTGCTTCGCCCTCGCCGTGGAACCCTGGCGATCATCTTGGCAACGATGCTGATTCAGACGGCGATGAGCGTGGCCGCGCCGTGGCCGCTGAAGATCGTCATCGACAGCGTCGTCGGAAGCCATCGTCAGTTTGCATGGATCCAACACATATTGGCGCTGCTGGGGAGTAAGGCGAACGTCGCTGCGGCCGCCGGGGCCGCGACAGTGCTGATCGCCGTTGTGATGGGCGCGGCGATGTTCGTGACCAACTACTTCACCGAGACCTTGAGCCAAAGCATCGGAGACGATCTACGGCTGCGGCTGTACCAGCAGTTGCAGCGGCTCTCGATGGCCTACTACGACAACACGCGTCTCGGCACCATCTTGAGCACCCTCACCGGTGACGTGCAGACGATCCAGGGTTTCGCTTCCGTTTCGACACTCAACATCTTCACCAACACCCTGACCGTCGTCGGGATGGTCGTCGTGATGTTCATGTGCCGATGGGATTTCACGCTGATCGCGCTCGCAGTAGTGCCATTCCTTGCACTCTTCGTCGTACGCGTCAACAGGGCAATCCGCAAGGCCGTCAAGGAAGTACGGGTGCACCAGTCGGACCTGGTGGCAACCCTGCAAGAGGGACTGCAGGCAATCCAAGTCGTCCAGGCGTTCGGTCGCGAAGATCACCAGGCGCAGAAGGTCAGGCGCGCCAGTAATGAAGCCGTGTCAGCCTGGCTCGGTGCGCGGCGCAAATCGTCAGTGCTTTCGCCCGCAGTCGGTCTCGCCGTCGCCTTGTGCACCGGCCTTGTGCTCTGGCGCGGCTCGCTCCTCATCATGGCCGGCCTCATGACAGTCGGTGCGCTCACCATCTTTTTGGCATATCTGGCCAAGTTCTTTCAGCCGGTTCGCGACCTTGCTCAGATGAGCAACACCCTCGCTCAGGTCGCGGTGGCGCTCGAGCGTGTCCTTGCCGTGGTCGACAGCGACAAGGTGATCCCGGAAAGCGCCACGGCCAAGGATCCGCCCGTATTTCGCGGGACGATCGCCTTCGACCATGTGACGTACGGCTATGACCCGGTGCTGCCGGTCCTGCGCGATGTCACGTTCACCATCGATGCGGGCCAGATGGTGGGTATCGTGGGTCCAACCGGAAGCGGGAAATCCACTGTGGTGAACCTCATCCCGCGCTTCCGAGATCCCGACAGCGGCCGCATCACAATTGACGGTGTAGACATCCGGGACTACAAGCTTCGTGGGCTGCGGGCTCAGATCGGCTTTGTCATGCAGGACACGGCGGTGCTGCGCGGAACCATTCGAGAGAACATCG
>Ga0318562_10000772_pt1 | contig 14326 bp, 13 predicted proteins | sample GRESIP066b5f18_FD_203688 | JGI IMG/M metagenome (GOLD analysis project Ga0318562, IMG submission 203688) | Tropical soil microbial communities from Luquillo Experimental Forest, Puerto Rico - GRE.SIPMG.066b5f18 | ecosystem: Environmental > Terrestrial > Soil > Tropical forest > Bulk soil... | reverse complement strand
GCCGGCCGAGGATTCGTTCATAGACGGACTGCAGCTCACTCAGGGTGAAGGCGGTCGGAAGAAGGTGCACCGGGAGGCTCGTGTACTCGACTTTGCTTCGAAGCCGCGCCAGTGCAGTGCTGAGAAGGCTGCCATGATCAAAGGCGAGCGGCACCGCAACCGCATCACCGATCAGCGGTGACCAGGTGACGTCGGCGGCATTGCCTCCTTCCCGGGGCATGGCCTCGTCGGCGGCGATCAACGCAACATAGGCAACGCTGACGCTCCAGCCCCGCGGATCGCGGCCCTGGTTCCCGAATGACGCAAGTTGCTCGAGATAGGGGGTCTCCACGCCGGTCTTGTCGCGTAGAACCCGGCGCGCCGCCGACTCGAGGTCGGCGTCCGCGTCGATGTGAATCCAGCCGCCAGGAAGCGCCCATTCGCCGGCAAACGGCTCTACGCCCCGCTGCACGAGCAGCACATCGAGCCCGGTCTCCGACAGGGCGAAGATCACTACGTCGACCGAAACGATCGGTCTTGGATAATCCGGTTCCGGCGTCGACATGCCTCGAATCTAGCTCGCATTCCGCTTAGTGTAAAGATGCCACTATCTTAGTTGACATTTCACACTAAGTATCCTATGTCCTTTGCCAGCGGCGACCGCACCGCGGATAGGCCGAAGGGAGATTGAGCATGTTCGGGTTTCGCTTCATCAAGACGCAGCCGACCCAGTACGTGATCGAGTACCGGAATGGCCGCCCGCGCCGGCAGGGGGCGGGCCTCGCTTTCTGGTATTTCGCGCCGTCGAGCTCGATCGTCGTGGTGCCGACTGCCAGCGTCAACGAGCCCTTCATTTTCCCGGAGGTGACCGCCGACTATCAGGAGGTGACGGTGCAGGGCACGATCACCTTCCGGGTTGCTGATCCGCGGCGAACCGCGGCGCTGCTTAACTTCGCCCTCGGCCCGAAAGGCACCTATGTGTCCGAGGACCCGCAGAAGCTTTCCCAACGGTTGATCCAACAGGTGCAGGTGGCGGTGCGGGCCGAGGTCCTGGCGCTGCCGCTCAAGGAGGTGCTGGCCTCCGGCGAGGCACTCATCGGGCGCGTCGGCACCCAGCTGCGCACCCACCCGACCATCGAGGCGCTTGGCCTTGAGCTGCTCGGCCTGTCGCTGCTTGCGGTAAAGCCAAAACCCGAGACGGCAAAATCACTGGAGGCCGATGCCCGCGAAGCCCTGTTGCGCAGCGCCGACGAAGCGATCTATCAGCGCCGCAATGCGTCGGTCGAGCACGAGCGGACGATCAAGGAGAACGAGCTCGCGACCGAAATCGCCGTGGAGAACAAGAAACGGCAGGTACGCGAAGCGCAGATGGAAGCGGAGCGCTCCGTCCAGGAGCGACGCTTGCAGATCCTGCGCGAGGAAATGGTCGGCAAGATCGATCTCGAACAGCAGAACAAGGCGCTGGTCGGCCTCGCTTCGGCCAATGCTCGCGAAGAGGCGGACGCCAAGGCTTACGGCCTTGCTGCAATGATGCGGTCATTTGCCGACGCCGATCCGAAAGTGCTGCAGGCGCTGGCTTCGGTCGGGATGGATCCGGCGCGGCTCATGGCGCTGGCTTTCCGCGACCTCGCCGATAACGCGACCAAGATCGGTCAGCTCAACGTCACGCCGGATCTCCTGCGCGAAGTGTTGCAGCAGCCGGCGGAACGGTAGCCGGCATGGCGGCCGCCGACGACCGCAAGATCGTCCTGATCGTGCGCGAGACCAGGCTCGACGAGCTGATCGGGCGCTTCAACACGGTTCAGCAGGCGCAGTTCTATGTCGAGCACCTCGACGCCGACTTCGGCGACTATCTCGCCGAGCAGCGGCAGTACCGGGCCGCCACGCTTGCCGTCGAGGAAAGCCTCCGTCATTTCGGGCGAGTCCAGCGTGTCGACCGCCGCTACCTCGCCAACTTCGTCTTTGGCGGCGACGATATCGTCGTCGTCCTCGGGCAGGATGGGTTGGTCGCGAACACGCTCAAATACCTCGATCGCCACCACGTTCTCGGCGTGAATCCTGATCCGAAGCGCTGGGACGGGGTGCTCCTGCCGTTCCACCCCGAAGATCTTGCCAAGGTGATGCCTGAGGAGATCGCCGGCCGCCGGCCGGTGAAGCACGTCACCATGGCGAAGGCGTCGCTGAACACGGGCGAAGTCCTTTACGCTGTGAACGATCTGTTCATCGGCCCGCGCTCGCACATCTCGGCTCGCTACCTGCTCCATGTCGGCGAGCTCGTCGAGCACCAGTCCTCGAGCGGAATCATTGTCTCGACCGGCCTCGGGTCGACCGGGTGGCTGAAGAGCCTCTACGCCGGTTGGGCCGGCGCCGCCACCGCGCTCGGAGTTGCGCCGCCAGCCGCGGCGCTCGACGCGTCATTTCCCTGGGATGCCGACTTCCTGCACTATTTCGTCCGCGAACCGTTCCCAAGTCGAGCGACCGGCGCTTCGCTGGTGGCAGGCCGGATTCCAGCACCGGCGCCGGTCACCATCGTCTCCGAAATGGCCGAGCATGGCGTGATCTTCAGCGATGGCATCGAGGCCGACTTCCTCGAATTCAACGCCGGCACTCGGGCAACGATCGGCGTCGCCGAGCGGCGGGGCCTTCTCGTCGCCTGACCAATGCCACTGGCTTATTTGGTGCGTGCTCGACCGATCGCCTCGACGAGCGTCTCAGCCGGATGGGCGCCGACTACCGCATAGCGCCGATCGATGATGAAGCAGGGGACCCCGCTCACGCCGATGCGATAGGCCTCTTCGACCTCCTCGGTCACCTCGGCCACGTCGTCGCCCGAAACCAGTCGGCCGGCGATGTCTCCTGCCAGACCGACATCCGCCGCGAGACCGACGAGCGCCTCGCGGTCACCGACGTCGGTGCCTTCGGTGAAATAGGCTCGGAACAGGCGCTCGACCATTGCCTCACCCAATCCGGCAATGCTCGCCCAGCGGACCAGGCGGTGAGCATCGATCGTATTGGGAGACCGCGTGATCCGGTCGAAACGAAAATCGATGCCCTCTTGTTCGCCGAGAGCGGTGAGGTTGGCGTGAGCCGGCGCGATCGCTTCTGCGCTGCCGAATTTCTTGGCGAGGTACTCGACACGATCGATGCCGCCGGGCGGGATCGTCGGATCGAGCCGGAACGGGTGCCAGCGGACCGCAAATTGACGTTCGGGCAAGAGGCCGATCGCGCGTTCCAGCCGCCTCTTGCCGACATAGCACCAGGGGCAGACGACGTCCGAGATGACGTCGATCGAGAACGGGGCGTTCCTGGTCCCGGTCGTGGCATGGGGCCGCTTCGCGGCTTCGGTCGCGCGTGAGGTGTCGTTCATGATCTCAGCACATAGCGCCGAAGTGCACGAAAAGCGATCGTCCCGGGCGCCATTCCCGGTGCTATGCTCCGGACTATGCTCGCGAAATCGATTCTGGCACTCGCGGCACTGGTTTCGGCTTCTGTGTCGCGGCCGAGCGAGGAGAGTGCGCCGGATCGCGGGAGGCTGTTTTTCACCTGCACCGGCCTGATGCGGGCTGCGGGAGCGCCCGCGACGCCGATCGTCGCCGAAGCGTTTATCGATCTCGAAGGCAGGCGGGTTGACGGTTTCGGCGTCCGCAGCGCCCCCATTCTCCACGCGACCGACACGGCGATCACCTTCGGCAGCGCTGCCGAAGTCGATGGCGAGCGCGTCGAGGGTTCGCTCGACCGGCGGACCGGCAGGGCACAAGTCGTCGTCTTGTCAGTCAATGAGCCGGTGCGCGAGCTGATCGCGATGGAGCTCGACTGCCGGCCGGTGCCGTCGATCTCGCTGGATTCACGGCGTCTTCGCCCACCAGCTCGGCAGCGAATAGCCGCTCAGCGAGATCGTCGCGGGATGATCGATCCGCGTCCAGTGCGCGACCCATTGGTCAGGCAAATAGAAGAGCGGCACGACATAGGCGCCGGATATCAGGATGCGGTCGAGGGCGCGTACCGCGGCGACGAAATCCTCGTGGGTTTGCGCCGCAAGGAGGGCCTTGATCATGACATCGATCGCCGGCACTCGGGCGCCCGCATAGTTGAAGGAGCCGTTTTGGTCGGCGGCCTGGACGCTCCAGCGATAGGTCTGTTCGTTGCCCGGCGATAGCGAGGCGCCGATCGCAAGTGGAATCATGTCGAAATCGAACGTGGTCTTGCGCACCTGGAATTGCGCTGCTTCCACCGGGCGAACCGACGGATGGATCCCGATCCGATCGAGCGTGCGCTTGTAGGCGAGTGCCAGGCGCTCGTCTTCGCGAGTCTCGACCATGATCTCGAAGGTGAGCGGAGCGCCGGTCGCGGCATTGACCAGCGTGTTGTCGCGGAGCTCGTAGCCGGCGGCCTGCAGCTCGCCGAGCGCTTGCCGCAGGACCTTGCGGTCGCCTCCGGAGCCGTCGGTCACGACGGGCTTGTAGGCGCCGTTCATGACGTCCGGCGCCACCACCTCGGGAAACGGCGCGAGCAGGACCTTTTCGCGTTCGTTTGCCGGCCGCCCGATCGCCGAGAGCTCGGAATCGTTCCAATAGCTAGCCGCGCGCACATAGGCGCCGTAGTAGAGATTCTTGTTGACCCACTCGAAGTCGAACAGCTCGGCGAGTGCTCGGCGAACACGGATGTCGGAAAAGACCGGCCGTCGTGTGTTGAAAACGAAGCTGAACATTCCCTTGGGCAAGCCGGTCCGGAACGTCTCCTTGACGACGCGACCCTCGGCGACGGCGGGAAAATCGTAGGCTGTGTTCCACCGCGCCGGATCGCCTTCCGGATTGACGTCGAAGAGGCCCTTCTTGAACGCCTCGAACATGACGCCGGCGTCGCGATAGAACTCGATCCGAATCTCGTCGTAATTGTTGAAGCCCCGCCTGACCGGCAGGTCCTTTCCCCAGTAATCCGGGTTGCGCTTATAGACGATGCGCTCCGGCGGGTTTACCTCGACCGGGACGTACGGTCCCGACCCGATGATCGGCGTCAATGTCGACTGATCGAACTTGTCGGGGTCGATGGCGTGCTTGGGAAGGACCGGCATCAGGCCGAGGATGAGCGGCAACTCACGGTCGCCGGCGTGCTCCATATGGAACCGGACGCCGCGTTCGCCAACGCGCTCAACCCTCTCCACCTTGTTGAAATAGGCAGGATATTTGGGCAAGCCTTTGTCGCGCAGGATTTCAAAGCTGAAGACGACGTCGTCGACGGTGACGGGCGTCCCGTCGGAGAAGCGGGCCTTGGGGTTGAGAGTGAACTCCACCCACCCGCGGTCGGGGGGCGTCTCCACCGTTTCCGCAACCAGGCCATAGAGTGTGAATGGCTCATCGGCATTGCGGGCGAGCAACGTCTCGAAGACAAGATCGCCGATAACCGAATCGCCCGAGAGGCCGCGCGCCGAGGTGAAGCCACCCCTAAGGATAAACGGGTTCAGGCTGTCGAAGGTCCCGACGACGCCGTAGGTGATCCGGCCGCCCTTGGGGGCGTCGGGGTTGACGTAGGGGAAGTGGTCGAACCCATCAGGCAGCGCCGGCTCACCGATCATGGCGATCCCATGCATCGGTTGCGCGGCAGCGATCTGTGGAACGAGGCCGAGACCGAGCGAAGCGGCGAGGGCGGCGGCGATCGGACGGCGAAGGACGAGGGAGAGGACGGTCGCTGACATCGCGCTCCTCAGCGGTAGGTCGGTGGACGGGCAGGAACGAGTCGGGATCGTAGCATGATGCCGCGGGCGCAGAAGTCATTCCAGACGTTGCGGCTGGAATTCCCCGGCAAGTCGGGCTAAGGATGCCGCCCGGCTGGTCACCATCTCGCCGTATTCGAGGGTCATCAGCCCGAAGAGGGGACGTGCCGCTGCTGGTTGAGCGCGGCGGCAAGGTAGAGGCAGAGACGACAATCAATGCGTGATCAGATTCGTGTTGGCCGTTACGGTGTTGCCGCGGCGGCCTTCGGTGTCGCCCTGTGGCTGGCTCTGCCGGCGTGGGCTGCCCAGAAAACGCCCCCGTCGGGGGGGGGCGACGCTCCGGCAGCGGCTCCCGCTCCGGCTCCGCCCGCCGCGGCAGCCCCGGCGGCCCCCGATCAGGGCGGTACGCCGGCATGGGTGAAGATTTGCAGCACCGACGAGACTACTAAGAAGGAGCTCTGCCTGGTGATCCAGGAGCTCCACGCCGATTCCGGTCAGTTCATCGCGTCGACGACGATTAAGGGCGTAAGCGGCGAGGACAAGATGTCACTGATTACCGCGGTCCCGCCGGGCATGTTGATCCAGCCAGGACTGCGGGTACAGATCGACACCGGCAAGCAATATGAAGTTACTTACGGAATCTGCTTCCCAAATGCCTGCTACGGTGAGCTCGCGATCGACCAGGACTTCATCGCCGCGATGGCGAAAGGCAAGCAGATCGTGGTGACCACCGTCAGCCAACAACGCAAATTTGTCACTTTTCCGATGACGCTTGCCGGCTTCAAGAAGGTCTATGACAGCAAAGGCCTTGACGCCAAGGCCGCCCAGCAGCGCCAAGACGATCTCAACAAGGCGCTGCAGGCACGTGCTGAAGAAGCCCGCAAGAAATTGATCGAGCAGCAGCAGAAGGAAAGCGGCAGTGCCGCGCCGGCGCAATAGCGAACGGATGGACAAAGAGTTGAGCACACTCGCAAAGAAGCAGCCGCGGACCGGCAAGGCGAGCCTTGTCCTGGCAGCAGCGATCTTCGCATTCGTGGCGATGCCGGCGCTTGCTCAGGATTCTGGTGCGGCGCCGGCGGCAGCGGACACGAACGGCCCGGTGCCCCTGCAGTCCTGGGTCAAGACTTGCGACACGAACAAGAAGACCAACCAGGAGCTCTGCATTCTCCAAGAGGATATCCGCGCCGATTCGGGCAATTTGATCGTGTCTGTCGCGCTCCGCCAGATTACCGGCGAAAAGAAGACCTCGGCTTTTGTTACGGTTCCCCTTGCCATGTCGCTGAAGCCCGGCCTCAAGCTGCAGGTCGACAAGGCGACTCCGATCTCATTGGTCTACGCGATCTGTGACGTCCATAACTGCTTCGGAATTGGCGACATCGATGACGGCTTCATGTCCAGCATGAAAGGCGGCAAGCAGCTGGTGCTGACGACATTCAACCAGCAGGGCAAGCCGGTGGTCTTTTCGATGCCGCTTACCGGCTTTGGCACCGTGGTTGCTGGCAAGGGTCTCAGCCCCACGGACTTCCAGAAGTTCGAGCAGACACGGTTCAACGAGCTCAAGGCAAAGGCCGATCAGGCACGCGAGGCGCTCCTCAAGGGAGAACAGCAGGGCAATCCAGGCAATCCCGCGCCGGCGCAGTAGTCACCGCAACCTCGACCAGCCGCGCCGTCAATGCGCGCAGCCGACAGATTCAGTTGAGGCCGCGGTCGCGCGTCGTATAGCGCGAACCCTTGCGGTTGGCGAAGAACTCGTTGATCTGCGGATGGCGCAGCGGCTCGTCCGACTCGTCGGGCAACAAGTTCTGCTCGGAAACGTAGGCGATATACTCGCTGTCGGCATTTTCTGCGAAAAGGTGGTAGTAGGGTTGGTCCTTGGCGGGCCGGATTTCCTCCGGGATCGCCAGCCACCACTCCTCGGTATTGTTGAAGACCGGGTCGACGTCGAAAACCACCCCGCGAAACGGGAAAATCCGGTGCTTGACGACCTGTCCGATGCCGAACTTGGCGAGCCGCGCTCTACTCATGTACCCACTTCCCCCGTCGCCCTTCCCGCATTCTTGGACATTGCCGTCGCGGGATGTCAATCGCCCGCTTGGTCGCTGAAGCGGATGGGGCGGACGCGCGGCGCTCCGGTGCGGCGTGCAGCGGCACCAGCGTCGCATGGGTGAAATCGCGGCGGTCGTGTTGCCTGCCTTCGGGCTGGTTCTCGCCGGCTACCTCGCCGGTCGGTCGAGAAATGTGGAGCGCGACGGCGTCGCCGGATTGAATTTCCTTGTCTTCTACTTCGCGTTGCCAGCGCTCTTCTTTCGACTGGTGGCAATCACTCCCTTTCGCGAGCTGGCCAATCTCCCCTTTGTTCTCACAACGACGTTCTCGACCTACTGCGCCTTTGCCGTCGCTTTCTCCTACGGCGCCTTGATCCATCGCGGCGCCATGGCCGAAGCGACGGTGGAAGGCCTGTCGGGCTCGTATGCCAATGTGGCCTTGATGGCGCCGGGCCTGACCCTCGCCGCCTTGGGCGAGGCGGCAGGCGCGCCGACGGCGCTGATCATGTCGTTCGACACCGCGATGCTTGCCGCGCTGACGCCGCTGATGATGGCGCTCGGTGCCGCTCGCCGGGTGGAGGGCGCCCAGATGCTTCGTTTCATCGCGAAGGATATCCTTCTCAATCCGATGATCCTCGCCACGATTGCCGGCCTCCTCTGGTCGGCGTCCGGGTTTGCACTGCCCGGCGCGATCGCCGGAGGTCTCTCTTTCGTCGGCGCGGCGGCGCCGCCGGCCGGCTTGTTTTCCGTCGGCGTTCACCTCGCCGCCAAGCCATTCCGGCCCGTTGGGGTCAGCGCGCCGGTCCTGGTCGCCATCAAGCTGGTCGTTCACCCCTTGATCGTCTACCTGCTCCTCGGCTGGATCGGCGGCTTCGATCCGGTGTGGGTGCGCACGGCCATCCTCTGCGCCGCATTGCCGCCGGCAATCGAAGTTGCCGACCTCGCCCGCAAATACGGCGCCGACCGCAAGCTCGCCGCAACGACGATGGTGCTCGGCACCGCCGCGGCGGTGGTGACGGTAACGGTGACGCTGGTGCTGGTGATGTTCGACGTCTTGCCGGCGGAGCCGTTCCGCTGATTCGGAAGCGGCCGTGACCTTTCGCAGCGACTACTCGGTCGGCTGGCTACGGCGGACGCCATGGCCAGCGCGTTCGAGCCGTCTCCTCGGTCATCGCCGGGACATTGCGACGCGACTGCAATACAGGCTCTTGTCCGCTGCGGAACTGTACGTCAGACTACAGTCAATGAAATTTGTGCTTGCGGGTCTAGCCGCAATCGATTGCCTCTGCAGGCAAAAAGAAACAGGGGGAGGACACAATGCAAAAAACTTCCGGCATGCTTGGTCGGCGCGCGGTGCTCAAAGGCGTGGCCGCCGCCGGCCTTGCGCAGATTGCGTCGCCCTTCGTGATCAAGTCGCTTGCCGACGAGCCCGTGAAAATCGGCATGGTCGATCCATTGACCGGCGTCTATGCGGCCTATGCCCAGAACGAAGTTGCCGGCGCCAAGCTTGCTGTCGACGAGATCAACGCCAAGGGCGGCATTCTCGGCCGGCAGATCCAGCTCCTCGTCGAGGATTCGGCCAACGATGTCGGCACCGGCGTGCAGAAGGCAAGCAAGCTCATTGACCGCGACGGCGTCAGCTTCCTGATCGGCGACGTCAATTCGGCGGTGGCCCTCGCGATTGCCCAGGTTACGAACGAAAAGAAGGTCCTGCACATCGTCTCCGGCGGTCACACCGACGGCATCACCGGCAAGGACTGCAAGTGGAATGTCTACCGGGTGTGCAACACGACCAGCATGGAAGCCAACTCGGTCGCGCGGCTCCTGTTCGAGAAATACGGGAAGAAGTGGCACTTCATCACGCCCGATTACGCTTTCGGCCACACGCTGCAGTCGGCGGCCGAGGCTGATCTGAAGAAGCTCGGCGGCACCGTCACCGGAAACGAGTTGACGCCGCTCGGCACCAAGGATTTCTCCGCCTATCTGATCAAGGCGCGCGCCGCGAATCCCGACGTGCTCCTGGTGCTGCCGCAGGGCAATGACATGGTGAACTGCCTGAAGCAGGTCGCCCAGTTCGGCATCGAGAAGCAGATCCACGTTGCCGGGTTGCAGCAGGAGCTCGAGTCGCTCGAGGCAATGCCGCCGGAAGCGCGCGTCGGCATCTGGATGTTCGAATGGTATTGGAAGCAGCCCGACGTGCCGCACGTCGCCGACTTCGTTGCCGCGGTGCGCAAGCAGACTGGCGGCAAGGTGCCGACGGCGCGAACCTGGTTCGGCTACACCTCGGTCTACACCCTCGCGCTCATCGCCAACCGGGAGAAGACCCTCGATGGCCCCAAGCTCGCCCAGGCGCTCGGCGACTTCGAGCTGCCGCCCGAGATCAAGCTGCAGCCCAACAAGGTCTACTACCGGAGCGGTGACCATCAGCTGATGACCTCGGCGTTCGTCGGACAAGCCCTCAGCAAGCCGGCGGGCGATCCCGAGGACCTCTTCCAGGTCGACCTCGTCGTGCCCGGCGACAAGACCGCGCCCGCGGTTGCCGACACCGGCTGCAAGATGCAGATGCCCGGCTGAACGAATGCCCGCGTCGGGCGGCTCGTCGGCGAGGTTGGACGCTGCAGTCGGGCGATGCGTCGCCGGCAGCTGCGGCACTCGGCTGCGACCTCGACAATAGGGATCGCGGCCGATCGCCATGTCGCCGGAAATCGTCATCTTCAACGTCACCAACGGCCTCATCGTTGGTGCGTTCTACGTGCTGATGGCGCTCGGCCTCTCGCTGATCCTCAACCTCAGCAACGTCATCAATTTCGCCCATGGCGGTTTCCTCGCCCTCGGCGGCTATATCGGCTGGATGCTCACGCCCTATGTCGGGTTCTGGGGCGCCCTTGCCCTCGCGCCCTTGGCTACGGCTGTGTTCGGGTTCGTCATCGAGCGGTTGTTGATCCGGCGCCTCTACGGACGTGATCCGCTCTACAGCCTCCTCCTGACCTTCGGGTTGGCGTTCATCCTCGAGGATGGCAGCCGCTCGATCTGGGGCGCACAGGGGCTGCCGGTCTCGGTTCCTGACATCCTCAATCAGCCGCTCTCCGATCAGTTCTTCTTCATCACCGGCTACCGGGTCTTCATGGTCGTCGTGGTCGTCGTCGTGGTCGCCATCCTGTTCATCCTCCTCCGCTACACCCGAGTCGGCATCCGCATTCGCGCCGGCACGCTGGACCTCGAGACCGTGGCGGCGCTCGGCGTCAATGTGCGGGCGCTCCGCTCGCTCAACTTTGCCGTCGGTATATTCCTGGCGGGGCTGAGCGGCGTCCTCGCGAGCGGGCAGCTCGGCCTCGAGCCCACCATGGGCACCGGGCTCCTGATGCCGAGCTTCATCGCCATCATCGTCGGCGGCGTCGGCAGCCTGACTGGCACCCTCCTCGGCGGTCTCCTCATCGGCGTCGCTTCCGGGATCACCACCGTCTTCCTGCCGCAGGCAAGCGAAGCGATCATCTACGTAATCATGGCGCTCGTCCTGCTCATCCGGCCGCGCGGCCTCTTCGGCGAAGAGGGCATGATGACGTGAAAAGCGGCCGGACCCTTCGCCTGGCGTGGGTCGCCCTTATGTGGCTGGCGCTTGCCGCCGCCCCGTTCTGGATGCCGTTTGTCGGTGGCTACACGGCTCTCGGCACGCGCGTGCTGGTGCTCGGCCTGGCTGCGATGTCGGTGAACTTCCTCCTCGGCTTCACCGGCGTCTTGTCCTTCGGTCACGCCGCCTGGTTCGGTCTCGGCGCCTATGGCTGCGGTCTCCTGTTGAAGTTCGGCCCGCCGAGCACGCCGCTCGGGCTGATCGCCGGCACGCTCCTTGGCGGCATCGCCGGCGGGCTCCTCGGTGCCTTGATGGTGCGCCGGCGCGGCGTCTACTTCGCCATGGTCACGATCGCCTTTGGCCAGGTGTTCTATTACATCGCCTTCCAATGGAGCGACCTCACCGGCGGCGATGACGGCCTCCGTGGCTTCTCCCGCCAGCCGCTGCAGCTCGGCTCGCTGACCATCGATATCCTGTCGAATTCCAATTACTTCTATTACTTCGTCCTCGTCTGCTTTGCGATTGCCGCGGCGATCATGGGCTTCATCCTGCGCTCGCCCTTCGGGCGGACGCTGATCGCCATCCGCGAGAACGAGCGCCGGGCGCGTTTCCTCGGCATTCCGATCGAGCGCCACATCTGGATCGCTTTCACGCTCTCCTGCTTTTTCATGGCCTTCGCCGGCGGTCTTTATGCGCTGGTCAACAACTTCGCCGATCCGCGCGGTCTCCACTACAGCCAGTCCGGCGACTTCGTGATCATGGCGGTCATGGGTGGCATGCGGACGTTCTGGGGACCACTCCTCGGCGCCGCGGTTTTCGTCGTCCTGCAGGATTACATTTCCAGCGTCACCGTGAACTGGATGTCCTTCATCGGCTTGCTGGTGGTGCTCATCGTTCTCTTCTTCCCGCGCGGGCTCCTTGGCCTCGTCAATCGGCGGAGCGTGGCGTGAGCCTCCTCGCGATCGATGATCTCACCAAGCGCTTCGGCAGCCTGGTCGCCGTCCACGACGTATCGCTCGCGGTAGAGCCGGGCGAGCTCCGCGCCATCATCGGGCCGAATGGCGCCGGCAAGACGACCTTCTTCAATCTGATCAGCGGGTTCTTCGCGCCGACGACCGGCACCATCGCCTTCGACGGCCGTGACATCGGCGGCTTGTCGGCTCACGCCCGCGTCGCGCTGGGGATGGCGCGCACCTTTCAGGTCACCGAGATATTTCCCGAGCTCACCGTGTTCGAGAATGTCCGCGTCGCCTCGGAGGTGGCGGCCGGTTACCGCCTTCGCCTCTGGCCGAGCGCTCACGAGAGCGCCGAAATCCGGCGCAGTGTCGAGGGCACGCTGGAGCTTGCCGGGCTTGCCGACAAGGCGACGCGCCTCGTCGGCGAGCTCGCGCATGGCGACCAGCGTGCCGCCGAGATCGCCATGGCGCTGGCGCTTCGTCCGCGGCTGCTGATGCTCGACGAGCCAACCGCCGGCATGGGTGACCAGGAGACCTATGAGATCACCCAGCTGATCCGGCGCCTGCACAAGGACCACAACCTGACCATCCTCCTCATCGAGCACGATATGCGCGTGGTCTTCCACCTCGCCGACCGCATAACCGTCCTCGACCAGGGTCAGCTCTTGGCAGAAGGCACGTCGGCGGAGATCGCCGCCAACGAAGCCGTGCAGACCGCCTATCTCGGGAAGGTCGCATGACGGCAGCGCTGACGGCCGAGGGCCTCCACACCTATTACGGCAAGAGCCACATCCTGCACGGCGTCAACCTCGAGGTCGCCGAGGCGAAGATCACGGCGCTCCTCGGCCGCAACGGCGCCGGCAAGACCACCACGCTGCGCAGCGTGATGGGGCTGACGCCGCCGCGCGAGGGCCGCGTCACCGTCTTCGGAACCGAGGTAACCCGGTGGCCGAGCTTCCGCATAGCGGCGCTTGGCGTCGGGTATGTGCCTGAAGGGCGAAAAGTCTTTTCCAATCTCAGCGTCGAGGAGAACCTGAAGGTTCCGCTCGAGCGCGGCGGACCGTGGACGATTGCGCGCATCCACGAGCTCTTCCCGCGCCTCGCCGAGCGCCGCTCCAATCGTGGCCGGCAGCTCTCCGGCGGCGAGCAGGAGATGCTGTCAATCGCCCGGGCGCTCCTCCTCAATCCGAAGCTCCTCATCCTCGACGAGCCGTCGCAGGGCCTCGCCCCGCTGGTCGTGCGCGAGGTGTTCCGGATCGTCGCACAGATGCGGGAGCAAGGGATCGCCGTCCTCCTCGTCGAGCAGAACGTCCGCATGAGCCTGGAGATCGCCGACCACGCCTACGTCCTCGACGACGGCGCCATCGTCTATTCCGGGCCGGCGAGCGAGCTCGCCGCCGACGAGGAACGAGTCCAGTCGCTCGCCGGCGCCAGTGCGGAGGAGTGGTCGGTCACGTAGCCCCGACGCCCTGGCGCATGATCGCTCGTCGGAGCGGCGGGATCTGGTCGAGGAGGAACAGGCCCAGCCCGCGCGCCGCTTGTACCGGCAGGAAATCGCTGAGGAGGGTGCGATTGAGCGCGTCGACCGCGGCGGTGCGGCCGACGATGTCGGAGCGCCGGGCTCGGTCGTAGGCGGCGAGGACGTCGGCAGCGCCCGGGTCGGGGAGGGGACCTGCAAGGAGCCGGCCGAGCGTGGCGACGTCGCGGTAGCCGAGGTTGAGCCCCTGCGCGCCGATCGGCGGAAACAGGTGTGCTGCCTCGCCGATCAGCACGGCCCGCTTCGCTGCAAAACGCTGGGCGTTCATGCCGGCAAGCGGAAAGACTTGAGCGAGCCCCTCAACCTCTACCGCGCCGAGGATCGCGGCGGAACGCTCCTCGATCTCCGCCGAGAGGGCCTCCGGCCCGAGTCTCGCGCGCGCTTCGCTCTCGGCCGGTCGATCCATCCAGACCAGGCTCGAGCGGTTGCCGGGAAGCGGCACCATCGTGAACGGCCCCGACTCGGCGTGGAACTCAGTCGAGGTGTCATCGTGGGCCAGGGAATGGCGGAAATTCACGACCAGCGCCGATT
>Ga0318562_10000770_pt1 | contig 14335 bp, 10 predicted proteins | sample GRESIP066b5f18_FD_203688 | JGI IMG/M metagenome (GOLD analysis project Ga0318562, IMG submission 203688) | Tropical soil microbial communities from Luquillo Experimental Forest, Puerto Rico - GRE.SIPMG.066b5f18 | ecosystem: Environmental > Terrestrial > Soil > Tropical forest > Bulk soil... | reverse complement strand
AGATCGGCGGATCGGCACGGCGGCGACGCGGCCGGATAACAACGCCTGCATCCGCGCGCCCGATCCGCCGATCTCGACGATGTTGAGCTTCTTCACGTCGACGCCGCGCTTCAGCAACGGACCGAGCAGCATCACGTGCGTGATGTCGCCCTTGCCGTTGACCGCGACGACGTTGTCGGGCTTCTCGAGGTCCTTGAAGTCGTGCACCTTGTCGGCGTTGACAATGAAGACGAGGCTCGTATTCATGTACCACAGCCCCACGATCTTCAAATCGGCGCCCTGCTCGACGGCGCTCATCACGGTGATCGAATCGGTCTCGCCCATCTCCGCGGCCCCGGCGATCAGCGTCTGCGTCAGCGTACGGATCTGGTCGAGGCGCTGCGTCTCCGGCGCGTAGCCCATCGTCGGCATGATGTCGAAGAGCGCCGCGGTCGTCGGGGCGTGAATGCCGAGCGCGAAGCCCAGTAGGTTCACCTTCAACGGACGCTTGCCTTGCGCGAACGCCGGAAACATCGAACACGCACCGGCAGTCGCCATTGCCTTGAGCGCATCTCGTCTTGTCAACATGATTTCCTCCTCCTTCGAAATTCCTAAGGCACCGCGGAACCGGCGGATGTGACCCGCTTCTCGTACCACGGCGCAACCAGGCGTGCGCCGCCGCGCAGCAGAGCATTGGCGATCACGCCGACCAGCATCAGCGTCACCAGCAGCGCGAGCAGCGGCGCCGTCGACGTCGCCAGTCCCGCGCGATAGATCATGCCGCCGTAGCCGACGATGATAAACATCTCGGCCACCACCATCGCACGGATCGCGTGCACGAGACCGATGCGCATCGCGGTGATCACGTACGGGTAGAGCGCCGGCAGCAGGATGTCGCGAAAAGCGCGCCAGCGGCTCGCGCCGAACGAGCGGCCTACGTCGATGAAGCGCGGCTCGATGCCGCGGGCGCCCTGATAGACCGTCAGTATCACGTACCAGATGGACGCCACGAACACGATCGCCGCACGAAACCAGAATCCTGTGCCGAACACGAGGATGAACAGAGGCACGAGCGAAGCAACCGAAGTCACGACGAACATCGACAGCCAGGGATGCAGCAACGCGTCGGCGATCCGCGAGCGCCCCATCGCGACGCCGATGGGAATGCCGACTGCGCACGCCAGACCGTAGCCCACGATCATTTGCCGGAGCGATCCTGCGAGCTCGTGCAGTATCTGCCCTTCGCGCAGAAGCGTGACGTACTCGGATAGCACGACGGACGGCGGCGCGAACAGATCGACGCCGACTGCCCGTCCCGCGGCCTCCCAGACGACGAGCGCGACGGCGATGCCGGCAAGTTGATGGCGGAGGTTCATCGACGCACGTGCCATGGCAGGAGACGCGCCTCGAGCCCTTTGAGCCCTCCCTGCGCCGCGAGCCCGAAGAGTGCGAGCAGTACGATGATCGCGAGCAGGCCCGCAGTGTCGAAGCGTTGGGCGCGCTGCTTCATCAGCGCGCCCAGGTTGACGGCCGCGAAGAAGAGCTCTGCGGTAATCATCGCATTGATCCCGCGCACGAGTCCCACGCGCAGTGCGGCGAACACGAACGGCAGCGATGCCGGGAGCATCACGCGCGTGACGAGCCGGACGCGGTCCGCGCCGAACGAGCGCCCAGCCGCGATCAGCAGCGGATCGACATTGCGCGCGCCGGCCGCAACCGTCACCAGGATCTCGAAAAAGGACATGAGGAAGACGAGCGCCACTCGCGCCTCGAAGAACAGCCCGAACCAGATGATCAGAAACGGCACCATTGCGACGGGCGGGATCGCATAGATCGCGTTGAGCACCGGGTCGAACATAGCCGCCACTCTGGCGCTGCGGCCGATCGCGAAGCCGAGCGGCAAGCCGATCACCACAGCGAGTCCGAATCCCAAAGCGAGCGTGACGAGCGAGTCGACCAACGCTTTGAGGAGCACGCCAGAGGCAACGTCGGCCGCGAGCCGCGCCAGCACCGCCGATGGCGGCGCGAACACGACACGCGATACGTCCCATGCTGCCCATTGCCAGAGCAGAAGCCCGAGCGCGATCGAAAGCACGGTGAGTCCGAGCGCGCGGACGCTCACGCAGTCGCCTCTTCGTGCTCGACGCCCAGGAGGTCCGCGAGTGCGTGCACGTCCGCCAGCCGCGGAAGCTCGTCGACGGCCGCGACGATCGCCTCGCTGCGCCGCGCAGCAAAGACCGGGGTTGCGAGCGCGCGGAACTTCGCGCGAATCTGCGCGCTGTCGGCCGCCGGCGGCTGGTCGGAGGCGAGCTCGATACGCTTGCCGCCTCGCAGCAAAACGACAATCCGATGCGGCCACGCCGCGGGATGCAGCGAATCGAGCGCAGGATCGTGGCGAACGTGCACACGGTCGGCCAGCGCGCGTACGCGCGCGTCGGGCGCCTGCAATTCATGCGGGACGATCGGCCGGGCGAGGATTGCCAGCGCCGCCGCCAGCTGCTGGCTCAGGATCGATTCGATGCGATCGCGCGGTCGCGGACGGTTCGACACTTCGTAGGAAGTGCGAAACGTCGCGATCTCGATCGCATCGATCTCAGCGGGGTCGAGGTTCGCCGCGCGCAACGCGGCGACGGGTCCGTGAGTGAAGCGGCACGAAGCGTAAGGCTTCGCGCGCGTGTTCTCGAATTCCCAGCGCCGGCCGAGATCGTCGGTGAGCCCGGACGCCGCGCCTCCTTGCATCACGTTCAACACGCCCCAGCGCCCGTCGAGCATGCCGGTCGGCCCCGATTGCCCGGACGCGGCGAAAGCCGCCGCAGCGACGCCCGCCTCCGCTGCACGAGCGCCGTTGAGCGCGGTATCGATCATGGAGCCGTCGTCCTGGTATTGGCGAAGGCCGATTGCGGCGCCGCCGGCGAGCGTCAGGGTCGCGGTGGCGCCCGCTGCATCGTAGCCGCAGGCGCGCGCCGCAGCTGCCGCCGCACCGAACGGTGTCGCGGTGCCAGTGCTATGGAATCCCGCCGAATAGTGCGTCGAACCGAGCGCGGCGGAGACGCGAGTGGCGACCTCATAGCCTGCGAGCAACGCCGCGAGCAGCGTACGCCCGGGCGCGTGCACGCTTTCGGCGGCGGCGAGCGCCGCAGCCACGACCGCGTTGCCGGGATGCGCGAGGCCCGCCTCGTGCGTGTCGTCGAAGGTATGGATGCGCGCATGCATTGCATTGACGAACGCCGCCTTCGGCGCCGGCAGGCGGGCGCACGATCCAACCACTGTCGCCTCCGGCTGCCCACCCCAGCGTTGCACGACGCCCGCGACCGCGCGCGCATCGGGATCGGCCAAGCCGGCGCACGCGACGCCCAGCGTGTCGAGCAAATGATCCTTCGCCTTGTCGACGAGCGCGGACGGCACCGCGTTGATCTCCAGCGCGGCGACGAACGCGCCTAACGCTTCGGCCGCGCTCTTCACCCAGCTACGCCTTTCATGCGGCCGCCCTCTCCCGCCGGACGCCGGCTAGCGTCACCATCAGATTGCCGTCGCGATCGCTGACGGCCGCGCTTCCAGGCCCGATGACGACCGTCGATTCCGGCTCCTCGATCACGGCCGGGCCACGAAGGTGCTTGCCGGCCGTCAGCGCGAAGCGGTCGTAAACCGGGCACTCCACGTAACTCTGCGCCTCGGCGAAGTACACCGGCCGCACACCCTTGCGCGCAGTGCGCTGCGCGGAGACGACCGGCGCGATTCGCAGCACGGGCGTGGGCCCCGACACCGCGACGCGCCAGCGGACGATCTCGACCGGCACGTCCGGATTGAGGCGGTAATAGCGCTTGCGATAGCGCGCGATGAAGTCATCGCGAAGCCGGACGAGCTGTGCTTGTGTGAGCCGGCCTGCAGGCAGCGGCACGGACAGCGTGTAGCTCTGGCCGGAAAAGCGCAGCGCGGCCTCGCGCTCGACGCTGCACGCGCCTGCCGGCACGCCGGCCGCTCGCACGAGCTCGCGCGCTTCGCTCCTCAGCTCGTCAAGCAGCGTGTTCGCCCGCGCAAGGTCCACGTCGGCGAGGAGGCTCACTTCCGCGCGCATCCGCTCGAACGAGACCGGCGCCGCCAGGAATCCAAGCGCCGACATGACGCCTGCGCGCTGCGGATACATGACGCGCCGAATGCCGAGCGCGGCAGCCACCTGCGCCGCATGCACCGGACCTGCGCCGCCGTACGCGAGCAGCACGTAGTCGCGCGAGTCCCTGCCGCGCTCGAGGCAGTGGACGCGCGCTGCACGCGCCATGTTGTCGTTGACGACCGCGTGAATGCCCCACGCCGCGCGAGTCGGCGCTATCCGCAGTGGCTCGGCGACGTGACGGCGGATCGCCTCAGCCGCGCGCTCACGCGACAGGCGCATCTTGCCCCCCAGGAAAAAATCCACGTCGAGGTAGCCGAGCACGAGATCGGCGTCGGTGACCGTTGGCAATTCGCCGCCCAGCCCGTAGCACGCAGGTCCTGGATTTGCCGCGGCGCTGTCGGGCCCCACGCGCAGCAGGCCTAGCTCGTCGACGCGCGCGATCGAGCCGCCGCCCGCGCCGATCTCGATCATCTCGATCACCGGCACCTTGAGCGGGAGGCCGCTGCCTTTGGCGAACCGGTGCACGCGAGCGACCTCGAACTGATCGGCGCGCTCTGGCACACCATCGTCGATGATGCACACTTTCGCGGTAGTGCCGCCGACATCGAATGCGATGACGTCAGCCTCGCCCGCGCGGCGTCCGAGAAAGGAGGACGCAAGCGCGCCGCCGGCCGGACCCGATTCGACGAGGCGCACCGGATAGCGCAACGCAGCGTCGACGCCGATCGACCCGGCATCGGAGCCGATCAGCATGAGATCGGCGGTGACACCCGCCGCGCGCAGGCCCCCGGCGAGCCGATCGAGATACGAGCGCATCACCGGCTGCACGTACGCGTTGGCAACCGCGGTGGTCGCGCGCTCGTATTCGCGCAGGTCGGGCATGACGTCCGACGACAACGAGACCGCGATCTCCGGTGCGAGCGCGTACAACTGCGCGGCGATCGAGCGTTCGTGGTCGGGATTGCGAAAGCTGTGCAGCAGGCAGACGGCGACCGCGCGAATCTGCTCGCTTCGAAGAGCGTGCACGATGCTGGCGACTTCGTCGAGGGCAAGCTGCTCGACGACCGATCCGTCCGCCGCGAGACGCTCGGTGATTTCGAACACAAGACGCCGCGGAACGAGCGGTGGCGGCACGGCAAGATCGATATCGAAGATGTCGTAGCGGCTTTCGCGCGCGAGCTCGAGAATGTCGCGAAAACCGCGCGTCACGATGAGCGCGGTGCGCGCCCCACGCCGCTCGATGAGGGCGTTCGTCGCGAGCGTCGTGCCGTGAACGACCTTGCGCACGGCACTGCCCGCGACGCCGTTGCGCGCGAGGAGCCCGGTCACGCCATCGAGCACGCCGGCAGCGAGATCGTCGTCGCGCGTCAGCACTTTGCCAGTCATCACGCGGCCGCTTGTCTGGTCGAGCAGCACGAGATCGGTGAACGTTCCGCCGATGTCGACGCCAAGTACGCAGCCGGCGTCACGCGCAGGCATCGTCAAAGCTCCGGAGCATCGCCGTAATCGCGCAGCGCCGCCTCGCGCGTCACGAGCCCGTCGGCGATGTCGCGCGCGAGCGCGCGCCTGTCGCGCGTCGACGGCGCGTACATGCCGCCCGAGCCCGGCACATGCAGCTCGAGAATGTCGCCGCGGCGCAGACTTATTGGCAGCTTGTCGGGCACGGCGTTGCCATTCAGAAAGAGTCCGCCCGGACTGCCAGGCAGGCCGCCGCGCAACCCGCGCGGCGCGGTCGCGAGCTTTCCGTGCTCCGCACGCAGCGTGATCAGCGAGCGGGCCACTGATTCGAGCTCGTAGATCTGTCCGCACCCACCCCGATAGCGTCCGGCGCCGCCCGAATCGGGCCGCAGCGCCCGTCGGCGCACGCGCAGCGGCAGGCCCTGTTCGAGTACCTCGACCGGAATGTTCGACGAGTTGGCGGGAAAGCTAATACAGTGCAGACCGTCCCGGGCAGCGCGTGCGCCCATGCCACCCATCACGAACATCAGATCGGAGAACGGCGCGCCGCGATCGTCGCGACCCGCCATGTACACGAGGAACTTGTTGCCCGATTCGGCGAGCATCCGATCGGGCACCGCATCGGCAAGCGCGTTGAGGATCGCGATCGGAATGTAGTGACCGGTGGACGGCTTCATCTTCACCGGTGCCGGAAAGCGCGGGTTAAGGAACGTACCCTCGGGCGCGGTGGCAACGATTGGCGCGAACGTCCCCTCGTTGTTCGGCAGGCCAGGCGCGGCAAGGCATTTCATCGTGTAGGTCGCCCACACGTTGGTGTAGACCATCGTGCTGTTGATGCCAAGCGCAGATTGCGGCGAGCTGCCGTCGAAGTCGATTTCGATGTTGCCGTCCTTCGCCGCCACGCGCGCGCGGATCGTGAGCGGTTCGTCGAAGCCGTCGACGGTCGTCTCGCCGTTGTACGTGCCGTTTGGAATCGTCGCCGCAAGCGCGTGGCGCATCGTTCGCTCGGAGCGCGTGCGTACCGTGGCGCCGAGGTCGACCAAATCGGGAAGATCGTGGCGATCGAGAAACTCCGAGAGCTTGCGCTCGAGCACCGCGCATCCGGCGGCGAGCGCGCGCACGTCGCCCGCAACCTGACTCGGGACTCGGACGTTCGCCTCGAGCATCGAAAAGAACGTCGCGTTCTCGCGGCCGCGCTCGAATATCTTGAGCGGCGGGATGATCAACCCTTCCTCGTACACCTCGCGCGGCGCACCGGACAGCGATCCGCCGATGTCGGCCATGTGCGCCATGCACTCGGCGAACGCCACGAGCCGGCCACGATGGAAGAGCGGCGCGACGACGGCGATGTCGTTCAAGTGCCCCATGATCCACCACGGGTTGTTGGTGGCGACCATGTCGCCGTGGCGGAATCCAGCCGCCGGCATTCGCTTCAGTATCTCCTTCACGGCGATCGAGATCGTCCCGGTTTTCGACGCCACGCTTACATCCGCCGCCAGAAGCCTTCCTTGCGGATCGAGCAGCAACGCGCCGAAATCGCGCCCTTCGACGACGACCTTCGACATCGACGTGCGGACGATCGCATACGCCGCCTCGTCCACCGTCAGGACGAGGCGATTCCAGAGGATCTCGAGGTCGATGGGATCGAAGGCGCGCGCCTTCTTCATAGAGGGATTTCGACGTCGAGCAGCGGAGCGTGCTGCTGCGCACCGTAGACGTCGGTGTCGCCGACGTCGCCCGAAGCGACCAGCCGGGGAATCGTGGCCTTGAACGCGTTGCCGGCCGGATACTCGGTGAAGATGATGTCTTCCTCGGCCACGTTGTACAGGCGCGCGAACAGCGAAGGCTTGATTACACCCGTCGCCCTCACCCGCTCGTATATCGCACGCTCGTCGAAGACGACATCGATCGTGATCTCGAACGGCCCCGCGTTCTTGCTCTTGCAGGCCTTGGCAATGTCACGGATGCGCGGCATGGTCAAAGTGTTTCGTATTCGATCGGAAAACGCGCGCAGGGATCTTCGATCGCCACCGTGTGGAACACCGAAAAGCGGTACGCGGGCGCGGTCTCGATATCGGACGGCGAGTACGGGAATGCCATATTGCCTTCCTTGCACATGCGGCCGGGAAAATCGACGTGCAGCATTTGCACCCGCGCGATCGCGAGCACCGCGTTGGCGATCTCCTGCGACTCGGCGACGACTTCGACGACGAAGCCGAGCTCGTGCGAATGCGTGCGCTTGACCGGCTCCCAGCCCGCCATCACGCCGTTGACGCCGTAGGTGCGTATCACGAGCTTGTATTGTGACGCCAACACCCCGAACGCTTCGGTCTTGATCGCGACGTTCTCCCGCACCGAGACGAGGAACTCGTCGACCATGCCGACCAGCTGCGGATCGCGGGTGCCGCAAATGGTGATCGCGCGATAGCCTGCGAGCTCCGCGCCTTCGAGCTTGACCGTGTACGGCCTGGGCGTCCAGGTCATTCCGCGTACGCGCACCGCGCGGTCGTTGAGCGCCTCGAATGTGCACGCAGACGTGTCGAGCAGCCCGCCCGGCTCGACGTGGAAGCACGGCGAGGCGTTCTCGTGAAGGCTGTGGTTGGCGACCGAGAACGGCGTGCAGAAGCGGATCGGATTCATCGCCTCGAGCACGACGCCACCCGTGCGGCTGACGCTCGTGAGCAGGCAGTCGTGGCCCTTAGGGAGCGCTGCGGTGGCGCCGCATTCGAGCATCTTGCCCGCATACCACGACTCGGCGGGCGGCATGTTGGCCCGCGTCGCGCAACCAGCCCACGGCGCGGGATCGCTCGAACGCCCAGCGAGCACGACTTCGGCGCCTTCTTCGAGCGCGCGCTGGAACGGCTCGGGGCCCATCATGCCGACGATCCGTGTGGCGCGATCGATCGTGGCGTCGTCGAGCGGTTGCACGTTACGCAGCGCCTTGATGCGGCCGGCCTCGAGCTCGCTCTTCACCCAGCGCTTGTCCTGCTCCGAGTGGATGATCGCGAGCCGGAAGCGCAGCTCGTCCTCGCGTGCGATCTCGCGCACGATGCCGACGACCGCTTGCAGATGCGGCTCGCCGCCCGCGCCACCGCAGCTCCCGATGATGAGCGGGATACGCGCGCCGCGCGCTGCCCGCAGCATGAGCCGGAGGTCGCGCTTCATTGCCATCCGCGAGTTCACGCACTTGCCCGAGCCCAAGTAGTAAGGGCCGGGATCGGTCGAGCCGCCGTCGACGCCGATCATGTCCGGCTTCCGCGCCATGCCAGCGTGGAGCGAAGCTTCGGGAAATCCGTAGCCTAGAAGGCCGCTGGTCGACAGCTGTCGGTACTCCGCGAGTCTCATGGCGCCTCTCGCAAAGGGTTGGCATACGCCCGAGTTCAGCGTACCCTTATAGACAACTATACGTCAACCCCGAAAATGCCGGCTGCGACTGCTCCGCTGTACATGCGCATCCAGGAGATGCTGCGTATGCAGATCGCGAACGGGCGTTTCGCGGCCGGTGCGCAGCTTCCGTCCGAGACCGAGCTCGCGGAGAACTTCCGGACCACTCGCACAACGGTGCGCCAGGCGCTGGCCCAGCTTATCTTCGAGGGCCTGATCACGCGTCGCGTCGGCCTGGGCACGTTCGTCGCAACACGACCGGTGGTGAGTCGCATCAACGCAGAGCATGTCCGCTCATTCGAGGAGCAGATGGAGGAAAGCGGCACCCACGTGACGTTCCGGCTGCTCTCGTTCAACGTCGAGCGTCCCTCGGCGCCTGTCGCAGCGGCGCTCGATCTCCTTCCGCACGCCGATGTGTATCGGATGCGACGGTTGCGTCTGGTCGACGACGAAATCATCGGTCTCGAGGACCGCACGATGCCCGAGCGCATCGGCAGCGCGGTGTCCGCGTCTGCGCTCGTCACGCGGCCTGCGACGCGCATCGTCGAAGCCGCGCTGGGCACGCCGCTCGGCGGCATGACGGTGTCGGTGGGCGCGATGGCCGCTCCGACGGACATTGCGCGCGAGCTCGGGATCCGCCGCGGCAACCCGGTGCTCGTCCGCAGCCACGTGTTCTTCGATCAGGAGGGGCAGCCCGCGTTGACGGGCGAATCGATCTATCGTGGCGACAAGTACCGCTTCACCTATGGATTCGGAAAAGGGTGTCGTGCCCGGCGCGAATGAACGGGCGTGATGCACCGGACGCTGGCACTCGCGCTCGCACCGGCAATGAAGGGGCGCGCGCAGTAGCAGTCGATCCGATCACTGCCGAGCTCATCCAGGCGCGCCTGTCCTCGATCGTGCGCGAGATGCGCACCATCATCATTCGCACCGCGTACTCGCGGATGATCATCGAGGGCCACGATTTCTCGTCGGCCGTGCTGACATCGAACGGCGACCTCGTCGCCGCGTCCGAGCTCGAGCAGCCGACCCATATCTCCGCACTGTCATGGTCGGCGCGCGAGCTGATCAGGAAGTACGGCGACGACATCGGTCCCGGCGATCTTTACCTGCACAACGATCCGTACACCGGCGGCTCGCATCTGAACGACGTCGGGATGTTCTATCCTGTGTTCAGCGGCGAGCGCTGCCTCGCGATCGTCGGCGTGATGGCGCATTGGCAGGACATCGGCGGTATGGTGCCCGGAAGCCTCTCCGGCAACGCGCGCGACATCTTCCAGGAAGGCATCCGCATTCCGTCGCTGCGCGTCGCGCGCCGCGGCGTTTGGCTCTCCGAGGTGCTCGATCTGCTGTTCGCCAACGTGCGCGAGCCGGACGATCGGCGGGGTGATCTCGGCGCGATGGAAGGCGCATGCCGCATCGCTGAGCGCAGACTCACGGCGATGGCCGAGCGCTTCGGCGTAACGACCGTCGTAGAGGCCATGGATGTGCTGCTCGCACGCGGCGAGCAGCGGATGCGCGAAGCGATCGCACGGCTGCCCGACGGCGTCTACGCATACCAGACGTATCTCGACAACAGTGGCGATTCGCGCGAGCCCCTGCTTCTGCGGCTGACGCTGACGATCGTAGGCGATGAGATCCATGCCGATTTTACGGGCAGCGCACCGCAGGTTGCGGGACCCGCCAATCTCGGCCCCGCGCCGGCGACAACCGCGACGTTCACGATGGCCAAGGCGCTGCTCGATCCGTCCGGGCCGATCAATGCCGGCGCGCAGCGGCCGCTCAGGATCACGGCGCCACTCGGCAGCGTCGTCAATGCCCGTCCGCCCGCGGCATGCGGCGCCATCGGCGAAGTGCGGCGGGCACTGGAGTCGCTCGTCATCGGCACGCTAGGCATGGCCGTCCCCGACCAGCTCGTCGGCGACCTCAAGGGCGCTTCGAACATCACTTCCATCAGCGGCGAGGATTTCCTGTTCGTCGAATTCCCCGCCGGCGGTACTGGCGGGACGGCAGTCGCCGACGGCAACAATTGCATGCGCAACTTCGCCGAGGGCGACATCTCATCGATCCAGCCGATCGAAGCCGTGGAAGCGAACTGTCCGTTGCGCATCGAGCGCACGGTGCTACGCGAGGATTCCGGCGGCCCTGGACTCCATCGTGGCGGTCTCGGGTTGCACCGCGAGATACGCGTCCTCGCAGAAAACGCGCGACTGTCGGTGCTGTCGGACAAGAACGTGATTCCGCCGTACGGCGTGCGTGGCGGCGGCACCGGCGCGCCGAATCGTTTCACCGTCATACGCAATGGCGAGGAGATCGAGCCCTCGACGCTTCCCGGCAAGATTACCGGCTTCGCACTGCACGCCGGCGACGTCGTGATCGAGCGCACCGCGGGCGGCGGCGGCTACGGTGATCCCCTCGCGCGCGATCCCGGGCAAGTCGCGCGCGACGTGGAATTCGGCTATGTCTCCGCCGCGCAGGCGCGGTCCGCGTATGGTGAAGCGCTTCGCGAGCAGCAGATTGTTCTGCGCACGCGGCTCGTCGAGGGGAATGGATCGCAGCTAACGCTGCGCATCGCGCCTTCGGCTTTGCAGCGCCTTCGCGCACGCGACGGCGATCTCGTTGAAATCGTCCGCGGCGACGGCCCGTCGCTCCTTGCGTGGGTACGCATAGCGCCGGACATCGACGACGATGCGTGCGAGATCCCCGCGTCGACGCTCCTGGTCGAACCGCGGATCGTCTTGAGGCGCCTGCGATGACGGCGAGCCTGATCGCCGGGGTCGACGTCGGCGGCACATTCACCGACGTCGTGCTGTTCGACGCGCGCGAGCAGACGCTCCGCGTGACCAAGGTCCCGTCGACGCCGAAGAACCAGGCGGATGGTGTACGCAATGGCCTGCAAGGCTTGACCCGCGATCTTGCCGGCCTCGACAAGCTCGTCCACGGCACGACGGTGTCGACCAACACGATGCTCCAGGCGAGCGGAGCGCGCGTCGCGCTCGTCACCACGCGCGGCTTCCGCGACATCCTGGAGATCGGCCGCACCCGGCGGATGCTGCCGAGCTTGTACGACACGACGTTCGTCCGCTCGCCTCCGCTGGTGCCGCGCCCGCTGCGCTTCGAAGTCGCTGAACGGCTCAACGCGGATGGATCGGTTCTGACGCCGCTCGACGAGGCGGAGCTCGGCCCCATCGCTGACGCAATTCGCGATTCCCAGGCGGAAGCAGTCGCGATCTGCTTTTTGCACGCGCATGTCAACGCCGCGCACGAGGCGCGCGCGAAAGAATGCCTGCAGCGCGCGTTGCCCGGCGCGTGGATCACGACGTCGTTCGAGGTCGTGCCGGAATTCCGCGAGTACGAGCGCTTCTCGACGACCGCGATCAACGCCTATTTGCTGCCGGTCATGGACCGCTACATGTCGTCCCTACGCGCAACGCTTGCGGGTGCCGGCTATCGCGGCGACGTGTTCACGATGTCATCGGGCGGCGGCATCATGGACCTCGAAGCGGCGCGTGCAATGCCGGTGCGCACGATCCTTTCGGGGCCTGCAGGTGGGGTCGCCGGCGCGCTGTGGATCGCGCGAGCCGCGGGGCTCCGCGACTTCATCACCTGCGACATGGGCGGCACCAGCACCGACGTCTGCCTGATCGAAGATCTGCATGCGGCGTCGGTCAGCGAAACGGCGTTCGCAGGCTACCCGATCAAGGGGCGCGAGGTCGCGATCAACACTGTAGGTGCCGGCGGCGGCAGCATCGCGTCGATGGAATCGGGACGCACGCTCAAGGTCGGGCCGCGCAGCGCGGGCGCCGAGCCGGGCCCCGCGTGCTATGGGCGCGGTGGCACCGAGCCGACGGTCACCGACGCGAACGTCGTCCTCGGCCGCCTTGGTACGCGCGTGCTCGGCGGCGCGATCCGTCCAGACATCGAGCGCGCTCGGGAGGCCGTCAGCGCGCTCGCGAATCGGCTCGGCGTCGCGAGCGTCGAAGCGATGGCTGAAGGCATCGTGCGCATCGCGGTGGCGCAGATGGCCAACGCAATTCGCGAGATTTCGCTCGAGCGCGGCTACGATCCGGCGGAATTCGTGCTGCTCCCATTCGGCGGCGCAGGTCCGATGCACGCGGCGCACATCGCCGAAGAGATCGGGACAACGGAGGTCCTGGTGCCGATCCTGCCCGGCAACCTGTCGGCGCTCGGCTTGCTCGCCTCCGATCAGCGTTACGAGCGCGTGCGCACGTTCCGGGCGCGGCTATCTTCACTCGACACGGCGCGGCTCGAACGCGCACTGGCCGAGCACGAGGCGCAGGAGGGCGCGGCGCTCGCGAAGCGCGGCTTCACGCCGGCAGTGATGCGCTTCGTCCACGCGCTCGATATGCGCTATGTGCGGCAGGCGTTCGAGCTCACGGTCGAGCTCCCCGCCGGCGGGCGCGAGCCGGAAGCGCTCCGAAGGCTGTTCCTCGACGCGTACGCGCGCCATTACGGACGCGCCGACGACAAGGGCGAGATCGAGATCGTCAATTTGCGCACGACTGCGATCGGCCTCACCGATCATCCGCTCTTTCCTCGGATACGCGCGGGCGCGGATCGCCTTGCCGACGCGGTAATCGCGCAGCGCCCGATGATCGTCGATGCTCGCAGGGTGAACGCGTCGGTCTACGAGCGCGAGCGCCTGCCGATCGATGCGGAATTCGAAGGTCCCGCGATCGTCGAGGAAGACGGATCGACGACCGTGGTTCTCCCGGGATGGCGGGCCCGGCGCGATGATCGCGGCAACCTGCGCCTCTCGGCAACCTGACGAAGGAGTCGCCATGCGCCCGAATCCGATTCGCCAAAAGCTCGCCCGCGGCGAGCAGGTGATGGGCATGATGCATTTCACCGCGAGCCCGATGATCGTCGAGGTGATGGCAAGCGCGGGCCTCGATTTCTTCATCATCGACTTCGAGCACAGTCCGATCGACATCGGCATGGCTGCGCATCTCGTGCGTGCGGGCGATGCCGCCGGCATTGCCCCGCTGCTGCGCATTCCGAACGTCGATCCCGGGCTCGTGAAGAAAGTCCTGAACCTCGGCGTCCAAGGCATCGTGCTTCCGCACGGCACGCGTGAGTCCTGCGCTGAGCTGCTGCGCGCGGTACGCTACGAGCCCGATGGCGTTCGCGGGTCGTGCCCCGCCATCCGCCAGGCGAACTATGGGCCACCCGATTGGAAGACTTTCCAGCACGAAGCGAATCGCGAGATCCTCGTGATTCCGCTGATCGAGGATCCGGTCACAGTTGCCGACATGGACACGCTTGCGGCGATGCCGGGGCTCGACATCTTCTTTCTCGGCCCCTTCGACTTCTCGGTTGCGGCCGGCGTCCCGGGCGTGACCTTTGATCACCCCCTGCTCGCCGGCGCGGTCGAGCGCATGG
>Ga0318562_10000768_pt1 | contig 14347 bp, 9 predicted proteins | sample GRESIP066b5f18_FD_203688 | JGI IMG/M metagenome (GOLD analysis project Ga0318562, IMG submission 203688) | Tropical soil microbial communities from Luquillo Experimental Forest, Puerto Rico - GRE.SIPMG.066b5f18 | ecosystem: Environmental > Terrestrial > Soil > Tropical forest > Bulk soil... | reverse complement strand
GGGTCACCGCGCTGGACCGGGTCAACGTGCGCCAGCTCCAGCCCGGCCAGCTCAGCCCGCCGCCCGGGCTGGTGACCGCCGACCTCTCGTTCATCTCGCTCACCCTCGTGCTGCCCGCGCTGGCCGGCATTGCCCGCCCGGACGCCGATTTCGTGCTCCTGGTCAAGCCGCAGTTCGAAGTCGGCAAGGGCCGGGTGGGCAGCGGCGGGGTGGTGCGGGATCCAGCGCTGCGGGCGGAGGCGGTCACGTCGGTGGCGGCCGCCGCGGACCGGCTCGGGCTGGGCGTGGCCGGCCTGGCCGCCAGCCCGCTGCCCGGCCCGGCTGGCAACGTCGAGTACTTCCTCTGGCTGCGCCGGGGGGCGCCCGGGCTGGATCCGGCCGAGCTGGCGCGGGTCATCGCGGAGGGACCGCAGTGAACGGCAAGCGGACCGTGCTGGTGGTCGCGCACGTCGGCCGGCCAGCGGCGGTGCGCAACGCCCGGCTGGTGGTCGAGCTGCTCACCGCCGCCGGGGTGACGGTCCGCATCCTCGGGCCGGAGGCGGCCGAGCTGCGCTGTGCCGGCGCCGATGTGGTCCCGGCCACCGCGGCGGCGGCCGGGGACGCGGAGATGGTGATCGTGCTCGGCGGGGACGGCACCCTGCTGCGGGCGGCCGAGCTGGCCCGGCCGGCCGGGGCGCCACTGCTGGGGGTCAATCTCGGCCACGTCGGCTTCCTCGCCGAGACCGAGCCGGACGACCTGGCCGGCGCGGTCAGCCAGGTGGTGGAGCACCAGTACACGGTGGAAGAACGGATGACCGTCGAGGTGGCGGTGCGGCAGGACGGTACTGTGCTCGCGACCACCTGGGCGCTGAACGAGGCGAGTGTGGAGAAGGTCGCCCGGCAGCGGATGATTGAAGTGGTGACCGAGATCGATGGCCGGCCGCTGTCCCGGTGGGCATGTGACGGTGTGGTCTGCGCCACCCCCACCGGGTCCACCGCCTACGCATTCTCGGCGGGTGGCCCGATCGTCTGGCCGGAGGTGGAAGCGCTGCTGCTGGTACCGATCAGCGCGCACGCGCTGTTCGCCGGGCCGATGGTGGTATCACCCTGGTCGGTGCTGGCGGTCGAACTGCTCGGCATGTCCGGCCGGGAGAGCAGGCCCGGGCAGGCCGGGGCGGCGGCGGGCGTGCTGTGGTGCGACGGCCGGCGCAGCGTTGACCTGCCGGCCGGGGCGAGGGTCGAGGTGCGCCGCGGGGCGCAGCCGGTACTGCTGGCCAGGCTGGCCGCGGCCGGGCGGTCCAGTGGCGCCCAGTTCACCGACCGCCTGGTGGCCAAGTTCGGCCTGCCAGTGACCGGCTGGCGGGGACGGCCGCCCGCGGATCCGCCGGCGGCGGGCGCCGCGACCGGCACCTGGGCTGGCGGCGGTGCTGGCGCTCGGCCCGGACCCGGCCCCCGGCCGGGGACAGAGGAGGACAGCCGTGCTTGAGGAAGTCCGGATCACCGGCCTGGGCGTCATCGAGGATGCCGTGCTCGAGCTGTCGCCTGGGTTCACGGCTGTGACCGGGGAGACCGGGGCGGGCAAGACGATGGTGGTGACCGGCCTGGGCCTGATGTTTGGTGGCCGGGCCGATCCGGCCCGGGTGCGGCCGGGTGCAGACCGGGCGACGGTGGAAGGGCGGCTGCGGATCGATCCGGACAGCAAGGTGGCACAGCAGGTACTGGAGGCCGGAGGTGAACTCGACGACGACGGCGGGGCGCTGATTGTCAGCCGCTCGGTATCCGCCGAAGGCCGGTCCCGGGCGTTCGCCGGTGGCCGGTCGGTGCCGGTTTCGCTGCTGACCTACCTCGCCGACGACCTGGTGGCGGTGCATGGCCAGGCGGATCAGCAGCAGCTGCTCAAGCCGGGCCGGCAGCGCCAGGCGCTGGACCGGTTTGCCGGGCCCGCGCTGCACACCGCGCTGGCCGACTACCAGCGGGCCTACCACCGGCACCGGGACGTCCGGGCGGAGCTTGAGGGGCTGGCCAGCCGGGCCCGGGAGCGGGCCGCCGAGGCCGAGGAACTGCGCCGTGGCCTGGCCGAGATCGAGCAGGCCCGTCCGGCCCAGGGCGAGGACGTGGTGCTGCTCGCCGAGGAGGACCGGCTGGCGAACGCCGACGCCCTGCACGCGGCGGCTACCACCGCCCACGAGGAACTGCAGGCGGAGGAGTCCGCCGGCTCCTTCGCGGCCACCGATGCGGTCAGCCGGCTCGCCACCGCCCGGCAGGCGCTGGAGGCGGTGGCCGGGCATGACCCTGCGCTGGCCGGGCTGGCCAGCCGGCTGGCTGAAGCCGCCTACCTGGTTTCCGATGCGGCCGCGGAACTGGCCTCGTATGTGCAGTCGGTGGACTCCGATCCGGCCCGGCTGGCAGCAGTGCAGGAACGGCGGGCCGAGCTGACCAAGCTCATCCGCAGTTACGGCAGGCCCGCCCCCGGCCAGCCCGTGGCGCCGCCGGGCAGCGAGCCGGCCGGCCCCGATCTGGCTGCGGTGCTGGCCTGGGCCGACCAGGCCAGCCGCCGGCTGCTGGAGCTGGACGGTGACGACGACCGGATCAGCGGGCTGGCCGCCGAGGAGGAACGGCTCGCCGCCACGGTACGGGAACTGGCCGGGCGGCTGAGCCAGCTGCGGCGGGAGGCCGCGGACCGGTTCGCGGCCGAGGTCACGGCCGAGCTGACCGACCTGGCCATGCCGCACGCCCGGCTCACGGTGGCGATCACGCAGGCCGCTGAGCTGGGCCCGCACGGGGCAGATGAGGTGGACATCCGGCTGGCTGCGCATCCGGGCGCACCGTCGCTGCCGCTGGGCAAGGGCGCGTCCGGCGGTGAACTGTCCCGGGTGATGCTGGCCATTGAGGTTGTCTTCGCGGGTGCCGACCCGGTGCCGACCTTCGTGTTCGACGAGGTGGACGCGGGGGTAGGCGGCCGGGCGGCCACCGAGGTCGGCCGCCGGCTGGCGCGGCTGGCGCGGCTGGCGCAGGTCATCGTGGTCACCCACCTGCCGCAGGTCGCCGCCTACGCCGATGCACATCTGGTGGTCGAGAAGGCCGACGACGGCTCAGTCACCCGCAGCGGTGTAAGCCGGCTGGATGAGACGGGCCGGCTGACCGAGCTGTCCCGGATGCTGGCGGGGCTGGCGGATTCGGAGTTTGGCCGGGCGCACGCGGGGGAGCTGCTGGCCACCGCAGCCGCCGACCGGGCCGGTCTGCAGCGGACCAGGGCCTGACCCGCCGCTGATCTGGCAGTATGGCAGTGATGATCGCCCAGTTCCGCAAGCTCCCGATGAGGCACCGGACCAGGCCAGATGACCTGCCCGGGGTCTCGGGGCCAGCCCGGCTCGGCCGCCGGACGAAGATTCTCACCAAACGGCTGGCGCCCGGCGACATCGCCATCATCGACCACGTGGATCTGGACCGGGTCAGTGCCGACGCACTGATTGCCTGCCAGGTCGCCGCGGTGGTGAACGCGGCCACCAGCATCAGCGGGCGGTATCCCAATCCCGGCCCGCAGCTGCTGGTGGAGGCCGGCATCCGGCTTCTCGACGAGGCGGGGCCGGACCTGTTCACGCGGGTCAGCGAGGGGAAGACGGTCCGGCTCGATGGCGACACCCTGTACGCGGGAGACGAGGTGATCGCCAAGGGCAAGGTGCAGACCGCGGAGTCGGTGGCGGCCGCGCTGGCCGAGGCGAAGGCGGGGATGGCGAGCCAGCTGCGGGCCTTTGTCTCCAACACGCTGGACTACATGGCCCGGGACGGCGAGCTGATCATCGGCGGCATCACCGGCCCCGAATTGCACACCAAGATCGAGGGCCGCCACGTGCTGGTGGTGGTGCGCGGCTACCACCTGCGGGAGGACCTGGCCGCGCTGCGCTCCTACATCCGGGAATTCAAGCCGCTGATGATCGGGGTGGACGGGGGGGCGGACACCCTGCTGGCCGCCGGTTATCGGCCCCATCTCATCGTCGGCGACATGGACTCGGTGTCGGATGCCACGCTTCGCTGCGGCGCCGAACTGGTCGTGCACGCCTACCCGGACGGCCGGGCGCCGGGGCTGGCCCGGGTGCAACGGCTGGGCCTGCCGGCTGTGCTCTTCCCGTGCCCCGGGACCAGCGAGGACGTCGCGCTGCTGCTGGCCGACGAGAAGGGTGCCAGCCTGATCGTGGCCGTCGGCACCCACTACACCCTGGACGAGTTCCTGGACAAGGGCCGGGGTGGCCATTCCAGCACCTGGCTGACCCGGCTGCGGGTGGGCGGGAAGCTGGTCGACGCCAAGGGCGTGAGCCGCCTGTACCGGCCGCGGGTGTCTGGCTGGGCGCTGATGGTGCTCGTGCTGGCCGCGGTTGCCACTATCCTCGTGGCCATGGCCGTCATCCCGGCCGGGCAGATCTTCCTGCGTTTTCTCAGCGCCCAATGGGATGCGGTCAGGTACTGGCTCACCGGACTCCTGTAAACCTCATGATTGACTTTCGTTATCACCTGGTCTCTATCGTCGCGGTCTTCCTGGCCCTGGGCCTGGGGATCGTGCTCGGCGCGACCGCGCTGCAACCGGGCACCATCGGGTTCCTGTACAAGACGTCGCAGCAAGAGCGCCGCCAGATCGATGCCGCCCTGGCCGCCAACGGCCAGCTGAACCGCCAGCTCAGCAGCGACGACCAGGTGGCCGCCGCGATCGCCCCGCAGCTGCTGCACCAGCTGCTGCCCGGGCAGCGGGTGGTGCTGGTCGAGGCGCCGGGGGCCGCGCCACAGGCCGTCAACGGGATCAGCCAGGCGCTGACGGAGGCCGGCGCCACCATCAGCGGCCAGGTGCAGCTGCAGGGCAAGTTCTTCGACTTCAATGCGCCCACCCAGGAGCAGCTGGGCCAGCTCGCACAGCACTATTCGCCGGCCGGCGCCAATCTGCGCGGCAGTGACCTGGCCCAGGCGTCCGAGGCACTGGCGAAGGCAATCCTCACCCGGGACGGCCCCGGCCAGCCGGTGGCCGGGGTGCCGGATGCCACCAGCACGGCCCTGATCAACCGCCTCGGGGCCGGCGGTTTCGTCACCGCCAGCGGGCAGCCCGGGGCACGGGCCACGCTGGCGGTAATGGTGATCCCGCAGACCCCGCCCTCCACCGACGACGCTAACAGGGCCAGCCAGGCGCTGGTGACCCTGGCCCAGCAGCTGAACCTGGCCGGCCAGGGCACGGTGGTGGCCGGCACGGTGACCGGGTCCGGCCCGGGCAGCGCGATCGACGTCATGCGCAACGGCGGCCGGGCGGGCCACCTGTCCAGCGTGGATGACGCCGACCGGGTGATCGGGCAGATCGTGGTGGCCCAGGCGCTGTACAACCAGTTCCGGCGGATCAGCGGCAGCTACGGGGCACTCAGCTCCGCCTCGGCCGGCGGCCCCAGCCCGGCGCCGACCCCGCCCGTCTCGCCGACGGCCAGCCCGCTGGCGTCGACGGGCACCGTCCGGCCGGGCAAGCAATGAGCCGCGGCCGGGCGGTGGCGGGGACCGTCCTCACCGCGGGCCTGGCCGCGGCCGCCGCCCGTGCGATCTACGCCGCGCTCAGCCGGCGGCCACCTGGCGGCACCACCACCTGGACCCGGACCAACCACCGCGGGGAACCGGTCAGCCTGCTGGCCGGCCCGGCACTGGCCGCAGCGGCGGTCGCAGCGGCGGCAGCCGCTCCTGGCCTGCCCGGGCGGACCCGGGCCGCGCTGGTGGCGGCCGGTGCTGGGGCGGCGGCCCTGGGCGGCTACGACGACCTGGCTGGGCGGGGTGACCGGCGGGGGTTCCGCGGCCATCTGGGTGCACTGGCCCACGGCGAGGTGACCACCGGCGCGGTGAAGCTCGCCGGGATCGGCGTGACCGGCCTGGTGGCCGCGGCGCTGGCCGGGGGAGCGCCCGCGGACGTGGCCATCAATGCCGGGCTGGCCGCTGGCGGGGCGAACCTGGTCAACCTGTTCGACCTGCGCCCCGGGCGGGCGATCAAGGTCGTGCTGGCCGGATCGGCGCTGCTGGCCGCGGCCGGGACCGGCGGGACTGGCCCGGCGGTGGCCGGCCCGGCCGGGGCTGCGGCCGCGCTGCTGCCAGACGACCTGGCCGAGCGGGTGATGATCGGTGATGCCGGGGCGAACTGCCTGGGGGCGATGCTCGGGGTGGCCACGGCCGGGCTCAGCAGGCCGGCCCGGGTCGCGCTGCTCACCGGGATCGCCGGCCTGACCGCGGCGAGCGAGGTGGTCAGCTTCACCGCCGTGATCGAGCGGACACCAGCCCTGCGCTGGCTCGACATGCTCGGCCGCCGCCCACCCGGCACCGCCGCCGGCCCGGCCAGTGCTGGTCCCCGTGCGGGGCAGCCCGGGCCGGACCGGGCGGAAGCGCCCACCGCCATCGCGCCGTGACCGGCCCACCGGCCCAGGTGACCGCACCCGGGCTGATCCGGCAGGCGGGACGGGGCATCGGGCAGGCCGCGGTGCTGATCGGGGCGATCACCGTGCTGGCCCGGGTGATCGGCTTCGGCCGCCAGCTGGTGTTCGCGCATACGGTCGGCAACCACTGCCTGGGCACCGCCTACGCCACCGCCAACCAGGTGCCGAACATCCTCTACGACGTGGTCCTCGGCGGTGCGCTGACCAGTGTGGTGGTACCGGTGCTGGCAGTGGCGGCCACCCGCCGCGCCATCACCGGCGGGGCCCAGGCCGGCGGGCCCCCGGCGGGCGTGGGCATGACCGGCCCGGCCGGGACCGCGGGAGCAGAGGGCGGGACCTCCGTGGCGGAGGCCGGGCTCGCGGCAGCAGCGGCCGGTCCCACGGCCCTGGTCACCGCCGGCCCTGACCAGCAGGCCGGCCAGATCGCGTCCGCCTTGCTGACCTGGACCGTGATCCTGCTGGTGCCGGTCAGCCTGCTGCTCATCCTGGTGGCCCGGCCACTGGTAACCCTGCTGCTGGCCGGTGTCCCCGGCTGCAACCAGGCGGCCACCGAATCGGTGAGCACGCAGATGCTGGTGGTGTTCGCGCCACAGATCCTGCTCTACGGGCTGGCGGTGGTGCTGTACGGCATCTTGCAGGCGCACCGCCGTTTCACCGCGCCCGCGCTGGCCCCGGTGGTGTCCAGCCTGGTGGTGATCGCGGCCTACATCGCCTTCCTGCCGCTCAGCAACGGGGCCCAGCACCACATTGTCACCCTGTCCAGGCCGGCTGAGCTGGTGCTGTCGGTCGGTACCACCGCCGGGGTAGCCGCGCTGGTGCTCACCGCCCTCGGCCCGGCGCTGCGGCTGCGGCTGCGGCTGCGGCCGGCACTGCGGTTCCCCGAGGGCATGGCCCGGCGGGTCAGCGGGCTGGCAGCGGTGGGGCTGGCGGTGCTGGCCGCCCAGGACGCCTCGCTGGTCGCGGTGATGGTGCTGGCCAACGGGCACGAGGGGCACGGCGCGCTGGTGCTGTACAACTACGGCTGGCAGATGTTCTTCGTGCCCTATGCGGTGCTGGCGGTGCCGATCGCCACCAGCGCCTTCCCGGTGCTGTCGGCCGGGGAAGCCGGGTTCGACCAGACCGCCGCCGGGGCCGCCCGGGCGGTGACCCTGGTGTCCTGCCTGGGCGCCGCCCTGCTGGCGGGTGCGGCCGTGCCGGCGTCGCGGCTGTTCGTCTCCGGTCCGGGCCAGGCGCGCCAGCTCGCCTTCGCGTTCGCCGCGTTCGCGCCCGGGCTGATCGGGTACGGGCTGGCGGCGCACCTGTCCCGGGTGCTGTTCGCCTGCCGCCGCACCTGGATTGCCGCTGCCGCACTGGTGGGTGGCTGGCTGCTGGTGATCGTGACCGATGTCACCGTGGTGCCGGCTGTGCCACCCCGGTGGGTGGTGCCGGTGCTGGCCGTCGGCAACACGGTCGGCCTGACCATCGCCGGGCTGGCCCTGCTGGTGGCGGTCCGGGCCGTACGCGGCCCGGCCGCGCTGCGGGGGGCGAGCCGGGCGGCGGCGGCCGGGCTGGCAGGTGCGGTGGCCGGGGCAGCCGCGGGGCTGCTGGTGTCCGCCGGGCTGCCGGTGACCGGCTTCGCCCGCAACGCAGCCGTCGGCCTGCTGGCCTGCCTGGCCGCGGCGGCGGCGTTCGCCCTGGTGGCGATGATCCTGGACGGTGGTGACCTGCGGGCCCTGGCCAGCCGGGCCCGGGCACGGATCACCCGGCGGCCGGTGTGAGGATCGCCATGGTGCTGGCTACCGCGGCTGGCGGCACGGCCAGTCACGTCGCCATGCTGGCGGCGGGGTGCGCGGCGGGCGGGCATCAGGTGACGGTGTACGGCCCGGCCCAGACGGCACGCCTCTTCCCAGGCATGACCTTCGTGGCCGCCGAGATCGGTGACCGGCCACGGCCGGGCCGGGACCTGGTTACGGTGCTGCGGCTGCGCCGGCTGCTGGCCGGCCCGCACCCCGAGGTGGTGCACGCGCACGGCCTGCGGGCGGGCGCCGCCGCCGGGCTCGCCCTGCTGCCAGGCCCCGGCCTGCCCCGCATCCCGCTGGTGGTGACGGTGCACAACGCCCCGCCTGGGCCCGGCTGGGCCCGGGCCGGGTACATCCTGCTGGAGTGGCTGGTCGCCCGCCGGGCGGCGGCCGTGGCCTGTGTCGCCCGGGATCTGGCGGACCGGATGCGCGGCCGTGGTGCCCGCGATGTCAGCTGGGTGCCGGTGCCCGCGCGCCCGGCCCCGCAGCCCACGGCCGAGGAGATGGCGGCGGCCCGGGCCCTGCTGGCCGCCGATGGCCAGCAGGTGGTACTCGCGGCGGGCCGGCTGGCCCCGCAGAAGGGGTTCGCGACCCTGCTCGCCGCCGCCGCCCGCTGGCAGAATCACGATCCCTGCCCGGTGCTGGTGCTGGCCGGGCAGGGGCCGCTGGATCAGGCGCTGCGGGCGCAGGCGGACGCGAGCGGGATCCGGATGCGGTTCCTCGGCCAGCGCGCGGACGTGCCGGCCTTGCTGGCCGGAGCGGACGTGGTAGCCGTGCCGTCGGCCTGGGAGGGGCAGCCGCTGATCGTGCAGGAGGCGCTGCGCGCCGGGCGGCCGCTGGTCGCCTCCCGCGCCGGGGGAATCCCGGATCTCACCGGTGCGGACGCCGCGGTGCTGGTTCCGCCCGGGGATGCCGCCGCATTGGCCGGTGCGGTGCTGTCGGTGCTGGACGACCCGGCGCTGGCGGCCAGACTCAGCGCGGCCGCCCTTTCCCGGGCGGCGGGCCTGCCCGGTGAGCAGGCCGCGATCGCCGCCGCCCTGGCCCTCTACCAGCGGGTCTCCGATAGCTGAAGTTGCCCGGCACCAGGCCGCCACGCACGCTGGGCCTGGCCGGCCTGCGATGGCGCACGCCATTTCCGGGCCGGGCCGGCCGCTGCGCTGGCTGGCCCGCCCGCCCACCGGCGGCTGCGCGCCGGCTGCGGGCCTGCTGGCCCGCGTCGCAGATCCGCCAGCACCGCCTGGTTTCAGCAGGCTGCTAGTCGAGCCCGGGTGGCACCTCGGCGGCGCATGCGGCGCGGACGTAGCGCTGGAAACTGGCGAGCAGCCGCTCCTGTGGCAGGATCCGCCCCCGGTCGATCCAGCTGCCCGCCACACCGGCCTGGGCTGCCGCCACCAGGGTGGCGTCCTGGTCGCCGACCTCGCCGTCGAAGGCCATCATCTGCTCGATCCACGCCTCGTCGGCGTCGGCGCCGAAGTAGTAGTCGAGGAACCCCCAGGTCTTATCCACCCCATCGGGATAGACCGGCCCGATGGACAGGTTCTGCCGGCCCGGGTTGATGTTGATCTTCACGTTGGGCAGCAGCAGGTGATAGCTGCCCGCGGTGACGCTGCCCGTCGCGAAGGCAGCGGTCCCGCGTACCGGTGCCCGGTGGCTCAGCCGGTGCGTGGTCGCCGTCAGCTCGTAGCGGCCAGGGCCCACCTCCATCACCGCCGAGAACCCCGGATGTGCCACCGGGCAGTGGTAGCACTCGAGGTAGTTCTCGAGATGAATCTTCCAGTTCGCCGCCAGCGCGTAGTCGAATCGCTGGCGGCGGCGCAGGCCGCCCAGGTCGAGGCCGACCCCGGCGATGACGTCGCTCAGATCGCCGAGCACGACGTCGAGCGGTGGGCCGTCGGCGGCGGTGTTGACGAACACGAACGGCCCGAATGTCGCGACCCGCACCGGCACCAGGCCAAGTTCCGGAAGCTCCGCCTCGATCTCCGGGCCGCACTGCGGGGCCGAGCGCAGTGTCCCATCGAGGTTGTAGGTCCACGCGTGGTAGGGGCAGCGCAGCCGCGGCGCGTTCCCGTCTGCCGAGACGACCAGGCTGCCCCGGTGGCGGCAGACGTTGAGGAATCCGCGCAGGGCGCCGTCGCCATCCCGTACCACCAGGACCGGGATGCGCGACACCCGGCCGGCCACATAGTCACCCGGTTGCCGCAGGCACTCCAGCGGCCCCACGTACTGCCAGCTTGGCCGGAACAGCCGCCGCTCCTCGACCGCCAGCACCCGCGGGTCGCGGTACCAGTCCCAGGAGATCACGCTGCGCATGTCAGGTGCCGTTCCTGGGGAACTCCAGCCGCCACTGGCGGGCATGCACCCGGTGGCCGTTCTCGCGGGCGTCCAGGCCGAGCGTCACCAGGAATGTCGCCGGGCCCGCGGTCATATGCCCGGTGGCCTGGACGGTCACGTTGTGGCGCTCCGAGCGCAGTGAGGCGGACTGGCCGGTGCGCACTTCGGCGGACAGCGGCTGGCCCGCCGCGATCCGGTAGCTGGTCAGGCTGGACCCGTCGGCCTCGATTCCCGCGTCGACCAGGCGGAAGTTCCCGCCGACGTCCCAGTCGAAGATCACCTCGCTGGATCCGTCTGCGAGGTTGTGCTGGATGGTCCGCTGAGTCGGCCGCCGGGAGAGCACCTCGACCGCTAGTCCCGGTGGCCGTTCTGGCGGCCCGAAGGGCGGCAGGCCGCCGTCCTCCGCCCGCGGCGCGCGCACCGGGAGCTCGAGGAAGCTGCCCGCGTCGCAGCAGATGCTGAGCGTCACCGGCTCTGGATGGGGCCACATCCAGGGCCAGTAGGTGGTGGCGACCGACAACCGGATCCGGTGCCCCGCGTCGAAACGATGCGCGATGACTTTCAGCGGCAGCTCGGCCACGGTGGTCTCGCCCGGCACGAGTGGCACGGCGCGGTCGTGGCCCTCCCGGTGCGTCAGGTTGAGCAGGTCGCGGGTGACCAGCAGGGATTCCCCGGTGGGCGCGACGTCGCAGAGGCGGGCTACGATGCTCGCCGCGGGGCGGTCGCTGGTGACGCTCAGCCGCACCCGCGGGTTGCCGAGGATCTCGACCGGCTCGTCGAGTGGCGGCGAGGTGAAGCTGAGCGAGCGGCCGTCTTCGCCGCGCTGGTCGCCCGGCCAGTCCCCGAAGCCGCCGTCGGCGGTCAGCGCCCCGGCATCGAGGCCGGCGGTCTGCTCGCCCAGGTGCGAGCGCGGCTCCCCGTCGCCGGGTCGGCCGGACAGTGCGCCGTTCCCGTCGGCCCGTAGGTAGAGCCGCTGGACGCCGGCCGCGGCGCTGGCCGGCGGCCAGCACGGCTCGGCCACCCAGCGCCCCGGCCAGCGCCGGTGATGCGGCGCGGGCGGTGTGTACTCCTGCATCCAGACCCGGAGCATCGGCTCGTCGGTGATCCCGGTGTCGATCCCCTTGAGCCACTGGTCCCACCAGCGCAGTGCCTCCCCGAGGAACCCGATCTCCGGCCCGGGCACCGAGTCGTGCGGGAACGCGTGTGACCAGGGGCCGATCAGGCCTTTGCGCGGACCGGCAAGGCCAGCCAGCAGGCGCGGGATCGCATCGGTGTAGCCGTCGGACCAGCCGCCGACCGCGTAGACCGGCACCTCGATCGCCGGGTAGTCCTCGCATACCGACCCGTGCCGCCAGTAGTCGTCCCGCAGTTGGTGCGACATCCACGGCTCGAGAAACGCGGGTGTCCGGGTCAGGCGTTCCAGCCATCTCTCGCGCCAGCCGGCGCCCGCGACCGCCGGGTCGGGTGGCAGGGCGTTCCAGGTCAGCATCGAGACCGCCCACTGCAGCATGTCGACGGCGAGCAGGCAGCCGCCCCGGTAGTGGACGTCGTCGGCGTAGCGGTCGTCGCTTGCGCAGAGTGTGAGGACCGCCCGCAGGGCCGGCGGGCGCAGCGCCGCTACCTGGAGGCTGTTGAAGCCGCCCCACGAGATGCCGGTCATCCCGACGTTTCCGTCGCACCACGGCTGGGCGGCCAGCCAGGCGATCACGTCGCAGCCATCTTGCAGCTCCTGCGGGGTGTACTCGTCGAGGATGATGCCCTCGGAGTTACCGGTGCCGCGCAGGTCAACCCGGGCACAGGCATACCCGCGCGCGGCGAAGTGGGGGTAGATCGCGGCGTCCCGGGCAGCCATCAGGTCGCCCTGCCGGTAGGGCAGGAAGTCGAGGATCGCCGGGACAGGTGCCGCCCCGGCATCCTCCGGCAGCCAGATCCGGGCGGCCAGCCTGGTTCCGTCGGGCATCGGTATCCAGGTGTGCTCGATCGTGCGCACCCGGGCCAGCGCCGGACGCGGACCGGCGGTGACTGCGTCGTTCCTGCTCAACGGTCACATCCTCCTGTTCCGCTGACATCGATAACAACTTGTGACAATTCTCGCGTCAGACCTTAACGGCGGTTCAAATATGCTCACGCCAGCCTGCCAGCCAGGGCATACGCCATGCTGCGGGTTCAGAGCAACGATGCAGGTTCACAACGGAAGGCGGCCGCGATGATTCGACCGCGCACGGTCCAGACACGAAAACTGGCGTCCGGCACCCGGGCCGACCCGGGGATAACGCCATCGCGAGGCACGCCGGTGGGCATCCCGCGCCGGGCGGCGGCGCTAGCGGTGTGCGCCGTTGCCGGGATCATCGGCCTGGCCGCGTGCAGCACGGCCAATTCCAGCGGCTCGGTCAATTCCGTGTCCGGTGCGTTCGGGTCGGTGCCGGCGGCCACCGGCACCGCGCACGCCGGCACGCTCACCTGGGCAGAGTCGCCCGGCTCCGCGCCGACGTGGATCTTCCCGGTGACGCCTGGTGCGAACTTCTCGACCGGCACGATTAACACCTTCCAGTACCTCATGTGGCGGCCGCTGTACTGGTACGGCGACGGGGTCCATCCGGTCGTGCGGCCGGACATGAGCCTGGCCGACCCGCCGGTGTTCTCCAGCGGCGACACCACGGTCACGGTCCACCTGAAGACGAACTACCGGTGGTCGGACGGCCAGCCGCTGAGCGCCAGGGACGCCCTGTTCTACCTCGACATGGTTCGCGCCGCCGTGCAGGAGAGCGGAGCGAACTGGGGGTCGTACACTCCACACGTCGGCATACCGGACCAGGTGGTCAGCGCCAGCGCGCCGAACACCACGACGCTGGTGCTCCACCTCAACAAGGCGGTCAACCCGGCCTGGTTCACCGCCAACGCGCTGTACGACATCCAGCCAATACCGGCGCACGCCTGGGCCAAGGCCTCGGCGAACGGCCCGGTCCTGGACTTCACCAACCCGGCGAACGCGAAGAAGATCTACGACTTCCTGGCCAAGCAGTCCGGCTCCACCGGCACCTATGCGAGCAACCCGCTGTGGCAGGTCGTGGACGGCCCGTACCGGCTGACGCAGTTCAACAACACCACCGGCGGGTACACCCTGGCGCCGAACCCGAAGTACGGCGGCCCGCACTCGGCCATCGTCCCGACCCTGCAGGCGATCCCGTACACCGACAGCACCGCCGAGTTCAACGCGGTGCTGTCGCACAGCGTCGACCTCGGCTACATGCCGCTGAACGACGTGCCGCAGATCAACGCCGTCAAGGCGGCGGGATACCACATCTTCGGCTACCCCGGCTGGGGGTTCGCCTACGCGAACTACAACTTCGCCGACAAGACCGGCGACTTCAACAACATCATCAACCAGCTGTACGTCCGGCAGGCCCTGGCGCACCTGGAAAACCAGCCGGGCTACATCAAGGCGTTCTTCCACGGCGCCGGCGGCCTCGCGTACGGGCCGATTCCCTCGGTGCCCACCTCGCCGTATACTCCCCCGAACGCGCTGAAGAACCCCTACCCCTACAGCGTCGCCACGGCGGCCAGCCTGCTCAGGTCGCACGGCTGGACCGTGGTGCCCGGCGGCGCCAGCACCTGCGTCAAGCCGGGTACCGGCCCGGGTGAGTGCGGCGCCGGGATCCCGGCCGGGACCAAGATCTCGTTCAACGTGCTCTACTCCACCGACCAGGCCATCTTCGGTGAGCAGGTGACCGCCTGGGCGTCGGACGCCAAGAAGGTCGGCATCAATATCACCCTGCAAAGCGGCACGTTCAACCACGTCATCACCGTGGCCAACGA